>Ga0157373_10002537_pt1 | contig 13905 bp, 5 predicted proteins | sample C65metaG_FD_113460 | JGI IMG/M metagenome (GOLD analysis project Ga0157373, IMG submission 113460) | Corn rhizosphere microbial communities from Kellogg Biological Station, Michigan, USA - C6-5 metaG | ecosystem: Host-associated > Plants > Roots > Rhizosphere > Soil | place: USA: Michigan... | reverse complement strand
GGCCACGGCCTGGAAGGTGACTTCAACCGTCGCGGTACGTCGGTGTTCAGCGGTCAGATGGGCCAACTGGTGGCTTCCGAGCTTTGCACCGTAGTGGATGACGGTACTCTGCAAGGGCGTCGTGGGTCACTGGCTATCGATGACGAAGGCGTACCGGGTCAGTATAACGTGCTGATTGAGAACGGCATCCTGAAAGGCTACATGCAGGACAAGCTCAATGCGCGCCTGATGGGCGTTGCACCGACCGGTAACGGCCGCCGCGAGTCTTATGCGCACCTGCCAATGCCGCGCATGACCAATACCTACATGCTGGCGGGTAAGTCGACGCCGGAAGAGATCATCGCCAGCGTCGAGTACGGCCTGTATGCGCCTAACTTCGGCGGCGGTCAGGTGGACATCACTTCGGGCAAGTTCGTGTTCTCCACCACCGAAGCCTATTTGATTGAAAATGGCCGCATCACCAAACCGGTGAAAGGCGCTACGCTGATTGGCTCCGGTATCGAGGCGATGCAGCAGATTTCAATGGTCGGCAACGATCTGGCGCTGGATAAAGGCGTTGGTGTATGTGGCAAAGAGGGGCAAAGCCTGCCGGTGGGCGTCGGCCAACCGACCCTGAAGCTGGACACCCTGACCGTTGGCGGTACCGCGTAACCGTCTCCTGGGGCCGGATCCCGGCCCCTATCAAACGCCATTTTGCGGCCTGCATCGCATTAACGGCAATGAGTTGGCTTTGCTTAAATTAAGAGCGATTCACTGTTTTTCCCAGCCTCAGTAAATCAATAAATTAGATTTAACTATTTGAAGCTATTTTCTGCGGTTTTCCCTAAGAGCTTTCTGTATCGATTGCCTTAATTGCCTCTCCAGCTAATGATTCACAGCTTGTTACATTCTTCCTTCCGTCGTTAAAATGCTGAAAAAACACACGGATGATCTTCTGAATGGATTCAGTGACTCAACGGCTTTCGACAGCTTTGCTGTGCATTTTCTTTTCCTCCGCGGCGTGCGCTAACCTGCTTAGCCCGGCAGATCGTGACACCATTCAACAACAGCAGCGCGAATTGCTGGAGCAAAACCAGCAGCAGCGGCAGGAGCTGCAACGTAGCCTGACGCCGGCCTTGCCGACCCCTGCAACACCCAACGCCAACGCTGGCGGACCTTGTTTTAGCATCACCCATATCCGGCTGGAAGGCGCGGCTCATCTGCCCGCCAGTGCACAACGTAAACTCACGCAGCCTTATCTGCAGCAATGTCTGAATCTGGGCCAAGTCCAGACGCTGGTGCAGCAGATCTCCGATTGGTATATCAACCGTGGCTATATCACCAGCCGCGCATTCCTGACCGAACAGGATCTGTCGCGCGGCGAGCTGCGGTTGCTGGTGCTGGAGGGCAAGCTGGAGAACGTTCTGCTGGAGCAACGAGACGATCGCATGCTGAAAATGGCCTTCCCGGGCCTGCAGGGCAATATTCTTAATCTGCGTGATATCGAACAAGGCATGGAACAGATCAACCGACTGCGTCAGCAGCCGGTACAGATAGAAATTCTGCCGGGTAGCCGGCCGGGTTACTCGGTGGTCAATCTGAGCGCCAAACCTGAGTTTCCTCTGACGCTGGGGGCAGGGTTTGACAACAGCGGGCAAAAAAGTACCGGTGCCGGTCAGATCAACGGATCGCTGACCGGCAATAACCTGCTGGGGCTGGCGGATCAATGGTTTGTCGCCGGTGCCCGTAGCAGCGATTTTGCCAACGATCACAATGCGCGCAGCGTGCAGGCCGGCCTCAGCTTGCCTTACGGCTACTGGACGTTGGATTACAACTATTCCTACAGCGACTACCTGGCTACCCTCAACAACCAGGGCTTTGACTGGCGTTCCAGCGGTGACAGCCAGACCCATCGGTTGGGCGTTTCGCGGGTGTTGTTCCGTGACGGCGAAATGAAAACCGGCCTGTCGCTGGGGGTCACGCACCGCATCAATCGCAATTATCTCAATGACACCCGGCTGGAAAGCAGCAGCCGCAAACTGACCAGCGTGACGCTGGGTGTTAGCCACAGCCAAAAGCTGTTGGGCGGTTTCGCCACCCTGAACCCGGCTTACAGCCGCGGGGTGCCGTGGCTCGGGGCAGAGAACGACAGCGGCAAAATCAAGGAAGCCCCTCGCGCCGAATTTCATAAACTTTCGCTTTCCGGCAGCTACTACCTGCCGCTGGCGCAAGATTGGACTTACCTCACCAGCCTGTACAGCCAGTGGAGCAATCACCGCTTATACGGCAGCGAACGTCTGACCATCGGTGGTGAGAGCTCTGTACGTGGTTTCAAGGAGCAGTATCTTTCCGGTGACAAGGGCGGCTACTGGCGTAATGAAGTTAACCGGGCGCTGGTGACCTTGCCGTACGTCGGCAGTATTAACGCCATGGCGGCGGTAGACGGCGGCTATCTGCACCGTGACGCGCTGGATGCCAATGCCTCGGGGACGCTGTGGGGCGGCGCCCTGGGCCTGGGGAGCCGTAGCCGCTATTTCAGCAGTCAACTGACCGTCGGCTGGCCACTGGCTTACCCGGATGGAATGAAACCGGATCGTGTTTCGGTCTATTACCGGGTCAATATCGTTATTTAACGCTAACGCACAGGAAGGTTTCAAGGATGAAACATATTGATAATCAAAACCTTAATACCACGCAGCGCCTGCTGAGCTATACCCTGTGCACATTGCTGGCGGGGCAACCGTTGCTGCCTGTACTGGCCGAGGGCATTAACGTAGCCGAAGGCAATACCCGAGTGGATCAGGCCGCCAATGGTGTGCCGGTGATCAATATCGCCACGCCGAACCAGGCTGGTATTTCGCATAACAAATACAACGATTTCAACGTTGGCAAAGAGGGGACGATCCTCAACAACGCCACTGGCCAGCTCAATCAGAGCCAGCTTGGCGGGCTGATCCAGAACAACCCCAACCTGCAGGCCGGCGGGGAAGCGCAGGGCATCATCAATGAGGTGGTGGCACCGAACCCCTCACAGCTGCGCGGTTACCTGGAGGTCGCGGGCAAGCAGGCCAGCGTGATGGTAGCCAACCCCTATGGCATCACCTGCGACGGCTGCGGTTTTATCAATACCCCCAACGCGACGCTGACGACCGGCAAGCCGGTGCTGGGTGCTGACGGCAAGCTGCAGGCGTTGGAAGTCACCCAGGGGGCAATCACCATTCAGGGTAACGGGCTGGACGCCGGCAAGAGCGAAAAATTTGCCTTGATCGCCCGCGCAACCGAGATTAACGCGCAACTGCACGCCAAGGACCTCAGCATCACGCTCGGGGCCAACCGGGTAGATGCTACCGGCAAGGCCACGGCGATTGAAGGCAGTAGCGACGCGCCCAAGGTGGCGATTGATACTGGTGCGCTTGGTGGCATGTACGCCAACCGTATCCACCTGGTCTCCAGTGAAAAAGGCGTTGGGGTCAACCTCGGTAACCTCAACGCGCGTGAGGGCGATATTCAATTGGATGCCAATGGGCAACTGCGGCTGAATAATACGCTGGCAGAGGGGAGCCTGAATGCTACGGCGGCAGGAATGACGCTGAGCGGCAACCATAAGGCCGGCCAGGCGATGAGCCTGAACAGCCGGGGTGAACTGGCCCTGGACAAGGCCGCGTTGAACGCCAAAGGCGATATGCAGCTTACCGCCGCAGGCAAATTGCAGGCAGGCAAAGCCAGTACTGATGGCAAACTGCAGTTGACCGCAGGCAGCCTGAGCAGCGTTAAAGACAGCAGCCTGACTGCCGAAGGTGACATCAATATGACGCTTAACGGTGACGGCGACTGGCAGGGCGTTCTGACCGCCGGGCGCGATCTGCACCTGCAAGCCAATAACCTCAGCAGCAGCGGCCAGCTGGCCGCCAACCGCGACAGCCACATTCAGACACGGGGCCTGGACAACAGCGGGCGAATACAGGCACAGGGCACGCAGACGCTGATCGGCGAACGGCTCGATAACCGGGGGCAGTTGCAAGCGGGCGGTGTTCAGCGGATTACGGCCAAAAGCGTCGATAACCAGGGGGCCATCGGGGCCAGGCAGCACCTTGAGCTGCGGGTGCGCGACAAGCTTAACGTGGCAGGTTCCCTGTCTGCAGATGGCCCCTTAACCGTACAGGCCGGGGAATTCTTGCTGGCGGGCAGCGCCAGCGGCAAACAGGGCATCACCCTCAACGGCGGCATACTGAGCACAGCTGCAGGCTCATCGCTGCTGAGTGATAGCGATATTGTCATTCAGGCTAATGACGTGCGGTTGGGCGGGCTGCTTTCCAGCGAACTCGCCCTGACGATGGACGGCCAGAATTTGTCGACCACCGCAGGCGCCCGCACCCAGGCCAAACAGGGCATGGCGTTAAAAATTACGCAGGATGCGCATTTGGCGGGCGTGTTTAACACCTTGGGGGATTTGAACTTTTCCGCTGCGACTGCCGATAACAGCGGCCAAATCAACGCACTTAACATTGACTGGCGCGGTGGTTCACTGCGCCAGCGAGGGCATCTGCAGGCCGATAATGGCTTCACGCTGAAGGTAAATCGGCTCGATCAACAAGGCGAACTGCTGGCCGGCAAACGGCTGACGGTGAATGGCACTACCCTGGTCAACAGCGGGCAGATCGGCGCCTCCGGGGTGGAGCTGAGCTTTAGTGAAAAGGTGGACAACCAGGGCAAGCTGGTGGCGGACAATACGCTGACGTTAAAGGCTCCAACGTTGAACAATACCGGCACCCTCGCGGCCAACAGCATGAAGCTCACGGCGCAAGATGTGGAGAACAGTGGGCTGATACAGGCCAAGGGGCTGGCGGAGATTACAGCGAAAGATCTGCAAAACCGCGTGGCAGGGCGAGTGCTGGCCGGGGGGGCGTTGGCGCTGCAGGGGGAGCGGTTGAATAACGCCGGTAAGCTACAGGGACAGAACATTGATATCGGCGTACAAGGTTGGGCCAACACTGGCAGCACCCTGGGGGAAAATGGGCTGACGGCAACGGTCGAACAGACGTTGCACAACAGTGGGCAAGTGCTGAGCCAGGGGCCACTGAAACTGACGGCTGCCACGCTGAATAACGACGGCAAGGTATTGAGCGAAGGCGCATTACAGCTTTCGGCCGACAGCATCAGCAATCAGGGGGAAGCGCAGGGTGCGGCGACCACCGTCACGGCCAACACGGTGAACAACAGCGGCAATCTGATTGGTCTACGGCAGTTGGCGTTGCAGTTGCAAAAGGATCTGAACAACACAGTAAACGGCAAGCTGCTCAGCGAAGGGGAACTGACGGTAGGGGCGGCGACAGTCGAAAACGACGGAGTATGGCAGGGCGGCAGCATCAGGCTGGCGGCTCAGCAGTTGGATCATAAAGGCGTGTTGCAGGCAGGCACGGGAGGGATCCATTTGGATCTCAGTGACAGCCTCAAGACGGAAACCAGCAGCAAGATCTTCTCCAGTGGGAAAACGGATCTGACGGCGCAGACCTTGAACAATCAGGGTCATATACAGGCGGGCGAGTTGACGTTAAAAGCCGCTGAACTGACCAACACCGGCAGGCTGCAGGGGCAGAAAAATCTGGAGGCCAAGCTGAGTGGCATATTCCATAACCTGGCTGGTGGCACGCTGCGCAGCCTGGGAACCCTGCGGGTAGAGGCGGCAGAGCTAAACAACGCTGGGGATCTGCAGGGAGATGGCGGCAGCGTATTGCGGTTAGATCGCCAGTTGATCAACTCGGGCAAAATGATCGTCGGCGGCGCACTGGATCTTCAAGCGCCTTCGCTGAATAACCTCGGCTGGCTGCAGGCCAATAGCCTGACGTTCAGGGGCACCCGGTTGGATAACAGCGGCACATTGAGCGGTATCGGCGATACCCGGTTTACGCTCGATGTTCTGAATAATATGGGAACCCTGCAGGGCGGCAATTTAACGCTGCAGACAGGCAGCCTGGATAATACCGGCACGCTATTGGCGACAAGCCAGATGAGCGTTAACGCGCGGCAGATTGATAACCACCAGAACGGAAAGCTGTTCAGCGGTGGCGATGCGACATTGGTGAGCAGCCTGCTGAATCAGTACGGTCAACTGGTGGCGCTGGGCAATATTACGCTGACGTTAAAGGAAGCCTTCACCCAGAATGGCACTTTGGCGGCAGGTAAAAAGCTGACCCTGAGCAGCGACGGCGATGTTGTGCTGCTGGGTACCCTCCAGGGCCAGAGCATCGATGTGCGTAGCGCTGGCCAACTGACCCATGCCGGTACCCTGCGCGGCAGAAGCGGCGACGTGCGGATCGAAGCCGCCGGCATCACGCAAACCAGCACCGCCAGTCTGCAGTCGGGTGGCTGGGTACAGTTGCTGAGCCGTGGCGACATCAATAATAACGGGTTTATCGGTACCGCCGGCAATTTGCTGCTGAGCGCGGCTAACCATCTGCTCAACATCGGCATGTTGTACGGCGGTGGCGATGTGCAACTGTTGGCGGAACGTATCACTAACCAGCGTGGCGACGTCCTGGCGGGCAACAACCTGTGGATGCAAAAAGACGTGGCCGGCAATGCCAACAGTTATTTCTTTAACACCACCGGCACCACCGAGACCGAAAATGGCAATATTCAGATCAACACCGCGCATTTGCTCAATCAGCGTGATGGCTGGTCGGTGAGCACCGAAAAGCAGACGACGGCGAAAGATCCGCTGTGGAATGGCCAGACGCTGGTCAATATGAAACTGGGGGATTTGGCTGAAAGCGAGCTCGGTTATTACATTAAAACGGTGCGCACCGGCGGCAGCATGGGGCATGGCAACGGTTCCGTTGATGATTACTATTATTTAGCGCCTAAAGCGCCTGCCGTTGATAAAAAGATCCTGGTTGAATCATCCAGCGTAACCGTCACTGCGAACGGGGGCGCTGGGCGAATTGCCGCAGGAAAGGACATTGTTGGCACCATTACGCGTTTTGACAATATTGCCAGCGACATGCTGGCCAATGGTGATATTTCGCTGAGTGGCGGCTCGCTGAATAATGAGAGCACCCAGGCAGGAAGCCAGAATAAATACCTTAATTACCGTTATGACGGCGAAATCGCACAGTATGATTTCGACAAGCACCGCTCGCTGGCTGACTTCAAAAAGAGCGGCAATTACATCCGTGATAACGTCAATACTCCCATTCAGTACCGCTTAACCGGACAGCCAGAGTACCAGAACGAAAACACCGCTGTTTATCGCAGTGTGATCCAGGCCGGTGGTGCCGTTAACGTCCGTTTTACCGACGATATCAGCAACAGCATGGTGACACCGAATGCCGGCAGCCTGAGCCATACCCTGGCACGACCAACGTTGGACAGCCTGCAGCAGCCGGAGGCTATCAGCGGTGTTCAACAGCAGGATCTTGCGGCGGATCAGAGCGTTGCCTTCGGTTCAGCGGAGTGGAAAGACAACCTGCAGGCGGCCCTGGGCTCGCTGGGGAATAACGCCGTAGCCTTGGCGGACTACCCACTGCCGGGCGGGGATAGCGGCCGTTTTGTCGTCAGCGCGGATCCCAATAGCCCATACCTGATCACCACCAACCCGAAACTGGACGGCCTGGGGCAGTTGGATAACAGCCTGTTCAACGATCTCTACGCCATGCTGGGCCAACAGCCGGGTGCCGCTCCGCGTGAAAACGACCGCCGTTTTACCGATGAAAAACAGTTTATCGGTTCGGCCTACTTCCTCGATCGGCTGCGACTTAATCCGGACTACGACTATCGGTTCCTGGGGGATGCGGCGTTCGATACCCGCTATATCAGCAACGCCATGCTCAGCCAGACCGGCAAGCGCTATCTCAACGGTATCGGCTCCGATTTGGCGCAGATGCAGCAGTTGATCGACAACGCCGCACAAGCGCAGAGCGGCCTGAACTTGCAGTTTGGCGTTAGCCTGACGCCGGGCCAGGTTGCGCAGTTGGATAAAAGCATCGTCTGGTGGGAGAAGGTAACGATTAACGGCCAGACGGTGTTGGCGCCAAAACTCTATTTGGCCAAAGGTGACGCAGCCCAGCTCAACGGCAGCGTGATCACCGGCAATATCGTTAACCTGAACGGCGGCAGTATTCGTAATGACGGCAGCTCGCTACAAGGTGGTGAACGGCTCAACGTTAATAGTAAAACGGTTATCAACAACCTTAACCAGGGGCTGTTCGACGCCGACGGCAATTTGCAGCTCAGCGCCATTGGCGATATCAGCAATATCGGCTCGACCATCAGCGGCAAGCGGGTCGTGATTGAAAGTCTGGATGGCAGCATTATCAATAAAACTCAGGCTCGCCAGTGGGATGCCACAGGGACTCAGGGCGGCCAGACGTTGTCCCTGTCGCGTACAGAAGTTGGCGATACTGCTGTCATCAGCGCAGAAGATGCGTTGATCATGCGTGCCGACAAAAATATCGATGTTATCGGCGCGAGGATCGCCTCTGATGGCACGATGAATCTGCAGGCGACGGGTGATATCAACCTGCTTGTTAATCGCACGGAATCCATTGATAAAACCAGTAATAGCGAGCGCATCAGCAGCGGTGCCGATCGCAGCATCATCACCAGTAGTGGGAATATGACGCTACATGCCGAGCGTGATTTGAACTCGCAGGGGGCGGTGTTGGTGGGCGACAGCGACATCCTACTGAGTGGCAAGCGAGACGTAAATCTTAACAGCGTGGAAAACCGGGAGTATCAGGCAAGCCACGGCGGCGGCCAGCAGCGGGTGAAGGAGTCCATACGCCAACAGGTCACCGAAATCGCCGGCGGCAGTTTGCGCGTTGATGCTGGCCAGGATGCCATCTTCGAGGGTACGCAGGCACAGGTAAGTGGAGATTTGGTGGTTAACGCCGACCGTAATATCGTGGTGGACAGCGTAGCTGAAAGTGACTACAGCTTCTTCGAAGAGACTAAGGTCAAAAAAGGATTTATGTCCAAAACCACCACCCATACGGTGGAGGAGGACTACGCGACCCATGAGAAAGGAACGGTACTGAGTGGCGACAACGTTTTACTCAACGCCGGTAACGACCTGACAGTACGGGGCTCGACGGTAGTGGGGGACGGCCAGGTCACATTAAAGGCCGATAATAACATCGATATTTTTGCCGCCACCGAGGAGCAATCCCTTTACCGGCTGAACGAGAAAAAAACCAGCGGCGTGTTCAGCGGCGGCGGTATCGGCGTGACCATCGGCAGTAAATCTTCTCGTCATCAATTGAACGAAGATGGCACTACCCAAAGCCAGAGCGTCAGCACCATAGGTTCGACCGGCGGCAGCGTGGATATCGAAGCGCGCAGCAAGGTGCATATCAGTGGCGCAGATGTGATTGCCGATAAGAACCTGTCGGTGACGGGGGATAGCGTCCATATCGACCCGGGTAAGGATATTCGTCGTCGTGACGAAGCCTTCGAACAGAAACAGAGTGGCCTGAGTCTGGCGCTGTCCGGTACGGTGGGCAGTGCGATTAATAGTGCGGTGACAACGGCTCAACAGGCAAAGCAGGAGACCGACGGTCGACTGGCTGCCTTGCAGGGGGCCAAAGCGGCATTATCCGGCGTGCAGGCCGCTCAGGCGGGTCGACTGGCAAAAGTCGGCGATACCGATACTGAAGAAGGCAGCATGGTGGGGATCAGTATTTCTCTTGGCGGCCAGAAATCGTCGTCGAAACAGCATCAGGAACAAACGAGCATCGCCGGTTCAACATTCAGTGCCGGTAATAATATGCAGGTGACTGCAACCGGCAAGGGCAATACTGCTGACAGCGGTGACATTGTCGTTGTCGGCAGTCAGTTTAAAGTGGCGGGCAACACCACCCTGGCCGCCGAGCGTGACATCTTGCTGTTGGGCGCAGCCAATACTCAGAAGACCGAAGGAAGTAACAAGAGCAGCGGCGGCAATATCGGCGTCAGCATTGGCGTGGGAAAACAGACGGGATTGAGCGTCTTCGCCAATGCCAACAAAAGCCAGGGCAGTGAGCATGGTGATGGAACGTTTTGGACTGAGACGACGATAGACACCGGTGGCGTGATGTCAATGCGCAGTACCCGGGATACCCTTTTGTCAGGGGCACAAATCAGTGGCGAAAGGGTGGAGGTGGATACCGGCGGTAACCTGATAATGCAAAGCCAGCAGGATAGCGACAACTATGACGCCAAACAAAGCAGCGTCAGTGGTGGTGTCAGTGTGGCTATCTTCGGTGCTGGCGGCTCGGCGAGTCTGAGTATGAGCCGTGACAAATTGCACAGCAATTATGACAGCGTGCAGGAGCAAACCGGTATATTTGCCGGCAAGGGCGGCTATGATATTAAGGTTAACCAGCATACGCAGTTGGACGGCGCGGTCATCGCCAGTACTGCCACGCCAGAGAAAAACCGTCTTGATACAGGCACCCTGGGCTTCAGTGATATCCATAATCAGGCGGATTTCAAGGCCGAGCATCAAGGGGGCAGCATCAGCAGCGGCGGCCCGGTGGGGTCAGATCTGCTGACCAATCTGGCGGGCGCGGCCCTTTCCGGTGCGGGCAATAAAGGGCATGCAGAAGGCACGACCAAGGCTGCGGTGTCGGGCGGTAGCGTGGTTATTCGCGATGGGGCCAACCAGCAGCAAGATGTGAATGCGTTGAGCCGGGATACGGATAACGCCAATAGCAGTATTGGGCCGATCTTCGACAAGGAGAAAGAGCAGAACCGGCTGAAGCAGGCGCAGCTGATCGGCGAAATCGCCGGGCAGACGATGGATATTGTCCGCACCCAGGGTGATATCAATGGCTTGCAGAAGGCAAAGGACAAGCATCCGGGGCTGGATGCGACAGCGTTGCGTAAAACGCCGGAATATCAGGCTGAGATGCAGAAATACGGCACCGGCAGCGATATGCAACGGGCCGCGCAGGCGGTAACGGGCGCGCTGCAGGCGTTGGCGGGGAACAATCTGGCCGGCGCCTTGGCGAGCGGAGCGGCACCGTATCTGGCGAAAGAAATCAAGGCGCGGGTCGGTGAAAATAACGTGGCAGCGAACGCAATGGCGCATGCGTTACTGGGGGCGATAACTGCGCAACTGAACAACCAGTCTGCGGTAGCCGGTGCGGTGGGTGCGGGCGGTGGCGAGCTGGCCGCGCGGGTGATAACAGAGATAAGGTTCCCGGGCCGTGACATAAACAGTCTGTCAGAAGGTGAGAAGCAGGAGGTGAGTGCTTTGAGCCAACTGGCCGCAGGACTGGCAGGGGGGATAGCTTCAGACAGTACGGCAGGGGCGGTAACGGCTTCGCAGGCCGGTAAGAATGCGGTGGAGAATAACTTGCTGGGTGGCAATGAAGAGACCCAGACCAAGTTCGTGCAGGATCACGGCAAGAATATCGCGTCTTGCAGCACTGACCCAGGTTCAGCGTCCTGCCAGAAAGGGCTGGCGATGAACGAGGCGCTGATGGTGGCGCTTCCGGCGGGTCTTGGTGGTGGTTTACTGACAGCGGCCACGCCTGAAATAGCAGCGGCAGCGAAAGCAGCGATACAGGCTTGTGCGGGTAATGTGGTGCTGTGCCTGAATAATGCCGGTATCCAGATGTCGGAAGCTATCGTACCGGGCGGTGTTGGGGCCGGTGGTGCGGTAGGTATCGGTAAGACAGCGGCAGAGGCAACGGCTGCGAAAGCTGAAGCTGTGGCGGCTAATGCTGCGAAGAATGTTGGAAACGGCAGCGCCATAAATTCGATTACAAATAGAGTAGAAACACAAGTTAGTGTTGATCAAAAGTTAGCTAACTATCTGTTGGATAAACAACATCCTATCGGAGGAAGCAAGGCGGAATGGTTCGATAGTGCTCTTGGTTTTAACAAAACAAACTTAAACGAGCTTGCGAAACAAATCGTTTTTGACTCCAGTAAAGCTGTTAAAACAGCAGAAACGCAGTTCGGTACTAAATATGATCAGCTAATACCAATAACTGGTAAGAATGGTAGAACAATTAACGTTAAATTTGGTTGGATCGAGAATAATGATGGCGTGGTTAGGCTCGTAACAGCTATTCCAGCTAAGAAATAAATATTTTGGTATTTACTTTATGATTAAAGAATACGATGTTGTTAAAGCAAAAAAAGACTTGTCTGACACTGTACTCGAAGGATGTAGTGGGGCAGTTGTTATGATATATCAAGAACCTACTTTAGCTTATGAAGTAGAGTTCGTTGATAGTGAAGGCGATACATTAGATGTTTTGACTGTTTACCCTGACGACATTGAATCATCAAGGTAATAATATATTTTTAATAATACTCAAAAATCCCGGCCAACTGGCCGGGATTTTTACATCTATGCCCTAAAAACTTCGTCCTCCCGCCACAGCAACCGAATAACACCGGGTGCGGCGGTGAGCTCCAGTTGTTCGGCATCGGTAATGCCCGGCTCGTTAACCGTTCATTAAATCTTCACGTCCCCAATCCTCTCTAGAGCATCCACCACCAAACCCCAGAATTTATCCTGATCCAGCGTTACTGCTACCTGCGTATGGCAGTCGGGCGGTGGTGCTGTGCGGAAATCGGCTACCGTCATGCCCAGTGTCAGGGTGCCGGTGAGTTCGATATCTACCGGGACTTTTCGCACCGTCATCACATCGGGGGCAATAACGTAGGCCACCGCACAGGGATCGTGCACCGGCGGTGCACTGAACCCCTGCGCCTGCTGGTACATTTTGCCAAAGAACTCGAGCAATTCGCCGACAAACCTGGCTGGTCCGGTTTGGATGGCGGCAATGCGTGCACACACCTCTGGGGTGGCGAGCGCCTGATGGGTCAGATCCAGCCCGACCATGGTCAGCGGCCATTTCTCATTAAAAACGATGTGCGCGGCTTCCGGATCAATCTTGATATTGAATTCTGCTACCGCGCTCCAGTTCCCCACGTGGTAGCCACCCCCCATCAGCACCACTTCCTTCACCCGTTCGGCAATCCGTGGTTCTTTACGAACTGCCATGGCGATATTGGTCAGGCCGCCGGTGGGGACCAGCGTCACGCTGCCTGGCGGATGGGCCATGATGGTGTCGATAATCAAATCTACCGCGTGTCGCGTTTCCAGCGTCAGCGTTGGCTCAGGTAAAACCGGGCCGTCCAGGCCGGACTCGCCGTGAATATCGGGCGCAACCTCGATTTGCCGCACCAGCGGCCGTGTGCAGCCGGCGGCGAAGGGCACGCCGGTAATATTGGCGATACGTGCAACAGCCAGCGCGTTGCGGGTCACCTTATCCAGCGTTTGATTGCCCACCACGGTGGTGACGGCCAGCAGCTCGATCTGCGGATTGCCCCAGGCCAGCAGCATGGCGATAGCATCGTCATGCCCCGGATCGCAGTCCAGTATGATTTTTTTCATTTTTATTCCTGATGCAGGGAGAGGTCTCCGCAGCATAGCGCACCGGCAGCAGGCCAGGTAATGACAGATGATGCTTTTTGCTAGCCACATCAAAGCGTTGCTGATCTTAGGATGTAATTAAACGTAAATCCCTCTCGCAGCGCTTTACCCTGGAGTTTACTCCAGGGTTTACATTGAGTCCTGGCGTACAGCAAAGAGGTGAAGAGCGATGAGCATGTTGAAAAAGCTTTTGGGACAAGGTGGCTTTGGTGGTGGCCACTCACGTTCGCGGCACGGGGGCGGACACCATGGTAACCGTTATAACCAGCATGGCGATCAGGGCCCGCAGTGCCTGCAATGTCAGGCGCCTAACCGGCCCGGTGCCCGTTACTGCCACCGCTGCGGCCAACCTTTCGAAACGGAGTCAGCGTCCTGCCGCGGGTGTTCGGCGCCGCTGCCGCCGGGGAGCCGTTTCTGCCAGCAGTGTGGTACGGCGGTCAGCGGAGGGCAACCATGACCAAATCAGGATGGAGTCTGGTCGTCCTGTTGGCGGC
>Ga0157373_10002536_pt1 | contig 13905 bp, 17 predicted proteins | sample C65metaG_FD_113460 | JGI IMG/M metagenome (GOLD analysis project Ga0157373, IMG submission 113460) | Corn rhizosphere microbial communities from Kellogg Biological Station, Michigan, USA - C6-5 metaG | ecosystem: Host-associated > Plants > Roots > Rhizosphere > Soil | place: USA: Michigan... | reverse complement strand
GGGTTTTGGGCTGTATAAAGCCGCCTCCTCGCCCGCGGGCCCTCTCGCGGGCGCAAATCTTTTTGCGAACATAGAGTCCTGACCATGTACGCGGTGATCAAAACCGGCGGCAAACAGTACCGGGTGAAGGCGGGCGATCTGCTCGTCGTCGAGAAGCTCGACGGTGAGCCTGGCGCGGAAGTTTCCTTCGGCGAAGTGCTGATGCTGGGCGACGGCGGCAACGTGACGCTCGGCGCGCCCCTGGTGGCCAACGCCGCCGTAACGGCGACCCTGATCGAAACCCGCAAGGGCGAGAAGGTGAAGATCTTCAAGAAGATCCGCCGCCAGGGCTATCGCCGCACCAAGGGCCACCGCCAGCTGGAAAGCGTCCTGCGCGTCACGGCCGTCGGCCTCAACGGCAAGCAGGAGAAGTGGGACGGCACGGTCGACCTGACCACCAAGGCCGTGCTCAACGCCCGCGCCCGCAACCTGAAGATCGCCGGCCTGACCGCCGACGCCGCGCCCGCCAAGGTCAAGGCGACGGACGTGGTGACGAAGGGCTCGAAGGCTAGCCCCAAGGTGAAGGCCACGGTCGTCGAGCACGCCGACCCGGTCGCCACCGAAGCTCCGGCCGCCAAGGCCGCGCCGAAGAAGGCTGAGGCCCCGAAGGCCGCCGCGCCGAAGGCCAAGGCCGCTCCGGCCAAGGAAGCCGCGCCGAAGAAGGCCGCTGCTCCGAAGGCGGAAGCCAAGCCGAAAGCGGAAGCCAAGAAGGCCGCGGCTCCGAAGGCCGAGGCCAACGCCAAGCCGGCTCCGAAGGCCGAGACCAAGGCGAAGGCGACCCCGAAGGCCGAGGCCAAGGCCGCTCCGGCCAAGAAGGCGGCTCCCAAGGCCGCCGCCAAGAAGGACAAGGGCAAGGCGTAAGCCTCGCCAAGTAGGATTAGGAGAGCGAGATGGCTCACAAGAAATCGGGCGGCTCTTCGCGCAACGGGCGCGACTCGGCGGGCCGCCGTCTTGGCGTGAAAAAGTTCGGCGGCGAAGCCGTCGACGCCGGCAACATCCTCGAGCGCCAGCGCGGCACCAAGTTCTGGCCAGGCGTCAACGTCGGCATCGGCAAGGACCACACCCTCTTCGCGCTCGAAGAAGGCGCGGTGAAATTCGTAACCAAGCGCGACAACCGCACCTACGTGACGGTGGTCCCGGCCATGCAGGCTCAACCGGCCAAATAGCGGCGGTCCTGCTTCTCCGGACCGCCTGATCAGGGCGATCCGGACATGACGAACCTAAGCGGGGAGTCCGGAACGCCGGGCTCCCCGCTTTGTTTTTGGCCCGAAGGGGCCACGGAGGTTCCTCATGTGCGTGATTGAAACCAGTCCCGTCATCGAGACCCGGCGCCTGACCCTGCGCGCGCCGGAGCGCGCCGATGCGCGCAAGATGGCCGAGCTCGCCAACGACTTCGACGTCGCGCGGATGACCTCGCGCATGCCCTGGCCCTACCGGCTGAAGGACGCGCAGGACTTCATCGAGCGCTGCGAGCACCGCGATTGGAATAACGACGCCACCTTCGCGCTGGACCTCGAGGACGAGGGCTTCGTCGGCTGCCTAGGCTTCTTCAGGAACGCTGACGGCGATCTGGAGACCGGCTACTGGGTCGGCCGTCCCTGGTGGGGCCGTGGCCTGGCGACCGAGGCGCTGAAGGGCGCGCTGGTCTGGGCCTCGCGCGACTGGAAGAAGAAGGTGGTGGCGGCCGGACACTTCGCCGACAACCCCGTTTCCGGGAGTGTGCTGGTCAAGGCTGGCTTCCTCTACACGGGCGTGGTGAAGGACCTGCCGTCGGTGGCGCGCGGCGAACCCGCACGCACCCGCATGATGGTCTGGCTGGCTTGAAGCTCGACTGAAGAGCCGGGCTCAAGCAAAAGGACCGACATGAAGTTCCTCGACCAGTGCAAGATCTACATCCGCTCGGGCGACGGCGGCGCGGGGGCCGTCTCGTTCCGGCGTGAGAAGTATATCGAGTACGGCGGCCCCGACGGCGGCGACGGCGGGCGCGGCGGCGACGTGTGGGTCGAGGCGGTCGAGGGCCTGAACACCCTGATCGATTACCGCTACCACCAGCACTTCAAGGCGGGCACCGGGACGCACGGCATGGGCCGCAACCGCTCGGGCCCCGCCGGCGACGACGTGGTGCTGCGCGTCCCTGTCGGCACCGAGGTGCTGGACGAGGACAAGGAGACCCTGATCGCCGACCTCGACCAGGCGGGCAAACGCATCCTGCTGGCCAAGGGCGGCAACGGCGGCTGGGGCAACACCCGCTTCAAGGGCCCCATCAACCAGGCCCCCAAGCACGCCAACCCCGGCCAGGAGGGCGAGGAGCGCTGGATCTGGCTGCGGCTCAAGCTGATCGCCGACGTCGGGCTGGTCGGCCTGCCCAACGCGGGCAAGTCGACCTTCCTGGCGGCGACCTCGGCGGCCAAGCCGAAGATCGCCGACTATCCCTTCACCACCATCACGCCCAACCTCGGGGTCGTGGACCTCTCCGGCAATGAGCGCTTCGTCATCGCCGACATCCCCGGCCTGATCGAGGGCGCCTCAGAAGGCGCGGGGCTCGGCGTCCGCTTCCTCGGCCACGTCGAACGAACCGGCGCGCTGATCCACCTGGTCGACGGCACGCAGGACGATGTGGCGGGCGCCTGGCGCACCGTGCGCGGCGAGTTGCAAGCCTATGGCGAAGGTCTGGCCGACAAGCCCGAGATGCTGGCGCTCAACAAGATCGATGCGCTGGACGAGGAAGCGCGCGCCGAGAAGGCCGCCGAGCTGGAGAAGGTGGCGGGCATCAAGCCCTTCCTGATCTCCGGCGTCTCGGGCGAGGGCGTGCGCGAGCTCTTACGCGCGGCCTGGCGCAAGGTGCGCGAGCAACGGGGGGAGATCGTGGCCGACGACGACGATGGATTTGCGGCCCAGCCGCAGGGCTGGACGCCGTGAGCGGGCTCTCGGACGCCAAACGGATCGTGGTCAAGGTCGGCTCGGCCCTGGTCACTCACGGCGAAACGGGTGAGCCCGATCGCGCCTGGCTGTCGGCCTTCGCCGCCGACGTGGCGCGGATGCGCGCGCGCGGCCAGCAGGTGTTGGTAGTGTCGTCCGGCGCAGTGGCGCTGGGGCGTCGCCGCCTGAAGCTGACCCGCAAGGCGCTGACGCTTCCCGAAAAGCAGGCCGCCGCAGCAGCCGGCCAGAGCGCCCTGATGCGCGCCTGGGAGGAGGCCTTCGAGCCTCACGGCGTCGCCTGCGCCCAGGTGCTGATGACCCGCGACGACACCGAAGTCCGCCGCCGCTGGCTGAACGGCCGCGCCACCGTCGAGGCGCTGCTGGGCTTGGGCGCCCTGCCCGTGGTCAACGAGAACGACACGGTGGTCACCGAGGAAATCCGCTACGGCGACAACGACCGGCTTGCCGCCCGCGTCGCCCAGATGATCGGCGCCGACGTGCTGGTGCTGCTCTCCGACGTCGACGGCCTCTACACCGCCGACCCTCGCAAGGACGCCACCGCCACCCATATCGCCCGCGTCGAGCGGCTGACCGCTGAGATCGAAGCCTCGGCGGGCGGCGCCAACGCCGGTGCGGGCGTCGGCACCGGCGGCATGGCCACCAAGATCGCCGCCGCCAAGATCGCCGCCGCAGCCGGCTGCGCCACAGTCGTCACGCTGGGCGACCGGCCCGAGCCTCTGAAGGCAGTCGAGGACGGCGCGCTCGCCACGATCATCGAGGCGGCCACGACCCCCGCCGCCGCCTACAAGGCCTGGATCGCGGGCTCGCTCTCCCCCGGCGGAGCGCTGGTGGTTGACGCGGGCGCGGCCTCGGCGCTGCTGTCAGGCAAGAGCCTGCTGGCGGCGGGCGTGAAGTCTGTCGAAGGCGCATTCGGCAAGGGCGATGCCGTCGCCATCCGCGACGAGGCGGGCCGCGAGATCGGCCGGGGCCTCTCCCGCTACGACGCCGCCGACGCCGCCAGGATCGCCGGCCTGCGCTCCGACGCCATCGAAGCCGCCATCGGCTACACGGCCGGCCCGCTGGTCCACGCCGACGACCTCGCCCTCGCCCGCAGCGGTGAAAAGGTCTAATTCGACGCCATGGACGACGCTGGAGCCAACCTGCAGGCGACGATGAGCGCCATGGGCCGCGAAGCCCGCGAGGGCGCGCTTGCGCTCCGGCTCGCGAGCGCCGAGACGCGGACGAAGGCCATCCGCGCGATGGCTGAGGCGATCCGCACCGACGCCGACGCCATCCTCGCTGCCAATGCCCGTGACATCGAAGCCGCGAAGACGAACGGCCTGTCCGGCCCCATGCTCGACCGGCTGATGCTCGATGAGGCGCGTCTGAACGGCGTGGCGGACGGGGTCGCGGCCGTAGCCGACATCCCCGATCCGCTCGGCGTCGAGACTGCCCGCTGGACCCGGCCCAACGGGCTAGACATCGCCCGCGTTCGGACGCCCATCGGCATCATCGCCATCATCTACGAGAGCCGCCCGAACGTGACGGCGGACGCCGCAGCGCTCTGCGTGCGCTCGGGCAACGCGGCCATCCTGCGCGGCGGGTCGGAGTGTCTGCATTCCAATCTCGCCATCCACGCCGCCGTGGTGAAAGGGCTGGAGGCCGCCGACCTGCCCGCCAGCTGCGTTCAGGCGGTACGCACGGCCGACCGCGCGGCGGTGGGCATGATCCTGGCCGGGCTGGACCGCAACATCGACCTCATCATCCCGCGCGGCGGCAAGAGCCTTGTCGCCCGCGTGCAGGCCGAGGCCCGCGCGCCGGTGCTGGGCCACCTCGAGGGGCTTTGCCACACCTTCATCCACGCGGCCGCCGATCCGGTGAAGGCGCAGGCCATCGCCGTGAACGCCAAGATGCGGCGGGTCTCCGTCTGCGGCGCGACCGAGACGCTACTGGTTGACCGCGCGGCCGCTGGCGAACTGCTGCCGCTGGTTGCCCAGGCGCTGAAGGCCGCCGGCTGCGAGCTGCGGGGCGACGAGGAAGCCCGGGCGCTGTTCCCTATGGAAGCGGCGACCGAGGCGGACTGGACCTGCGAATATCTCGCCCCGATCATCGCCATCGCAGTGATGGACGGCGTCGAGGGGGCGGCCGCGCACATCGCGAAGTATGGCTCAGGCCATACCGACTGCATCGTCACCGAAGACCCCGCCGCGGCCGAGCGGTTCATCCAGCTGGTCGACAGCGCCATCGTGCTGGTCAACGCCTCGACCCAGTTCGCCGACGGGGGCGAGTTCGGCTTCGGCGCCGAGATTGGGATCGCCACCGACAAGCTGCATGCGCGCGGGCCGGTGGGCGCCGAGCAACTGACGACCTTCAAGTATGTGGTCCGCGGGACCGGCCAGACGCGTCCCTGAGGCGGGCCGCCCCGGCGGTTTGCGGCTCGGAATCTCACTTTTGCCCGGCATGCGGGTCGGCCTGTTCGGCGGCTCCTTCAACCCGGCGCACGAAGGCCATGCGCATGTGGCCGAAACCGCACTGATGCGGCTTCATCTCGATCGGGTGATCTGGCTGGTCTCGCCGCAGAACCCCCTGAAGGACGCCTCGCCCAAGCCGCTGTCCGAGCGGATGGCTGGGGCGAACGCCCTCGCGCGCGGTCCTTCGATGATCGTCTCCGACGCCGAGGCGCAGCTGGGCGTGACCTACAGCCTCGACACCATCCGTCTGCTCAAGGCCCGCCACCCCGGCGTGCGGTTCGTCTGGGTGATGGGGGCCGACAGCCTGGCTGCCTTCCACCGCTGGAAGGGCTGGACCGAGATCTTCCGCGAAGTCCCCATCGCCGTCGTCGCCCGGCCGGGCGCGGAGAGGGCGCTGACCTCGCCGGCCGCGCAGCGGTTCGCCTCGGCGCGGGTCGATCCGGGGGCGTTGATGAGCGCCAAACCTCCGGCCTGGAGCTGGCTTTCGGCGCCCCTCAACTACGCCTCGTCCACGGCTCTGCGGGAACGGCTGTCGCAGACTCGCCGTTGAGCCCAAAAGGACCCCCTCACCACGGGCGCAAGTCCGTGCTAGGGTGAGCCCCTTGCGAGGTCACCAAAGGAGTATTCCGCTGAATCGCGAGTTGGCGCCTAGCGCGCAGGAGGGCCCGGTTTCCGGCGAGCCCTCATCCGTCGAGGGTCGTATCCGATCGCTCGAAGATGTCATTCTGGCCAAGCTTGATGACGACCAGGCCCAGGACATCGTTTCCATCGATCTCAGGGGCAAAAGCCCTGTCGCCGATGCGATGATCATCGCGTCCGGCCGTTCGCACCGCCATGTCGGCGCCATCGCCGACCACCTGCTGCGGGCGCTGAAAGACGCCGGCTGCGGCAAGGCGCGGGTCGAAGGCCTGCCGCATTGCGACTGGGTGCTGATCGACGCGGGCGACGTGATCGTCCACCTGTTCCGCCCGGAAGTGCGCTCCTTCTACAACATCGAGAAGATCTGGTCGGTCGAGCCGCCGACCCGGGCGAGCGCGAACTGAAAATCACGCTGCTGACGGTTGGCAGGCTGGGCCGCGCTCCCGAAGGGGCGCTGGCCCGCGACTATGCCGAGCGCGCCGCAGCCGCCGGGCGCGCGCTGGGGCTCGGACCCGTCGAGATCGTCGAGGTCGAGAGCCGCAAGCCCGGCAAGGCGGCCGAGGCCGAGGTGCTGACGCCCCATCTCGCGGACGCCCACGTCATCGCCTGCGATGAGCACGGGACGCAGCGAACCTCCCGCGACTTCGCCGCCCACATCGCCAAACTCCGCGACGACGGGGTGCGCAGGCTGGTGCTGGTGATCGGCGGCGCGGACGGGCTGGACCCGAAGATCGTCGCCGCCGCCAACGCCACGCTGGCGTTCGGACCGCAGACCTGGCCGCATGCGCTGGTCCGCGCGATGATGGCCGAGCAGGTCTATCGGGCAGTGACCATCCTTTCCGGCTCGCCCTACCACCGCGACTAGCGTTACCACTGGCCCATGGGCCGCTTCCTCACGATCGCCGCGCTGAGCCTCGCCATCCCGGCGATTTCGGCCGCCGCGCCGCAGGAGCCGGCCAGCGCGCCTGTTTCAGCCCAGCAGGAGATCGACGCCCTGCGCGCGGAGCTCCGCCGCATCGCCGCCGAGGGCCCGAAGAACACCGCCCAGGTCGCCGCCGCCCAGGCGCGACTGCAGGCGCTGGGCGTGCGGGAGGCGGCACTGGACGCCAGCCTCGGCGACGACCGCAATCGCCTCGCCCACCTGCTCTCGGCCCTGCAGCTGTTCCGGCGCGACCCGCCGCCCGCCCTGTTGGTGCGGCCGGGCGACGCGCTGGACGCCGTGCGCGCCGTCATCCTGATCCGCGCCATGACCCCGGCGCTGGAAGAACGGGCGGCGAGCCTCACCACCGAAGCCAAATCTCTCGCCGCCCTGCGCCGCGAGGCCGCCGCGGCCAACGCCGACCTCTTCACCGCCGAGAGCGTCCAGGCCGAGCAGCGCTCCGACATCGAACGGCTGATGGATGGCGAGGCGCAGGATCAGCTCTACGCCCGCTCGCCCGGCGTGATGACCACCACCCTGCCCCAAGGCCCGCAGACCCGCGCCTTCACCCACCTGACGCCGCCGGTGCTCGGACCCATCACCCGCCCCTACGGCTCGCCGATGCCCGACGGCGAGCGCGCGCCCGGCGTCGCGTTCAGGCCCCAGAACGGCGCCATCGTCCGCGCACCGGCCCAGGGCGTGGTGGCTTTCGCGGGACCGGTGACTGGCTGGGGCGTGGTGGTGATCCTCAGCGCCGGCGGGCCCTATCACATCGTCCTGGCGGGCCTTTCGGAGACATCAGTCGCCCCCGGACAATCGGTCGCGTCGGGCGCCCCTGTCGGACGGATGGGGAATGCCGGAAAATCGCCATCTGATCTCTATATGGAGGTCAGGCAGGGCGGCGCGCCGCAAGACCCGACGCGCTGGTTCTGAAGGGCCTTTTCGCCGAACCGCGATCGGGTAGTGTATAAGGTTCGGGCCTTCGGGCTGGGCGTCATTGAAGTTTACGCGGCGCGTCTCGCCGCCAAAGGAGCCTTCCGGGCATCATGAGAAAGTATCTCCTCATCGGCGTTTCAGCCTTCGTGCTCGGCGCCGGCTCCATGGCCTACGTGAGCCAGGCGGCGCATGCGACCGCGTCGCCGAACGCCAAGACCTATCGGATGCTGGAGCTGTTCGGCGACGTGCTGGACACCGTCGAGCGCCAGTACGTGACGCCCGTCGACGACAGCAAGCTGATCGAGGCGGCGCTGGACGGCATGCTGACCTCGCTCGACCCGCACTCGGGTTACCTGTCGCCCGACAGCTTCGAGGACATGCAGGACACCACCCGCGGCGAATACGGCGGTCTCGGCATCGAGATCACCAGCGAAGACGGCGTGGGGAAGGTCATCTCCCCGATGGACGACAGCCCGGCTTCCAAGGCGGGCATCCAGTCCGGCGACTACATCACCGCGGTGAACGGCGAGAGCGTGCTCGGCATGAGTGTCGCCGACGCCGTCAAGCAGATGCGCGGTCGGGTGGGCGAGAGCGTCACCCTGACCATCGCCCGCGAAAAGTCCGACCCCTTCGACGTGAAGCTGACCCGCGAAGTCATCAAGCCCAAGGCCGCCACCGCGCGGATGGAGGGCGACTACGGCTACGTTCGCCTGTCGAGCTTCAACGAGAAGGCCACCGACGAGGTGCAGGCGGCGATCGAAGGCCTGAGGGCCAAGAACCCGCACATGAAAGGCCTCGTCTTCGACCTGCGCAACAACCCGGGCGGCCTGCTCGACCAGGCGGTCGGCGTGTCGGACCTGTTCCTCGACGGCGGCGAGATCGTCTCGCAGCGCGGTCGCGATCCGCGCGACATCGAGCGCTACAACGCCCGTCCCGGCGACGTGCTGAACGGCCTGCCGGTGGTGGTGCTGGTCAACTCCGGCTCGGCCTCGGCGGCGGAGATCGTCGCCGGCGCCCTGCAGGATCGCAAGCGCGCCGAGCTGGTCGGCGTGACCACCTTCGGCAAGGGCTCGGTGCAGACGGTGATCCCGCTGCGCGGCGGCGCCGACGGGGCGCTGAAGCTGACCACGGCGCGCTACTACACGCCGTCCGGCCGCTCGATCCAGAAGACCGGCATCGATCCGGACCTGGAGGTCGCCGCCACGCGTGACCAGGCCGAGCTGATCGCCAACCACTCCTTCCAGTTCAGCGAAGCGAGCTTCCGCAACGCGCTGAACGCCGAGGAAGGCCGCAGCCGCCAGGGCGCTCACCAGCCTGCCGAGGCGCCGCCCGTAGGCTTCGACGAGAAGAAGGGCGACTTCCAGCTGACCCGCGCGCTCGACGTGCTGAAGGACGGCGGCGTCGCCAACACGCCGCGCCTGCCGGCGACCCGCTCCAAGCTGGCCGAAGTGGTCGCGCCCCGGGCCGACGAGAAGAAGTAGCCGCACGCGCTCGGGGGCTTAGCTGGACGACTATCCGCAGCACCGGCCAAACGTCGGGGTGGTCCTGGTCCACCCCGACGGGCGCGTCTGGTATGGGCGCCGCGCCGGGTCGCAGGGACCGCAAAACTGGCAATTCCCGCAAGGCGGCGTCGACGACGGCGAGGACCTCTTCAACGCGGCCTTGCGTGAACTGGAGGAGGAGACGGGCGTGACTTCCGTCTCGTTCCTGGCTCGCACCGACGGCTGGATCGCCTACGACTTCCCGGCCGAGTATGCAGGCAAGAAGGCCGCCCGGGGCTGGAAGGGCCAGAAGCAGGCCTGGTTTGCACTGCGCTTCACCGGCGACGAGTCCGAGATCCGGCTCGACCACCATCACGACGTCGAGTTCGACGCCTGGCGCTGGGGGCGGCTCGACGAAGCCCCTGAACTGATCATACCCTTCAAGCGCGCCGCATATGAGAAGGTGGTGGAAGCCTTCCGCGATCTGGCGGCCTGAGGCACGAGAGGGCGATCATGGCTACGATCCTGATGTTGCACGGCGTGGGCTCTTCGGCCGACGCGTTCGTCAAGCTGGCGCCGGCCTTCCGCGATCGCGGCTGGAAGGTGGTGACGCCGACGCTGAGGGACGCGCTGCGCCCGACGGCGAACCCGCCCGCCGAGCTGAACAAGGTTTCGCTGGCTGACTATGTGGCCGACGCTTCGAAGCTGGCGAAGCAGATCGCGGCCGAGGATGGTGTGGCGCCCGTCGTCATGGGCCATTCGATGGGCGGCATGCTGACACAGAAGCTGGCGGAAGCCGGGCTGGCGCGCGCGGCGATCCTGATCACCCCGGCCTCCCCGCCGGACGCGCGGGCAGGGCGCTCGCTGGCGCAGGCGGTGACCTTCGCCAACATCCTGTTTTCCGGCCGGCCGGAGAACCGCTCGCACCGCATCTGGAAGACGGGCTTCACCTCGGGCGTGCTGAACTGCGTGCCGAAGGACCGGCACGCGTTGCTGTTCGCCCAGTCCCGCTACGACTCCGGCCGCGTCTACGCCGACCTCGCCTACCCCGACGAAGACCCCAATCGCGCGGCCTTCGTCGATGAGAGCAAGGTCACCGCGCCGATGCTGGTGATCGGCGCCGCGAAGGACCGCACAACGCCCATCGCCGACGTTCGAAAGTGCGCCGAGAAATACAAGAAGATCGGCGCCGACTATCGCGAATACCCCAACAACGGCCACTGGATCGTCGACGAGCCGGGCACCGACAAGGTGATTGCCGACATCGCCGCCTGGCTGGACGCCAGGGGTCTCGCGCCTGGCGCGGCCAAATCCAGGACGGTTCCGGCTGCGAAGCCCAAGGCCGCGCCCAAGCCCGCCGCCAAGAAGGCGAAGGCGCCGCCGAAGACCAAGGCTGCGGTCGCCCCTAAACCTGCCGCCCAAAAGGCCCCGGCGAAGAAGGCCGCCGCCAAGCCTGCCGCCAAGGCGAAGAAGCCCGCTGCCAAGAAGCGCTAGCCTGGGAACGTAACTGCGTTAGGCTGCGCTGTGGGGAGGCGGCCGAGTCCTTTGTGGCCGCGCAACGGGTGATCAAGCGCATGGCCACGCCTATCGTCATGGTGCACGGCGCCTTCTGCGGCGGCTGGGTGTTCGAACGCTTTCGCCAGCCGTTCGAGGCGGCAGGGCATGTGGTGCTGACGCCCGACTTGCCCGGTCATGCCGAAGGTGCCGGCTCGGTCGCCAACATCTCCATGGTCGACTACGCCCGCTTCATCGCCGACTTCTGCGCCGCGCTGCCCGAGCCGCCGATCCTCGTCGGCCATTCCATGGGCGGCCTGGTCGCCCAGCTGGCGGCCGCACGTACGCCGGTGTCGTCGCTGGTGTTGCTCGCCCCCTCGCCGCCCTGGGGCGTGTCGGGCGCTTCAATGGAGGAGGCGATCTCGGCGGTCAGCCTCTATGCGCTAGGGCCCTACTGGATGCAGGCCATCGATCCCGACTATGCGCTGGCCAAGCTCTACAGCCTCGACCGCATGGCGCCCGAGGACCGCAAGGCGGTGTTCGAGCGGATGACGCCCGAGAGCGGCCGGGCGCTCTGGCAGACGCTGAACTGGTGGCTCGACCCCTTCATGACCACGTTGGTCCCGCCGGGCTCGATCAGCGCCCCGGCGTTGGCCATCGCCGGCGGCCGCGACGTGATCCATCCGCCGGCAACAGTGAAGCAGACCGCGGCGCGGCTGTCGGCCGACTTCAGGGTATTCCGCGAGATGAGCCACTGGCTCCCCGGCGAACCCGGCTGGGACGAGGTCGCGCAGGCCTGCCTGGAATGGCTTCCGATGCAGGCGCGCGTGGCCGCCTAGCGCTTCAGCGCCAGCCTGACCAACCCGATCAGGGCCACCACCGCCCAGGCGGATTCCATCAGCACGGCCGACAGGTTGAAGTCATAGGACAGCGACAGCAGGATCAGCCCCGCGCCGACCAGGTTCAGCGTCAGCGCAATCGCGCGTTTGGGGTCGAGCTTTCCGGAAGTGGCGCCCGCGTAGGCGGCGAGGATCATGACGACCCCCGCCACGCCCGCGACGTCAGGAAGCGTCACGGATGCTGTACATCAGGGTCGAGTGGTCGGCGTTCTTGCCCACTGACGAGCCGTCGGGATTGCGCTCGGTCACCAGCACCAGCGCCTCGGTCTTGCCGTTGGCCGTCAGCTCCCAGGAGCGGGTGTGGCGCTTCAGGTCGGTGGTGTACTCGTCGTTGCGATAGAGGGTGTAGCCCCGCGCGATCGCATAGTTGTGGACGCCCACGGTCAGCGGCTGGTCGCCGCCTACCGAGTGCATGATGTCGACGTCGCAGACGTTCTGGTTGGAGCCCGGCGGCAGGATGCCGATCTGGTAGGGCTTGCCCATCGACAGCACCCACATGCCGTCGCGGTTCTTCTTGAAGCCGAGCGGCTTGGCCAGCGACGGTAGGTCGCCGCCCTGCACCAGCGGCTTGCAGACCTGCTCGACGATGTTGAGGACCTGGATGGTCGTGGGGTCGGTCGGCGCGGGCGGTGGCGGCGGGGGCGCCGGAGGAGCCTCCACGACGGGCGCGGGCGCTTCGGGAATGGTCGCCGCCGGAGGTGCGGGCAGCGCGGCCGGTTGCGAGGGCAAGGTCACCGCCGAACCCTCGACCTGCGGCGTCGCGGGCGCGGGGGTAGCGGTCGTGGTCGTGTCCTGCGCGAAGGCAGAGGCTGAGATCGCAACGGCGGTCCCAAGCGCGATCAGGCTGACGAGCGTCTTACGCATGGCGTTTCCTCGAACTTTGCGGCTCGGCCCGTCGGCCGATGGCCCCCCTGAAACCGTAAGTTGCCAGCTCTTTGCGGCCGGCTTTTGACGTTAAGCGGATTCCACAGCGTGCTCAGCGAGGATCGTCAAGCCCTCAGGCGTGACATCGGCGAATCCGCCCTGGATTTCGAACACCCGAACGGCGCCGCCGTCATGGATGCTGACACGTCCTTCTCGCAAGGCGGTCATGAACGGCGCATGACCGGCCAGCACGCCGAAGTCGCCCTCCGTACCCGGCGCATCGACCTGGTCGACGTCGCCCGCGAAGAGCTCGCGCTCCGGCGCGACCAGCGAGAAGTGCAGCTTCTCGGCCATGCTTACGCGGCCTCCGCCGCCATGCGCTGGGCCTTCTCGACCGCCTCTTCGATGGCGCCGACCATGTAGAAGGCGCCTTCCGGCAGGTGGTCGTACTCGCCGTCGCAGATGGCCTTGAACGAACGGATGGTGTCGGCCAGCTCGACGAACTTGCCGGGCTGGTTGGTGAACTGCTCGGCCACGAAGAAGGGCTGGGACAGGAAGCGCTGGATCTTCCGGGCGCGGGCGACGGTCAGCTTGTCCTCTTCCGACAGCTCGTCCATGCCGAGGATGGCGATGATGTCCTTCAGCGCCTTGTACTGCTGCAGGATTTCCTGCGTGCGGCGCGCGACGGCGTAGTGCTCCTCGCCGATCACCAGCGGGTCCATGATCCGCGAGGTGGAGTCGAGCGGGTCCACGGCCGGGAAGATGGCCTGCGCGGCGATGTCGCGCGACAGCACGGTCGTAGCATCCAGGTGGGCGAAGGAGGTGGCGGGCGCCGGGTCGGTCAGGTCGTCGGCGGGCACGTAGATGGCCTGCACCGAGGTGATCGAGCCCTTGTTGGTCGAGGTGATCCGCTCCTGCAGGTTGCCCATCTCGGTGGCCAGCGTCGGCTGATAGCCCACGGCCGACGGGATGCGGCCCAGCAGCGCCGACACTTCCGAGCCGGCCTGGGTGAAGCGGAAGATGTTGTCGATGAACAGCAGCACGTCCTTGCCTTCCACGTCGCGGAAGTACTCGGCCTGCGTCAGGCCGGTCAGGGCGACGCGGGCGCGGGCGCCGGGAGGCTCGTTCATCTGGCCATAGACCAGGGCGCACTTGGAGCCCTCGGTCGAGCCGCCGTGCTCCTTGGGGTCCACGTTGACGTTGGACTCGATCATCTCGTGATAGAGGTCGTTGCCCTCGCGGGT
>Ga0157373_10002535_pt1 | contig 13905 bp, 12 predicted proteins | sample C65metaG_FD_113460 | JGI IMG/M metagenome (GOLD analysis project Ga0157373, IMG submission 113460) | Corn rhizosphere microbial communities from Kellogg Biological Station, Michigan, USA - C6-5 metaG | ecosystem: Host-associated > Plants > Roots > Rhizosphere > Soil | place: USA: Michigan... | reverse complement strand
GCCCAGCTCATCCGGGCCCAGCTCATCCGGGCCCAGCTCATCAGAGCCCAATTCGTCCGAACCCAATTCCTCCGGTTTCTGAAACAACCTTGCCCCCATGCAGATCATCAAGCCCCAGACACTCGGGCTCTCGTTCAGGCCCATGGCGTTCCGCAAGCGGTTCGGCCTGTCCGTGTCGGGCTACCTGCACGTCCCTTTCGCGCAGCCGGCGCAGGGCTGTCTCTGGGGCGAGCAGTCGATGTGGAATTTTCTCGGCGCCGAGATGGCGGTGCCCTTGATCGACGAGGGCATCGCCAAGCTGACGCCCGAGTTTCTCGTGCACGGCAGGGCCTTCGCGGCACCCGAGCGCCCCGAGGCCGTCGCGGTGCGCGCCCGGCTTGGCGGCACCTCGAAGACCCTGCTGGCATTCGGGGAGCGCTACTGGGACGGCGACGCGCCGAGCGCGCCGGCACCGATGCAGCCGCTGGCCCTGGACTGGCCCAATGCCTATGGCGGCGCGGACTTCGCCGAGAACCCGTCGGGGCGCGGCCGCCAGGCCACCGACCGCATTCGATGGCTGCCCGCCCTCGAATACCCGGGCGACCGGCTGCGCAGGCCGGACCAGGCGGTGGCGCCCGCGGCCTTCACGCCGCTCGACGTGCTGCATCCGCAGCGGGCGGCGCTGCGCGGCACCTACGACGCCAACTGGCTGAAGGAGCATGCACCCGGCTACGCGCCCGACCTGAACTGGCAGCACTTCAACATGGCGCCGCGCGACCAGTGGATCGATGCGCCCTTGCGCGGCGACGAGACCTACGAGCTCGATCACATGCATCCCGAGCGCCCGCACATCGAAGGCCGGCTGCCAGGTCTTCGCGTGCGTGCGTTCGCGCACTACCGGATGGGCGAGGGGGACAGCGCGGTCTTCAAGCTGCGTGAAATTCCGATGCGGCTGACGACGGTGTGGTTCTTCCCGGCGGCGCAGCGGATGGTTCTGGTCTTCCACGGCCTGGCTGAAACCGCCGAGGACGACGCATCCGACATCCACGATCTGCTCGGGGCGGTCGAGCGCATCGATCCGGCCGAGGCGCGCACTGGCGCGCACTACCTGTCGGTGCTCGAGAAGCGCACGCGCGGCCGCGACGCGGCGCTCGAGGCCCTGAACGACGGCGATCTGCAACCCGAGGGCCTGGACACCGCCGATCCCTCGCTGGAAGCCCTGCAAGCCGTCATGAAGTCGCAAGGCCTGCAGGAGGCGGCGCAGTACCGCCGCGCGCAAGTCGAGGTGCAGTTGGCGCGCGACTTCCTGCAGTCGAAGGGCAGGGACCCCGATGCGCTCGGCGTCCGGCTGGCGCCGCGAGAAAAGCCGCCGACCGCCGCCGAGATGCCGGCCTACCTGAAGAAGTTGCGCGAGCAGATGGACGCGCAGCGGTGGGCGGCGCTGGACGACGCGGCAATGCACGCCGAAACCGCGATCGCCTTTGTCAAAAAGCACAAACCTGCCGCTGAAAAGCTCCAGCACCGCGGTCCGCCGCTCTTCAGCGCGAAGCAGCAGCTCGCTGAACTGGAAGGCGCGCACCGTACTGCCGGCAAGCCCTTCGACCGTGCGCGCATCGGTACCGCGCTCTGGCGCATGCAGAACTCGCTGCACGTCGACTACCTGCAGACGGCGCACCTGCAGGCCGCCGCCGTTCCCCTTGCGGGCGAGGCCGCGGCGGCGAGCCGCCGCGAGGTGGCGTTCTTGCTGAGGAGCCATCTGAAGCGGTGGCCGGGCATCGACCTGACGGGCGCAGACCTGTCGAACCTCGATCTGCGCGGCGTCGATTTCACCGGCGCCTGGCTGGAGAGCGCGAACCTGCGCAACGCCAACCTGTCGGGCGCGAAGCTGCAGGCCACGGTGCTGGCCCACGCCGACCTGCGTGGGGCGATCGCCATCGGCACCGACTTCCGTGCGGCCAACCTCGGCGGCGCCGAATGCGCACAGGCGGTGTTCGACAATGCGAACCTGCAGGGCGCCATCCTCGGTGGCACCCGGCTCGGCCTGGCCCAGCTGCGCGGCGCGCGGCTGGCGCAGGCTCAATGGCTCGACAGCGTCTGGGCCGGAGCCGACGCCTCGGCGATCGTGGCGCCGGGCATGCTGTTCTACAAGCTCGACATGAGCGGGGCGCGGTTCGTCGAAGCCGTCCTGGCCAACTGCAGCTTCATCGAATGCAACCTGCAGGGCGCAGACTTCAGCGGCGCGGATCTCGGCGCGGCCAGCCTGGTCGGCTGCAATGCCGCGGACGCCCGCTTCGTCGGCGCCCGGATGGCTGGCGCGGTGGTGGTCAAGACCACACGCCTGGCGGGGGCCGATTTCACCGGCGCCATGCTGGCCAATGCCAACCTGGGCGAATGCGACCTGAGCGGCGCGCGGCTGGCGCGGGCGAACCTCGCGGGGGCGAACTTCGGCATGGGCCTTCTTTCGGACAGCGACCTGCGCCTGGCGAACGCCAAAGGGGCGCTGTTCCGCAAGGCGGGGCTGCAACGGGCCCGTCTCGCGGGCGCCAACTTCCACGATGCCATCCTGCAGTCCGCCGACCTGCGCGGCGCGGATCTGCGCGAGGCCAACCTCTTCGGCGCCGACCTGTCGCGCGTGCGGCTCGATGGCGACGCGAAGTTCGACGGAGCGTTGCTCGAACGTGCGCGCATCCACCCACGGCTGACGCCGGAACAGCATGCGGGAGGGCGTTGAGATGCCCAGCGCACTGCTGACCCCGAAACTGCTGGCACTCGCCGCGACGCTGGGCGAGCCGATGGAAGACAAGGACTTTGGCGCCGGCGCCTATGCGCGCGCGTACCTGGCCGGCGGCGTGTTCTCGCGCTGCCGCTTCGACGAGGCCGACCTGCGCGGCGCCGACCTGCGCGAGACGCTGTTCGACCAGTGCAGCTTCAAGGGCGCGCTGATGGACGGCGCCAGCCTGCGCCGCGCCGTGCTCAACCAGTGCACCCTCGACCATGCTGCGCTGCGCAGTGCCGACCTGCACGGCGCGGTGCTGACCGACTGCGCGCTGCCGCATGCGCAACTGACCCAGGCTGTGCTGTCGATGGCAACCGTCTCGAACTGCGACTTCGCCCATGCCGCGCTGATCGGAGCCGACCTGGAGTCTTCGACCTTCACGCGGTCGAACCTGGTGGACGTCAACGCGGACGACAGCCGCTGGGTCCACACCTCGATGCTCGCATGCGGCTTGGCGCAAATGACCTGGGCGCGCGCCCGGATGCAGCGGGTCGTGTTCCACGAGGTCGACCTGCAGGGGAAATCCTTCGCCGGCCTGTCCCTCGACGGTTGCCAGTTCGCGAACTGCAACCTCGGCGGCGCGAGCTTTCGCAACGCGCCGATGCGGCAATGCAATTTCCAGGGCGCGCGCCTCGATCGTGTCGACTTCTCCGGCGCGCAAGGGCCGATGGCCGTGTTCTGCGATGCCCGGGGCGAAGCCGTCAACTTCGCGGGTGCGGGGCTGCGGCAGGCGCTGTTCACGCGCAGCATGCTGCCCGGCGCGCGCTTCGATGGCGCCGACCTGCACCAGTGCCACTTTGCGGATGCGAAGCTGGCTGCCGCCTCGCTGCGCGACTGCGATCTGAGCTATGCCGATTTCAGCCGGGCCGACCTGCAAAAGGTCGACGGCCGCGGCGCCACCCTGTTGCGCACCGTGCTGCATCGCGCCGACACCGAGGACGCGCTGTGGACCGACCGCCCGCGGGCGCTGGAAACCGACGCGGCGTTGGCGCGCGCGGAACTCTGGAGGGGGCCTGCGCCATGACGCGAAATCCGCCGGCCCGCCATGCCGCTTTCTTCCTGTTCTCCACACTTCCGAGGAGTGCCTTCCGATGACTCACGCTACTGCCGCCCCTCTCGACGCCAGCCGCCCGAAGGCGCAGCCGCGCACCCACAAGCAGGCGCCGCCGCGGCGGCCTTCGCCGATCGCCGCCGAATCCTGCGTGGGCGTGGTGGTGGCCGGTGCGGCCGATGAACTGCGCGTGGTCGCAGGCGACTTCGGCGCCCGCGCGCGCCTCGCTGCCAGCTGCCTGCTCGTGCCGCAGCCCGGCGACACGGTGGCGTGCTTCCGGGTGGCACCTGACGAGATCTGGATCCTTGCGGTGTTGGAGCGCGAAGCCGGCGCACCGCGGGTGCTGCGCAGCCATGGCCCGACGCGGTTCGAGGTCACCGACGGCGCGCTCGAGCTGCATGCGCCGGCGATCGCGCTGAGTTCGCGGCGCTTCGCGCTGGACAGCGCGCGCACCGACATCGCCAGCGACGATCTCGAATTCGCCGGAGGCCAGGTCCGCATCGTGGCCGGGGCAATGCGGCTGATCGGATCGGCGCTTTCCACGGTGTTCGACCGGGTCACTCATTTCAGCAAGCACCATGCGCGCACCACCGAAGGCCTGGACCGCGTGCATGCGGCGCATCTGGAGATGGAAGCGCAGCAGCTCGTGCACATCAGCGCGGAGCACGCACTGGTGAACGGCAGCAAGCTGGTCAAGGCGCGCGGCGGGCAGATCCATTTCGGATAGAGGAGGCGCATCATGTTCGCCAATTGCCAGATGATGGGCACCGACATGGGATTTCCCGATGTGTGCCTGACGCCCACGCCGGCTGGCCCGGTGCCCATTCCCTATCCCAATGTGGCCATGGGGCCGATGGCGGTGCCGAACTGCCCGAACATCCTCATCATGGGCATGCCGGTGCACAACCTGGCCACCACCATTCCCATGACCAACGGCGACAACGCGGGCGTCAACATGGGGGTGGCGTCGGGCACCGTGATGGGACCGAGCCGGCACTTGACGGGCGCCTTCACCGTGCTGTACCTCGGCATGCCCGCGACCCGTCTGACCAGCATGTCGCTGCAGAACAGCACCAACTGCCCGGGCGTGCGGATCGTGCCGAGCCAGACGATGGTGCTGTTGCTTGCGCCCTGAGGCGCCGCCAATCCGGCAGGCTGCAAGGCCAACCGGGAAAGAGCCAGGGACCGGAAGAAATGGGAGAGGGGCCTCGAGCCGAAGCACATGGCCGATCACGAGTTCCGCATCGAAAGCGATTCGCCCGCCAACGGCGAGCTGATGTTCTGGCGCATCGTGGGCCATGAGGCGCTCGCGCGCTCGTCGAGCTACGAACTCACCGTGCTGTCCAAGAACCATGCGCTCGATGCCAAGGACATCCTCGGCCGCGCCTTCGACGTGGTCATCCAGTTCCAGGACAAGGACGGCGGCATGCACGAGCGCCATTGCCAGGGCCACGCCGTGCGCTTCGAGCGCACCGGCCACGTGGGACGGCACTTCGAATACCGCATCGGCCTGCGCTCGTGGTTCTGGCTGCTCACCAAGCGCATCAACTCGCGCATCCTGCAGGAAAAGAAGGTGCTCGAAGTGCTCGACGCGGTCCTTGAAGACAGCCCGATCAGGCGCTTCAAGAAGACCAGGACCAGCAACGTCATCGGCACCCACAACCCGCGCCGCTACTGCGTGCAGCACCAGGAAAGCGACTACCAGTTCCTGTCGCGGCTGCTGGAAGACGAGGGCATCTACTACTGGTTCGATGCGCACGATGCGCCCGGCACCATGCACCTGTCGGACGCCAGCGACATCGCGCACGACAAGCTGCCCGTGGAGGGCACGCTGCGCCACATGGCCACCGACACCACCGAGGCGCGCCACAACGAGATCTCGCGCTGGGTGAGCGCACGCCAGTTCGACACCGGCACCTACGCCTCGCGCGACAGCGACTTCAAGGCCATCAAGAAGAAGCTCGAGGCCGCGGGCGGCCAGCCCGACAAGCACGAGCTGGCCGAATTCGAGGCCTTCGAGTTTGCCGGCGGCTACTTCACGGGTGCGGATGCGGACGACAAGGGCAAGCTGCGCGGCGAGGAGATCGTCGCGCGCCGCCAGCGCCACTGGGCGCTCACCACCTGGCCCGACGTGGCGGCGGGGCGCAGCTTCACCTTCGAGGGCGACCCCGACGGCACGCGCGATGGCGACTACGTGATCGCCGCCTGCATCTTCGCGGCGAGCCACCCCGGCTACGAGAGCATTCCCCATGCCACGCCGAGGATGCCCATCGAGCAGGCGCTGCGCGAGGCGCTCGACGACGATGCCGTCAATGCCCAGGCGCGGCCCGCACTCGAGGCGCTGATCGCCGACGCGCCCGCGCTGCGCACCGACCTGCAGGGCACCAGTGCCTTCCTGATCACCGCGATTCCCGTCGACGTGCCGTTCCGCCCGCCACGCCTCACGCCGCGCGTCGTCATGCCCGGGCCGCAATCGGCCATCGTGGTGGGGCCGGCCGGCGAAGAGATCCACGCCGACGACTTCGGCCGCGTGAAAGTGCACTTCCACTGGGACCGCTACGACAAGAGCGACGAGAAGTCCACCTGCTGGGTGCGCGTGTCGCAGCCCTGGGCGGGCAAGGGCTGGGGCGGGTACTTCATTCCGCGCATCGGGCAGGAGGTGATCGTCGACTTCCTGAATGGCGATCCCGACCGGCCGATCATCGTGGGCCGCGTCTACAACGACGACCAGCCGATCCCCTTCGGCTCGCACACGCAGAGCGGCTTTCGCACGCGCTCCACGCCCAAGGGCAGCGCGTCCAACTGCAACGAGTTCCGCTTCGAGGACAAGAAGGGTTCGGAGCAGGTGTACCTGCACGCCGAAAAAAACCAGGACATCGAGGTCGAGAACGACGAGACCCATTGGGTGGGCCACGACCGCACCAAGACCATCGACCACGACGAGACCACGCACGTCAAGCACGATCGCACCGAGACGGTCGACAACAACGAGACCATCACCGTGCACGGCCAGCGCACCGAAACGGTGGACAAGAACGAGACCATCACGATCCACCAGAACCGCACGGAGACGGTGGACCTGAACGAGACCATCTCCATCGGCCAGAACCGCTCGATCACGGTGGGCGCGAGCGAGACGGCCACGGTGGCACTGCAGCGCACGCATTCGGTGGGGATCAACGAGACCATCACCGTGGGCGCGGCGCAGGAGATCACGGTGGGGGCGATGCAGGCGGTGACGGTGGGGGCGAGCCAGACGATCAATGTGGGCGCGAACCAGTCGAGCAGCATCGGGGCGAACCGGTCGGTGGATGTGGGGGCGGACCTTTCCACCACCGTGGGCAAGAACGAGTCGCGCAGCGTGGGCGAAGGGCGCACATCCAGCGTGGGCAAGGACGACGCGCTCACCGTCGGGAAGAACCTCGTGATCGATGCGGGCGACTCCATCTCCATCAAGACAGGCAGCGCCAGCATCACGATGAAGAAGGACGGGACCATTGTGATCAAGGGCAAGGACATCACGATCGAAGGCTCCGGAAAGATCAACGTCAAGGCCAGCAGCGACGTGGTGATCAAGGGCTCGAAGATCTTGCAGAACTGAATCCATCACATGACGGAGAACCGACCATGAGCGGCAGGGATCTGATCGAAGCGCAATTGCAGGTGGCCACGGCCACCATGACGTGGAATGCCGTGGCGACGGGCGAACTCGTCGCCATCACTGACGAGGGATGCACGCCCCTTGTCGTGTTCCCGGGCCAGCCTGGCACCGCGGCCGTGCGCGCGCGCAGCGTGGTCGATCTGCATGGCGTGCACATCGGCCGGCAGGTCGTGCTGATGTTCGAGGCGGCAGACCCGGCCCGGCCCGTCGTGATGGGCGTGCTGCGCAGCGGGGACGGATCGCCCTTGCCCGCGATGCCACCGCAGGTCGATGTGGAGGCTGACGGCAGCCGGATCGCCGTGAGTGCGAAGGAGCAGCTCGTGCTGCGGTGTGGCAAGGCCAGCATCACGCTCACCAAGGCCGGCAAGGTGCTGATCCAGGGCAGCTATGTGTCGAGCCGTTCGACGGGTGTCAATCGCATCAAGGGCGGTTCGGTGCAACTGAACTGATGCACCCGGAGAGAAGCTCGTGGAACTGATCAACGCCACTCGCATGGTCGCCAGCTACAACATGGGCCTGGAGCCCAGTGGGCGGGAATCGCTCGTGGTGGTCATCAAAGGTACCTTTCGCATGCCGCCGCCCGATGCGCCCGCCGGTCATTTCGCGTTGCACGAGGAACAGGTGCCGCTCGTGATGGCCGATACCTTTACCGGCGAGCCGGGACTCTCCGCGCCGGTCTATGAGGTCGACTTCGCGCCGCACAAGCAGCGCTGCGACATCCTGTTGCTGGGCAGCGCCTACGCACCGCAGGGGCGACCCGCCACGCGGATCGAGGCCGGTGTGCGCGCGGGCAATTGGAGCAAGAGCTTGGCGGTTGTCGGTCCGCGCCACTGGGAATGCGGGCCGCTGGGCGCTACGGCCTCGCCGCCCGGCGTGTTCGTGCAGCAGCCGCTGTCGTACGACGTTGCCTTTGGCGGCGCCGACCTCCGGCATGAAGATCTGTCGGAACATGCTGCTTTCATGCCCAACCCCGTGGGTCTTGGTTTCCATAAGCACATCCGCATGGACTGGGTCGACGGGACCCCATTGCCGCGCACTGAGGAAATCGGCCATGCGGTGCACGACCCGGGCGGCAATTACCGGCCAATGGCCTTCGGCCCCGTGGGGCGCGGCTGGTCCACTCGGTCGTGCTTCGCCGGTACCTACGATGACGAGTGGCTGGACAAGCACTTTCCGTTTCTGCCGCCGGATTTCGATCCGCAGTACTTCCAGGCAGCGCCGATGGACCAGCAGGTACCGCTGGAGCTGTTCCAGCAGGCACCGATCGATGTGGTGCTCGGCAATCTCACGCCAGAGGGCATCACGCGCTTCACCATTCCGCATCTGGTGGCGCCGGTGCATGTATTTCCCAGACACGGGGCGCGCGAGGACTACACAGCCACGCTCGACACGGTGGTGATCGAGCCCGATGCGCAGCGCTTCACGCTGTCGTGGCGAGTGACGAGGCCGCTCAAAAAGAGCCTGTTCGAGATCGCACAGGTGCTGGTTGGGAAGAAGGGACGGGAGTGGTGGCAGCAGCGCGAGCAGGTCCCTTTCCCGATTCCGGTTGTGATGATTCCGATGACCTCAGATGAGGTTGAAACCGAATGAATTCGCGTGCAATCGCCATTCTTCGCAGCGGCCTGGTGACGCCGGTGGGGCTGGACGCCGAATCGAGCTGCGCCGCGTTCCGGGCCAAGCTGACGAACCCCGTCGAGACGCGTTTCATCGACGCGGGCGGAGAGTGGATCATGGCGCACGAGGTGCCGCTGGCGCCTTTGTGCCGCGGGCTCCCCAAGCTGACAAGGATGGCCGCCATGGCAATCGAGGAAGCGTTGGGAGAAGTGCCACGCAGCCAGTGGGGACAGTTGCCCTTGATCCTCTGCGTGGCGGAGCCGATGCGGCCCGGACGGACACCGGGGCTGGACGACGAGCTCTTCCTGCAGATACAGGAAGAGCTCGGCACTGCCTTTGCGCCCCAATCGCAGATCGTCGCGCAGGGCCGTGTCGGGGTTGCCGTGGCGTTCGCGCAGGCGCGTGCGCTATTGATCGAGTCCGGCATGCCACAAGTGCTTGTTGCCGCTACGGACAGCCTGCTCTCATGGTCGACGCTGAGCCACTACGAGCAGAGTGATCGCCTGCTGACGGCCCGAAATTCCAATGGCTTCATGCCGGGCGAGGCGGCCGGCGCGATGTTGCTGGGTGAACCGGAGGGAAACGCGGGAGAACTGCTCTGCACCGGCGTCGGATTCGGTCTCGAAGAGGCTCATGTCGAAAGCGAGGTGCCGCTGCGCGCCGAGGGGCTCTCCCAGGCCGTCAAGGCTGCGTTGGCCGATGCGGGGTGCCAGATGCATCAGATGGACTTCCGCATCACCGATCTTTCGGGAGAACAGTACTACTTCAAGGAGGCTGCGCTGGCACTCTCGCGCACGTTGCATGTCCGAAAGAAGGAGTTTGACATCTGGCATCCCGCCGAATGCACTGGCGAGATCGGCGCCGCGGTAGGGCTCGCCATCGTTTCTGCGGCCCAGGCTGCCTGCGAGAAACAGTACGCCAAGGGGCCGAATATCCTCGCGCACTTGGCCAACGACGCGGGGCAGCGAGCGGCGCTCTGCCTGCAGTATCGGATGCCGGTATGAGCAACCAAGTCTATGCCAACAACATGGAGATATCGTGCAAGCAGGCGGCGGGCAAGTCGGTCTGCGCGTTCCCGGATGTGTGCTTCACGCCGCCGCAGACGCCGGCAACGCCGCCCGGCGTGCCGATCCCGTATCCGAACACCGGCATGGCCACCGACACGAGCGATGGTTCGACGACCGTGCAGATATCAGGCCAGGAGGTGATGCTCAAGAACAAGAGCTATTTCAAGAAAAGCACCGGAGACGAGGCGGGATGCGCGCCCAAGAAGGGGGTCGTGACCAGCAAGAACATGGGGAAGGTGTACTTCAACGCGTGGTCGATGGACGTCAAGGTGGAGGGCGAGAACGTTGTGCGCAATGTCGACCTCACCACGCACAACCATGCATCGTCGCCGGGGAATGCGCCGCCCTGGCCGTACATCGACGAAGCAGCGTTTGCAGGCACCGGTCCATGCAAGGACGTGGCAAAGGCACTGACGGATAAATGCGGGTCTCCGCCCAAGCCGCACCAACGCAAGGGCTGGGTCAAGAAAATGTGCGACAACCCGGACTCCTCGTGCCGAGACGCCATGAAGTGCGTCCTGTCGCCTTACGCCCCAAGCGCCAAGCACAGCGATGGAAAGAATTCGCAAGGCAATTGCTGCCCGGGAAAAACGCCGCATCACCTGATCGAGGTCCATTGCTTTACGCCGATCGGCGGCAGAGAAGGAGGACATGTCATGTCCGAATTCAAGAATGCAAGCGGGGAGGGGTACAACCAGGGAGCCGCTCCATGTATGTGCGTCGATGGTCCACGAGAGGCCAAGCAGCATGGTGAGTTTCATGCGGTGCAGCAGCAAATCGAAACGGCCTACAACAAGCGCCTTTTTGCGCCCAAGACAGTGATGAGCGACGGCAAAGGCATCTCGAACTGGACCTATGGCGAAGCCAGGGATGCGGGTGTCGCTGCCCAGACGATCGTCATGCCCGAATGCGACCCGGAATGCACCAAGGCGCAACTCGACGACTATCACAAGAAGCCTCCGCCGGATGGCCCCGGATGCGATGAGCACACGCCGGTGCGATCGGACATGGGGTCCGATGGCCGCTCGACGGGTACGTTGAATTCCGGCCAGGAGGCAAAACTTGGCCGGCGCTTGCTCACGGTGCTTGCCAAGGGCTTCTGATTTCAATCTTCAATCCGCATGCCATGGCCTCAGAATCCTTTTTTCTCCAATTCGGTCCTGGTCTCGTTGAAAACGATCACTCGGTGAGGGTGATCTGCGAGATCGAGGTCGATGACGGCAAGCAACCGGCGCTTGCCCGTTGGCATGGGCCTCAAGCGGGTTGGACTTTTTTCCCGATGCAGTGGATGCCGGTCCGGCTGGCGCAGCTCGAACTTCCGCAACCATGTGTCTTCGCACTCGGCGGCGACGGAACCGTCGGTCTCGGCTACGGAGGGTATTCGGAGGAGAGCATCAACACGACGGACACCGGGCCTCGGGGACGAGGCCCGCTTCGTGTTCTCCGCGCGATCGCCGGGCGTTTGTACGCGGCCGGCATGGGCAGACAGGTCTATCGAAGGGCGGATGCAGGTGTCTGGGAGGTGCTGGACCCGCCAAAGGTGCCAGTTCCGGGCGAGATCGACATATGTGGCTTCACGTCGATCGACGGCGTGGATGAAGACGAGATATGGGCTGTCGGATATCGCGGTGAGATCTGGCGTGCAAGCGGCTTGCAATGGTCGGAGATGGCGAGTCCCACCAACTTGACGCTCCATGTCGTCAGGACTTTCAAGAAGCACCTCGTGTTCGCAGCTGGAAAGATGGGGCTCGTTCTCGGTTTTGTGGATGACGCGTGGCGCGTCCTTGCGCAGATACCAGGCGGTGAGGACATCTGGGATCTCGAATGGTTTGGCGGGCAATTGTTTGCCGCTACCTCGACGCGATTGTTCAAGCTCCTGCCCGACGCGACGTTCGAAGAGGTTGCCGTTCCCGGGCTGACTTCGTTTGGATACCTTCATGCCAACGATGGCGTTCTGTGGTCGTTCGGCACGCTGCAGCTCGCCTGGACGACCGATGCCATTGTGTGGACCGCGCAGACCCCGACCCTGTGAACACAGCCCACCCGATGTTTGCGGCTGCTCGCCCTCCCATCCCTTTCGTCGTGCAGCAGCACCTCGACAACGCCAGTGTGCTGCGCTCGACACGCGCGGTGCTGGTCCGCGCCCCGCATGTCCAGTTGCACCGGCTGAGCCGCCTGGACGAGCGCCTGGCGGCGAGCCTCGATGGACTGGCGATCTCCGGCGACTTCGCGCGCGGTCTCTGCATGGCGGCCCTCGAAACCCCGGGGCGGGGAGCGATGTTCGCGAACGCCATCGGTGCCATCGACACCCGCGACCCCGCGCTGCTCGAAAGACTGCTGTCGCTCGCAGAAGCCGTGCCCGAGGCGCGGGTCGGATTGGTCTCCGCCTTCGGCTGGGTGCCGGCCCCCGAGTTGCGCGGCATCACCCGCGCACTGCTGGATTCGCCGCATGCCTTTCGCCGGGACATCGGCCTGGCCGCATGCGCCATGCATCATGCCGACCCGCAAACCGTGCTCGAAACCGCCATGGCCGATGAAGAGCACTCCGCGCAGGCCATCGTTGTCGCCGGCAAGCTGGGCCGCATCGATCTGCTGCCCGGCTGCCTGGGCGGGCTGATGCACGAGGACGCCGGACGCCGCTTCGAATCGGCCCGCGCAGCGCTGCTGCTCGGCGACCGGCAGGCCGCGCTCCGAATGCTCGTTGTGCTCGCGGGGGAGGGCGGTCCTTGCCAGCCGGCAGCTGCGATGCTGGCGCTCAAGGTCCTCCCTGCCGAACAGGCCCATGCGCTGCTTCAGTCGATTGCCCGGAAGGAGGACTCGGTCCGCATCCTGATCCGCGGCATCGGTGCCGCCGGTGACCCGCACTACGTGCCCTGGCTCATCGCGCAGATGGGCGACCTGAAGCTCGCGAGGCTGGCCGGCGAATCCTTCAGCACGATCACCGGGCTGGACCTCGCCGCCGAAGATCTCGAGTTGAAGCCACCGGAGAACCCCGTGGCCGGCCCCAACGACGACCCGGACGACGAAGACGTTGCCATGGACGAGGACGAAGGCCTTCCCTGGCCCGATGCCGAAAAGATCGATGCATGGTGGCAAGCCGACGGACACCGCTTTCCGCACGGCATCCGATGCTTCGTGGGCGAACCAGTCACGCAGGGGCACTGCCTCGCCGTGCTCAAGACAGGGTTCCAGCGCCAGCGTATCGCCGCCGCCGAGCACCTGTCGCTGATGGCGCCGGGCAGGCCGCTGTTCAACGCGGCAGCGCCGGCCTGGCGCCAGCAGTGGCTCTTGTCGCAGATGGAGGCTTAGCAATGCAGGCTCGGTACATCCTTGCCGCGCTGGCCGTCGCCTTCCTGATCGCGGCTGCGATGCGCCGGGTGCGCAACACGAGGCGCCGCCCCGACCCCGCCACCCGCACCTGGCTCCTCATCGCCCTCATCTTCACCGCCGTCGCCGCATGGCTGCAATGGCATACCTCTTAAGGCGAGATTGCCAACCCGCTCCACGGAATGAATACTCCTTCTGAGTTTTTTCGCCCGTGCATGCGCGGGCTGTGTTCGGGCGTAGAAGGGCATAGAGCCTCGGGGGCAGATTCATGATCCATATCGCTGTCATCACCCGGCAAGGCGCTCCGGCGGGGCAGCCCATCGCTGCCGATTTCGGGCCCAACGGGGGCACCATCGGGCGCGCCGACACCAACACGCTGGTGCTCGACGATCCGGACCGCACGGTTTCGCGCGTGCACGCGCAGGTGCTG
>Ga0157373_10002531_pt1 | contig 13915 bp, 6 predicted proteins | sample C65metaG_FD_113460 | JGI IMG/M metagenome (GOLD analysis project Ga0157373, IMG submission 113460) | Corn rhizosphere microbial communities from Kellogg Biological Station, Michigan, USA - C6-5 metaG | ecosystem: Host-associated > Plants > Roots > Rhizosphere > Soil | place: USA: Michigan... | reverse complement strand
GGTCGAGGCGTAGCCGGGGCCGCCGTTGGTGGTGGTGAAAATCTCGGCGAACACCGACAGCAGGAAGATCGTTTCGATCATCACCACCACGGCAATCGGCCGCGCCAGATGCGGCAGGGTCAGGTGCCAGAAGATTGCGATCGGGCCCGCACCGTCGAGGCGCGCGGCTTCTTTCTGTTCCTGGTCGAGGGACTGCATGGCCGTCATCAGAATCAGGATCGCGAACGGCAGCCATTGCCACGAAACAATGATGATGATCGACAGCAGCGGGTAGTGCGCGAGCCAGTCCACCGGTTGCGCGCCGAACAGCTTCCAGATGTAGGCGAGGATCCCCGAGACTGGATGGAAAATCAGGTTCTTCCAGATCAGCGCCCCAACCGTGGGCATGATGAAGAACGGCGAAATCAGCATGACCCGGACGATGCCGCGCCCGAGAAATTCACTGGCTTCCAGCAATGCACTGATCAGCACGCCGAAGACCACGCTGATCAGCAACACGCTACCGACCAGCAACAGCGTGTTGGTAGCGCCGGGCATGAAGCCCGAGTCGGTCAGAAAGTAGCTGAAATTCTCCAGCCCGACGAACTGGTTTTCACCGGGGTAGAGCAGGTTGTAGCGGATCATCGAGAAGTAAATGGTCATGCCCAGCGGCACGATCATCCACAGCAGCAACAGGGCCACCGAAGGGCTGACCAGGAACCAGCCGGGATTGCGCACGCGGATTTTGCGCGCGGGTTGCGACAGGTCGATGTGGGCTTTGGCAGTTGAAGTATTCATGGTGATCACAACCGAGTCATACAGACCTATGGAGATCTAATGCAGGAGTGAGCCTGCTCGCGATGGCGGTGTGTCAGTCACCGTCTGTTTCAGATTGAAAACCGCCATCGCGAGCAGGCTCACTCCTACAAAAGGCAGGAGCGAGCTTTGCGGGTTACTTGGGATAACCGGCGCGCTTCATCTCGCGTTCAGTGGTTTGCTGCGCAGCAGCCAAGGCTTGATCCACTGTGGTCTGACCGATCAGCGCCGCCGAGAACAGCTTGCCGACCTGCGTACCCACTGCCTGGAACTCAGGAATGGTCACCAGTTGAATGCCGATGTACGGCACCGGTTTCAGCGTTGGCTTGCTCGGATCAGCCGCTTTCAGCGATTCCAGCGTGACCTTGGCAAACGGCGCGGCGCTCATGTAGGCATCGCTGTAGGTCGAGGCGCGGGTGCCTGGCGGTACGTTGGCGATGCCGTCAGTTTTGGCCACCAGCTCGCCGTACTCTTTGGAGGTCGCCCAGGCGCTGAACTCTTTCGCGGCGTCTTTGGCTTTGGAACTGGTCGGAATCGCCAGCGCCCACGAGTACAGCCAGGCCGAGCCTTTGTCAGTCACTTGATGCGGGGCGAAGGTGAAGCCGACATGATCGGCAACCTTGCTCTGGGTCTTGTCGGTGACGAACGAGCCGGCGACGCTGGCATCGACCCAGATCGCGCATTTGCCGCTGTTGAACAGTGCGAGGTTTTCGTTGAAACCGTTGCTGGAAGCGCCCGGCGGGCCGGATTTCTTCATGGTGTCGACGTAGAAATTCAGCGCGTTTTTCCATTCCGGCCCGGTAAATTCAGGCTGCCATTTCTCATCGAACCAGCGCGCGCCATAGGCGTTGGCGACGGTGGTGATCAGCGCCATGTTCTCGCCCCAGCCGGCCTTGCCGCGCAGGCAGATGCCGTACTGTTCCTTGTCCTTTTTCGTGAGCTTTTCGGCGAAACCGGCAATCTCTTCCCAGGTCGGACGCTCGGGCATGGTCAGGCCGGCATCCTTGAACAGGTCGGTGCGGTAATAGGTGATCGAGCTTTCCGCGTAGAACGGCAGGGCGTACAGCGAACCCTTGACCGACAGGCCTTCACGCACCGACGGGAACACATCGTCGAGGGCGTAACTGGCCGGCAGATCCTTCATCGGTTCCAGCCAGCCTTTGGCGCCCCACAGTGCCGCTTCGTACATGCCAATGGTCAACACGTCGAACTGGCCACCCTGGGTGGCGATGTCGGTGGTCGGCCGATCATTAAAGACGTATTCTTCGAACACCACCCAGTTGAGCTTGATGTCCGGATGCTCGGTCTCGAAGGTTTTCGAGAGCTTTTGCATGAGGATCATGTCGCTGTTGTTGACGGTGGCGATGGTCAGGGTCTGGGCGCCAAGGCTGACGCTGCTGAGGGTCATGCAGGTGAGGGCAAGCAGAGCTTTTGCAGTCGGTTGCATCGTGCACTCCTTTTCTGCACCCGGAGGGTTACAGAAGGACAGTTATTGTTTTTGTGTCTTCCTGTGCAGGAAGAATGTGCGCTGATTACAGCCTTCAATCGCGGGGCTGACAAATCATCCCTAGCACTTTTATCGATACTTTTTTGCACTGGGCGTTGGCCGGGTGAACGCAGGGAAGGGGGTTACAGCGGGGAGCAGTTAATGAATACGTACAGGTTTCAGAGCATTGCGAGGTCCATTGTGGGAGCGAGCTTGCTCGCGAATGCGTTGTATCAGTTTGCAAATTTGTTGCCTGACACGCCGCTTTCGCGAGCAAGCTCGCTCCCACAGGGGAACTGCATTGTCAGTGATGGTTTTGTTCAGTCAGACGCTGCACCGCGAGTCGCCGGTAGTGCGACGGCGTCATGCCCTTGAGCTGCTGAAAGCGCCGATTGAAATTGGAAATGTTGTTGAATCCGGACTCGAAACACACGTCTGTCACCGGTTTGTCGCCATCAGCCAGCAATTCGCAAGACTTGCTGATACGCAGCCGATTGACGAACTCGATGAAATTGCGCCCGGTGGCCTGTTTGAATACGCGACTGAAATAGGTCGGCGTCATGCCCAGATGCTCGGCGACTTCCTCCAGGGAAATGTCGCGGGCGTAGTGGCTGAAGATGTAATCGACCGCGCGGTTAGTGCGGTCGATATTGTGTTCATCGGCCAGTTGCGGCGTGGTCGCACCGGACAGCAATTGGAAATCATCGCTCGCCGCGAGCAGCTCCATCAGGATGAAAAAGTGCCCGAGGCGGGTGATGCCCTTACTGTCGGCAATGCGCTGCATCAGCGTCATGGCCTGGCGAATGGTGCGCTTGCAGCGAAATTCGATGCCGTACTGCGCGCGCTCCAGCAGGGGCGCCAGGGTTTTCAGTTCGGCAAACACCTGGTGGCCACTCTCGAATAACTCGTCGGTGAAGTTCACCAGCATGTCACGCTTCTCCACGACCTCGTCTTCGGCCACCTGACTGATCCAGTTATGCGGCAGGTTGGGGCCGGTGAGAAACAGGGTTTCGGGGTAAAAGTTGCCGATGTAGTCGCCGATGAACACCTTGCCTGAGCTGGCCACGATCAAGTGCAGTTCGTATTCCTTGTGGAAATGCCAGCGCACCAGTGGGCACGGAAAACCGTGCTGGCGGTAGATGATGGACAACCCGTTATGGTCATCCATCAACTCGTACGAGGGGTCGGTCACGCGGGCGGTTCGGGTCATGGCCTGAGTACTTTTTCATGATCGCCAGGCGATCATGCCTCGTTTGCCGTGTGGTGCGCCAGCCTCGTTCAAGCCGGCTGTTGGTGGAGGGGCATTCTGGACTTCTCGATGGCTTTCTCCACATTGGCCTGTCGGCAAAAAAACACCACTTTCGAGTTTTTAATGAAGTCGAAGTTAATGATATTGCACTTTTTTGCCCAGTCTGACTTTGCGGGATCAAACCAGTTGTCCAGATTATTGAGAATGCGCAAAGGGCCGCTGGCGATATAACAAGTTGCGCTCAGAGACCAAGGACGCAAGTGGCTGATGGAAGTGCCCATGACTTCTTTTATATAGCCGTGCAACTGGTGGGTGGTCACCAGGGTCTGGTTGATCCATTTATGATTGATTTGTGCCTGGAACCGGCTGTCTCGGGTTTCCCATGTCATCGGCGCGGCAACCAGGACTCGCTGTAGTCGGCTGACTTGTTTAAGTTGGCCCAGTGTCAGGTGGCGGTTTTCGGCAGGAATCATGTGCTGGCCAAAATGCTCGAGCATCAACTGTTTGAATTCAGCGTGGTTGAATTGCGCGTTGCCATTAGCCAATTCGTGGAAGTCAAGAATGATGAACTCATCGAAGCTGCGCTCAAGAAATGCCTTGACGTCGCGGATCAGATCGCCGAGATGGCGCGAAGATGTAAAGCCGTTGTGCTGGAAGCGAAATCTCTCAAGCCCCTGTGCCTGAGCGTCGTACAGCAGGCGCACATCAAGTGCCCGGGAGCCGCGATTGAGTTGCGCATAAAAGGGGATGTCCTGGCATGCCAGCCAGAGGCTCCCGGGGAGCAGAGCGTAGGAGGCTTCCAGGTCGCAGCCTGCATTGTGTGTACCTGGCAACGTCAACTCATTGAGAGACAAGTTATCAATCTGTGGTGTGTTCACCATCCATTGATGGGGTTGGAAATCATGAAAGTTCATGGTGTATATCCTGCGTGGATAGTGATTTAAAGTTATATGAGTGCGCGCGCAGGATCGTTATAGAGTCAAGTTTGTATTTGGCCAATCGCTGTTTGAATGCAAGTTATGTAGAAGTTTCGGATTGATCTTGGTTTGCTGTGGTGTTGCGGTTTTTTGCTTCAATCCATTGCGCCATATATTGAGTGCTTTTGTGCGCGTGATGGCGCAGCATGCTGCCGGTGAAGTTGTTGTTTCTGAGTGTTTGCAAGTGCTGTTGGCAGTGACGAAGTTTCTCAATAAGTGCCGGTCCGTGTATTGCTTGTTGGTAGCGCTCGGTGAGTAGCTGGGTTCCCGCCAGACAAGCTTCTTGCCAACGCGCCTCGTCCTTGTAAAGCGCCACGGCAGTGTTGGCGAGCTCGATTGCGCTGTTTGAAATGGAACCGGGCCAAGTGTGATCACCCTGCATTGCCTCAGCACCAACCGGCGTCGTGACGCTGGGTGTACCGCACAGCATGGCGTCGACCAGTTTGCCCTTGATCCCGGCACCAAAGCGTAAAGGCGCCAGGCACACCCGCGCAGCAGACATCACCTGCAATGCATCTTCGGCCCAGTTCATGATGTGGAAGCCTTCATTGGCGTTATGCAGCGCCGTGGCTTTGGGCGGCGTGTAGGCGCCGTAGATGTGCAATTGGGCCTGGGGCAACTGTTGGCGAATCAGCGGCCAGATGGTGCTCTTCATCCACAGCACAGCATCCCAGTTGGGCGCATGGCGGAAGTTGCCGATGCTCAAGAAGTTCGCCCGATCTGCAAATGCTGCCGGCTCGGCCGTCGGCGGGTCGATCATCAGCGGGCACCAGTGCAGCAATTGCCGAGGCAAGCCGAACTGCTCGATCAGCAGTTCGATTTCCACTTCGGAGATCATCAGGTTCAGATCGCAACGATACAACGCGGCAATTTCGCGTCTGGCCAGATCGGTCTCGGCCATCAGCTCGAACTCGTCGCGCAGGGCCGGGGCAAATACATCACTGAAATCATTCTGGTCCGGATTGACCTTGAGGCGAGTCTTGAGCCGTTGGTGGCGCGCATGCCGCAGACTTTGCAGATCGGAAGTTTCCAGCACGCGCAGTGCCTGAGGGCATTGTTTTTCAACCCGCCAGCCGAACTGTTCTTCCATCATGAACTGGTCAAACAACACAATGTCCGGCGCCAGTTCACTGATGAAGTGGTCAAAGCTGCTGTTGTTGAGTTCGATGGCCACTTCGCGGATGCCGAGTGCAGCAAGATCTGCTTTGTGCTCACCGGGGCCGGCCGGGCTGCTGAAGGTAATGTCCCAGCCTTGTTGCAGGAAGGTTTCGAGGATCTGCATGACGTGCCCGCTCGCCGCTGAAGAGCGCGGTTCTGGCCAGACGTATCCGATGACCAGGACTTTGGTGGCGGCGGGTTGAATCATGGACAACATTCCTTCACGGCGAACGAGGGGTAAAAAACGGGCGCAATTAAACCACAGGGGTAGGGTATGCGCCCGATTGTCAAAGATATCCCTCAATACCGCCGCCGGGCATCCTGCGTAAATCGACTTCAGAGAGGCGGGTGTACCAGATTCAGCAGGAGTGGCCCCTTCAGGAATTTCCCCGCGTCGGCACCGTCTATGGCATGCCGGAGGGTGGCAAGGTTAGACACAAAGGTGTCCGGATGCGTCCGGTACTGGTCGATCAGCGAGACCGCCACTGAGTAGGATTCGGCATTGATCAATGCCGGGTGGTCTTGCACGAGTTTCGGCCAGTTGCCGAGTGTCGCCTCAAACTCTTCGAAGTCTTTAAGGTTCGCAAAAGCGTGGTGAGGGTTGGCCAGATTCTTCGGATGCGCCTTGCGCGCATTTCGAGCGAACTCCATCAAGCCTGCCGCATCGTATTCTGCCGGGGTAATACCGGCCAGGACTTCTCCGTAGTAGAAATCAAGGGTGCCTGGCGCGCCATGCGACATTTCGTGGACCAGAACATCACCAATCCGGGCATCGTCGTACCTGGCCACTTGGTACCACTCATCGAGGTTGTCAGGATAGATCGCAAGGAATTTCGTCGCGCTGTCATCCAGCTGTGTACCCGCTTCAATACTTGCTTGCCAGTGTTTATAGGTTGTGGTTTTTAACGCGGCGAGTGTATCGGTGCCACGTTGGCGGAAAGACATATGGTGCTGCCCCAGCGCTCCGAGATCCTTGCGCATGGCCCGCAGATTCTTGCTCACGTAGTTGATGGCTTCGTCCGAATCCGTGCCGAAAACGTATTTGACAATGGAGCGAACGTCGTCATTTTCGATCTCCGACAGTAGCTGGAGTGTGTTGTCCAGTTTGCTCTGGGCAAGCGGCGTGGCTTTTTTCAAGTAGGCCTTTGTGTAACTCCAGGGCGTTGCTCGTTTGAATAATCTGAGGAATGAAAATTTTTCTCGCGGCCTGATGTTTTTCAGGGCCGGGCCCCACGCGTGGCCACGTAAGTTCAGTGCAAACCATTCATCATTGTGGCGTGTCGCCCAGACCTGAAAGATGTCCTGAGACGCTTGTACAGGCCGCCACTCGGCGAGGCGGATAATGTCTGGATCAATCGTCGCGGCCAGGTGCCGTTGGGGGGTGACGCCCGACCATTTGCGCGCATCGGAAAGCACATTTTCCAGTTGAGCGAAACCGCTGTTGAGCCCTTTGCGCAACAGTTTTCCGCCCTTGAACAGCAGATCTGGCACGCCGTCCAGCGGGTTGAACACATTATTGACCAATCCCAGGCCCACTTTGGCCAGTGCACTGGCTTTGGTGGCAACGGTCATGGTTTTGGCAACGAGGCTGACAATCTGAGCAACAGCACCGACGACCAGCAAAATCGTCATCGCCGCTTCCAGCGCACATGCCCCGGCCCCTTGCACTTGTCGCTCCACGTCGTCCGAGCTCAAGTCTTCGATACAGGATTTGAAGGGCACCACGAAATTAAGAAAGGTATCCAGATCCGCTTCCCGTTTTGCGCGCAAAGCCTCCAGGCGAGTCTGCCCCCAACATTCTCTGACCAACTCATCAAAGGTCGCGATCGGTCGGTGCTTGAGTACGAAATTCGTCAGCGGGTCAAATTCGCTCGAGTAGAAACTCTGGTAATAACCTTTGATTTCTTCGGCGGACGCAGACGCCGGCAACTCACCGATCTTATCGATCACGCCCGAACTGACTTCAATGAGGCCGGGCGGTACGCCATGGGTATAACACTCGATATTCGTCGGCAATGAATGCACTGCCGCAGGAAGCGAGTAGCCTTTCTCGTCGCTGCGCACGCTGGTAGTCAGCAGGTGTTCTTTTTCAATCAGCGCGGCCAGCCGTGGATTTTCGCGACAGGTTCCGTGCAGCGTGAACAGTTCGTAACACGTCATCCGGCCCTCGAACTCGGAACAGAGGACTACACCATAACGTCCCTTTGCCGCTTCTATTTCTTTATGGCTTTCCGTCGGTTTGCCTGAGGTGGTACCCAGGATTGTGTAAAGGGTCGACGACAGGGGATTGGTTGGCAGATTGTTGAGCGTCTGGAGTTTCGCGACGGAGGGCCTGAGACTGAAAACCGTCACCTTGCCTTTCAGCAAGCGCGTTCTGTGCGCAATGGGCATTATGCAAAACGCTTGCTTCAAGTGCGTGCCCATTGCCTGCATATGCTTGAGGTAATCGCGATTGAACTGCCGGTGAAACTCGCCGTCAGGCGCAATCAGATTGGGCAGCATGCGAGGAAACGCGGTGTAAATGCTTTCACCTTTCTTCAGGTCCCAGTCCCCGCTCGCCAGGTCATTGGACATGTGCAATTCCACAGGCGATATCGAAAGCCGGTCGCCATAGGCGTCTTCCAGCACGTGGTTTTTCTTCTGAAACATGACGTCATGTTCCAGATAGCTGCAGCCTTTGGCGACCTGCTTGAGGATGTCCAGTGAAACACTTCTGCGGGTAGGCAAAGGGCGGACCAGTGTGTCGGCCGTCTCGGCAAGTGTGTCGGCAAACCGGGCGTAAGCAGCGGACGCTTTTGCCAGGGCGCCGGGGATCGATTTCGCTACGTCCTCCGGGGTGATGATGTTGTTGAGTAACCCCCAATCAATCACCGCATCTCCTGCAGCGAGTGCGTCGAGCGTCTTGCGGAATCCGGAAACCTCACCCAGCCTCGACAGTTCGAGCAACCGGGTATAGGTCATCGAGCGCGTCGATCCGGGCGCGATGGTTTCCTGCACTGCCACGATTCGGCAAAATTCGACCCATTGCGGGGTCCCCAGCGCCAGGGTCGCCGGCAAATCTTTCACCAGAAATTCAGGCGCCGCCTCAGCGAGCAACAAGTGAGCGGCCAACGCTGCATTTTTTTCGCTGATTCGGTGATGCTGGGTGAGGTGTTTTTCGAATGCCGTCTGAACATCGGCGAATGACTTCTCGATATGCTCGACGGCGTATAAATCGAAACCCGCGACATGATTACGTGGCTCTGGCTCACCGACCCGGGGATGAAGGTCGAGCAGCAGGGAAGTCAGCATTAGCTGCTTGAGTGATTCATCTGATTGCGGCTGATTTTCTTGTGCGCCATACCAGCCCAGATCCCGGATATAGGCGCTGGCCCATCGCAGCGCTATGGGACTGGAAACGAGTCGCTGAAGAATAGCTTCGGCTTCCGAGCGCTTGAAAGATGTCGTTTGCCCGCCAAAGATGCTGTGCGAAAGATTCTCCAGTAGCGACTGACCCTTTAAGTAACTGCTAATGAGTCCTCGGAACTGGTTACGTTGATCTGCAGAAAGAGTTACCGAATTGTCGGCTCCAGACTTGATCATTTCCCAATAGTTACCGAACAACGCTGTCACTGCAGGCGGCTGCGTCAAGAATGTTGTCAGCCTGGAACATTCGGCGGCGGTCCGGGGAATCAGAAAGTCATGAAATCTGAGCCAGCCTTCCAGTTCGATTTGTTCCGCCAGGGAAATGCTTCCACCCGTCAACCTGGCCATTTCAACAAGCGTTAGAAGATCATCTTTGAGGTTGGGGGCAAGTTTGAATGCGCCGGCAAATTCCAGTGTATTGCCCGAGTATTGTGCGAATATTTCACCGTTGCCGGTCACTGCAAACTGAGAGTGATCAGGAAATCTCAAAGTGCTGGTGAGTTTTTTGAAGGCCTCTTGCTCGCACAGGTTCTGCAACATTTTTCTGCCAGGTTGCAAAGCACTATCAAGCGTTGAGCCGGACTCCTGTGTGATGGTTGCGCCAGCCAGAGAGATGGCTTGTGAAGGGCTGGTTGATTTTTCGCGCTGTTGTAATTTGTATATAACTTCCAGGCGTTCGGCATGATCAAGTTGTGTAGGGCGGACTGGATTCGACAAGCCGTTGTGAGTTGTCCAGTTTATATTTGTAATGTTCATGAGGCATCCATTTGTCTAGTGTGCTGGACATCCTCATTTGTTATTTGTTGCCCATCAAGCGCTGCTGTGTAAGTGCGTTATTCAGTGTTTAATTAAGTTGGGTTTTTTGTGGGGCGTGTAGTGCTGCCCCTTCGTCATTGTCTGAAGGGGCGTAATGCAAAAGTTGTGTTACTGAATAATTTTTTTTACTTTGTCGCGTAACTGATCAATCGAAAATGGTTTGCCGATTACGTGCATGTCGTCTGGTACGACGATGTTTTCGGCATAACCACTGGCAAACAGAATCGGCAGGGCGGGGCGCAGCTTTCGTGCTTCGTCTGCCAGTTCGCGGCCATCCATGCCAGGCAAGCCGACATCGGTCATCATCAGGTCAATGTGTTTGGTGGCGTCCTGGAGAACCTCCAGAGCCTGTTCGCTCCCATCTGCTTCGAGCACCTTGTACTCCAACTCCTCCAGCACATCGACGATCAGCATGCGCACGATGTTGTCGTCTTCTACGACAAGGATGGTGGGGGCGGGGTTAGACATATTAAGGCTCTCGAAAGTCAGTTCAGGGTCGCCGGTCGATCAAAAGTGCCGGGCTCTTTCATCAGTAAGTGGCGCAGTGCCACAAGTTCCCTGCCCGAGACAAAAAAAGCATAGCCGCAGACGGGGCCGCAAGGATAACTGTTCAAGGCTGTAAAGGTGCTGGTGCATGTAGGAATTTGCGGCGAAACGTGTGAGAAAAATGGATCCACGCCGTCGTTTTGGGGCAAACTGCCGGTTTTTCAACAGTTCGACAAGGCTGCCCCATGTCCTCTCCGTCTACGGTTGATGAGCAACGGTTTCGCAAACTCCTGAGTCGCAACATCAGTCTGCCTTTGGGCGTCGGTGTGCTCAGTGCCGTGTTCTTCGTGTCGCTGATCACTTATCTGCTGTCGGTAATCCAGTGGGTGGAGCACACCGACCGGGTGATCAATAACGCCAACGAAGCGGTGAAGCTGACCGTGGACCTTGAAACCGGCATGCGTGGTTTCCTGCTCAGCGGCGACGAGCATTTCCTCGATCCGTACGAAACGGCCAAGCCGCGCATCGCGGTGGCGCTCAATACCTTGCTCGAATTGACTGCCGACAACCCGGTGCAAACCGATCGTCTGCGCCGTCTGCAAGCTTTGCAGGTTGAGTGGTCCAATTACGCCCAGTCGATGATCGATCTGCAGCGCTCCAGTGGCGATTACCGGGGCGCGGTCAAGGCCGGCCGCGGCAAACGCCTGACGGACGAGATCCGCAAGCAATTCGAAGACGTCATCGAGACCGAACAGGTCCTGCGCACCACGCGTAACGAAGACGTGCGCCGCACCACGATCTGGAGCATCAGCCTCTATCTGGTGTTCATTGCCGGTATCAGTGGCTTGCTGGCCTATATCGGCCGGCGTGATCTGGTCAATCTGTCGACCAACTACAGCGCCAACCTTGCCGCTCAACAAGCCAGTGCCGAACGTCTGGAGCAGCAGGCGTGGTTGCGCAATGGTCAGACCGAACTGGCCGAGCAGGTGCTGGGGCAACTGACGCTGAATTTGCTGGGGCGCAATATTCTGCAATTCTGCGCGCAATATCTGGGCACCGCCGTGGCCGCACTGTATGTGCGTGAAGAACACGGCGGCCTCAAGCGTGTGGCCACTTACGGTTTCTCCCGCGAGCAGGAAGAGCAAGACCAATCGATCTACAGCGGCGAAGGCATTGTTGGCCAAGTGGCGCAGCAGGCGCGGTTGATCCGTCTGGATTCGGTACCGTCGGACTACTTCAAAGTCAGCTCCGGGCTGGGCGAGGGCTTGCCGCACAGTGTGCTGGTGGTGCCGACCAGCGATGATGACCGAGTCAATGGCGTGATCGAACTGGGTTTCCTGCGTCCGCTCTCGGATCGCGATATCGAACTGCTGGAACTGATTGCCGGCAATATCGGCACCTCCATCGAAGCCGCGCGCTACCGTCAGCGTTTACAGGAAGTGCTGGCGGAAACCCAGCAACTCAACGAAGAGTTGCAGGTGCAGCAGGAAGAGTTGAAAACCGCCAACGAAGAACTGGAAGAGCAGTCGCGGATTCTCAAGGAATCCCAGGCGCATCTGGAAACCCAGCAAGTCGAACTGGAACAGACCAACGAGCAACTTGCCGAACAAGCGCAGACGCTGGCCGAACAACGCGACGCCATGGATCTGAAAAACACCGAACTCAATCAGGCTCAGGTACAACTCGAAGAGCGCGCCGAAGAGCTTCAACGCTCGAGCAAGTACAAGTCCGAATTCCTTGCCAACATGTCCCACGAACTGCGCACGCCGCTGAACAGTTCGTTGATTCTGGCCAAGTTGCTCGCGGAGAACCCACAGGACAACCTCAGCGCCGAACAGGTCAAGTTTGCCGAGTCGATCTACTCCGCCGGCAACGATCTGCTCAACCTGATCAACGACATTCTGGACATCTCCAAGGTCGAGGCGGGCAAGCTCGAAGTGATTCCGGAGAACACCAGCGTGGCGCGTCTGGCCGATGGCCTGCGCAGCGTGTTCGAACCTTTGGCGGCAGACAAACAGCTGACCTTCAGCGTCGATGTGCAACCTGGCGCACCGGGCATGCTCTACACCGACCGTCAGCGGCTGGAGCAGGTGATCAAGAACCTGCTGTCCAACGCCGTGAAGTTCACCGAGAAGGGCGCGGTCAGCCTGACCATCGCCGGCCAGCCGGATGATCGGGTCGCGTTCATCGTGCGCGATTCGGGTATCGGCATCGCTGCCGACCAGCAGGAGAGCATTTTCGAAGCCTTCCGCCAGGCCGACGGCACCACCAACCGCAAGTACGGTGGCACCGGTCTGGGCCTGTCGATTTCGCGGGATCTGGCGACCTTGCTTGGCGGTTCGATCAGCGTCAGCAGCACACCGGGGCAGGGCAGTGTGTTCACGTTGCTGCTGCCGCAGCAGTTCAACGAGGCCAATGAAGTTGCGTTCGCACCGTTGACCTTTACCCCGCCAGCGGCGGTGGCCAGCGCGCCACTGGCGCCGGTTGTTTCGCCGTTGGCGCCGGTGCATATTCCGCGCTTCGCCGATGACCGCAATAAGGCGCCATTCGCCACGCGCTGCATTCTGGTGGTGGAAGACGAGCCGAACTTTGCGCACATCCTCTACGATCTGGCGCATGAATTGGGCTATCAGTGCCTGGTGGCCCATGGCGCGGACGAAGGTTACGACCTCGCCAAAGAGTTTGTGCCGGACGCGATCCTGCTCGACATGCGCCTGCCGGATCACTCCGGCCTCACCGTGCTGCAACGGTTGAAGGAACACGCTGGAACCCGGCACATCCCGGTGCATGTGATTTCCGTCGAGGACCGTGTCGAAGCGGCAATGCACATGGGCGCGATCGGCTATGCGGTCAAACCGACCACCCGCGAAGAGCTCAAGGACGTGTTCGCCCGTCTCGAAGCCAAGCTGACCCAAAAGGTCAAACGCGTGCTGTTGGTCGAGGACGACGATTTGCAGCGCGAAAGCATTGCCCGTCTGATCGGCGACGAAGACATCGAAATCACCGCCGTCGGCCTCGCGCAGGACGCGCTGGAGCTGCTGCGCACCACGATCTACGACTGCATGGTCATCGACCTGAAGTTACCGGACATGCTCGGCAATGATCTGCTCAAGCGCATGTCCACCGAGGACATCTGCTCGTTCCCGCCGGTTATCGTCTACACCGGGCGCAACCTGACCCGCGATGAAGAGGCCGAACTGCGCAAGTATTCGCGCTCGATCATCATCAAGGGCGCACGTTCGCCAGAGCGCTTGCTGGACGAGGTCACACTCTTTCTGCACAAAGTCGAATCGCAGTTGTCCCATGAACGGCAGAAGATGCTCAAGACCGCGCGCAGCCGCGACAAGGTCTTCGAGGGTCGCAAAGTGCTGTTGGTGGACGACGATGTGCGCAACATTTTCGCCCTCACCAGTGCTCTGGAGACCAAAGGCGCAGTCGTGGTCATCGGCCGTAACGGGCGTGAGGCGATTGAAAGACTCAATGAAGTCGAGGACATCGATCTGGTGTTGATGGACGTGATGATGCCGGAAATGGATGGTTTTG
>Ga0157373_10002527_pt1 | contig 13922 bp, 14 predicted proteins | sample C65metaG_FD_113460 | JGI IMG/M metagenome (GOLD analysis project Ga0157373, IMG submission 113460) | Corn rhizosphere microbial communities from Kellogg Biological Station, Michigan, USA - C6-5 metaG | ecosystem: Host-associated > Plants > Roots > Rhizosphere > Soil | place: USA: Michigan... | reverse complement strand
CAAGGTCGGCCAGGCCGTGGATTTGCTGCTCTTTGGAAAGACCGAGCTAGGTTATAAGGCAATCATCAATGGAACCCACAGCGGGCTCCTTTTCGCCAACGAGGTCTATCAGGAACTCCAACCCGGAGAACAACTGAAAGGCTACATCGCCGCCATCCGACCGGATGGAAAGATCGACCTCACGCTCCACGCCCCCGGCCGCAGCAGAGTGGATGACCTTGAGACCCAAATCCTCGCGGAACTCCAAGCACGCGGCGGCTACTGGTCCCTCGGAGACCACTCCCCCGCCGAGGAAATCCAGGACGAACTGGGCGTGAGCAAACGCACATTCAAACAAGCCATCGGCGCACTGCTGAAAAAGGGCCGGATCTCCATCGAGCCCAAGGGATTGAGGTTGGTAGCTAAAGAAGAATAGATTTCAACCCTGCGGCAATAGCTCTGGGGGGATGGTGCCTGGCAGGAAGCGGCGCGGTTTGTTCCTGGCAATCCAGCGCCAGGCGGTGGGCATGTAGAAAGCGAGAATCAGCAGCTTTACCACCACCAGCCAGCCGATGGCGGTCCACATGTAAAACATCACCACTGCCAGCAAGGCAAACATTGCTAACAAAAATGCTGTTTGGAACAGCCAACTCCACAGGCCAATCCCGCCGATAAATTCGCAATCCGGCCTGGATGCCGCCAGCTTTCTAACGATATTGGATATCAGTAACCGATAGGTTTCACTCCGATCCTCGAAGGAGGCAAAGCCTGCGTAATGCTCATTCTGAATCACTGCGCACTCGGAAACCGCGGTGTGGAGACGGCATTGGTAACGATTCCTCTGCATGCGGGTGGGCGCATAGGAAAGGCGGAGTTTGCGGATGGCGGAGAGAGGAATGGGAATTTCCGCCATTCCCTCTGCAGAAAGATAGAGTGTATCTCCGCGCAGACTCCAGAGGGTTTCCTTTTCCAGAACAGAGACGCGCACCTGGTGGTCGATGGAAAGCGGCGGCGGAGTGACCATGGAGTTACCGTCTCTTGCGTGGCTTTTTCGGTGTGAAATCAACGGCTCCCGGCTCGAACTTTTCCGGCTCGTAACCGGGATTCATCCACTCGATTTCCCCGTGCAGTGCCTGCATGTATTGGAAATGCCCGCCGAAGTCTTCCGGAGGGCAGGCACGCTCGCCCGCCAGTACCAGGGGAGGGCCTTCTCCGGGAATTTTTTTCTCAAAGACGATCTCATGAATCCATTCGTCCGCAAAATCGTAGCGGTAGAGGATGCGCACCGGCAGCTTGCGCTTGCCGAGGAACTCCGCGACGGTCAGCACCGCTTCATCCTGAAATTCCCCGATGGTCTGATCTTCCAGCCCGATGGGGCCAATCACATCCACGAGGCGCTTGCCCTTGCCATGGCGGAATTCATGCGGGCTTTTATTTTCCCACCCCATGACCGCCTGGATCGCATCGTTGAATGCGGCAAAGGTGACTTCTGTGGAAATCTCGAACCGTCTCCAGATCTGGGGCTGGATGCCGTAAAGGAAAACCTTTACCACCACGCGTGATCCATCCTTGGTTTTAGCTGCCATGCTCTGGAGCCTACCGAGGAAACCAAGATGGAATCAAACGTGAATTTAGAGCCTGCTTACTTGGAAGCCGGGTAACGGTAGTGCCCCAGGATTTGGTATTCGAAGAGGGACTTTTCCCATTTCACGCCGGAGCCGTTGTTGTGAACCACCCAGGGTTCATTGGAAAACTCACCCGGTCCCGGCACCACGATGCCAATGTGTGTTTCCGCATTGCCCAAGCCCCACACCACGAGATCGCCCGGCTTGTAGTCGGCAGCATCACGGCTGACTTTCACATCCTCGCCATGACGGCTGAAAAAACGCTGGAGATTTTGCACCCGGCGGTGATCGATGTTGGCATCCGGCTCCAGTGCATTCCAGAGCTGGGGATAAACCCGGAAATCAGACGCCATATCTTCATGGATTTCCTTCTGGAGATCAATTCCGAGCTGGCGGTAGCAGCGGACGATGACATCTGCTGCCACTCCCTTGGTGGCAGGGACATCACCATTCGGGTAGGAAATTTCGTAGTAGGCGGGATCGTAAGTGATGGTTTCCTTCGAATGGGCCAAGGCGGCGGCGGCCAGCCGACTGCCGGAAGAATGGGACTGTTTAAGACCGGAGATCACGGAATCCGCCTGCTCTACGGATGGCTTCACCTGTTCCTCCACCATGGCGGAGTAAATCGGCTTCACGAAACAGACACCCAAGCCAATGGCGATGACTCCGATCACCCAGCCTCCGAACATGTTTGGACGCTTCTTTTTTTGCGGCCGCGGTCCGATGTATTCAATGGTGTTGTAAAACCCTGAGTTGTGACGAGACATGAGAATGGTGGTGCAGCCCCATCAAGCAAATTACGGGCAAAAACTCCATTAAAATGATGAAAGTCACATGAAATCCGTAAAAAGTCCCCAACCCTCTGTTCCGTACGCTCGCTTTCAATAACTGAAATTCTCAAAATCTGTCTGATAGACGCGCTCGACAATCCGCTTCAAAGCCGGGTCTCTGTAATGCTCCCGGTAGTCCCCATGCGGCGTCGTATTCGCCTTTGGCACAGGGCGGGTGCAAAGCTCAAGGGACTTGTCCAATTCTTCTGCGCCCATCTCAAAAATCTTATCCAGAACCACCTTGCAGTCCTCATCGATGTTTTCCATCCGCCCTAGGTGGATCTCTCCCTCCACTCCCTGCAACCAATCACTCTGCGGACGACATTGGGACCAACCAAAGACATTGTAGGGGCCGACCGGATAAAGTGTGTGGTCCGTGGGCGCGACCCACTCCCCGCGGTAACACACACGATCCGGGAGTTCCTCCTCCACAGGAACCTTGAGTGTCCGGTTTACTTCCCATTCCTGCTCTAGAATTTCCAGGAAATTGACAAAGGACATCTCCTTCGACATGCGCTGAAAACGGTGGAAATAATAGTAGAGGGAGACTGCCCGATCATAGGGATTCCGCAGGAAGGAGAACTTGAAGGAATCTTCCACATATTTTTGCGTGATCGCCCCGGCTTCCATCAGGCTGGGAATTGACTGATGGACGAAGGTGGCCATGCCCCTCCCCGGAAAAATATGCCGCGCACGATCAAGGGACTTGTATTTCCCCATGCCCATGTTCTGCAAAAGATTGAAGACACTGGTGCCTGCGGTTTTGGGAATCCAGATGAACAAGACATTCGGGGATATGGCAACATTGGCTGTGCGCGGAATTTTGACCCGCGAACCCGCTTTAAGCACCAGACGTCTGAACCCGTATTTCCCCATTTATTTTTCCCAGGTAATTTGAATGTCCCTAAAACATTCTATGAACAGTTCATCTCTGCAAGAATGTTTCCGAATCGCTGCTTCATTCCGCCGCTTTCACCCACTCCACGTAACGTTGGAGGCCTTTTTTGAGCGGCGTGTCTGGGGTGTATCCCAGCAGACGGTGCGCCTTTGAGACATCCGCGTAGGTGATCGGCACATCCCCGGGCTGATCGGGCAAGTAGTTGATCTGTGCTTTTTTGCCCAGGATTCCTTCGATTTCCTGGATGAGCTGGGAGAGAGTATTTGCAGCGGAGCCACCCAGATTGATGATTTCGAAATCCGTGGCGGTATACCGGCCGGCGGCCATCACGCCGCTGATGATATCCTCGATGAACGTATAGTCCCGCGCGGTGCTGCCATCCCCGTATTGATCGATGGGCTCTCCAGCCAGGATTTTGTGGGTGAACTTGGAAATCGCCAGGTCCGTCCGTTGGCGCGGGCCATAGACGGTGAAGAACCGGAGGCAGACGCAGCGGATTCCAAAAAGGTGGGAGTAGTTCGAGCAGAGTTGTTCTCCTGCCAGCTTGGTGGCGGCATATGGAGAGATGGTGCGCTGGATGAGATCCTCCTCCGCAAAGGGTACCTTTTTGTTCACGCCGTAAACGGAGGAGGAGGAGGCGAAGACGAAGTGCTTCACGCCTGTCTTCCGGCAGCCTTCCAGGAGATTGAGGGTGCCATCCACATTCGTGCTTACATACAGCCGTGGATCGGCAATGGACGGCCTCACGCCTGCCCGTGCGGCGAAGTGGAAGACCTTATCAAAGCGATGTTCCTCAAACATGGCCTCCACCAGCGCCACATCCCGGATGTCTCCCCGGACGAGGGTGATGCGATCCAAAAAGCCTGCCAGATGGCCTTCCTTGATGGCCGGATCATAGTAATCATTGAAATCATCGATCACTACGATCTGTGCGCCTTCAGCAAGCAGCGCTTCACAAAGATGAGAGGCAATGAAACCGGCACCACCGGTAACGAGAATCTTTTCGGGCGAGGAACTCATGAATGGAGAGAAAGGTTTTTAGGGCGATCCGGCGCAAGAGAAAGCATTTATCATCAATCCGACCTCAGGGTCAAACCACCTTCTTGCGTTTCGGCTGGCCTTTGCGGCGATAGACATTCTTGTATTCCCGCCCGCGACGCTTGAAGCGGCGGTGAATCCAGAAATACTGCTCCGGGCAGAGGCGGATGTATTTTTCCATCAACTGGTTGGTGCGCAGGGCATCCGCCTTTGGGTCCGCAGAGGGGAAATCCTCCAGCGGGGGCAGGATACGGAGCACATAGCTGCCATCCGGACGGCGCTCCCCGAAGAAGGGCACCACGGCGGAACCGGTCATCTCCGCGAGGCGGCTGGTGGCGGTATTGGTGATCGCAGGTTCACTGAAAAATGGCAGGATGGCGGAAAACTTCGTCTTCTTGCTCTGGTCTGGCGCATACCAGATGGTGTGCCCCCCCTTGAGCGCACGGATGAGGCCGCGCAAATCATCCATCTGCACGGCCACGGACATCTTATCGATCCGGCGGCGGTGCATCTCCCTGGCTACCACCGGATTATCCGGCTCCCGGAAAAGCCCACCCATGGTGAATGTATCCGTCACATAGCGGCCACAGATTTCCAAGGTGGTGAAATGGGCCGTAAGGAGGATGACCCCCTTGCCTCTTGCGCTCGCCTTTTCCAAGTGCTCGCTCCCCTCGATGATGAAGCGCGGCAGCTTCCGGTCCGGAGCCCACCAGGCCATGCAGGTTTCAAAGATTCCGATGCCCACTGCTTCATGATGCGCCACTGCCAGCTTCTTGAGCTGGGTTTTAGAAAACTCCGGGAAGCACAGGCGGAGATTCACCATTATGATCCGTCTCCGCTCACGGAGAAAAAGGAAGGTGGTTCTGCCCATGAATCGTCCTAAAGCCAACTGGGTACGCCAAGGCAGGAAGATCAGCAGGCGGAAGAACCACATTCCCAGCCACATGGGCCACCAGCGTGGGTGCCAGAGGGATTTTTGTTTGCTGCCGCTGCTCATGCACCTGTGGATTTTACTCCTCCGTAGAGCTGTGGGTTCAGCGCCGGATCATTGTACATCTTGAATTGGTAATAGACGGCGAAAGTGCGCGTCTTTTCCTGCACGGCTACTACCAGTTCCGCAAGACTGCGGGTGAGATCGTCACGCTGGAGGAGTATCCTCGCCAGCTTGGCGGCGCAGTTTGTCTTATGCTCCTCACTTGCACCCAGGCGCAGCGTTTCCTCCCGCATGTGATAGCCCTTTAGCGCGAGGATGGAGAGCCTGTCGATGATCATGCCGGGAGTCTCGGAATTCATAGGGCAGCCGGAGGCCACAGGCTGGAGCACGCTGACGAGCACCTTGTCCATTTCCTCAATGAAATTGTTCCGCTCCTGATTGAACCGATCGATCGCCCGCTTTGCCTGATACACGCGCTCAAATCCCAGGTCATCGCGGCGGGCAACGTCCTCCTCATGCCACAATTCGAAATTCCGCTGGTGGTTTTCCTGCACCAGGCGGAGGAAGCCTTCATCCGAGGCGGCGGGGGCCTGCTCATGCCACAGGGCAGTGAGATCGGCTTGCAGTTTGGCGATTTCTTGGGCGTCGAAGTTCATCAATAGCTCGTGCAGGCGTTTACGATTGCAGGTCATCTGCCAGTGGGCAAGCCTCCCTTCCGATGCCGGAAACGCCTCCATTCGTGCCCCTGAAAAGTCTGCTGGTGATCAAGCCATCCTCCCTGGGAGACATTGTGCACGGTCTGCAAATCCTCCAGTCCGTGGCACGCCAGATACCGGAATGCCGGATCACCTGGGTGGTGCGGGACCGCTTCGCCGGGCTGGTGGAGGCAGCTCCATTCGTTCACGAGGTGATCCATTTCCGCCGGAAGGAAGGCCTGCGTGGGATCTGGGAGTTGATGAAAACACTGCACAGCCGCACCTTCGATGCCGTATGGGACATGCAGGGTCTGCTGCGCTCCGGGCTGATGACCGCCGCCGCCCGATCCTCCCGGAAATGGGGCCGCCGCGACAGCCGGGAAGGCGCGGGACTTTTCTACAATGGGCGGGTTTCCCTGCCGCAGAAGGATGGTCCGCACCACGCCATATCCGTGCTTCAGGGTTTTCCCAAAAAACTGGGGCTGGATGCAGAAGTGACGTTTCCCCTCTCCCTGTGCCCAGGTCCGGTTTTCCCATGGAATGACTTTTTCAGAGGCGATCCTGATTTCCAGTTCGTCATCTTCACAGATAGCCGTGGTGCGGAAAAGGAGTGGCCGAAATTCGACAAACTCACGCGCCTGATCTTCGACCACATCCCGGGCAGCCGGGTGGCATGGTGCGCGGGACAGCCGGGTGCTCCCAGCGATGCACCGCCGGAGGGGCGTTTCCTCAATCTAGCCGGCTGCCCGCTGGATGAAATGATCGAACTCTGCCGCCAGCCTTCCATTTTCATCGGAAACGATAGCGGACCGATGCATCTCTCGGCAGCGGTGGGGAACAAGGTACTGGCCATCTTTGGCCCCACCTCACCCTTGCGTTTTGGGCCATGGCCTATCGGCTCTTCGCGCACTCAGGCGGTACAGGCGCCGGGGGGAGTCTTGGCGGATCTTACACCGGAGGCGGTGTTGGCATCCCTGCTGGAGTTGCAGGCTCGATGAGAAGTTGCAGGTAAGACCTCATGGCGTTAGGTTGCCATGATGTGGTGGCTTACCCTTTTCCTGGTTTTTTCCTCAGCATGCATGGCGCAGGAGCAGACGGAGACGGTACCCGTTCCCCAAAAAGCCAGCCATGGCCGGCCAGCCCTGATTGATAGCAAGGAGCTTGCAGGATTTTCATTGTTAGCACCTGATCGGCAGAAATTGATCGAGAATGCGCTAGCAGTGGCCCGGGAATCGCCCTGGCTGCCCTACAAGTTCGGGGGCTCCAGCCCAGAAGATGGCGGCTTCGATTGTTCCGGCGCGATGTATTTTGTGATGCAAAAAAGCGGATTGAAGCCGCCGCGAACCTCTGCGGAGCAATTTTTATGGGTCAAGGCGGCAGAGCTTCTCCATGAAGTGCCGGCGGAGGCCACGTCCCTGGATCACGCCAGCCTGTCCCAGTTGAAACCAGGCGACCTGCTTTTCTGGTCCGGCACCTATGAGGCGACAGACGGACGGAGCGTGAACATCACTCATGTGGCTCTCTATCTGGGCAAGGAAGTGAAAGATGGCAGGCCGGTGATGATCAATGCCACGGATGGCCGCTCCTACCGGGGCAAGCAGGCCAATGGCTACGGAGTCTATGACTTCCGCCTGCCAAAACAAGAGGGCAGGTCGAAATTCATGGGCTACGGAACGCCGCCGGGTATCCAGCCGTGATTCCTTCAGGACGCCAGCAAGCGGTCCAACCTATCAGAGTATACAGCAGCCAGCATTTTTGAATTCTGATAGCATTCCACCTTCTGCATGAAGCGCCGGAACCGCTTCCGGCTCCTGAACCATAACCGGCCTGCGATGAAGTGACGGCAGATATATTCAGCAGCGGATAAAGGAAGGTAGGGCTGAGAGTAGGGCACCCTGTCCTCCAGGCCCAGTTTCCTCAGGATGACATGATAGACATAAAACGCCTTCGTGAGATGGCCCAACTCCCCTGCGATGAGCCACGGCTTCATCTCCCCGGTGAAGTGCCAGTTATCATCCAGATTCATGATGGCATCCGCACCGAGGGACACTCCCAATGCATTGAAATGGCGGGGCAACTCCGCGATGCGGCCCATGCAGTGGCAGTTGAACAATGTCTGATCGTGATAAGGGGTGATCTTCTGGCGAATGCCTTCGATAATGTCCCTACCCTCACGGATTTTCCGGGGGAGCCCTTCTTCCCGCATGGCGTGAAGATTCATCCACAAAAAACCGGCATTCACATAAAGCCCCGTTCCACCTGTTCCCGACCACACCTTGTCCAGGGCGATGTAGGGTTCGTCATCGCGGCTGCCTGCCAGAAGAAAATTTCCATACCTGGCTTCCATTTCCTGAAGCGAAGGGAAGGGGCGATTGCAGACGATATCCGAATCCATGTAAAAAATGGAGGACTCCTCCAACAGTTCCGAGAAAAACAGCCGAGCATAGGAAGCATAGCCACCCTTCATCGGAGGAAAGTCCGGCATCGCTATTTTTGATAGGTCCAGCACCAGGATTTCCACAGCGACACCAAGGGAGCGTCCCAGCTCCGTGACTCTGCTGATGATGAACTGCTTTGTCCCAGGCAGCATCTGATCATCGATGACGTAAAACCGGATGTTTGGCACCCGATTGTTCAGCACGACGGAACACAGCATCACGAGCAGGCCGACCGCGAACCGCTCATTCGAGCTGGAGGCAATCACCAGCGCCTTATTTTCCACTTCCGGTGTTGAATTCATTTCATTCCCAGCCCTTCGAGCCGTGCATGATAACGGGCTGCCGTGGATTTGGAATACCGATAGATCAAAACATCCTCCTTAAAGCGGCGGAACCGCTTGCGGCTTCTGAACCACAAGCGAGCAGCAAGGAAATGCCTCATTGCATATTGCCACCGCGAGAGAGGAAGGCGGGGGGCGGTGTAGGGCAGGAATGACTCCATGCCCAACTGTTGCACCATCACATAAAACTGATAGAATGGAACAATGAGATGCCGGAGGGTTCCCGCCGTCAGCCACGGCTTGTCGCTTCCGGTGAAATGCCAGTTGTCATCCAGAGATAATTCCGAACCCGAGTGCAGCGCAGCACCCATGATATTGTAATTCCCCGGCAGGACGCCTTTCCGCCCATCACAGATGCAGTTGAGCAATGTCTGATCATGAAAGTGGGCGGATGTACGAAACATCTGATCGACGATAATGTTCTCTACATTAAAATGGGAGGAAAGATCCACCTTCCGCAGGAGATCCAGATTCATCCAGAGAAAGCCCGTATTCAGATAGATGTCGTTAGTGGATGCCTGTGTCCATACCTCATCCTTTTGCACAGAGGCCTCCTCATCCAGGCATCCTGCAAGGAGCTTTCCTTCGTGGATGGCTTCCATTTCGCGCAGCGGAAAAAAGGGCCTGTTGCAGAGAATATCCGCATCCACATAATAAAGGGAAGCAGCCTCAACCAGCCATGGGAGAAACATCCGGGCATACGTCGAGTATCCTCCCCCCATCGTCGGAAAAGCCCCCATGTCGATGCGGGAAAGCTCAATGAAATGGAGCTGAACGTTCACTCCCACTGCCGCCGCCACGCTGGCGACTTTTCCAAGGATCATTTCCTTTGTTTCCGGGGAAACCCCATCCTCCACGATGTGGAAACAAATCTCTGACGTGCGGTTGTTCAATACAACGGAACACGCCATCACGAGCAGCCCGAACGCATAACGCTCGTTGCAACTGGAAGCAATGATCAGGGCCTCGCGATTCATGTGACTTTTGATCTAGCGAGCAACCCGCGCCAAAGTCCACGGCAATCTGCCAGCCAGCCCGCGATCCGGCCCGTGGGAAGAAGCACAGCCTCCCAACGAAATGCCGCTCCAGAACTCAGCGGGTTTTTACCGCTGTTCCGTCCTTCACGGTATCCGGAGGATGGAGCAGCACCTCATCCCCGGCGGACAGGCCGGAAAGGATCTCGCTGCTGCGGCCATCGGTATGGCCTGCATCCACAGGGACGAGCAGGGCCTTCCCGCTGCGACGGACGAATGTTTTCCAGGCATTTCCCTCCCGGAACAAGGAGCCAGCCGGGACCACCAGCACCCCCTCGCCATGCCATGTGGCCACCCGCACCTCCACCCGGTAGCGATCCCCCAGCGCCTGCGCGGCAGCGGGAGGATCGATGAGATCACTCAGAACGATCACCCGCTGCTCTTCCACGCCGAGGGCGGAGACTTTCGTAAATGCGGCAGGCTCCACCCGGCGCACGCGGGCCTTGAGCACGGATTCTCCACCCCATTGCTCGATTTCCACGGAGTCCCCTGCCCGAATGGCCACGGCATCGCGCGAAAGAATCTCCGCCTCGACTTCGATATCCGCCGGATCTCCCACCTCTAGAATCTGCATGCCCGGAGTGACGATGGTTTCGCTCTCCTGCATCACCTTCAGCACGCGGCCCGATACGGGGGACTTCACTTCCACCCACTCGGTCCGCGTTTCAGTGCCGCGCTCCAGAGCAGCGCGGGCTTGGGCGAGTTCATAATCCGCCACTTTCAGCGCGAACTCGCTGGAGCGATATTGTGCCGCCTTGATGGCAGCCTCGCTTTCAAAACGGTCACGATCGGTGGCAGCTATCGCACGGGGATTACCGACGGCGAGGATGCGGTCACGATCCGCAGCGGCCAGCTCGGATGCGGTGCGGGCAGCCTGCAATGCCTGGCTGGCCTGCTGCCGGGAAGCCTCCCGCAGGGAAACCAGAGCCTCCGCCTGCTGGCGTGCGCGGGGATCCAGCAACGGAGCAACCGAGGGCTCGATGGATGTTAGGACAGTTTCTCCCGCCTTCACCTCATCACCGGGCTTTAAAAGGACGCGCCGCATGTGTCCTGCCACGGGAGCTGCCACCACGTAGCGGTTCCGCACACGGGTTTTCCCTTCTTCTGATACCCGTACGGTGAGAGCACCTTTGGCGGCGGTTGCCGTTTCGACAAGGATCGGCTTGGGCCACAGCCCCCAAACGATCAAAAGAACCAGCAGCAGCCCGCCCAGCCATGGCAGGGAACGGCGGAGAATATTTTTTCCGCCCGGGCCACCTTTGGAATCCCATGGCGCTGCGTCTTCAGGAGTATCGGATGGAAGCATGGCCATGGATGATGCGCTACTGGTAAACCATTGGGACGGGAGATCAAGAGGCGGGCTGGCGCTTCCTGCAGAAGCTTCACCGTGCAGCCGCTGAGGCCTCACCAATGAAGGACAGAACGGCACCGGAAACGGCCTCCGTGTAGCGCTTTCTGTTGTTCTCCGGACTCACCGCATACCCGGTGAGAGTATGGGCAACCTTCGATCTTCCCTCATAGGTACCGCCTGCCAGTTTTTTGCCGGATTCATCCCGCAGCACAATCTCCGCCTCCACTTCTGCGATAAAGGTGGGCTGGTTGTCCAAATTCTGGCCCTGGTGGACCAGCCGATAGGAAACGATTTTCGAGGTGATCTGATTGGGGGATTCCTTTTGCAGGCGCGGGCCGAAGTAGCGGTTCCTTTTGAGGGATTCCTTCAACTTTGTGTTCAAAGTCGCATCCAGATCCTTGGGCGTGCTGCGGCGGACGAGGCTGAAGTAGCCCGGGCCGGTGGTGGGGGATCCGGTTTCCTGAATGCTGGCTACAGTTTCCCCGATCAGCATGCCGGTGGCCACTCCCAATAGCCCTCCGGCGGCCACTCCGGCATTCACACCGGCCTGCCTTGCCGCGTCCCCATCTCCCTGCGCTTTTCCTGCGCCCTTTGGATCGTCATAAGCACCTGCCTCGATTTCACTGGGGGCAACACTCACGGAAGCAAGTTCACGTGGGGCCGACAGGTGGGGAGAAGTGGCGCAAGAAGAGAGGCCCATTGCCAGAACAAGAAGGAGGGAGACTGTGGATTTCATAGGTTTTCAACAACTAACAATACCAGCGTTAGCTGGAATGGGGGCAGATGGCAATCGAGAAGCCCCCATCTTTCCATATCAATCCCGCGCCTTCAGCACGCCCACCATGTCCAGCTTCGTGAGCATCCGGCTAACGAGGGTGAAGGAAAGCACCGCCGCCGTGAGCACCACGATGATGGCGATGGAGTAGGTGGCTGAATTGATGAGAATGGGCATCCGCACCGTTTCCGTGCTGAAGGAGGACATGATGAAAATCGCCAGACCGCGCCCGAAAAGCAGCCCCACGGGCAAGGCGCACAGGACGAGGATGGCCAGCTCCCCGATGAGCACGGTGCGGACTTCCGACAGCCGGAAGCCCACCACCCGCAGGGTGGCCAGCTCCCGGCTGCGCTCTGATAGGGCGATGCGGGCGCTGTTATACACGACGCCAAAGGCCACGATGACGGCCAAGACGAAGTAGAGCTTGCGGATGATGCCGATGCTTTTTCCGGTCGTTTCCCGGAATGCGGCGAGCTGATCCCGCTTCACCATCACCACAGCGGCACGCGGCGTATCCTTTACTTCCCGCATGAAGGCATCCCAGTGCTGGTGATCCAGCGCCAGATAGGCACCATTCACGGTATCCCCTTCCTTCATCATCCGCCGGAGGGCGGCGATGTCCATGTAGGCAGCCACTCCGGCGAAATCCGTCACCAGGCCCCGGATGGGAATGCTGAGTGTGGGGCGGCGGCCTTCCAGCACCTCCACCTGCACCTCATCCCCAATGCGTGCGCCAAGGATCTCCGCCAGTTTTTCCGACATGAGCAACCCTTCCTCCGGCATTTGGATGGGCACCCCATCTCCATTCAGCAGGCGGTTGAGGCTGGCACCGGGCGGGATGCCGGTGACGGACAACTTCCGATGAAGATGGCCGAAACGCAAACGCGCGGGCACACTGCGGATGGGCTCTGCCTGAATGACTCCGGGCAGGTGCTCCAGATCATGAAAGGCGCTGCCGGAGCCAGGCTCCGTGAGAAAAACCGCCACATCCTGGCGCTGCGCACTATTCCACTGAAAGGTGAGCAGGTAGTCGATGCTGTCACTCATCGCGCCCGGCAGCACCATCAGCCCGGTGGCAAGAGCCAGGCCACAGGTGGTGAAAACCGCCTGCCATGGGCGACGCTCGATATTCCTGAGCGCCATGCGAAAGGTGGGGCTGAAGAACCGGGTGAGGCCGATGCGTTCAAAGAGCGAGGGCTTGAAATCCGCAGGGGGCTCCGGCCTCATCGCCTCCGCAGGCGGGAGCTTCACTGCCTGCCAGACCACGGTGAGCACTCCCAGCACCGAGGCACCCAGGCTGATGACGAGAGCCAGCCCCAGTGCGCTGTAATCCATCTGGAAGACCAGTGTGGGAAAGCGGAAAAACTCTGTGTAGAGGCTGACCAGCCCCTCTCCCAAAAAACGGCCTGCTGTTCCTCCGATGAGCGTGCCCAGCACCCCGATGACGAGGACGAACTTCAGATAATGCCCACCCACCTGTGCTGAAGAATAGCCGAGCGCCTTCATTTGCGCGATCTGCTCGCGCTGGAGGCGGACAATCCGGGCAAGCACCGCATTCACCATAAAGGCGGCCACGCTGAGGAATACCAGAGGGTAGGCCACGGAAAGCGATTGCAGCACCCGCAATTCATCATCCAGCCGCTGGGCGGAAGCCTGGTCCTTCCGCGTGTAGGCACCCCCTGCGCCATAGGTGGCCAGCAGACGATCCATTTCCGCAATGACCGGCTCTGGTGCCGCCCCCGGAGCCAGATCGATCACCACATCATTGAAGGCACCATCCAGATTGTAGGCCACCGCCAGCGCCCGGTAGTTCATCCAGATCACGCTGAATCTTTTGTGATCCGGCAGGGTTTCGCCCGCGCGCGCCTCGAACACAAACTCGGGGGAAAGGCCGATGCCGCAGATGCTGAGCGATTCCCGCCGCCCATTGATGACCGACACCAGCGAGTGTTATGCTTTACATCCTATTTCGATGGCCAACCAT
>Ga0157373_10002525_pt1 | contig 13931 bp, 15 predicted proteins | sample C65metaG_FD_113460 | JGI IMG/M metagenome (GOLD analysis project Ga0157373, IMG submission 113460) | Corn rhizosphere microbial communities from Kellogg Biological Station, Michigan, USA - C6-5 metaG | ecosystem: Host-associated > Plants > Roots > Rhizosphere > Soil | place: USA: Michigan... | reverse complement strand
CTTCTTCGAGCCCAAGCGCATCTATAACGGCCCGTTCGACGGCTATTGGGATCGCCCGTCGCAGAACTGGTCGAAGCACCCGGCCGGCGAAGTGCCGACCGGATACTACAAGATCGAGCTCGGCAAGGCGAAGATCGTCCGGGCGGGCGAGGCGCTGACCATCCTCGCCTACGGCACGATGGTGCATGTCTGCGCGGCGGTGATCGCCGAGACGGGGATCGACGCCGAGATCGTCGACCTGCGCACGCTCGTCCCGCTCGACATCGAGACGATCGAGGCGTCGGTGAAGAAGACCGGCCGCTGCGTCGTCGTCCACGAAGCGCCGCGCAACACGGGCTTTGGAGCTGAGCTCGTCAGCCTCGTGCAGGAACGCTGTTTCTATCATCTGGAAGCGCCGGTGGAGCGCGTCACCGGCTGGGACACGCCCTACCCGCACGCTTACGAATGGGCCTATTTCCCCGGTCCCAAGCGAATGAAGAAAGCCCTCGAGAAAGTGATGGCCGACTGATGGCTAGATATGAGTTCAAGCTGCCCGATATCGGCGAAGGAATCGCCGAGGCCGAGATCGTCGCCTGGCACGTGAAGGTCGGCGACCGGGTCGAGGAAGACCAGCAGCTCGCCGACATGATGACGGACAAGGCGACGGTCGAGATGGAATCGCCGGTTGCGGGCAAGGTCGTCGAGCTTGCCGGCGAGGTTGGGGACCAGGTGCCGATCGGCTCGGTGCTCGCGGTGATCGAGACGGAAGGCGCCGACCGCGCCGCCGAGACCGCCGACGACAGCAAGGACGAGCGCCCGCTCGGTGACGGCGCGGTCGAAGCGACACCCGCAATGGCGGACGAGATTCCGGTAACATCTCCCCGCCCGCGTGCGAGCGGGGAAGAAGCGCGAAGCGCCGAAGGGGCGGACTTGTCGAAGGCCTCCCCAGAGAAAACAAGCCCTCCACCGGCCCCTCCCGCAAGCGGGAGGGGAGAACATGTCCTCGCCTCTCCCGCGATCCGCGCCCGGGCTCGCGATCTCGGAATCGACCTTGCGCGGGTAAAGGCCCGCGACGGCCGAATCCGCCACTCCGACCTCGACTCCTTCATCCTTCACCAGGGCGGTTCGGTTTCCGCCCGCGGCCCCGGCCCGAAACGCTCCGACGAGGTGATCAAGGTCGTCGGCCTTCGCCGCAAGATCGCCGAGAACATGGCCGAGGCGAACCGGCGGATCCCGCATTTCACCCTGGTCGAGGAATTCGACGTCACCGCGCTCGAGGAAACGCGTGCGATGATGAACCGCGACCGGGGCGACAATCCGAAGCTGACCTTGCTCCCGTTCCTCGTCACCGCGATGTGCCGCGCTCTCGCCGATTACCCGATGCTCAACGCAACCTTCGACGACGAGGCGATGGCCGTCACCCGTCACGGCTCGGTCGACATGGGCATCGCTACCCAGACGCCCAACGGCCTGATGGTTCCCGTGATCCGCGAAGCGCAGGCGTTGAGCGTGTGGCAGCTTGCTTCGGAGATCGTTCGACTGTCGGAAGCGGCGCGGACCAACAAGGCGAGCCGCGAGGAACTCACGGGTCCGACGATCACCATCTCGAGCTTGGGCCCGATGGGCGGAATCACCTCGACGCCGGTGATCGCCCCGCCTCAGGTCGCGATCATCGCGGTCAACAAGATCGAGGACAAGCTGGTCCCGATCGAAGGCGACATCGAAATCCGCAAGCGGATGAACCTGTCGCTAAGCTGCGACCATCGCGTCGTCGACGGCTGGGACGCGGCGAGCTTCCTCGCCGACATGAAGCCGCTGATCGAGAATCCGCTCAGGTTGCTCAGCTAGTCCATCAGCTCGCGCCAGCTCTTCTCGCTGAGCTCGACGTCGTACTTCTTCGCGGCCTTTTCGATCCGTTTCCACGCCGCGTCGCGCTCTGAATCGCTAACGCCTTCGACCTGGTTGAAGCGAGCGACCGCGTTGCGGACGTGCGAAGCGTTGTTGAGCGGCTCCTTTCGCTCCTTCGGGAATGCATATTGATCGTCGTCGAGCCTGTCGCGCTGGGCTTCGCTGAGTTCGGACATCATGGCCCTCCTTTCAGAAGGGCAAACGCATGGCGGCCGCCGATGTTCGCTTCGACTGTTCCCCCGCCGATTTCATCCCACGGATCAGGCAGGTTCGCAATCCGGCTGACGGACAGCGATATCAGGCGGCCAGCCGGACGGTCTCCCCCAGCGCGGCGCTCATCGACCGCTCACGCTGGTCCGCGCTGATGCTTAGCCCATCGGCGGCCACGAATTCCGGCTCGATACCGATGAACCCGAAAATCCCGCGCAAATAGCTTTCGAGAAACTCGAGACCGGCAGCGGGTGAGCCGTCGTCATAGAAACCGCCGCGCGCGAGGGCGACGATGACTCGCTTGTCACCCACCATCCCCTCGGGCCCGCTCTCCGTATAGCGGAAGGTCTTGCCGGCGACGACGATTCGGTCGATCCACGCCTTGAGCTGCGTCGGCAGCGTGAAATTGTACATCGGCGCACCGATCACGACCGTGTTGGCGGAGAGGAATTCTTCGAGGACATGCGGATCCTGGCCGCGCTGGGTGAGGTGATCCAGCGGCTCCGCGGCGAGGTCGCGATACACGACGCGCTCGCTTTCTAGCCGGTCGACGATCGAGCGCGTGATGGCGCGGCTGGCGCTGTTTTCCCCGTTGATGCTGCTGTCGATGTGCAGGGTGGTCACTATTGCCTCCTTGGTATTGATTTGATACTTAGGCACCCTAAATAACCACATGCTGCTCGACCGCAAGAACGCACTTTTTTGTGACGGACGAACAAATTTGTGGGAGAGGAACAGGAAGGTAACCAGGCCGTGAAAGACCCGTCGAACCCCATCTGCCGGACGATCAGCACCCTGCTCTCGCGCATCGGCGACAAGTGGAGCGTGCTCGTCGTGGAGACGCTGGCGGAAGGTCCGAAGCGCTTCAACGAGCTGCGCCGAGCGATCCCGACCGTGTCGCAGCGCATGCTGACCTTGACGCTACGCAACCTCGAACGCGACGGGCTCGTGAACCGGACCGTGACCCCGACCATCCCGCCGCGCGTCGACTATGAGCTGACCGGACTCGGCAAATCGCTCCAGAAGCCGATCTGCGGGCTGGTCCGCTGGTCGATGGACAATGTCGGCGAGATCCATGCCGCGCAGCAGCGGTACGATCGCGAACAGGCGCAGAGCGAAGCGGCGTGACGGCACCATCGCCGGCCGGCGACGTCAGGACGTTGCTCGCCCGGGCCGACGAATATGCGGCTCGCGGCGATATCCGGGCGGCGGTTTCCTTTTACCAGTCGGCGCTCAAAGGCGTTCGCGATCCGCAATCTCTGGACCCGGCATTGGTGCCGGAGCTTCGCCGCGCCCAGGCCTTCATCGTCGACCGCGCGGGCGAGTTCCAGAAGACCCTCGAGCGCGCGGTTGACGAAGTCAGCCCGGCGGACGCGCTCGCGGCGACGCGGCTGCGCCACTCGCTCGACATGCTCAAGGGCGAGCGGCAGGTGTTCCAGCAGCAGCCGGCCGTCTTTTATTATCCCTATCTCGCGCAGCGGCAGTTCTTCGAACGCGAAGAATTCGGCTGGGTCGAGCAGATCGAAGCGGAGACCCCGGCGATCCGCGACGAGCTTCTCGCGCTCGTCAGCCGGGGCGCCGACTTCCGGCCCTATGTCGAGAACGATCCTGACCGGCCGCACCGCGATTTCCACGGGCTCAACGACAATCCGGACTGGACCGCCCTCTACCTGTGGCGCGACGGCAGGATCGTCGAGGAGAATGCGAGGCTCTGCCCGAAGACCATGGCGGCGCTCGAGAAGGTCCCGCTGAGCCGGATCGGCGCGCGCACGCCGGCAGTGCTGTTCTCGCGCCTCGAGCCCGGTGCCCACATCCCGCCGCACACCGGAATGCTCAACTGCCGGCTGATCTGCCACTTGCCGCTGATCGTCCCCGACGGCTGCTCGCTGCGCGTCGGTAACGAGACCCGCGAATGGGAAGAGGGCAAGCTGCTGATCTTCGACGACAGCTTCGAGCATGAGGCGAAGAACCCGACCGGCGAGCTGCGGATCATCCTGCTGTTCGACGTGTGGCGCCCGGAGATCGAGGAAGAAGAGCGCGCCGGTATCTCCGCAATCTTCGACGCGATCGACCGGTTCCAGGGTCTTCCGGAAGCCTGAACAGGGCACCAAAGCCGCGTCCGATCATTGTCACGGGAAGAGTGCTCGGGAGAGGAATGTGAAGAGCTTTGTACTCGCCGCTTGTGCCGGCGTCTTCGCGGCGAGCCAGGCCAGCCCAGCTTCAGCCGGCGAAATTTTCGGCGGTCTCTATGCCCACGACGTCGATACGCCGCTGACGATCGGCGACCATCCCGAGGACGGGGTCGATGTCCAGCTCGGCTGGCGCGGCGGTCGTATCGGCCGCACGCCGCTCCAGCCCTATGTCTTTGGAGCGCTCAACAGCTCCGGCGACACGAGCTTCGCGGCCATCGGCCTGTCGGCGAAGTTCGGCCGCTCGATCTACGTCCGGCCAGGCCTCGGCCTCGCGATCCACAACGGCTCCGACGGTAACTTCGACGACCCCTTCAACGACGATATCGAATTCGGCTCGCGAGTGCTTTTCGAGCCGGAGCTCGGGATCGGCGTCCAGGTCGCCCCCAGAATCACTGCTGAGGCCAGCTGGGTCCACCTCAGTCACGCGCAGCTGTTCGGCAAGCAGAACCCCGGAATGGATACGATCGGAGTTCGGCTGAACGTCGAGCTTCCGTAGCTGGCAATCAGCGCCCGACCATCGTCTCGGGCTTCACCACTCTCGCGAACGTCTCTTCGTCGACGTAGCCGAGCTCCAGCCCGGCCTCCTTCAGCGTCTTGCCGGTCTTGTGGGCGTGCTTGGCGATCTCCGCAGCCTTGTCGTAGCCGATCTCGGGCGCAAGTGCGGTCACGAGCATCAACGAGCGGTTCATTAGCTCGCCGATCCGGGCCTCGTCCGGCTCGAGCCCTTCGAGGCAGCGCTTGCAGAAGCTTTCCATCCCTGTCGCCAGCAGGTTCATCGACCGGATGACGTTGGCGCCGATCAGCGGCTTGAAAACGTTCAGCTCGAGATGCCCCTGCATTCCGCCGACGGTCACGGCGACGTGATTGCCCATCGCCTGCGCTGCGACCATCGTCAGCATCTCGCACTGAGTCGGGTTGACCTTGCCCGGCATGATCGAGCTTCCCGGCTCATTCTCCGGAAGCTTCAGCTCGCCGATGCCGCAGCGCGGGCCCGAGCCCATCAGTCGAATGTCGTTCGCGATCTTCGTCAGCGAAACGGCGAGCGTGTTCAGCTTTGCAGAGAGCTCCACCATCGTGTCATGGGCCGCCATCTCCGCGAACTTGTTCGGCGCGGAGGTGAAGGGCAGGCGCGTTAGGTTCGCTACCTCCTTCGCGAATGCCTCGCCGAACCCGTCGGGCGCGTTAAGACCCGTTCCGACGGCTGTCCCGCCCTGTGCAAGCCGGAAAACCCGCGGCAATGCGTCCTCGAGACGCTCGACGTTGCCTTGCATCTGCGCCGCGTAGCCGGAAAACTCCTGGCCCAGGGTCAGCGGCGTCGCGTCCTGCAGGTGAGTGCGCCCGATCTTGACGATCGAGGCCCACTTCTTGGCCAGTTCCTCGAGGAGCGCCTGCATCGACTTCGCGGCAGGCAGGACCTTCGCGACCAAGGTCCGCGCCGCGGCGATATGCATTGCGGTCGGAAAGCTGTCGTTCGACGACTGGCTCTTGTTGACGTGATCGTTGGGATGGACCGGCGCCTTGCCGCCGCGCTTGCCGGTCAGCATCTCGTTGGCGCGCCCGGCGATCACCTCGTTGGCGTTCATGTTCGACTGGGTTCCGGACCCGGTCTGCCAGATGACCAGGGGGAATTCCCGGTCGAGATCGCCGCGGGCGACCTCGGCCGCCGCCTGCTGGATCGTTTCGCCGACCTGCGCATCGAGCAGTCCCATCCGGGCGTTCACCCGCGCCGCGGCCTGCTTGATGAACCCGAGCGCGTGGACGATCTCGATCGGCATTTGCTCGCGCGGACCGAACGGGAAATTCTCGATCGAGCGTTCCGTCTGCGCTCCCCAGTAGGAATCGCCCGGGACCTGGATCGGTCCGAAGCTGTCGCTCTCGGTGCGGGTCGGTGTCATGCTTTCCTTCCGTCATGCTGAACTTGTTTCAGCATCCCATTTTGTCGCTGGCGCGATGCTCTGAAATGGACCCTGAAACAAGTTCAGGGTGACGGCCGCGGCCGTCATTTTTTGCGTGTGAAGTCCACGCTGACGACGTTGGAGCCGTCGTCGGCCTCGGCGCCCGGGACGTCATTCTCCGCCGCCTCATGCTCCTCGCGCGCCCCTTCGGCGGCATTGGCCTGGAACTTGAGGCTGAAGTCGACCGCCGGATCGACGAAATCCGTGACTGCAGCGAACGAAACCCGAAGGCTTGCCGGGACGCCGCCGAACGACAGCCCTACGCCAAAGGCGTCATCCTCGACCTTGAGGTCCCAGAAACGGTGCTGGATGACGATCGTCATCTCCTCTGGGAAGCGCTCGATGAGATGCTTGGGTATTTCGACGCCGGGCATCTTCGTCTTGAAGGTGATATAGAAATGATGCTCGCCGGGAAGCCCGCCCGACTGCTCGACTTCGCGCAGCACCCGCCCGACAACGTCCCGCAGCGCCTCCTGCACGATCTCGTCGTACGGAATCAGGCTTTCCGGAGTCTCGTCGCTCATCGCTTCCGGTGGTAACGAGGCAGCGTTCCCGGTCAAGCGGGACTTGAATGGAGCTCATTTGTGCCGATCGATCCGACACGACCTTACGACGACAGCAATATCTTCGCCAAAATCCTTCGCGGGGATCTCCCGTCCAAGCCGGTCTACGAGGACGAATGGGCGCTCGCTTTCCACGACATCAACCCGCTCGCGCCGGTCCACATCCTGGTGGTCCCGAAGGGGCCGTACGTGTCCTGGGACGACTTTTCGGCAAAGGCGTCCGACGAAGAGCTGGCGGGATTCGTCCGCGCCGTCGGCAAGGTCGCCCGCGACCAGCAGCTGGTCGTCCAGGGCTATCGCCTGCTCGCCAACACCGGCAAACGCGCGGGACAGGAAGTGCCGCACCTGCACGTCCACATCTTCGGCGGCCAGCCGCTCGGCCCGATGCTGGCCAGTTAGCAACTTGGGTCCGCAAAAGGCGGCGCTGGTAGAATTGGCCGTTGCACGAGCGGCATCAGGCGCTAGGCTTCGCCGCTTACTGCTTTTGAGGGGAGAATGATGGCGACAGCAGCACAGCGGGAGGGGCTTTTGCTCGGCCGCGTCAAACCGCTCGACGCGATTCTGGCAACCGCCGAGAAGAAGGCCCTGAGGCGCTCGCTTGGAGCTTTCCAGCTGACGTTGCTCGGCATCGGCGCCGTGATCGGCACCGGGATCTTCGTGCTCACCGCCGAAGCGGCGCAGAAGGCCGGCCCGGCGATGATGATCAGCTTCATCATCGCGGGTTTCGTCTGCGCTGTCGCCGCCCTCTGCTATTCGGAGCTCGCGGCCATGGTGCCGGTCTCCGGCTCCGCCTACACCTACACCTATGCCGTGATGGGCGAGATGCTCGCCTGGATGGTCGGCTGGGCGCTGATCCTCGAATATGCGGTCGGCGCCTCAGCGGTCGCGGTGGGGTGGTCCGGCTATGCGGTCGGCCTCCTGCGAAGCTGGGGCGTAGATTTCCCCCTGGCTCTTGCCGTTGGGCCGAGCCAGGGCGGCATCCTCAATCTTCCCGCCGTCGTCATCGCGCTCCTGATCACGGGCCTCCTGATCATCGGCACCAAGGAAAGCGCGCGCTTCACGTCGGCGCTGGTGCTGGTGAAGGTGGTGGCACTTACCATCTTCATCGCCCTGACTTTTCCGGTCCTCAACGGCGCGCATTTCGAGCCCTTCATTCCGAACGGCTGGGGCACCTACGGAGTAGTCGGCGCAGCCGCGTCGATCTTCTTCGCCTATGTCGGCTTCGACGCCGTCTCCACGGCAGCCGAGGAGACCGTCAACCCGCAGCGCAACGTCCCCATCGGCCTGATCGGATCGCTGCTGTTCTGCACCGTCTTCTACCTGCTCGTCGCGGCAGGAGCGATCGGGGCGATGGGCGCCGATCCGGTGCGCGACGCGGCCGGAGCGGTGCTCGCTCCAGGTTCCGCGGAGCTGGCGGCGCAATGCAAGTCGATCGTTGCCGGCGGCGGCACCGAGCCGCTCGTCTGCTCGAAGGAAGCGCTCGCGCATGTCCTCCGCACAATCGGCTGGCAGCGGGTCGGTGATTTCATGGGCATCGCCGCCTTCGTCGCGCTCCCGTCGGTCGTGCTGATGATGATGTTCGGCCAGACCCGCATCTTCTTCGTGATGGCTCGTGACGGCCTGCTTCCGGAGAAGCTGTCGTCGGTCCACCCGAAGTTCCGCACCCCGCACGTCGTCACTGCCTTCACCGGTATCGTCGTCACGCTGGCCGCGGCCTTCCTTCCGGTCGGCAAGCTCGCCGATTATTCGAACTCGGGCACTTTGTTCGCGTTCGCGATGGTCGCGCTCGCTGTCCTCGTGCTTCGAAAGAAGGACCCGGGCCGCCGCCGTCCATTCCGCACTCCGGCGGTCACGATCATCGCGCCACTGGCCATCGTCGGCTGCGTCGGCCTCTACCTGTTCCTTCCGCTGATCGCGAAGCTGGTGCTGATTGTGTGGGGCGCGGTCGGGCTTCTGGTCTATTTCGGATATTCCCGGAGCCGCAGCCACGTCGGCCGCGGGATCATCGAGGTTCCGGAACTGTCGCCAGAGGCGCCGCAGTCGGTCGGCGTGCCCCCGATGCCGGGAGCGCCCGCACCGCCGCAGGACCTCGATCTCAAATAAGCCGGCGGATCGATCCGGAACGGACCAACGGGTAAAGGCAGCTTAGCGCACGGCTGCGCAACGCTCGGCGATGCTATTGCTCATCGCCGCAGCTTCGCAGCCGCCGCCGCCTCCAGTCCGAATGCAGGCGACAGCCTCGTTGCGCCTGGAGCGACCGGCAGAAGTGAGCAGCGAAAACTGGGAGCAGGTGCCGAAAGCGCGGCGGCACGAAATCCTGGTGCGAGACGAGGCCGGGCGACCGCTGCTCCTGCGCCTCATCGAAAATGAGTGAAAGCTAGCTCGCCGCTCCGCGCCAGCTGCTCTGCGCGAGGCGGACGACGAGGCGCGACAGTCCGCGATGACTGGCGTCATGGTAGATCGAATCCACCTCCAGCTCGGCGCACAACCGGCGGTGCGCCGTCCCGAGGGCATGATAGGGCAGGCCCGGCAGCAGGTGGTGCAGCGCGTGATAGCGAAGCCCGACCGGGGCCCAGAAGACTGGCAGGGTCGCCGGCGGCGGAACGTTGACGCTGTCGAGATATTGGGCGGTGACGCTCATCGCCTCCCCGTCATTCTCCCACAAATGCGCGACGAGCGTCCGCACCTGGTTGAGGAACATCACGCCCGACGCGACGCCGAGGAAGATCAGGAAAGCCAGCACCGGAATCACTCCGGCCAAGGTCAGTCCGATCAGCGCGATCGCCCAGATGCTGCAGGCGATCTCCAGGATCATCCAGTCCCGAGCGAACTCGCCTTCCGGCTTCGGCCGGCGGAAACTCGGATTGATCTGCAGGCCGGAATATTTGGCGACCACGATTTCCCGCAATTTCGGCGCCAGCAGCGACAGGGGGGCGAGGATCGCGAACCGGATCAGCAGCCCGACCGGCGCAAGCAAAGCGACGATCAGGAACAGCGGCAGGGTCCACGGGTGCATCAGCGCCAGCGGCAGATATTCGGGGTCGTTCGCCGTCCCGTAATAGCGCTTGGCGTGATGCTGGTTATGGACGCCCTCGTACATGAAGGAGGGCACGAGGAGCGGAATCCCGATGATCAGGTTCCACGCGAGCCGGAAGCCGGGGACCGCGCGCGGCTTGAGGTGGGTAAGCTCATGGATGAAGCTTCCGGCGCGATAAAGGGAAAGCACCGCGACGACACCCGCAAGCAGCGCCAGCGGCGTCGACGTTAGCAGCATCGCAGCCGCAAGCGCTCCGTATCCGGCCAGGGCTGATGCGAGCAGGTCGGCCCAGTAGATGGCCGCGGTCGGGGAATTGAGGTCGCGCGTGAGGTCCGCGGCGGCCTTGAGCATCGCCTTGTCGTCGCCAGAACGCACGGCGTCGCGCGCCGTCGCCGGCGCGGTCGAATTGCGCTCGAGAGTAGCCGCGTTGCTCAAGTCCTTGCCTCTGCACGGAGATAGTGGCGGGAGTTGGGCGGTGAAAGGGCCGGCTGGCGCTCTTTCGCCGCTGGCGCTAGCGCTCTTCGCCATGGATCCCGCCGCTCTCACCATACGCCCGGTCAAAACCCGGGCGGACCGCAAGGCTTTCGTGAACCTCGCCTGGGACGTCTATCGCGACGACCCGGCCTGGGTCCCTCCGCTCAAGGACGAGGTCCACGGCCTCATAACTCCGGGCAAGAACCCGTGGTTCGAGCATGCCAGGGCGAAGCTCTGGCTGGCGGAGCGGGGCGGCAAGATCGTCGGTCGGATCAGCGCCCAGGTCGACGAGCTCGTCCAGGATCACATGGGACAGGGCACCGGACAATGGGGCATGTTCGAAGTCCTCGACGGCGAGGCGGCTGCGGCGCTGATCGCGGCCGCCGAGGACTGGCTCCGCGAGCAGGGCATGTCCCGCGCGCTCGGCCCCATCAGCCTGTCCATCTGGGACGAGCCGGGCCTCGAGATCGAGGGCTTCGACGAGCCGCCGACAGCGATGATGGGACACCACCGGCCCGAGTACCGGGAGTGGATCGAGGCGGCGGGCTACGAAAAGGCCAAGGACCTGCTGACCTACGAGGTCGATATCGCGAACTGGCACGACCCGAAGATCGATCGCCTGATCGCCGCCGGCGAGCGCAACCCGCGGATCCGCATCCGCCAGGTCGACAAGTCGAAGTTCAATGAGGAGGCGGCGATCATCCTCAACCTCCTGAACGAAGCCTGGTCCGACAATTGGGGCTATGTCCCGCTGACAGAGAGCGAGATCGCTTATGCGGGCAAGAAGCTGAGGCCGATCATCTTCAACGAGCTCGTCCGAATCGCCGAGCTCGATGGCGAGCCGGTTGCCTTCATGCTCACGATCCCGGACATCAACGAGTTGACGAAGGACCTGAACGGCGAACTGTTCCCGTTCAATTTCATCAAGCTGCTATGGCGCCTCCGCAAGCCGCGGGTAGAGCGGGCGCGAGTGCCGCTGATGGGCGTCGCGAGAAAGCTGCACGGGTCGCGCATGGCGAGCATGCTCGCCTTCATGCTGATCGAGTTCACCCGGCGCGATTGCGTCGGGAAGTTCGGGATCAGGATCGGCGAATTCGGATGGATCCTGGAAGACAACAAGGGAATGCTGTCGATCGCCGAGCTACCCGGCGCGCACGTCAATCATCGCTACCGGATCTACCAAAAAGCGCTCTAGCAGCGCCGGGCCACTCAAGAGCTTCGAACTCTGCGATTTTCAGGCGTCGAGCAAATCATCGGCGGGCGAGGGCCACCCCTCGAACACCGACCCGTGATCGAGCTTGATCAGGCGTTTCATCTCCCGCCCGCAGGCATCGAGATCGTCTTTGAGCGATTCAATCGCTTCATCGACTTCTCGATCGTCGACGCAATTCCCTGTCAGCTGTTGCGAGCGAGTCAGAATCCGGGCGCCGTGGATTGAGTGCTCAACGTGAAACTTGTCGAGAATTCCGGTCATGGCCGACTCCATCTGTGCGCAAAGCATACACGAGGCAGACGGCCGATGCGACCGGGTCGCCTAGCGTAGCTCCACCCAGGTCGGCGCGTGGTCGCTCGCCTTGTCCTGGGCTCGCGCCCATTTATCGACGCCGGCGCCGCTGAGCCTGTCCGCGGCTTCGGGCGAGCAGAGCAGATGATCGAGCCGGAAGCCGAGGTCGCGCTGCCAGCAGCCTGCGGTATAGTCCCAGAAGGTGTAGAGCTTGGGCTCGTCGGGATGGAGCGCTCGCAGGGCGTCGGTCCAGCCGTCGTTGACCATCCGCCGCCACACGTTGCGCGCCTCCGGCTGCATCACCGCATCATGCTGGGTGGCGCGAACGGAGAATACGTCGCGGTCCTCGGGGACCACGTTCCAGTCGCCGGCGAGCACAACGGGCCTTTCCTCCTCAAGCAGCTCGGCCGAATGCTCCGCGAGCCGATCGAACCAGCGGATCTTGTAGTCGAACTTCTCCGTGCCGACCGGATTGCCGTTGGGCAGGTAGAGCGAAGCCACGATCACGCCGTCCCCTGCGCCGCACCCCGATCCGGGAACCTCTGCCTCGATGTAGCGGCTGTGCGTGTCGTCGGGATCGCCGGGAAGGCCCATTCGCCGAAGCTTCGGAGCGTCGCCGCGCGCGAGGACGGCGACCCCGTTGAAGCCCTTCTGCCCGTGCCAGACGGCGCCGTATCCGGCACCCTCGATATCGCCGATCGGAAGCGATTCATCGGCGCATTTCAGCTCCTGCAGGCAGACAATGTCCGGCTTCTCGCGCTCGAGCCATTCGAGCAGCCGCGGCAGCCGCGCCCGGATTCCGTTGAGGTTGAACGAAGCGATCTTCATGTTCGCGGCTTAACCCGAAGACTTGGTCATTGCGAGGAGCCCAAGGCGCCGCGGCAATCCAGGCAGTGCTGGATTGCTTCTCCCGGATCAAGTCCGGGGTCGCAATGCCGGCTCAGACCGAAAAGCTGCTGCCGCAGCCGCATCCGGATTGCGCGTTGGGATTGGTTACCTTGAACGAGGATCCGCCCAAATCCTCGACGAAGTCGACGCATGAGCCGCGCACCAGCTCGAGGCTGGCGGGATCGACGACGAGCTTTACGCCGTCAGTCTCCGCCACAATATCCTCGGCATCCGCGGCATCGGCGAGATCGAAGCTGTAGGTGAACCCGGCGCAGCCGCCGCCATCGACGGCGAGGCGCAGGATCGCGGGCGCCCTCTTGCGCGCGGCGATCGCAGCGACGCGCTTGGCCGCATTCTCGCTAAGGCTGATGTCTGTCTCGCTCACGAGAGCGAAATAGGGTGCCGGCTGGGGAGCGGCAACCTCAAGCGGCTTATTTGCCGCCGCTCGGTCCGCCCAGCGCAACCTGGTCCATCGAGGCATTGCTGCCGGCCCGCTTCATGGCGACGAGGTAATCCGTCGAGCGCATGAACGGGATCGGGTTGACCGGGCTGTCGTCGATCCGGACCTCATAGTGGAGATGGTTGCCCGTCGAGCGGCCGGTCGAGCCGACTCGGCCGACCTGCTGGCCGCGGGTCACCCGGTCGCCCGGATGTACGAGGACTGCCGACATATGGCCGTAGCGGGTGATGATCCCGCGGCCGTGATCGACCTCGACCAGATTGCCGTAGCCGCCGCTGTTCCAGCCGGCGCGAACGACTGTGCCGTCGGCCGTCGCATAGACGGGCGTGCCATAGGGAGCTGCAAGGTCGATTCCGGGATGGAAGGCGGCCCCGTGACGGAAGGGGTCGTCGCGCGAGCCGAAGCCGCTGGTGAACTCTGCCGTGCGAAGCGGCTTGTCGGACGGAACCGCGATCGCTCCGCCGGCGAGCGTGTCGAGCTTCTTCCAGCTGTTGAACAGCTGCTTGAAGGTCGGATCCGCATTCGCGGCGTCGAACGGTCCGCCGACAGCGCCCGTGCCGGCGGCGGCGGGATAGAAGCCGAGTTGCTTCAGCGTCTCGATGTCCACGTCCCCGCCCTGGAGTGCGGCGGCAAGCATCAGCTGGCGCTCCTCGACGATCTTCACGCGCCGGTCAGTCTCGGCTGCGAGCTTCTGCAGCTGCGCTGCATAGGGGCTGACGACGGCCTGGTCGGCGGCGCGGCTCGCGAAGATCTGCGCCGCG
>Ga0157373_10002521_pt1 | contig 13939 bp, 13 predicted proteins | sample C65metaG_FD_113460 | JGI IMG/M metagenome (GOLD analysis project Ga0157373, IMG submission 113460) | Corn rhizosphere microbial communities from Kellogg Biological Station, Michigan, USA - C6-5 metaG | ecosystem: Host-associated > Plants > Roots > Rhizosphere > Soil | place: USA: Michigan... | reverse complement strand
TTCGAAAGGAGTGGGAGTTCGAGTCTCCCTCGGGGCACCACATAGCAGTATCTGAGAGTCTCTCCCAGCCTCTCAGACCCAAAGAAACCGGCCACTTGGCCGGTTTTTTTGTGCCTGCTTGACTACCCCTGTCTCCCCTTATCCGTTGTATCCCTGTATCCCTGCTTGTATCCTGAGAAAAATACCTAACTTTGGGATACAAGGATGAAGCGCGCAGACATCAAGCGCCGCCCTCTCGCTGACACGACACTTGCGGGATTGGAGCCGGAATCAAAGGAATACCGGGAGCTGGACGGAAACGGCCTCTACTTCAGGGTTAAACCTGATGGTGGTAAATCCTGGCAGCTTCGCTACAAACGTCCGGCGGGCAATTGGGCTTGGATGGGGCTAGGGGGTTACCCTGAAGTGAGTGGTGCGTTGGCGCGGGACAAAGCTGCCGAACTACGCAAGGTAGTTAGCAGCGGGGCCGATCCTCTCGAACAGAAACGCTCTGCCAAAGCTGCCATTGACGCTGCCAGGACTAGGACCTTCAGAGCTGCTGCGGAAGCTTGGCTGAAGGCCAAAGAAGAAAAGGGCCTCGCTCCCTCCACTCTTAACAAAATCCGCACTTACCTCGATAAGGACATCCTCCCGGCATTGGGAAATAAGCCCCTCGACGAAATCACCCGTACCGACTGCGCAGACCTCCAGGCATCCCTCGAAGCGCGAAACGCACACAACGTGGCGGAAAAGTGTCGCACCTGGATCAATCAGATCTTCGGCCGAGCCATCGGCTTAGGGCTCACCGAAAACGATCCGGGTAGTCGCCTCCGTGACATTGCAGCCCAAGCCCCCAAGACTCAGCAGCATCCACACCTGCTGGAACCTGAGCTGGCTGAATTCCTCCACGCGCTCAAAAACACACCAAGCAGACTGACAGCCCGCACCGCCGCTTGGCTTTGTGTCTGGACAGCATCGCGCCCTGGCATGGTCCGCTTGGCTGAGTGGAAAGAGTTCGACCTTGAGAAAGCTATTTGGACGACACCTGCTGCCAAGATGAAGATGCGTCGGGATTTTGTATGCCCCCTTCCCCATCAAGCTGTTACCGCTCTGAAGGATCTGCACTGCTTAACAGGACGGAGTCGCTGGCTTTTCCCCGGCGTAGGAGCCAAGAACCCAACTATTAGTGAAAACACAATCAACAAAGTCTTTGCAACCATCGGCTACAAGGGTCGTCTTGTTGGACACGGTACTCGGCACACCGCAAGCACGTTGCTTCGAGAACATGGCTGGCCGAAGGAGCATGTTGAAGCGCAGCTGGCTCACAAAGAGGAAGGCATCTCAGGGGTGTACAACAAGGCCCAATACCTTGAGCAACGCGTAACGATGATGCAGTGGTATGCCGATCATCTTGATGGACTCGCAGCTGGCAATGTAGTGCAAGCCCAGTTTGGAAAGGCGATATGAGATCACTTAACCAGACTATCTCTAAAACCGGTGTAACGGGTGTTACTCGTGTAACAACTCCACCCAACCTATTGAAAATATTATATTTTCTTAAAGCTACACCTGATCCGAGCTCGACAAACTCCGCGTGTAACGCTGCTGACGTGTGTAACCGTCATCGAACCACAAGCCCCCTGCTGGCAGCTGTTTTGCCAGATACACCTCGCTGGGGCAGTACGCACGGTACGGGGCGAGGGGTATCTTAATGAACAGGAATCTTGGCACCGAAGCTTTAGAGCTTGAGATTGCCGGGGTAGACGTTGGCTGCCTGCTTTGGGATCTTGATGAGGTCGAACTCGCTGTCCGTGAGTTGGCGCTATACAGCCAATTCTCCGAGCACTTCCGTGATGCGTTTACCTGCATCCACAATGCAACATCTTTCTGGCTCAAGGACGGCCAATACGCTGACTGTGCTGAATCAGCGACAAAGACAATGTTTCGACTTCGCGACCCTATTGAAGAGCATTTCTACTTTTCCGAACAGACCTCACTGCCCAGAGCCGTTCGCCGCTTCCTTGGCATTGATCATCCCGCAAGCGACACGCAACTCGTAGCGACTTATGCGCTTATTCAAGCTGTACAGGCGGTTGAAGTCCTTGCGAACTGGCTATTCGACCTAGAACGCTCCCTCTACGATCTGGATCTAGATCTGGTGGAGCAGATCAGACAGACCGACCCCAAACAATACCTCCTCCTCATTCAGAGAGAACGAAAGCGAAAGAGCGACTTCGAAATCGAGGCACGAGAGGAGTTTGCTGATTTCAATGGCGAGGCCTCCAAGACTTTGATGCTTGCTTCACTTTATCAACAAGCGGACTGGGCGGACATTTCGCGCAATGACTTTAGCGCATCAGGTTTTCTGCGAAGAGCGCTGGAAAAGGCTTTTGCCGCAAAAGCGTCGGAAAAGGGCAAAGCGGCCGGAAAGGCTAACGCCAAGCCAGGCACAATCAAACAAGAGAACACCAAGAAGCTTTTTGAGGACATAAGCAAAGCGGCAAAAAGCCAAATATCTTCCAACCCCAACAGAACGGAAACTGAATTGGTCAAAGCGCTAGTCGACTTGGGCAAGGCATCAGCCCCAACCGTTAGAAAATACCTGAGAAAAGGTAAATTTCTCCCTAGATAAAATTTCGCTGTACCGACGAAAAGCAAACCATGTTTGCTTTTTTTTCGTCTTTTAGTCTGCGCCTGTCTCTCACCTTACAGGCACGACTATGTCTAACTCCCGCGCGTCAACAATCAACCAAATTCCTTATCGCGACCCCGCGACAACCTTGATCAGAATATCCGAAGTCATGGCTATCGTTGGCCTGGCACGCCCCACTATTTACAAGCTAATGCAGTGCCCAAAGAGCGGCTTTCCACGCCCGGTAAAACTGAGCACAAGCACCGCACGCGGAGCGCCAGTGGCGTGGGTTCTTTCCGAAATCCAAGCATGGGCACGCAGCCGCATTGAGGCGCGTGATCAGGTGGCCGCATGAATCGCAAAATCGCAGAGAAAGCTTTGATGCATCCGTTTTCAGTGCTGCGTCAAATCGGGTTTTCACCTCGCCTTATGCAGCGCCTCGAGCGCTATCGCAGCAAGCAGGACAAATTAGGTCGCATGGTAAGCGTACTCAGCTGGGCCGACGGCACTTGGTGCGCCCTATCCCTCCATTGCGAAAAGACCGGGGCTGTTGTCGTCGACGAAGGCCAGCAGGTCGACGCTTACGAAGACGCCCGCTCCATGCTCAGCGGCGGCTTCCTGCCTCTTCTATCCCTGCGCTGGGAAGCCCTTGCCTGAAACGAAAACGCCTCCGGGGGCGATCCGGAGGCGTTGAGGTCAATCTACATGCCCGAACAATTTATGCCGCACCTGAAAAAACCGCAAGCCATCAGCGCAGTTGCACTTTCGAAACACGGACGTTACTCTCTGGCCGTCGCTGCAAATTCAGCGACCGGGTTTGGCGACCCGAGCTCATACAGGCGCACAGGCGCCCCCATACCGATTGCAGGCGCTTTTTTTGTGCCCGCACTCCTGCTTTATGGCGGCTGTGCGTGGGAGACCTTCGGGTCTGCCGGGGTCCTGTATGCCCGGTTCGCCAACCCGCGCACAGCTGCCACCCTTACATCGTTTGGCGACGATCAGTGGCAGCTCCTCACATACAGGAGCTTCACCAATGCACGCCCTCAATCCGTCCAAAATTCGCGCCGCTGCACACCGTGCGATGGCTCTCGCCGCTTTACATGCCAACTCCAGCCTCGCTACACGCCTCTCCCGCTACAACGCTCACATGGCCAAAGCCCGCGCGCTCGAAACCTCAGGCGGTGCCCAATGAATAACGCCCTGAGTTTTGCCCTGCCCGAAGACCTCTCTGTGTGAATCCGACCGCCGAAGCCGGCGTACCTATCGACGCCATCACCTGCGCCATCGACCGCGCTGACTCGGTACTCACGCTGCTGGAAGATCACTTCGAAAACGAATCCTCACGCCTTGCCAATCACGTCATCGCCGCCGTCCTCTGGGACGTACGCGGCACCCTCGGTTTGATCAAAACGCTGGCTATGCACGGTGACAACACTTCGGCCCCTGCGGTGCAGAAAGGCGGTGCGCTATGAGCATTTCCACCACACCGGGCCACGCCACCTTTTCTCGCGTTAATGCCACCGACCTGAAGCTGTTTCGGGTGAATGCCGGGGTACCCGTCGAAGACGCACTGGAGATGGTGTCGCTGCTGCAGCATCACGCAAACCAGCTCAATTTCGACGCTGCAATGAGTGACCACGGCGAGCGTTTCAGTTGGCCCGCCCTGTACCTGGGCGAGATGGCGAAAGCGCTGATCGACGACATCAACGACGCGCTGTTTCTGCCGAGGGCTGACACATGAGCCAACGCTCGAACAACGCTAAACGCCCGAGCTTTGCCGACGTGAAAGCCGCCGCGCTGAAAGACATCGAGCGTGTCTTGTCGCACTGGCTGCCCAACGGCAAGCGCGTGGACGGCGGCAAGGAATACACCGCCCCCAATCCGACCCGTAGCGACAAGCGCGCCGGATCGCTCAAGGTCAATTTGAACAAGGGCACCTGGGCAGACTTTGCCACCGGCGACAAAGGCGGCGACCTGATCGATCTGGTGCGCTATCTGGACGGCGGCACCGATGTTGAAGCCTGCCACAAACTGGCGGACTGGCTGAACGTCGCGCCCGGCGCTGCCAATACCAAAGTCGCCCCGAGCAAGCCCAAGGCAGCAACATGGAACGCCATCCAGCCGATCCCGGCCGAGGCCATGAACAAGTGCCCGGCCAAGCACCGTGATCACGGTGTGCCGTCCAAGGTGTGGATCTATCGTGATGCGCAGGGTCAGCCGCTTATGGCGCTGTATCGCTTCGACCTCAGCCCGGATGCAGACGGCAAGCCGAAGAAGGCCTTTGCACCCCTGACGTGGTGTCAGCGTGCCGATAGCCAAACCCAGCAATGGCGCTGGCAGGGGCTGCCGGATCCGCGTCCACTCCTACGCCTTGATGAACTGGCCCAGAGTGCTGACGCACCAGTGGTTCTGTGCGAAGGCGAGAAAGCGGCCGATGCCGCCGCCGAGCTGTTGCCGACCTACGTGGCCACCTGCTGGCCGAACGGCTCCAACTCCTGGCACAAAGCCGACCTGACGCCGCTCAAGGGACGCGACGTGGTGTTGTGGCCGGACAACGACGACAGCGGTAAAACCTGCATGGCCACCGTTGCCGAAAAGCTGCGCGAAATCGGCGCCGCCTCGGTCCGGGTCATTGCGCTCGAGGTGTTCAAACGAAAGCCGACGCTGAAAAACGACCGTGCCGCGTTTGCCAAGGGTGGTCAATGGCATGAAGGCGACGATGCCGCCGATGCGCTTGGCAAAGGCTGGACCGCCGGCCACTTCGCCGAACTGGAAAGCAGCAGCGAGCTGTTCGGTGTGATCGAAGAAAAACCAGTTGTTGCACAGGTGGAACCCAAGCCGGAACCAGAGCCGGAAGTGAAACCCAAAGCAGCAGCCAAGCGACCGGCAAAATCGAAGAATGACCTGATGCCCGGTGGCTTTCGCCTGACTCCCGAAGGTGTTTTTTATGCCGGCGATGACGGCGAAGCACGCCCGGTGTGTTCGCCGCTGGCAATCCTTGCGCGTACCCGTGACGAGAAGGGCCACAACTGGGGCTTGCTGGTCGAGTTCGACGACCCCGACGGCACCAAGAAACGCTGGAACATCCCGGCGCGCACCATGACCGGCGATTTCGGTAAGGACGTACTCGGCCCTTTGGTGGACATGGGATTGCGTCTGGCTGGCAGTCGTTCGGGGCGCAACGCCCGCAACGATTTGCAGAGCTACCTGGGCGGCTTTGACAGTGCTCAACGTGCGCGGCTGGTCACCCGTTTGGGCTGGCATGACAACGCCTTTCTGCTGCCGGAGCAGCAGGTCGGCATACACACGGAACACCTGCACTTCTACGAGGCCGGCGCGCAGCTTCCGCCGATCAGCGAAGCGGGTACGTTGGAACAGTGGCAACAGCAGATCGGCGCGCTGTGCATCGGCAACCATCGCTTGGCATTTGTCGTCGGCGTGGCCTTCGCCGGTCCCCTGCTGAACATGCTCGGCCACGAGTCGGGCGGCTTTCACCTGTACGGCGACAGCTCCGGCGGCAAGACCACGCACCTGCAAGTCGCCGCCTCGATCTACGGTGGGCCGCGTCTGGTGCGCTCGTGGCGCTCCACTGACAACGCGCTGGAATCGATCGCTGCCGCGCATTCCGACGGGCTTCTGGTGCTCGATGAAATCGGCATGTGTGATGCCCGCATCATCGGCGAGACGGTGTACATGCTCGGCAACGGCACCGGCAAGGCCCGCGCCAATGATCGAGGCCAAGCAGGCCGGCAGGTGCAGGAATGGCGCCTGCTGTTTCTCTCCACCGGCGAGAAGACCTTGGCCCAGCACATGGCCGAAGCCAACAAAGAGCTGAAAGCCGGCATGGAGGTACGGATGCTCGCCGTTCCGGCGGATGCCAGCAAAGGCCTAGGCATGTTCGACACGCTCAACGGTTTCGAGGACGCCGCAGCACTGTCCGACGCACTCAAGGCCCGTGTGGCGAACTACTACGGCACGCCGCTCACCGCCTTTCTAACCGCGCTGTGCGAACCCGGCAAACGCCAGGGCTGGGCAGCGATCCTGCGCCGCACGCTGGAAGGCTTTATTGCCCAAGCGCTCCCGGCTTCCGCCAGTGGACAGGCACACCGTGCCGCCGCGCGCTTCGGCCTTGCAGCGGCCGCTGGTGAGCTTGCCACGGCTATGGGCATCACCGGCTGGCCGGACGGCACGGCTACCACCGCCGCTCGGGTGTGCTTGAACGCCTGGCTCCATGAGCGCGGTGGCGCCGGTAACTTCGAGGGCGATGCGATCTTGGCGCGGCTGCGCCAGGTCATTGAGCGCTTCGGCGAGAGTCGCTTCACCCGGTGGGAATCGGCGGCAGCGAAGATCGACGAACACGGCCCGCGCACCATCGACCGCCTCGGCTTTCGCAAGACGCTGGAGCACGGCATGGGCGACACCATGCACACCACCAACACCTACTACGTGCTGACCGAGGCGTGGCGCTCGGAGATCTTTCGCGGCATGAACATCAACGCCGTGAACAAGGAGCTGTTGCAACGCGGCGTGCTGGAACCGAGCAGCGACGGGAAGGCGTCGAGTCTGGTGCGGTTACCCGGTCTCGGTCAGCAACGCTGCTACATCGTGAAGACGATTCCGGGAACGGATGACAGCGAGGCTCGGGCTGCCTGAGGGCAACCCCGCTGATCGAGGTAGCGCCGGCTGACTCCCGGCCTCGCCAGCCGCTCATTCAACCCAAACTCAATTTTTGAAGGAACAAGACAGATGAACGAATTCCAAACCTCCACCGAACAACACGAATTGCTGGCCAGCGATCCAGATGGCCATGAAACAGGGCTCTCGTTGCCCGTAGCAACTGCCGGCGAAGAGAGCAGCATATGCGAGAAGAAGCGGGTGTTGCTGGACGAAATCGCAGACCTGAAGATCCGTCGCGATAGCCTCTTGAGGGAGGCAGCAGAGCACTACGCTCATATAGAACCATTGGAAGCGCTCTTGGAAAACGAGGAGGAACTCGACGCAGATCGGTTGTACGAAACTCGAAAACAGTACAACACCCTCAAAATTCCTTACGACTCCTGCAAGACACGCGCGGGTAATGCAGAGGCTCGGATTCAACGGCGTGAGCAGCTGGTCAATCACGAAACGCTAATGGCGGGTTACACCGATTCGATGGATAACTGGAAAGCCGACGAACAAGAGCTCAACGAGAAACGCCAAAGTCTTAGCACCCGCTTGGCACAGATCCAGCAGCAGGCGGAAGAGGATATGGCCAAGGCCCGGCAAGCCGAAACTGATGCCGCGACCGCCTATGCGCAGGCCGTCGCCTGGGGCGACACCGAGGGCGAAAAGAACGCCAATGCCGACGCGCAGAAAGCCGCGAAAAATCTCGCTACGGCGACCGAACATAATCGGCGCCAACACCTGATCATCACTGCGTTGGAACAGGAACTGGCCATCGTCGACCAGCACATTGCCGAAGCGCAAAGGGAATATCAAACCATCCAGAGAACAGCCATGTCGCTGGCCCGAACAGTGCTGGAAGAACAGTGGAACGAACAAGCACAAGCGCTTATAGATAAGGGCGCCAAACTGTGGGCAGCCGAAGGAATGCTTGGTGGGGAACACCTCACGTTGATGAAGCTGGTGATTCCAACCAAAGGCGAAGACTTCTACAACTGGACCTGGCGTGAGTTGTCGGATCGATCCGGCAATTACAACGTGCAAGACATTCTCTCGCTGTAACGCGCTGAACCACCGAAACAGCCTGCGCAGGTAGGCTGTTTAACCCACACAGGCTACAAAATGATCATTCAATTTGACCTTAGAAACACCCCCAACTGGAAAGAAATACTGAAAGCACGAATAGTGTCCTTAAAAGAAATGATGGAATTCGTGGACAAACCCCGCGTAAAAACGGAACTCGAGACTCTCACTGTAAAATTGATCAAAGCCGAGATCATTAGCATCCGAGAGTTTCTGAAGCTGTCAGAATAGTGCTGAACTTGTGAGCCACCCGAACATTCAAACTGTCATCAAACAAACATAGGAAAAAACCATGTCCAAACTTGCCGAATACCGTCAGCTGGAAAAACACCTGGCCGAGCAAATGCAGGCGCTGGAAGCGCTGAAAAGCGACGGCGCGCTGAAAAAAGAGATTGAATTCGAGACTAAGCTGCGCGAACTGCTGGACCAGTACGGCTTCAGCCTCAAGCACATCATCAACCTGCTCGATCCGCAGAGCACGAAGCGCGCTTCGACACCGGCGGCGACACCTGGTAAACGCAAGCCTCGCGAACTGAAGGCCTACAAGAATCCGCATACCGGTGAAGTGGTTGAAACCAAAGGCGGGAACCACAAGACGCTCAAAGAGTGGAAAACCAAGCACGGTTCCGACGAAGTTGAAAGCTGGGTTCGCAAATAACGCAGGTTGAATAAAAGGCATCTCAGAGGCCTTTTCTTTTGTTGATCACATCCTTCGCGCCTGCGACCTCACCCTCTAAGAATCATCACCAGCAAAAGGAGTCAACGTTGTGGACACAATGAGCAGACGTGAAATTTGCGTTCTGTTGTCTCGACGCCTTCCCCAATGCACCATCACCTGCTCGATAAATACCGACCGTAGCTTGTCTATCGAAGTGATAGGCCCCGACCAGCGACAATTCACCATCGCGCACATTGATCGCTCCAGCGCAGCTCTACCCATCTGGGCTAATGCTAGGTGCCTTGCCCTACGCCCTCGACTGCTTTCCTGTAGTTCGCTGCAGCCTTCTCGATCATCACTCTGCGCTCCTCACGGGTGATGAAGCCTTCCGCGAAGTCTGGCTCTGCCCTCCCAACCGCTAGAAACGAGCTGCTCCTGGCTGCCCTCCACGATTTTTTCTTAACGACCGCGTCTGCCCAATAGCCGCCGCTCACGGACGTCTGCTTTCGGCCAAAAGCAGACGCCTATGAACGGCTAATGCCGACCCGATACGTAAACTCAACGTTATCTGAATCATGCTAGGTCTTTAGCATGATTTCCAATAAACAGTGGAAGCCACATAAATAATTTCATTTATACCCGCCACTCCCTCTATACCCCCTAATAATTCATGTGGCTTATATGAGAAGCTTCTGCTCTGGCTCTATATCTTTTTTCTTTAAGAAAAAGACAACTCCCTGCTGAGGCAAAATACCGCCATCTACTCGATAAATCTTTTGCGTGGCGCTATCAATTGTTAGCTTTGAAGGTGATGACATGACGGGGGCAAGATCAAACTCAAAACCTTCTGGATACGTTGCAATTATATCCAGGCCGATAAGTGGTAATTTTGTACCCTGATAATCTGTAATGTCACCTTTATAGACCTGTTGATATACGGTTTTGTATTCAACAAAGCTGCCGGGCGGGATAGTAATGGTATATTCAACTGACGTCTTTCTTCCGTCATTTACAATGCTGATATTCTTTTTAATCGATTTTGATTTATCATAATGAACAAGATGATTGCCATCTGTCGAGGTGCACTCTGCCAGCAAAATATTGTATGGATTTCCGCCAAGTGGATCCAAGTCGAGTCTAACAGGATCACTGACAACTGCCTGACTTAGATTATGCAACTCATACCTGACGGTATGCGTACAGCGTATGCCCTCGTCGCATTTTTCAAAATTATAGACCCACTTGGCCTCCTTCCTAATCACTTTATTCTCTATAATATCTTGCCTGATTACTTTGAATATCTCTTCCGGTATAATTGTTTTAAACAATGAATCAAATACGTTTATATTTATTGCGTCATTTAGCTTATTCAATTCTGCTTCTTTTTCGGTGCGCTGGGCGAGCTCCAGTTTATTGACGATAAAAACCGTAACAAAAATTGCTGCAGCTAAACCATAAAGAAAATTCTTTGCAAGATTTATTATCTGAAGACTCCATGGATATGAAATCTCTTGAAAGCTCTCCGTACTTCCGTCTGACCTTGATATCGTTTTAGTCACCATCTCGAAAGGGGTGTTGGAAGACCAAATATCTAGAGAGAAAGCTAATAGCGTGATCGCTAAGACGATTCCAAAATATGCCGCATGTTTCTTATTCATGAACTCTCTCGCTACATTTAAGCACTTTGAAAAACTAGATTTTTGACAGTGCGCATTCATTGAACTAATTCAATAGCCATTGACACTTAAGATGCGGAACGGTTAAACAATGCCGGTCCGCACTACTACATTAAAATACAGTTTTAAGGCAATTATAATGCGCTCAATGCCGATTCTATGTCTCTCACAGCATATTGAAGCTGGTCCGACAAAGGAGATGCTAAAGCGGGACCTGCCAACGAAACAAACAGTTCCTCATCAAAAAGTGGTGAGCCGGATAACTTCGCTTTCGCAAGCAGAATGGCGAATGCAAAATGACCATATGGATGCGTGCTTTCGAGGTTCGAAACTTCATCCTTAGATAAAGTATTGAGCATTTTTAATCCGAGATCCACCTCTCCCATCTTCAATGCGATAATTGAATAATTGGTTTTATAGATAGCCTTAGATGGGTCTTTATTGTTTGCGGCTTGGTAGTATTCTAAAGCTTTCTGATCCAATCCTAAACTCCCAGCAGTCAATCCTCCAAGATTGTAAATTGGCGCGGTATCAACCCCAAGCTTTATCAATCTTTTAAAGTCAGTGTAAGCAGTATCGAATGAGCGAGTTTTGCGAAGGCCCTGCAATATTTTTACAGCAATTTTTAGACTGAAATGGCATATTGGCGTCTCCTTTTGGCGAACGATTTCTGAAGCTGAGAACCTTGCCAGTTCTATTGTTCCGACTGAATCCAATTCGATATTATCGGTTTCCTTTATCTCGTCAAAATCACTAGCGCAGAAAATACCGGCGGAAACCTCCAGCGCTGGATACTCTGCAGCAATCTCCTTCGTAAATGCTAATATTTTAGATTCGCTGTAGCTATTATTTTTCCCAGCAATACAGACTGAGCCACTATCTAACACGGCAATAATATTCTCATGAGAAAAGGTGACCTGTGCCCCTCTGTAGAGCCTAGCTAATGCTTTGTTGAGTGCGGCAGTGCCATATTTCTTTAAGAACTCAGCCTCCCGGGTGAACCTGAAAACGACTGCAAAAGGTGGCTCTGAATCATCGGCATGATTTTTTATGAATTCTTGCAAGGTGTGGATATCAAAGCTTCCAATTGAATCATGATCCGAAGATAAATATCTTGAAGTATTAGGCAGAAGATGACCAATACTACCCGCAGGTATCGCCTCTAAGTGCGAGCCAGCATCAAGTTCTATCTTGGCGGTTTCAGACGCATCAATAAATGCAAACGATAGTTCTGGTTGCGTGTTAAAGACGACAATACGGCTGCTTTCGACCCTAGGGTAAGTCCCAAGAGTACGAGTTGTCCTCCCGTCATTTATTGAGAATTTTTTCTTGCCGGTGAATGTAGGGTGGTAAACTTTAAACTCCTGCCCTATGTTAACACCAACATTTGAACCAATATCAATTGCAACCACTCCTGTCCTTAAATCTTGTTCAATGACCCTTCCGCAGCTGGATAATATTTCATCATAAAATATAACTTGATTCCGACCGGCCGCTTTAGCCCTGTAAAGTGCTGTGTCAGCAAGATCAAGCAGTGCTGCAGACGGGTCTTCACTAGGATCTAAATGGGAAGTGCTTATATGAAATGCTACCCCAATACTTGTTGTTACACCACGATCAGGAATAGGAGGAGGTGTCAGCGCAGTCAAGTTGTCACTTTTACAGAGCCATCGCCATTCGATGTCAGTAGGAAGAACTTCATCACATACAGAACATCTAAACTGGTTTGCCCATATTAGAAACTGCTCCTTGGCTGCCCTTGCTGTTATCAATATGAGAAACTCCTCACCTGAAGGGTGACCAATTTCAATGGAAGTTAGCGTCGACGACTCTTGGATTTGTAAAGCACATTTCTCCAAACGACTTCCGAATGTCTTTAATACTTGATCACCATACAAATGCCCCCAAGTATCATTTACCTGTTTAAAATAATCGATATCTAATGCCATTACCGCTAAAGTTTCTGGAAGTTCACTCTCTTGCGCTTCAAAATCATGAGCTGGCTGATTTCCAATATTACCTAGCCGTGATTTTAGCGTGTCTCTAAATGCGTCTTTAGCTAGCAGATGGGTAAGTGAATGATGAGATACTCGATAAGCGTTTGAGGCACCTTCTTGAATTTTCTCTATAATCAATTTGTATTTTTTGCGAGTTTCCAATCGTGGGGATTTTGTGAAAGTCAAGGAAACTGTCGCATCATATTCTTTGATATAATATCGCGCCGTCAGGCTACTTGCAGCATGGTAAGCAACTAATTCGGCTTTGGATTTTTCCAGGCTTTGAGCTAGAGGTGCAGTAACAGCTCCCCCCTCAAACTCTATCCACTTGTCTTCACTTTTAAAGTGGATAACACATTTGACATTCTGTGGAGAAAGCTCAGTTATTAGCGCTTTATTAAGAGAGATCAACTTATCGAGTTTCATATTTTTCTTTTTCTCGCCATTTTTAAAAATCATGTATTTTTGTTATGAAAAACTGCGGTAAAGAGTGCACCCTTCCGATTTTGTGCTGATGGCAAAAGGCTGCCACAAATTTTCTTCTGGCGCTATTCAATTAGTATTCGTCCTTGTTTTGGATGACGTATCAGTCAATAGACTGACTAGATTTGAGCGCTAATAATGACTCTTATTACCCCTTCATCGAGCAGCGGCTTATAACGGGAATGAGTTGTCGATCTACATTTGCTTATGAGCGAAATCTGCTTAGCAAAGCCTCTGCCATGATTCGAAAAAGATCCTTTGGGAACGGCAGCTATTGGCCGAGGCTGTGTAAAAACGTTTTTCAGCGCGACAGGCACTCAAGCCCGGACTGAGAATCGCGCTTCTACGTAAAATCCGCACCTGCTGACGTGCCGATAAATTTCAGATTCGACGTAAACGAGCACACTCCGATTTTGGCGAAGCGTTTTTACACATTCTGGGCCGGTAGCGGTCACTTGCCGATGTCCGCTTCTGGCGGAAAGCGGTCGCTGGGATTGGATGCAGTAGCCGCCTTCCCCCCCAACTGATTGGCTAAAGTCTCAAATCATCTGCGCGGCGAAGCAATTTTTATGCATGCCGTATCTAAGCCTCTCTGCTGTGGCCGCATGAGCTAGGCTTTGCGAAACCCTTATTTCCAGGATGGATCGCATGCCAAATAACTCAGCTTCTAATATCGCCACCGCTGACGCCCTGACATTGCTCCTGCACAACCAGCATGCACTGGCGGCGGCAATCGAGGAGGTTGCCGTTTGGCTTGCAGCCAGTGGCG
>Ga0157373_10002519_pt1 | contig 13955 bp, 14 predicted proteins | sample C65metaG_FD_113460 | JGI IMG/M metagenome (GOLD analysis project Ga0157373, IMG submission 113460) | Corn rhizosphere microbial communities from Kellogg Biological Station, Michigan, USA - C6-5 metaG | ecosystem: Host-associated > Plants > Roots > Rhizosphere > Soil | place: USA: Michigan... | reverse complement strand
CGGCGCGGCGGACGGATTTCGCTTCTCGGGCTCACATCGAAGCCGATTTCGCTGAATTTCTCCGAAGACATTATTTTCAAAGGCATCACAGTTCAGGGCATCAATGGCCGCCGAATGTATCAAACCTGGTATCAGATGACGGCGCTTCTGAAGGCGGGAAAGCTCGATTTGCATCCAGTAATTACCGACAGAATCGCGATGAAGGATTTTTCCAATGCGATGGAACGATTAAAAACCGGTGAGGCCAGCAAAATATTGGTATACCCGAATGGCGCGAGGTGATCCTCACGCCCCCGCGGGCATTTTCACGATCTTTTTCTGGATGGCGTATGTCACCAGCTGGGCTTTGTTGTGGATGTTCAGCTTGCGCATGAGATTAAACTTATGGGCTTCGACCGTCTTCACGCTCAGGCCCAGAATTCCCGCAATCTGGCGCACTGAATTTCCCTCCGCCAACATCTTGATTACTTCGCGCTCACGCGGTGTGAGAGTTGATCCGCGAGCCACGCCTGAGGTTGAGCGCGAGCGAAAGTCGTCCACCAGCTTTCCCAGAACCTGCGGGCTGAGATACTTCCTTCCCGCACTCACGTCGCGCACGGCGCCGATCAATCGCGGCGCGGGCGCGTCCTTCAGAATGTAGCCGGAGGCGCCAGCATCCAGGCACTGCAAGAGATACTCTTCGTCCTCATACATGGTGAGAAAGATCACACGCCGGCCCGGTAGTTCCCGCGTGATGCGTCGCGAGGCCTCAAAGCTGGAAAGTCCCGGCATTCCGATATCCATCAGAATGACATCGGGTTTCAGGAAATGGGCGCGTTCAATCGCCTCCGAAGCGTCGCGGGCCTCGCCGACAACCTCGATGCCCGCCTCGCTTTCAAGCAAGCGGCGCAGCCCTTCACGGAACAACGTGTGGTCGTCAACAATCAGACATCGAATGGCCATGATTGTGTATCCCTGATTCACGCGGCTGAAGCACGTCTGAGGGGTTTATCGCTTCCTGATCGACTTCCTTGCTCCTCAATCTGAAAAGCAATTCGGATTCGAGTTCCCTCCCCTGGATGCGACCGAATTTTCATGGATCCGCCCAGAGCAGAAGCGCGTTCGCGCATGCCCTTGAGCCCGAATCCGCGGTCCGCGGCATTACGGGTGGAGAAACCGACGCCGTCATCCTCAATTTCAAGCAACAATTTTCCACCGGAAAATGTGAGCTTCACCTTCGCGTTGCGCGCCCGCGAGTGCTTGGCAACATTATGCAGAGCCTCCTGCACTGAGCGATAAACCGCTACTTGGACATCAGGATCCAGGTCTCCGACATCATCCGGCAGTTCCTGATGTGTGCGCATGGCGGTGTGCCTTGCCAGAAGTTGCAGCTGCTTGCGAATCGCGACCACTAAACCCAGTTCCTCCAGCACACGAGGGGATAAGCGCGCAATTGTTCTTCGCAGGCCATCGATAGTGCGGTCCAGCAACACCAACGACTCCTGAATTCGCGATTTCTGGCCATCGTCGATGGATTCGCCTGCCAGCATTTCCAGTTGAAAGCGCAGCACCATCAGCGCCTGACCGGTTTCGTCATGCAATTCTCGCGTGATTCTTCGGCGCTCTTCTTCCTGAGCCTGCAGCAACTGCCGCGAAAGATCCGAAACCTCAGACTGATCAGCCGGATGCGACTTAGCCGCTGTTTTGGACGACACTCCTCACCTCAATGATCACCATACACTGCTGCAGCGCGCAGATAGCGACCTTTGCGCGTTGCAGCGACCACATTACACACATCAGCGCTGCGTGTTTGATGAGCGCCGGAGTTCCGGGTTTGCCCGGTTTATCGGCTACAATCCTGTAAAGTGCTCAAATACTTCACTTCTGGAGAATCGCACGGAGAGGCACTCGTTGCCTTTTTGTCTGGTTTGCCCGCCGGATTGAGTATCTCGCTCGAGTTCGTGAATCACGAACTTTGGCGGCGACAGCAGGGTTACGGGCGCGGCGGGCGGATGAAGATCGAGCGGGACGCAGCGCGAATTTTGTCCGGCGTGCGGCACGGAAAAACCATTGCGTCACCCATTTCGGTGCTTGTCGAGAACAGGGACTGGAAAAATTGGCAGGAGCAGCTTCCGGTTGAAAACGGCAATCCAGAGTTGCACAAACGGGTAGCGTCTCCGCGGCCCGGGCATGCCGATCTTGCTGGCGCGCTAAAGTACAACTTTCCGGAGGCAAGATATGTTTTGGAGCGGGCGTCGGCGCGAGAGTCGGCTGCACGAGTGGCGATTGGCGCGCTGGCCAAGTTGTTCTTGCGGGAGCTACGCATTGAAGTTCTGAGTCACGTGATTGCAGTGGGCGCTGCACAACTGGAAGAGGAGATGCCCTGGGCGAAAATTCAGGAGACTTGCGCCCGTGAAGAAGTGCTTCTGAATTGCGCCGATCCCGGGTTCGAACTCAAGATGAAGGAAGAAGTGGACAAAGTCCTGCGCACCGGGGACTCGGTTGGCGGAGTTTTTGAAGTTGTCGCGCACGGCGTTCCACCGGGTGTGGGCACGTACGTTCAATGGGACGAGCGGCTGGACGCGCAACTCGCAGGTGCGGTCATGTCGCTGCAAGCGGTGAAGGCGGTAGAAATTGGGGCGGGAGTGACAGCGGCCTACAGTCCAGGTTCGAAGGTGCACGACGAAATAGGATATGAGGGGACCTCAGGTCCTACAAAGTTTTCGCGCAGTCGCAATAACGCCGGGGGAATCGAGGGCGGCGTCTCAAATGGACAGGAAATTCGGGTGCGAGGATATCTGAAGCCGATTTCCACCTTGCGGCGTCCGTTACAATCGGTGGACTTCGCGACGCGCGAACCGGTCAAGGCTGCATATGAACGCTCCGATGTATGCGTGGTGCCGGCGGCCGGAGTTGCGGGAGAAGCCATGGTCGCTCTCACCCTGGCGAAATGCGCGCTGGAAAAATTCGGCGGCGACTCGATGACCGAGACATGCCGAAATTTTAAGGGATATTTGGAGCAGCTGAAAAACTACTAGTTTCGAGTATCAGGTTTCGAGTTCCAATTTTTCAGAGAATCTCGAGACTTTCCGAAACAGAGAACTTGAAAGCCGAAACTGATTTGCCAACGAACTTCATGATCTATCCCATCGTAAAGTTTGGAAACCCTGTCCTCGAAAAGCCTGCTGCGCCGGTCACCGAATTTGGGACCGATCTGAAAAAACTGGTCGAGGACATGTTTGAGTCAATGTACGAAGCCAAGGGTGTGGGCCTGGCGGCCCCGCAGATCGGGATCTCGAAGCGGCTGGCAGTAATCGATGTGAGTTTCAAAGAAGATCCCGCCGCCAAACTGGTGCTGGCAAATCCCGAGATTATTCACAAGGAAGGCAAGCAGACACAGAGCGAAGGCTGCCTCAGCATCCCGGAATTCCGCGAATCGGTGACGCGCCCGAAAATCGTGACCGTCCGTGCCCAAGATGTGAACGGCAAGTGGTACGAGCAGACCGGAGAAGACCTGCTGGCACGCGCCTTCCTGCATGAAACCGATCATTTGAACGGCAAGCTTTACATCAGCCACATCAGCGCACTAAAACGCGACCTGATCAAACGCAAGATCAGGAAGCTGGTTAAGGCCGGAGAGTGGTAAAGAAGTGAGTCGTCGAATCATTCAGCGATTGAGTCATTGCTTTAGTGATTCAATGATTCAATGATTCAACCGCTCAATTTGGTGTTCTGCGGAACGCCGCAATTCGCGGTCCCTACGCTTGAAAAGCTCTTCGAGGCTGGATTCGCGGTGCGGTTGGCGCTTACCCAGCCGGATCGCCCGAAGGGTCGTGGGCTGGAGCTGGTGGCTTCGCCAGTCAAGCAGGCCGCCGTGCGGCTGGGCGTTTCTCTTTATCAGCCGGAAAAGATAAAAAACAACGAAGAACTTCGGGCGCGATTGCGCGAGATTAATCCCGACGCAATCATCGTGGTCGGATACGGCCGGATTATTCCCAAGTGGATGCTGGATTTGCCGCGCTTCGGCAATATTAATCTGCATGCGTCGTTGCTCCCGAGATATCGCGGGGCGGCGCCGATCCAGTGGGCCATCGCAAACGGCGAAGCCGTCACCGGCGTGACCACGATGAGAATCGACGAAGGCCTCGATACCGGCGACATTCTGCTTCAGCAGGAGTTGGGGATTGCGGATGACGACACAGCCGAAACTTTGTTTCCGAAGCTGGCGGAAATTGGCGCCGAGTTGATGATCGAAACCTTGCGCGGGATTGCTGCCGGCACGATCAAGTCTCGCTCTCAGGACAACGCCGCGGCAACCTTGGCGCCAATCCTGACGAAAGAAGAGGGCCGGCTTGATTTCAGCCGTAGCGCGCAAGAGACTTATAACCGTTTTCGCGGCTTTCAGCCCTGGCCGGGGGCCTTTACTACCTTTCGTGGCAAAGGATTGAACGTTACGCTCATGAAGCCCGCTTCGGAGCTAGTTCCGCTGGGGACGTTACTCGTCAGAGGCAACCGACTTTTGGCAGGTTGCGGGAACGACAGCGCGGTCGAACTGCTGGAATTGCAGCCTGAGGGGAAACGACGGATGCCAGCAAGCGATTTCATTCACGGATACAGACCTCGGCCTGGAGAATCTCTCGATAGTTAAAGCTCCTCCCTGCTCAACAAGCCTCAGTTTCCCTAGACTGCCACTAATATTGCGGTTAGACTTTGCGTGCTTTGAAAACATTCGCCATCCCGATATCCGCGCTTAGGAAATATTCCAGCTGGATAAGTTCTTCTTTACAATCTGGTGAGTGAAGACTTCTCCTGCGCGCACGGCAGCATTTGAAATCCTGATGCGAGTGGAAACAACCGATGCCTACGCGTCGGAATTGCTGAACTCTTCCCGGTTTTCCAGGCTTTCGACTGCCGATCACGGCCTTGTCACCGAACTGGTCATGGGAGTCCTGCGCTGGTGCAGCGTTCTGGACAATGCTTTTGCCAAGCACATCAATAAGCCGCTAACCAAGCTCGACCCAGAGGTGCTGGTCGCTTTGCGCCTGGGCAGTTACCAGCTCTCCTTTCTCGACCGCATTCCGCGGCACGCCGCCATCAATGAAAGCGTCGAACTCGTAAAGCGTTCGGGCAAGACGTCGGCTGCAGGAATGGTGAATGCAGTTTTGCGAAAGTTGATGAAACTACACTTTCGCCCTCCGGCTGAAGTTGCGCATCCTGAATGGATGGTGAAACGGTGGTCTGACAACTTTAGCGCCGCCGCCGCACAGAAGATTTGCGAATACGATCAGCATCCGCCCCAGCCGGCATTTCATACTGATGATCCAGCTTTAGTTACCGAACTTGCGGAAGACGCAATTGAACTCGAACCCGGAAAATTGCTCAAGAGCTCCTTCGTGCTTCGCTCCGGCGACCTGCCGCGCACCGCTGCCTTTCGTGACCATCGCCTCGGGGTTCAAGATGAGGCTTCTCAGCTGGTCGCGATACTAGTAGGGACTGGAACGACAATTCTGGATTGTTGCGCCGCCCCCGGCGGTAAAACGCGAATTCTCGCGGAGCAGAATCCGAAGACAAATATCGTCGCCATAGAACTTCATCCGCGCCGGGCGGCCCTGCTGAAGAAGCTTGTTTCTGAATCCAACGTGCAGGTCCTCTCCGCCGACGTACGCGCCATGCCGCTCAACAGACAATTCGACCGCATACTGGTGGACGCACCCTGCTCCGGCACCGGAACCCTAGCGCGCAATCCGGAAATCAAGTGGCGGCTTAAAGCCGAAGACCTGTCCAGGCTAGAGGCTTATCAGCTTGAAATACTAGGCTCGGCAATGAAGCACGCCGCGATGGGCGGCCGTATAGTCTATTCGACTTGCTCGCTGGAACCGGAAGAGAACCAACAGGTAATCGAAAAGGCGCTGACTGATAATCCAGCCTTTCATGTTATTGACGCGCGCAGCCGGTTGCTGGAACTGCAAAGCAACGGAGAGCTGGCGTGGAAGGACATTGATTCATTGATCACTGGGCCTTACCTCCGCACGATTCCTGGCGTGCATCCGTGTGACGGCTTCTTCGCCGCAATCCTGGAATGCAAGTAACACTTCTATCGCACTGTGAAATTGATCGCAGATCCGGCAAGCACCTTTTTTCCCAGCGTGGGATCCTGCGAAATGATGATCGAAGCCGGCGTTGGAACTGCCGATGCTACCGACGTGCCTGCATTTGGCGGGGTTGATGTGTTGCTTGGTGCGGCACTCGCTTGTGGCGGCTCAGTTTGGGAGATTGTCGAACCAGCGGCGCTACCCGGTTGAGGCGGCGCGATGGAGGCCACGGCGACACGACCGATCACGAATCCGGAATCTTTCAATACATTGCTCACGCTCCCCAGCGGTTGCCCGACCAAGCTGGGCATAATGTAGCCTTCCGGCGCAGCATCTTGCGCAATCAGCAGGCTGATGCGCGGTGCGGAGGCGTCGGTCGCATCCGGCGGAGGGTCTTGGCCGATCACCTGGCCCGCGGTCATACCCGGAATCTCCGCGGTCGCGGTGGACCCGAGATCAATCGCGCGCTGTTCGAGTGTGATTGTCGCTGCTCGCTGGCTCTGTCCGATCACCTGGGGAATGGTGACGCGTTGCGGCCCCAGACTGAGCGCAAGACGAACATCCCAGCCGCGCCGCACGCTTGTTCCGGGCATAGGCATTTGCGACAGTACCCGGCCGGCGGGCACTGTGGGACTGTAATATTGGCGCTCGATTTGCGAATTTAGCCCGCTAAGTTCGGTTAGTTGCCGCGCTTCAGCCGGCGTCTTGCCGCGGACATCCGGCACTTGTACCTCGCGCCCATGGATGGCGAGCCGCATAGCGACAAGTGCAGAAGCCAGCGCCACGACTAGGAGAAGCAGCACACTCAGCAGGGCACGGAACAGGCTGCGCATGTCAGGATTATAATTTGCGTTTCTCGCTATTCAGAATCGGGCGGGACTTCGGCACAGGAGAAATCTGCGTGAGGACTTTTTTGGCGGGTATTGCATTCGGCGTTGCTCTGGTAGGACTTGGGGCCTACTTGTATTTCAGTACCGGGGTTGCACCTGTTGCCACTTCGGACCATCCCATGCCGCTTGAGAAGAGACTCGCCAATAAGGCTCTTCACGCGCGTATCGAAAGGGACATGCCGAAAACAGTTCCCATCGCCGCGAACGAGCAGACCTTCATGGCAGGCGCACAACTTTATCGAGACAATTGCGCAGTCTGCCACGGATTGCCGGGCATGGAGCAGAGCGCGATCGCTAAGGGCATGTTCCCCAAGCCACCGCAACTATTTCACGGTAAGGGCGTCACCGACGATGAGCCCGGCGAAACCTACTGGAAGGTTGAAAATGGAATCCGGCTGACCGGAATGCCGGCATTCAAGCCTCCTTTCAGTGACGCACAAGCGTGGCAGGTGAGCCTGCTGCTGGCCAATGCCGACAAGATTTCAGATGCGGTGAAGCAGGAGTTGAAACCGCCTCCACTACCCGGCGCTTTGCAGCCGACTGCCCCACAGCCGAAAGGGCACTGAGCCTAAACAGCGCCGGCGATGCTGAGTGCAATCTCGCGCTCACGTGGGCCGTCAAGTTCGATGAGCACTACGCGCTGCCACGTGCCCAGCAGCAACTTCTTCGTTTCGAATGGGAGTGAAACCGACGTTCCGATGAGCGCGGACATAATGTGATCGCCAACGTGTGCCGGATTGTGCGGATGGCGATAACGCAGCTTCGGAACCATGGCTTCGAAAGCGTCGAGTAGATCAAGATCGGTGCCAGGATCTAGGTCGGCAGTGGTAAGGGCTGCAGTTGTGTGCAGCACGAGCAGATTACAGACACCGGTCGACATCGGGCTGCTTACGAGGCGCTCTTCAATGAGATCGGTGATGTCGAGGACTTCACGTTTCTTGCGGGTTTTGACAGTGACCCGCTGCATCAGGACTTCCAGGCATCAGGAACCGGATGCGTGGATTCGTATTCTGCAATTTCATTTTCGTGCTTCAGCGTGAGTCCGATATCGTCCAGGCCTTCGAGCAGACAGTGCCGCGTGAAATCGTCAATCTGAAAACGGGCCGAGAAACCGGCATCATCGCGCACGGAGCATTTCTCAAGATCGACGGTCAACCGATAATCCGGAGTTGCGGAAGTGCGCCGCACGATCTCGGCGGCTTCGTCTTCGGTCAGGACCACAGTGAGCACGCCATTCTTGACACAGTTATTGGCAAAGATGTCTGCAAAGGACGACGCGATCACCGCGCGGAAGCCGAAATCCGCTAGCGCCCAAACAGCATGTTCGCGCGACGAGCCGCAGCCGAAATTTTTCCCAGCAACCAGGATGCTGGCTCCGGAATAGCGCGGATCGTTGAGCGCAAAATTGGGATCAGGCTTGCCGTCTGCCGAGCGCCGCCAGTCATTAAAAAGAAATTCGCCAAAACCGGTTTTCTCGATGCGCTTTAGAAACTGCTTAGGAATGATCTGGTCGGTATCGATGTTCGCGCGATAGAGTGGGGCAACTTTGCCGGTATGCGTTCGGAAGGGTTGCATGGTTCCTTAGTTGAAGCGCCAATTCCTGACGTCGGTGAAATGCCCGGCGATGGCGGCGGCGGCTGCCATCATGGGGCTGACCAAATGGGTGCGGCCGCCACGGCCCTGACGTCCTTCAAAATTGCGGTTACTGGTGGAGGCGCAGCGCTCGCCTGGATTCAGGATGTCAGGATTCATACCCAGGCACATCGAGCAGCCCGATTCGCGCCACTCGAAACCCGCCTCTTGAAAGATTTTGTGCAATCCCTGCTGCTCGGCGGCCTGCTTAATTTTCTGCGATCCCGGTACCACCATGGCACGCACTCCTGAAGCGACCTTGTGGCCTTTGGCGACTCGCGCGGCGGCTGTCAAATCTTCCAGCCGGGAGTTCGTGCACGAACCGATGAAGACGCGATCTATGCTGATTTTTTCCATCGGCGTTCCTGGATCGAGCCCCATGTACTCCAGCATGCGCTCTGCGCTGGCGCGATCAGAACCGTTGGCCGGCAGTTCAGGAACGCGGCTGGTGATGGGCACCACCATGCCGGGATTCGTTCCCCAGGTTACAAACGGCGCCAACTCTGCCGCGTTGATTTCCACGACGCTGTCGTACTCCGCGCCGGAGTCAGAAGCAAGTCCACGCCAACGCTCAACGGCGGCGTCCCAGTCTTTGCCCTGCGGAGCATAGCGCCGGCCTTTCATATAGGCAAACGTGGTTTCATCAGGCGCAATCATGCCCGCACGCGCGCCGGCTTCGATGCTCATGTTGCAGACCGTCATCCGGCCTTCCAGGGAGAGCGCTCGTACGGCATCGCCGGCATATTCAATGACGTGCCCCGTGGCGCCATCGGTCCCAATCTTGCCGATGATCGCCAGTACTAAGTCTTTCGAGGAAACGCCTTCCGCAAGTTCGCCACTGACTTGAATCAGCATTGTCTTTGGCTTGCGTTGCGGCAGGGTTTGGGTTGCAAGCACGTGCTCAACTTCCGAAGTGCCGATGCCAAATGCCAAGGCGCCGAACGCGCCATGGGTACTGGTGTGGCTGTCTCCGCACACAATTGTCATTCCCGGCTGAGTAAAACCCAGTTCCGGCCCGATAACGTGCACAATCCCTTGCTCCGGAGAATCCATGTCGAACAGGCGCACGCGAAAGTCGCGGCAATTCTTCTGCAGGGCTTCGATTTGTTTTTTCGCGATGGGGTCGAAAATCGGCGTTCCACGCGGCTCAGTAGGGATGTTGTGGTCCACGGTGGCGATGGTGCGCAGGGGTTCGCGGAGCTTGCGTCCGGCGGCGCGCAAGCCATCGAAAGCTTGCGGGGAAGTGACCTCATGGACGAGATGCAAGTCCACGTAAAGCAGCGGCGACCGGCCTGCGGGCGCCGCAACTATGTGCTCATCCCAGACCTTTTGAAAAAGAGTTCGCGGCATGGTTCAGGTTCTTATTTTACCAACACTTGTCCGGGGACGACTGGCGGATGACTGCCTGGCAAGCTATTGCGAAATAGCGGGCTGGACGGTTACTGCTCGCAATCTACGCCCTGTAATTTCCTGGAAAATATAAAAAACGAGCAATACCGACACTGCGACCATAGGAACAAAAAATCCGAGGCGTAAACTGCCAAAGTGAGCTGAGATCATGCCCACGACCCAGGGCAACACTGCGCCGCCCATGTTGCCGCTGGCGAAAACCGGGCCACTGGCGCCGCGCGCGGAATCGCGAAACCAGCGTGGAAATAGAGAAACACTGATGGGGAAAATTGAGGCCAGCCCAAATCCGGCAAGAAGAGAACCGCCCATGATCCAGGTCAGATTCGGTGCTCCGAGCAACGACAATCCACCCAGGAAACCAAGAGTCAGTCCGGTGCTCGCGAGCGTCGTTTCCGGCACGAATCGTAACGCGAACGGAGCCGACATTCGTCCAGCGAGCAACGCGCCGTAAAAAAAAGACGGCATGAGGGTCCACATTGTCCGTCCGGGTTCAAGCCGGTGAGCATAGGTGGCGACCCATTGTCCAAATGCAGTTTCGGCACCCACATACAGAAAAAAGACTGCAGAGACAATCAGCAGCATTGAAGTATTAGGCCAGGCACCGATTCGACCCGCGCGCGGGTGCAGGCCGGCAGTGTTTGAGTCCGGCACAAATCGGAAGACGGTAAATGCGAGCAATAGGATGGCCAACGCGATCGAGGTTCCGTAGAGGAACCACGCCGGATGATGGAACTTGCGCGCAATGTCGATAAGGAACGCAGGGCTCATGGCGCCGATTCCCCACACCGCATTGATCACATTCAAGGCCGAGGCGCTGCGCTGCGGATTCACTTCCGCAGTTCGCAGATTGCCCGCCGGCGTGGTAATTCCGTGCCCCGCGCCCAGAGTGCCAACGGCGACAACGCCGATCCAGTACGAGGCGGTCCCGAGGACCGTCATTCCTGTTGCCATCAATATCAGGCCAATGATGAAGGTTGTTCGATACCCATAGCGCTGTACGACCGGCGCGGAACAAAACATTCCAAGCATGGAGCTGACGAATTGCACTAAAAAGAGACGCCCTGCGAGGGCGTCGTTAATTCCCCATCGGGCGGATAGAAGCGGCAACATGGGTCCGAGAAACGTCATCACGATTCCCGTGACGAGAAAGTTGATGTGGACCAGCAGCGTTGCCGGAGAGGGGGAACCCGTTTGGTCAGAGAGGAGGCCGGAATTCATGATTTATCATGAGTGTAAATCAGCAGCAACTTAGTTCCTGCTCTCATCATGCTCAATGGTAAAAAGATTGCCGTGGTCATGCCGGCATATAACGCGGAAAAGACTCTGCGTGTAACGGTGGATGAATTGCCCGAAATCGTAGACATGCGCATTCTGGTGGACGACTTTAGTTCGGACCGCACTGTAGAAGTGGCACGTGAGCTCGGCCTGGTGCATTTCGTACACAATCGCAATTACGGCTACGGACGCAACCAGCAGACCTGCTACACCGAGGCGTTGGCGGAAGGTGCAGACGTGGTGATCATGCTGCATCCTGATTATCAGTACACGCCTCTGCTGGTGACCGCCATGGCAAGCATGGTTGCCTACGGGGTGTATGACGTAGTGTTGGGCTCGAGGATTATCGGTGGGCAGGCCCTGCACGGCGGCATGCCGTTGTACAAATACATTGCCAACCGTCTTTTGACGGCCTTCGAAAATCTCTTTCTGCGGATCAAGGTTTCCGAATATCACACCGGCTATCGCGCTTTCAGCCGCGAGGTTCTGACTAAACTGCCGCTGCTGGAAAACTCCGACGATTTTGTGTTCGACAATCAGATGCTGGCACAGTGCGCATTCTTCGGATTTCGCATCGGCGAAGTATCGTGTCCGACCAAGTATTTTCCAGAAGCATCCTCCATCAACTTCAGCCGAAGCGTGAAATACGGACTTGAAGTGCTCTCCACGACGATGAAATTTGCATTGCAAAAATGGGGTCTGGCGCGTTACTCGATCTTCAATTCCCAGGGGCGCAGGCTGGAAACAGGTAATGCCGAGTATTACGAGCGCGGGCCCGTACCCCGAACTGGAACTGCGTCCTGATCAACTGCCGACCCGGCAGACAACGACCGCGGAATTTCGATAAGGGCAAGTAAGGCCAGGAACACCGGGCGCCTGCAGCGCAATCCAGTTCACCCCATAACGTTCCCTCAGTTTTAGAAAATCCGTTGCGGTGAAGCTGGTCCAATTTTTCTCCGCCTGAAATTGCTCCCACCAGAGATCGGCCAGCGGCGGAAACATAGAGACGGTGCCGCTGTCCTTATAACCATCCGCGATACTGCTTCTCTCCGCGACCGGACGGAAGGCAACCGTATCTTCGCCCGGAATTCTGATATACACGGGATCGATGGCGAAAACGGCATTGTTTGGAGTGTTGTTCCTGATCCATAGAAAAGCCTCCTCCCATTGATTTTTCGGCTTCGCCCAGGGCCATTCAATGTGATTACTGGCCGGGAACAGACTTCGTTGGGCTAGAAACATCCCTGCACACAAGGGCAAAAACAACACCGCCCAGCGCCAGGCGTGGTTTTTCAGAATATATTCCGCGGCAAGACCGCCGCCGATGACGATCAGCATCAGGTAAAGCAATAAGAGGCTGCGCAAGGGCTGAATGCGCGCCAGGCCTTCGAATCGCTGAGGAATTGAAATCACAAGCGCGGCAACCAAATACACGAAGTCATAGATAATCAGTGCGCGGCAAGCACGCGCTACGTCTGCCATCCGGCGACTCGTTGCAATTCTGCCGAGCCACCAAAAGATAAACAGCGGCGCAACTGCCCCGAGCCACTCGTACCATTGCCATTGCAGGATGTAATGATTCTCGTGAAAGTGAATGGCTTGGTGATACGCAGGCGATGTAGGGTAAAAAATGTTCGGCAGAAAAACCGCTGTCACTGGCAAGGCGCGGGGAAACAGGCGCGGATAATTTTCGATCCTGATCATCACCAGCCAAAGCAAACAAAACGACAACGAAAACCACACCATCAAGGGATGAACAACAATGGCGAAAGCCAGCCACAAGCCGGCGCGAATCAACTTCCCTTCAATAGTTCGGGCAACAGCAAAGAGTCCGGCAAAAGCGGCCAGGTTCCGCGGATTTACATATTGGTCCATGATGTAGAGGGCCGTACCGGCGAGAGGAAGTGTCAAAAGCGCCGCCAGCAGAGTAACCGCACCCCAACGCGCTGTCGTGTTTTGGAAGAACCGGCTCGCCACCTCCCACGCCGCCAATAAGAGAAGGAATATTGAAAGCAGATGCCAGGTGAACAACACATAATCAAAAGGCAGGTGGCTCAAGCGCACCGAAGCCGCAATCAAGCGTGAAAACAGTGTCAGATTTCCCTGGGTCTGAAAAAACTCCGTGTGGACCGGGAATAATTCCGGGTGAAGGATTTTTTCTACGCCGGGCAGATAGATTTCCGCATCTTCCGCGTAAGGATGGTATCCATGCACCGCCAGCGCCCCTAATGTCAGGAGCAGCAGACGGGCCGTGATTCTCCAATTAGCCAATTTATCGAAGGGGAAAACTTACCGTAGAAGCGCGGGTTTGATTTGTCAAATTTCGAGGCCTCGACGGAGGTGCGAGCCGCCGAGCAGTACCCGGAGAAGCACAGTAGAATATTGTTTTCGTCCGAGTACGATCTCGACAGCAAGGCAGGGTACGCTGAACTATGAAGTTGCTTCGACCGGTCGCCATTGCGGTACTACTGGTGGGCTTTTTCTTCTATTTCACAACCTACCGTTCAAGAACCTTTCATCTGGGAAATTCGCCCGCCGAGAAAATTGACGTCACCGAAGCGGCGAGCAACGAACCGCTCGATGGCGAAGAGCAGAACAATATCAATGTTTACCGAAAAAATATTGGCTCCGTCGTGAATGTAACCTCGAAGGCTGTCGCGTTTGACTTCTTTTACGG
>Ga0157373_10002516_pt1 | contig 13959 bp, 12 predicted proteins | sample C65metaG_FD_113460 | JGI IMG/M metagenome (GOLD analysis project Ga0157373, IMG submission 113460) | Corn rhizosphere microbial communities from Kellogg Biological Station, Michigan, USA - C6-5 metaG | ecosystem: Host-associated > Plants > Roots > Rhizosphere > Soil | place: USA: Michigan... | reverse complement strand
AGCGTTACTTTTTTCCCCTTGTTAGCTAAAAAGTAAGCGGCGTAGCTGCCGACGATTCCTCCGCCGATGATGACTGCATCCTGCATGAAATGTTTCTCCCTTACGTGGAATTCACCCGGAATGTTTCACGGATTCCGTGCGACTTGATAGCGGCCCTTCAGCTCCTCCACTCCCCAGTGAAAGGAAAAGAGATACTTCCATGGCAACAGCAAAGGATGGGTGCCGCCGATGAAATTGAGGTTCCGGGACCACCAGTTGAGCTTTCTCGGCCTGCGTTTGTTGGTGCCCAGGCACTTCCAAAAAAGATAGCGCAACTTTGTCCTCCGGCGGGAGCGGGCCAGCAGGGAGGGTGGTTGGGTGGCTGCCATTTTTTGCATGAATGCCTCGTAGATGGCATGATTTCTTTCGGAAAATGTCTCGACGGAGTTCAGCACGGAATGGCCTGAGCCCCGCTTCGTCATCCCGAAGCATTGGCGCGGCAGCCCGGCCTCCTCCGCGATCCTCCGCGCGATCGGCCGATCATAGCCGCCTCCCACGGACCACTGCTTCATCTCGGGATCTTTATGGATTTTCAGAATGTCCGTTCCATGTTCCGCTCCGATCTGGGACGGGGAAAAGGGGACGTAGCCCACCCTCAGCCGGAACTCGGACTGCCCCACGCCACTCGCAAATGGAGCCACCATCGATGCGCGATCCCCGGAAACCAGGCATTGTTTTTTACTCCACACCAACTGGGCACCGCTGCCATTGAGCAGGATTTTTCCGGGCAACAGATGCTCCACCGCTGCCAGCGGTGCCTGCGAGGAAAGCCCCATCAGGCAAAACTCCGCGATATTCAGGGAAGGCTGCTGGCGGTATTGGAAGCGGGACAATTCCTCGCAACTCATGCCGAAGCAGGCTGCATGGCTCAGGCCGCTGTCGTTTTTTTCCTTCTCCTTGCGCGGATCATAAAAAGTGTATGCCTCCCGGCACCCGCCCTTCATCGCCAGGGCCGCCGTTGCATTCGTATCATAGCCTTGGGAAAGCGGCGTGATGGAGCCAAAGGAGGGTGCGGAACGGTGGGGGTCCGCAGCATTTTCCAATAGCGTGTTCAACTCCAGTGATAAAATCCGGTGATACGAGGCGTAATCGTAGGGCCGCTCATTGTCTGGCAAAGCACGAAACTCCAGCTTCCCGCTACGCCCTACCGCAAGGATGCAACTGAAATGAACGCCCAGCCTCACGCCTCCCTCCAGAGGCAGGGAGCCCGCCATGGCATCCAGTCCCCGCCGATAGATTTCCACAATGTCATAATAGTAGAACGGATAGCAGGCATCCAGTTTCTCCCCGGAAAGTGTGAGCGCAAAGACATGGGAATTGGAAACATATACCCTGTTTTCCCGAACAATGCTGAAGACCGGGCAAAGGCGATCTGAACTGCTGACAAAAGCCACCCCATTTTCATCAAGATACCCTCCCGTTCCACAAACCACCGTTGCCTCAGCCAATCGTCCTTCTGCGAAATCGCCGTTCCATGCTCCATCCAGGAAAAAATCTGGCTGGGTTTCCACGTGTGGACCGTGGTGCACTGTCACTTTGCCCGAAGAGATCTCCATCTCGGCACACCACGCCAGCGCCGGCAGTGAGTCTAGTCTGCGATAGGTCAGCGCAACCGCGCCATTGCCTGAAAATTTTTGGGTCATGCTAAGGTATGGGAATCGAACAGATAGCCCCAATAGTGATCACTCTTCCCGCATGCAATGGTTTTTAAAAGGTTCCGCATAGTTCCATGAGTATGAAAGGTATAGAAAACTTGCACACATTACGCAGAAACTCCAGCTTTGGGAAAGCGGTGACGTCATCCATGGCCGCAGTTCCTCCACCCCTCCGATAAGTTTTCTTAATTCTTGAAAAAGCTGATTCTATTCGATCTTGATGGAGTTCTTCTGGACTCCCAGGAAAACATGCGGATGTCATGGACCTCCCTCTGTCATGACATGGGGCTGGAAATCCCCTTTGAGGCATATTTCTCGCAGATCGGGCGTCCGTTTCAGGATATTCTCAAGCTGCTGGGCATCACGGAAAACCTTCAGATCATCGAGGAGCACTACATGAGGAACTCCATGGCCTACATGTCACTCGTCAGCTTTTACCCCGGCGTCCGCGAGGTGCTGACCGGGCTCCGTGTGGAAGGGCGTAAAATCGGCATCGTCACCTCCAAGGATGGTCAGCGCACCCGTATCCTGGTGGATCAACTGGGCATCGTTTTCGATACCCTCCAGACTCCCTGCGATGCCTACCGGGGGAAACCCGCGCCGGATCATCTGCTGGTAGCCATGGCGGAAACTGGAGTGGACCCGGCGGAGACGGTCTACATCGGAGATATGGATTCCGATTTTGAGGCGGCAATGAGGGCGGGCGTGGATTACATCCATGCCTCATGGGGCTATGGTGAGCCCATCCCGGCCATCCCTGCTGCTGCCACCCTCCAGGATCTCCGCGCCCTGATCGCATGAAAACCGCCGCCGTCATTCCCTGTCGTTACAAATCCTCACGGCTGGAGGGAAAACCCCTCGCCCTTATCGGGGACAAGCCGATGATGTGGCACGTCTATCAACAGGCACTGAAAACCGAGATGCTGGAGGAGGTTTACATCGCCACGGATGATGAACGGATCGCCGCTGCCTGCCGGGACCACGGCCTGAATTTTCTCATGACCCGGCCGGACCATGCCACCGGCACGGACCGTGTTGCGGAATGTGCGCGGCTGCTGACGGCAGACATCATCGTCAATATCCAGGGGGATGAACCGTTTATTCTGCCGGAGTCAATCGATGCCGTGGCCCGTGCCCTCCAGCAGGAAAGTTCCCCCCATGTCGCCGCCACCAATGGTTGCGCGCGCATCCATGAGCCGGAGGAAATCCTGGATCAGAGTGTGGTGAAGGTGGCAATCTCCCGCAGCGGCAGGGCGCTCTCCTACTCCCGGCTGCCCATCCCCCTTTCATTTCGCAAACAAGCAGTCCATTACCGCCAGCTAGGCCTCTATGCCTTCCGCCGGGAGTCCTTGGCATTTTTCGCAGCCACTCCCCAAGGCCCGGTGGAGGAGGCGGAATCCGTGGAACTTTTCCGTTTTCTCGAACATGACCGCGCCGTCCTGATGGTGGAGGTGGAGGAAAAAGGCATCGCCGTGGATACTCCGGCAGATTTGGAAAAAGCCCGCCGCCACCATCAGGAGCATCCATGACCGTTTCTTGTCACTGTTTTCGGAAACAGCCTGCTCCCAAGCTGGTCATCGCGGTGATCAACTCGAACATCACCGCCATCGCTGCGGAGCTGGTGGCTGAGCAGTTGAAGGATGTGAAGGTAATGGCCATCAGCCGCCGCGGCTGTCTCACCACCCTGCCCCTGGTCGGCGATGGAGAGACCCTGGAAAAGCAATTTGTCCCCCGGAGCATCCGTCATTCACTCAGGCAGATCCGCGCCTTCGACCGTTTTTTTGAGGCGCTGGCCGGGGGAGAGCCGTTCGATGCCCTCATCTGCCACAGTGCGGACCCGCTTTCCCAAATGCTGATGAGCCATCCGCTGTGCCGGAAATTTTATTACATCGAGGAAGGTCTCACCGCCAGTGTGGGCAAACGGTTAGGCAGGCGCAGCAAGCGCTTCACAGCTCTCAAGCGACGCATCTGGATGGTGAAAAGCTACTTTTTCTATCGGAATCGCTTCGTCAAATACTCCCCGCATTTCTACGAAACATCCTCCAGGAAATACGGCGGTGCCTACGCGCTCTCCCTCACCGGCTTCGCCGGATTCCCCGGCAGGGTGCAGCTTCCTTTCCATGATCTCCCCTCCACCGGGGATGATCCGCAGGCGGAGGTACTCATCCTCACGGATTCCCAATACTTTATCGGCGGATGCAGCTATGAGGAATACAAGCGTGCCCTGCTGGATTGCGTGCGCCAGGCAGCGCCCGCTGGAGCGCGTATCGCCATCAAATTCCACCCCGGAGAAAGAACCACCGCCCGCAAGGAGGATCTCCAGCAGGCGCTGGCGGAGCTGCCGGGAATCGTTTCCGTGAAAGAGCTCCCCTCCGCCTTCATCGCGGAGCGGATGGTGGGAGACAGCGGCGCAATCGTCATCGTGGGCACCACCGCACTGGGTCTTTACATGGGTAGCCGGGGCTTTCGCACCATCACCTTTGCGCGGCGGCTCCACGGCTCCTCGCCCAAGATCACCGCCTTCATCGACGATATTCCCAAGGTTTTCTTCGATGTCTGTGAGGAAGGCTGAGCCTGAATACCCTTGACGCAGACTTCTCCTGGGAAACACACTGGACAACACCGAATCGGCACTCTTCCCACATGGCTTTGAAACACATCTTCTGCATGAAATGGGGAACTGCCTATGGCCCCAAGGACGTGAATATCTTCTATGCCATGGTGGCGCGGAACATCACGGGCGAGTTCAAGGTGGTATGCTTCACGGATGATGCCAGCGGGATACGTCCGGAAGTCACCTGCCTGCCGCTGCCGCCGCTGGGATGTGAAATCCCGCCGGATGTCCCCGGTAAATGGCCCAAGGTCGCCCTCTGGACAAAGAATCTCGCGGACATGGAAGGTACCGCCCTGTTCATCGATCTGGATTCCGTGATCGTAGACAACATCGATTGCTACTTCACCTATGGCGATCCCAATGACGTGATCACCGCCCGGAACTGGCTGAACAAATTCAAGAAAAGCGGCCAGACCTCCGTCTTCCGTTTCCCCATTGGCGGGCATTCCTATATGCTGGAAAACCTCCAGGCAGACTCCGCCACTGTCTCCCGCAAGTATCAGTACGAGCAGAACTACGTGACGAACAACATCCGGGGCGGCATCAAGTTCTGGCCGGAATCCTGGACGCGCCATTTCCGCATCCACTCCATGGGAGCCTGGCCGATGCGCTACCTGCGCCCGCCGGTGAAACCCGCCGGAGCAAAAATCATCACCTTCCCCGGCATGCCTAAGCCGGAAGATGCCGCGCTGGGCCGCTGGTCCATCAAGACGGACATCCGCACGCCCGGCGAGCACCTGCGCTGGATCTGGGAACAGCTTCGCAGTGGTAAAAAATGGCGCCGTCACCTTTCCCGCTACATCCAGAAGGCGGATTGGGTTGCGGAAAACTGGCGGGAATAAGCCTTACAGGTCGAAGATGCTCGCAGGGATCGGGCAGACGGGGGAAAGGTTTCTGACCTTCACTCCAGATCCCTTCAGCGTGCGGCTCATCACCTCGAAGGTGGGCAGGATGAAAGCGGCATATTGCTTTTGCAGAAAGCTCGGCTGGGCAGTGCTTCCTTCATCGTAGGCACGGCCCTGGTTACTCAGATCCATGCCGATGATTTCGATATCCGTAGCCCCCAGCGTGACGGCCACCTGCAGCGCACTGACCACCACCGTGCAGCCGGAAAAAATCCCCACGCGCAGATCCCTGCTCCAGCCAATGGTGCACTTCCTGTCCTCCTGAACGGGAAATTCAAACGGGCACCCGGATTCCGCACTGAGGCGTTTCACTTCTTCCAGCGGCAAGGTTTCCCGGCCATACCAAGCATTGACGCGCTCAACCAAGGCCAGCCTTTTCCGGGCAAAGATTCCCGGAGTGCGTGCAGCCACCACGGAGGCGGCCCGATGAGTGGCCACCAGCGGCACCTCCAGGGAATTGTGTATATGCACATCCCCGGACATGGCGAAATGGCGATCCATGATCACGTGCAGATCCGGCCGGATGCCTTGCCCCTTCAATACCGTGGTCGCGCCATTGACGGCGATGACAAAACGGCCCTGCTGCTTGATCCGCTCCCAGTCCGCCTCCTTGCTGGATGGGCCGGATGCCACGATGGTCACAGGGGATTCGATGCGGGCAGTCACTTGAGCCACCGGCACAGAGCGGGTGAGCGGCTTCCCCTTCCACAGCATCGTCCACGTCCCGTCATCTTCGCGCTGGTAGGTGTACCCCGGGGCAAAGGAGCGCATGTGCCTCAGGTTCTCCGGCCACATCCGCCTATCCAGCCAGCGTCCCAGGGCAGGTGCCACAGGAGAAAGCCGCGCATGCAAGGGATTCCATGGGGATGCCGACTGCGGACGGCTGGAGAGATAAGTTTCCAAGGGTGTCATCCTGCAAAAAAATGGGCTGGCAAAGGGCACACCGGCGAGAGGTTTTTCACCTTCACCCCGGTTCCCTCCAGAGCGCGGGCCATAATCTCGAAGGATGGCAGGATGTATTTTTCATAATGCTCATCCAGATAGCTGGGGCGCGCATTTTCCTTTTCCTCATACGCACGACCCTTGCCACCCAGATCCATGCCGATGATCTCGATCTCCTTGGCTCCCAGTTTGACAGCGATCTGGACGGCCGCATAGGTGACGGTGCGACCGGAGAAAAATCCTAGCTCCGGCAGGTGGCTCCAACCCACGCGAAACTTCGGGTCTGCCTGCTGGGGCAGGACCCACGGCCTCCCGGAAGAGGTGTTCAACCGGATCAAATCCGAAAAGGAACTGCGGGGAATGGCATACCATGAGTTTACACGCTCCAGAAACGTCACCTTCCGGCCACGCAGATCATCGGGCGCAATCTTTGCCCACACGGCACCGGCGATGGTCTCGATCACCAGAGGGACACCGGCGGCGTTTGTAAAATGTTGAGCACCGCTCTGGCAGAATTTGTCATCGATCACCACCATCAGGTCCGGCGTGATGCCATACTCCTTCAGCAGGGTGGGCGCCCCATTCACAGCGATCACAAAACGGCTGCCATCCCGCAACTGGTCCCATGGGTAATCCCGGGCACTCGGGCCACTGGCCACGATGGAGACGGGCTTGTCCAATTTCCCCACCAGTTCCTCCAGCGGCAGGGTTTCCGTGATGATTCTCCCATGCAGAGTGAGCAGCCATTTCCCGGGTGCCTGCGGATGAATCGCCAATTCCGGTGGAATGAAGCGCATGTGCTTCCACACCTTGGGGAACACGATTTTGTTGATCCAACTGCCGACAAAGCGCGGCATCCTGCGGGATGCCTGCACCAGATGATAAAAGAAATCCGCCCGCTTGATTTCCCGGCGGGATAAATAGGCTTCCAGAGGAGTCATCAGCTTATAAGCGACACCCAATGCTCTTCTGCTTTTTTCAAAATGCCCGCAGGGTCTTTGAGCGAGCGGATGTCGCTGCGGTAGTGGGCGGCGCGGGTGGGATTGGACAGGGTGTAGAGCAGCGCCTTGCTGCGGATGGTCGTTAGATCACGTGTGGGCAGTGCGGGCATGGCCGCCTTTCCCGTAGAGAACAGGTGGTGATTTGCCTGATGCCAGAGGCTGTGGGCCAGCCAGTTGCTGGTCTTAGGCCCGCCCAGCCACGGCTTTGGCGAGCCGATGTAGTGGAGGTTCAAATCCAGATCTCCTTCGCAAAGCGGACGCGTGGCACCGATGGAGGTGCGGTGGTTGATCGCCTCCGGCAAAATGTAGGAACGGCCACGGCACAGGAAATTGAATACCGATTGATCACCCTGCCGGGCATGGGCGATTGCCGCCCGCGCAGTGATGGCACGATCCGTGAAATCAATCTCGCGCAGTCCCTTCAGGTTCATCTCCATCACGCCACAGTTGATGTAGGGGAGGCGGCGTTCCGCAGTGGGCACCTGCTCGATCCACGGGCAGTCCTTCTCGATGACGGCGAAGAAATCCAGCGCTCCTGCCAGCAGCCAGTGCCCCTGGCCTTGAGGTGCATGCACTTGCTCGATGCCGGTGAAGCAGAGGACATCCGCATCCAGATAGATGATGGAGTCCAGGTGGGGCAGGATTTCCGGCAGCACCAGCTTGGCATACGTCATGCGCGAGCCACGCCGCTCCGGCAATGCCAGCAGGCGGTTCTGATCAATGACCAGTTGCTCAAGAGTGACTTGGATGCCCTTTTTTCCTGCGATCTGTTGGACTCGCTCCCGCAGCCCATCCAGCGATGTGGCAGCGAGTCCACCATCCAGAATTAAAAAGTGATAGTCATATTTTCCGGAGGCGGCAGCCACAGTGGATGCCACGGCAACGGCAAGGCCGGGGAAAAACTTTTCATCGGCATTGGAGACTACAGTTAGAACCGGACGGGACACAGGGGGAGTGGAAATCATCTGGGGACGCGATAGGCATTTAAGAGCAGGGTGCGCTGGCGGTGTGGACCGCACAGCAACCTCCGGGTAAAACGTCCGGGAGCCAGAAATTCATCATAGTATTCCTGCACATTCTTCCGCATTTTTTGGATGTCTTCCTGACTCATGTCCATCACGGAGTCGATCACATCGCGCAGGCTGCCGGGATCATGGAAAGACAGACAGTTCACTCCATGCTTCAGGGACTCTGGCAGATAGGCCGCATATTGCAGTATGGGTACCGCTCCCGCCGCCATGGCCTCGATCAGATTGTGGCACAGCGGCATGCCGACACCCGGGCAGGCGAGGAAAAAATCCGCACGTGCCAGCGCATCCAGCCACCGCTCCTGCGGAATCTTGCAGTGCTGCGTTTCACACAAAACAAAGGCATGCGGCTCTGTGGAGGCCAGCCAGGCAGTCCCATCCACTGGACGGTGAATGGACTCCTGGCCGATGGCTGCCCCCGTTACGGCCAGCATGTCCCGCCGGGTGAGCATTCCATAGATCCGGCGGATGACGTTTTTATCGTACTTCCCCTCCTCGGTATTTCCACCGAAGAAAATCCGCGCGGTGCGCACCGCGTCCACCTGATAGGGATAAGGCAGCGCCACCCGGGTAGTGATCTGCGGATGCACGAAGACGGGAAATTCCACCTCGCCCGGCTCCCGCCGGACACGCCACTGGTAGCTCACCCGGATGACCTGCGTGGCATTCGCCGGGATATCCGCATCATGGTCCGTGATCAGGAAAAAAGGCTCCTTCAGCTCAGCCAGGGATGCCACTACCCCCAGCCGTTCCTTGAGCAGCAGGGATTTCATCCGGCTGGTGCCGAAGGTGGAAAGCGTGGCGCGGCGGGCCACAAAAACCGGGAAATACCCTGCGTCTATCAGATCGCGAACGAGGCTGAAATAATAGCGCCCGCCCACCGAATCGATGGCGGGATTCGTAAAATCACAACAAACGATGGGCTCTCCACTGTGGTGCTGGCCCAAGCCTCGCGACGCGATCTCCCCGTAGGCCCGCCGGTAGGCCGGACTCAGGTAGGGCCGGATTCTGCGGTAGGCCGCCTCCAGCGATTTGCCAAATTTTGCAATCAAGGTTGGGGTCTTTTATGAATGCCATTAGGGCACCAGACACTGCGGGTGGCTATTACGTGATCACGGATTGCACGATTTTTTTTCATTGTTTCCGGAGTCTTGTAGCCGCGCTTGTGATCGAGATGCAGCACGATGGCCTGATGGCGGACCTGTAGGCCCGTGACACCGTAATTCGCCAGGCGCTCGCCCAATTCACGATCCGCGCCGCCATACTGCATGTCTTCATTGAAGCCATTCACGGCGATGAGATCATCCTTCCATCCTGAGGCATTACAGTTGTTCCACGTAGCCTTGGTAGGCGTGACCGTGTCCATCAGCGGACCGAGGGAGGGAGGAAGGCTGAGTTTGAAGATAGGGGAAAACTCCTTGAGCCCATGCTGGCGCAAGTAGCCGGCGTCAAAGGCGCGACCGCTTGCGATGTCATCCAGACTGAGATGATGACTTAGATCCATGGGCAGCTTGCAATAACCGCCGGAGAGGAAATTCCCCCGCTTGGCGTGGCGGGCATGCACTTCAAGAAAATCCGGGCGGGGGATGCAGTCACCATCCGTCATCAGGATGTACTCATGCTCCGCCTCCTGCAGCGCAACATTGAGGATCGTCTGGCGGCGGTATCCTTCATCCGCATGCCAGACGTGGCGGAGCGGAAAATTCGCCACCTGCCGGAAATTCTCGATCACCTCATTGGTGCGTGAATCCGAACCATCGTCCGCGATGAGCACTTCGAAATCCGTGAAGGTCTGGTAAAGATAGCCGTGCAGGACTTTGTTCAGCCAAGTGGGCTGGTTGTAGGTGCTGATGACAACGGTCTGCTTCATGAAATAAAAGGGGAATGCGAAGAGTGGCGGGAATCAGGACGGATCTGCCCGTCTGGCAAGTGAGATCGCCAGACCAAGGGTGCCGACGAAGATAAGATAGCATGCCAGAAGCTCCAGATAGCTTTTACAAATTTTCGGGATTTCCGGGGAAAACGCTGCGCCGAGCGAGGCTTTCCAGAATGGCGAGGTGCCGATCACCCGGTTGAACACATAAAGAATCAGCAGCGCAGCGCCGATGAATCCCGCCCCGGCATGGCTGCCCAGAGTCGCGCAAAATTTAGCCACGGTTTTCCCATGTTTCACAGCGATGCCCAAGGCGATCGCCAGAATTCCCCCGATGATCCAACCTTCAGGGAGCTTGATGTTCAGAATGCTGTAGCAGAAATCCTCAATCTCTCCCACCACGGCGGCAGCCAGCAGCAGAGACATGATCCGGCAAATCGGTCGATTCGCGCCCGCATGGGACGCCGCGCCCAGAATGACTGTGCAACTCGCCAGAAGCAGAAAAGCCTGTAGAAGCTCCACCGTTCCACGCTCCAGCGGAGCACCCGGCTTATTCGGAAGCCAGGCAGGCAGAAGAATCGCTACAGAACCTGCACACACGAGCGCCACCCGCACGAGGGTTCGTGAGACGGAGCCTTTTCCGGAAACTCTGGGTTGTGTGCTGGCCACACGAGTGAGCTACCCGCTTTGGAGTTGGCATGCAAGGCAGATGGGTTCTTCGGAAAGCGGGGACTTGCCGACCCTCACATCATTGGGTATGTTCAACTCATGGAACTGAACGTTCTGCACGTCAGGCTGATGAGCTTTCTTCCGAGGACAGGAAAGGCCTTTTAACTTATTTGATCCATTCGTTGAAGGATTTTCCAATCGGCGCAGACGACGACGAAGTGCTCAAGCGTGATGCAGAAATGGAATCCGGGGACGTTCAGCCCATCAGTCATCAGGCGTTTCTCGCTGCGGTTGGCCGGTCAAAATGAGCCGGGAATTAGTTTATCATCCCAAGGTCCCTTCAGAAACTCGCACCGAACTGAACACCTAGCACAGTGGCATCCTTGATGTCTCCGGTGCCGCCCGGACGGTGGATGTATTGGACGTCCGGCTGGATGTAGGTAGAGGGCGTGACCTGGATGCGGTGGCCGATTTCCGTGACCAGTTCATAATCCGGGCGGGAATTTCCTGCGGCTGCGCGTTCGTCTCCGAGCACCTCACTGAAACCGCCGTAGGTGACGAAAAGCAGAGTCTTGTCCTTGTCCCGTCCCGGGATGAGGCCGGTGTAATTCGCACCAAAGGTGGACTGGAGCGGAATGATGGCCGCATCGTCATCCGGCGAGTAGCCCAAGGTGAGGAACAAAGCCAGACCCTCCTCGCTGCCTGGGGTTTCGGCATACACCTGATAGTCGGCATGACCATAAAAACGGACGAACTGACCTCGTGTTTCGTCGCTGTTGAACTTGTCCATGTCATAGAACGCATTGTTCATGCCTGCGAAAAAGTGAGCGGGACGTTCCGCAAATTTCGGATTCCAGCCGACCTGGGTGAAAATGGAAATGCCGTCATCACCCTCGATCTGGAAGTCCACCCCCTGGCCATTTCTATCAAACATGTCCGGGGAGAGTTGGAAGGCTCCCATCATGACATACCATTCCTCGCTCGGCTGGTATTTCACGCGGGCACCCCACACCGGGAAGGGATAGGAGGTCATCACCCCATCAAACAAGGCTGCGCGGATCTGCCCGTTCACCGCATTGTTCAGCGAGTAGCTGTAAAACGGAGAGCCTACGAAGTCATCCGTGGCTGTCATCCGGCCGAGCTTCACCGAAAGGGTGTCATCCAGAAATTTCTTTTCCAGCGTCACATTGTAGAGGAAGGCATTCTGGCCACCCACATTCTGCATCACGCTGTATTGGCCACCAACGGCGCCATCGATGCTGCGGCCATGACGGTCGATCCCGGAAATGGTGAAGTAGGCGCTGTCCCAGCCAGCGATTTTTTCGAGATCGAACTCCGCACCGATGAACAGGTCACCGGAGTAAGAGGAGTCCGTACTGTTGCCACCGGAAACATTCGCAGCGAAGATACCTGCGTAGTAGGCGAAGTATTTGACCCCGGCGGCTTCCTGCGCGGTGCGGGCTCCCTGCCAGTCACCGGTCAGGCGATCGCCGTCCAGCCAGGAGGCGTGAGCCATGCATGGCAGGGAGGCTAAAAGGAGAGAAAGAATGGAGATGGGTTTCATGGAGACGTGGTTTTTCAAATTTTTTGAACAAACGGTTCTCTCCCGGAAGTGGGGATAAGAGAGGGCGAGATGAGACTGGCGTTAGGAATCAAACCGCAGCGGGCTGTGGTTTTTTCAGAACAAAAAGGACTCCAGCGGTGACAAGCGTGCCGACCACAATCGCGGCCAGATAGCCGAGGCCGTGGGTGATGGCATTCGGGATGGCGAGGACGAAGATACCACCGTGTGGCACTACCAGCTTGCAGCCTATGGCCATGGAAATGGCACCGGTCACTGCGGCTCCGGCGACGGTGGCAGGGATCACGCGGAGAGGATCCGCTGCTGCGTAAGGAATGGCGCCCTCCGTGATGAAGGAAATCCCGAGCACCGCCGTAGCCTTGCTGGCCTTGCGCTCATCCGCGGTGAAGCGGTTTTTGAAAAGCGTGGAAGCGAGCGCGAGACCGAGTGGCGGAACCATCCCTGCTGCCATGGCAGCTGCCATCGGGCCATAGATCTGGGTAGCTACCAGGCCGACTGAAAAGGTATAGGCCGCCTTATTGATAGGACCGCCCATGTCGAAGGCCATCATGCCTCCGAGAATGAGACCCAGAATAACGGCGCTGCTACCCTGCATGGAATTGAGCCACGCGGAGACGGTATCCATGATGATCTTCACCGGCGGACCGATCAGATAAATCATGGATAGCCCGACCACGAGGGATGAGATGAGCGGCAAGAGCAAAATCGGTTTCAGCCCCTCCAGTTGCTCCGGAAGCTTGAGTGACTTGTTCAGCCAACTGGTGAAAAATCCGGCGAAAAATCCGGCAGCGATGCCACCGAGAAATCCTGCCCCCAGACTGGCAGCCAGCATGCCGCCGATCAGGCCGGGCGTAAGGCCGGGACGGTCTGCAATGGAGAAACTGATGTAACCGGCGAAGATGGGAATGAAGAGAGCAAACGCCGACTTGGCACCGATCTGCATGAGTGCCCAGCCGAGAGTGCCTTCCTGATTCCCGGCATTGATCCCTCCGACTGCGAACGCAAGTGCGATCAACAAGCCGCCAGCCACGACGAGTGGGAGCATGTGGGAAACGCCCGACATCAAATGCTTGTAGGCTCCCTTGCGCTCGGTCTTCACTGCGCCCGGAGATTTCGCAGCAGCAGTGGATGGGGTGAGCGCAAGTGCCTGCTGGATGAGGCCCTGGGCATCATTGATGGCGGCCTTGGTTCCTGTTTCGAGCAGCTTCTTGCCACTGAAGCGGGCGGTTTCCACCATGGCGTCCGCCGCTACGATCACGGCATCCGCACTGGCGATTTCCTCCGGCGTGAGTTCGTTTTTCGCGCCGACCGAACCGCGGGTTTCCACCTTCATGGTGTAGCCCATGGCGGCCGCTCCCTTCAGCAGCGCCTCTGCGGCCATGAAGGTGTGGGCGATGCCGGTGGGACAGGAGGTCACTCCTACCAGAAACTTTGTTTTTACTTCCTCGGCGGGCTTTACGGCTGAGATGGCCGTGGGCACGGCCATCTCTCTGGGAGCGAAGGCATCCAGCACTTCGGCCGTGTGGCGGATGAGGTGAGGCCGATTCACGACGTGGACATTTCCAGCATGATGCGTGCGGTCATCGGTGACGACCAGGATCGGCTCGCCACCGATGACCGCACGCATCATGCTGGAAATGATGCGTGCGGT
>Ga0157373_10002515_pt1 | contig 13961 bp, 17 predicted proteins | sample C65metaG_FD_113460 | JGI IMG/M metagenome (GOLD analysis project Ga0157373, IMG submission 113460) | Corn rhizosphere microbial communities from Kellogg Biological Station, Michigan, USA - C6-5 metaG | ecosystem: Host-associated > Plants > Roots > Rhizosphere > Soil | place: USA: Michigan... | reverse complement strand
GGAGGTCGCGCGCCACGTGATGCCGGCGCTGGAGCACCTGCACTCGGCGCTGAAGAAGAAGTCGGCGCAGTTCGAGCACATCATCAAGATCGGCCGCACCCATACGCAGGACGCCACGCCGCTCACGCTCGGCCAGGAGTTCAGCGGCTACGTCCAGCAGGTCGCCATGAGCGTGCGCCGCGTGAAGGAGACGCTCTACGGCCTCTATGAACTTGCGCAGGGGGGCACGGCGGTCGGCACGGGGCTGAACGCGCCGGTCGGGTTCGCGGAGAAGGTGGCCGAGAAGATCGCGGCGATCACCCGCCTGCCCTTCGTCACCGCGCCCAACAAGTTCGAGGCGCTCGCCGCCCACGACGCCATGGTGTTCAGCCACGGGGCGCTGACCTCGACGGCGGCGGCGCTGTTCAAGATCGCCAACGACATCCGGTTCTTAGGCTCCGGCCCGCGTTCGGGCCTTGGCGAACTGCAGCTGCCTGAGAACGAGCCGGGCTCGTCGATCATGCCGGGCAAGGTCAATCCGACCCAGTCGGAGGCCCTGACCATGGTTTGCGCCCAGGTGATGGGCAACCAGACGACCATGGCGTTTGCGGGCAGCCAGGGCCACTTCGAGCTGAACGTCTTCAACCCGGTGATGGCCTACAATTTCCTGCAGTCCTGTCGCCTGCTCGCTGACGCCGCCATCAGCTTCACCGACAACTGCGTGGTCGGCATCGAGGCCCGCGAGGACAACATCAAGGCCGCCCTTGAGCGCTCCCTGATGCTGATCACCGCGCTGGCCCCCAAGATCGGCTATGACAACGCCGCCAAGATCGCCAAGACCGCCCACAAGAACGGCACCACCTTGCGCGCAGAAGCGGTCGGCGGCGGCTACGTCACCAACGAAGAGTTCGACGAGCTCGTGCGGCCGGAGAAGATGATCTCGCCGGGGTGAGCGTTCGCGGGTATTGTGAGACTCATGGGCAAGCCCGAACGAAGAATCGTCGAAGTCGATGCGGAGCTGCTGAAGCAGGCCGACGACGCACATCTGTCGATCTCGCAAGTGCTGGAGCAGGCGTTGGCGGCGCGGCTTCGGGCGACCGGTGTCGAAGAGCGGGCTCGAGAATGGGCCGCCGAAAACTCCGACGCCATCAAGGATCACGAACAGCGTATCGCCGAGTACGGCGTGTTTGGTGACGATCTACGGACCTGGTGAGTGCGCCAGTTCGACGTCTATCAAAACCCGTCTGAGCGTTCGCGCGCCTACGCGCCGCTGGTGGTCGTGCTTCAATCGCACCTTCTCGAAGCCATGCCGACGGCGGTGGTCGCGCCGATGCTGCTCGCGGCCAATCGAAAGGCCTACACACAGGTCAGCGCCGAGGTGATATTCAGCGACGAGCACTACATCGTATCGACCGCCGAACTGGTGGCGACGGACGCCAAACGTCTGTCCCGCCTCATGGGCGATCTACGGGATCAGGAAGATGCGATCCGCAGAGCGCTCGAACGGCTCTTTACCGGCTTCTAGGTCCGCCGGCTCACTGCAAAGTCGGCCAGCACCTCAAGGGCCTCGCGCCAGTCGCTGCGGGGGAAGGCGGTGAGCGCTGCTTTGGCTCGCAGGGCGTAGTCGGCGGCGAGGTCCAGCGTGGCTTCGAGCGAGCCTGTGCCGCCGATCAGTTCGCGGGCGCGGCGGAAGTCGTCTTCGACCTGTTCGCGGCGGGTGATGGTGCGCGCCCAGAAGGCGGTCTCGCGGGCTCCGGTGCGCTGGATGGCCAGCAGCAGCGGCAGGGTGACCTTGCCTTCGCGGAAGTCGTCGCCGGCGTTCTTGCCCAGGCTCTCGGTCGCGCCGCCATAATCGAGGGCGTCGTCGGCCAGTTGGAAGGCCAGCCCAAGGTTCAGGCCGAACTGGCGCAGCGCCTCGCAGGGTCCGTCGGGCACGCCGGCCGACACTGCGCCCGCCTCGGCGGCGGCGGCGAACAGCTCAGCGGTCTTTGACGAGATGATCTGGATATAGGTGTCCTGCGTCAGGCCAAGGTCGTGCGAACGGGCGAGCTGCAGCACCTCGCCCTCGGCGATGACGCGCGAGGCGCGGGCCAGGATCTCCAACGCTTTCAGGGAGCTGGCCTCGACGATCAGCTCGAAGGCGCGCGCGAAGAGGTAGTCGCCGACCAGCACGCTCTGGGTGCCGCCCCAGATCAGGTGGGCCGCGACCTTACCCCGGCGAAGCTCCGAAGCGTCGACGACGTCGTCGTGCAGCAGGGTGGCGGTGTGGATGAACTCGATGGCGGCCGCGAGTTTCTGGCAGGCGTCGTCGCTCGCCCCGGCCAGCCGCGCGCCCGCGATGGTCACCAGCGGCCGCAGCCGCTTGCCGCCGGCATTGATCAGGTGGTCGGCCAGCGCCGGGATGATGGCCACCGGGCTCTGCATCCGCGCCGCAATGAAGGCGTTGACGCCGGCCATGTCGGCCTCGGCCAGCCGAAGCAGCCCGTCCAGCGACCCGGGCGCTCTGACGGCGGCGGTTTCGGCTTTCTCGAAGGCCATAGGCTCCTGCTCCCGGCCGCTCGGCAGAAGCCGTTGCGGGCGACAATGGTGGCGGGATAGGTCAGGGTCAAGACAAGCACAAGGCTTGGTTGGCGAGCGCCGCTATGGACGTGACGGAAGACGGTCTGCTGGACGGCCGGGTGCGCTTGCGCCAGCCGCGCGCCGGTTATCGCGCGGGGGCGGACGCGGCGCTGCTGGCGGCGGCCTGTGACGCGGCCCCGGGCGAGCGGGTGATCGAGGCGGGCTGCGGTGCGGGCGGGGCGATGCTGGCGGCCGCGATCCGGCGACCGGGGGTGAGGTTTCTTGGCGTGGAGCGGGATGCGCAGGCTGCGGCGCTGGCCCGTGAGAACACCGTGCTGAATGGGCTGGAGGAGCGGGTCGAGGTCGTTGAATCCGACGTCGCCAAAGGCTTTCGCGGGCTCGGGCTGGAGGCTTTCGACCACGCCATCTGCAACCCGCCATTCTTCGACGATCCGGGCGAGCTGCGGGCGCCCTCCCCGGCCAAGACGGGCGCGTGGATGGCCGATGCCGGGCTCGCGGCCTGGGCGGCGTTCCTGCTCAAGGCGGTGCGGGAGGGCGGCACGATCACCGTCATCCACCGCGCCGACCGGCTGGCCGACCTGCTGGCGCTGCTGGGCGAAAAGGCGGGGTCGTTCCGCATTCGGCCGATCCATCCCTTCGCGGACGCCCCGGCCAAGCGGGTGCTGGTGCGGGCGGTGAAAACCGGCAAGGCGCCGCTGGTCCTGCTGCCGCCGCTCGTTCTGCACGATCGCAAGGGCGGCAAACATACGGAGCAGGTCGAGGCCATCCTGCGCGGACAAGCCGCTCTGGACTGGGTCTAGTCCGAGTAGAGCCTCACGGCTTCGAGGCAGAGTTCGAGCCCCGTCAGGTCGTGCAGCGGGTCGCCGGTGACGATCACGAACAGCCGCCGCGCCTCGGCCCACAGCATCAGGGTCTCCGGCAGGCCGAAGTCTTCCACCACACAGCCCTCGTCATCGCGCAGGACTCCGTTCTCGTCGGGCTGGGCGCCGATGAAGGCGTCGACGCGGTCGCGGTATTCGGCCTCGTTCTCGTCGTTGAGGTTGATGAAGCCGAACACCGGCTTGCCCAGGCACGAGAGAAACCCCGCCTCAAACGCCGTTCCCGCCTCGCAGGACGGCCCGCGCCAGGGCGTCAGGTTGATCACCGCCGCATCGGCCCGGCGCATCAGGGCCATGCGGGCGGCGTAGAGCTCGCGCGCGGCGACTTCCGTGCCGCCGGGCTCGGCGCCCACCATATCGGCAGGCGTCAGGCCGACGAACCCCGCCAGCTCGCAGGTCGCGCGCTGGGCGGCGGCGTGGTCTTCCGCGTCGGGGTACCAGGCCTCCGGGCCGGCCAGATAGATCGAGGTGATCTTGCGCATCGGCCCTTCTTAGCCCCCGCGCGAAGCGGGGGCCACGGGGTCAGTTCTTCGCCTTGTCGACCAGCTTGTTCTTGGTGATCCAGGGCATCATGGCGCGAAGGCGGGCGCCGACTTCCTCGATCTGGTGCTCGGCGTTGCGGCGGCGGGTGGCCTTGAAGCTGGGCTGGCCGACCATGTTCTCGGCCATGAAGTCGCGGACGAAACGGCCCGACTGGATGTCCTCCAGCACGCGCTTCATCTCCGCCTTCGTCTCCGGCGTGATCACGCGGGGGCCAGTGACGTACTCGCCGTACTCAGCCGTGTTGGAGATCGAGTAGTTCATGTTGGCGATGCCGCCCTCGTAGATAAGGTCGACGATCAGCTTCACCTCGTGCAGGCACTCGAAATAGGCCATCTCCGGCGCATAGCCGGCCTCGACCAGCGTCTCGAAACCGGCGCGGATCAGCTCGACCAGGCCGCCGCAGAGCACGGCCTGTTCGCCGAACAGGTCGGTCTCGCATTCCTCGCGAAAGGTCGTCTCGATGACGCCCGAACGGCCGCCGCCGATGGCGGATGCGTAGGCGAGGCCGAGGTCCATGGCGCCGCCGGTGGCGTCCTGGTGGATGGCGATCAGGCAGGGCACGCCGCCGCCCTTCACATACTCGCCGCGCACCGTGTGGCCGGGGCCCTTGGGCGCGACCATCAGCACGTCGATGGTCGACTTCGGCTCGATCAGGTTGAAGTGGACGTTCAGCCCGTGGGCGAACAGCAGGGCCGCGCCATCGCGGATGTGGGGCGCGATCTCGTTCTCGTAGATGGCCCGCTGGTGCTCGTCCGGCGCCAGGATCATCAGCGCGTCGGCCCATTTGGCGGCCTCGGCCACCGTCATCACCTTCAAGCCTTCGCTTTCGGCCTTCTTGGCCGAGGCCGAGCCGGGGCGCAGGGCGACGGCGACGTTCTTGACGCCGCTATCGCGCAGGTTCAGCGCATGGGCGTGGCCCTGGGAGCCATAGCCTACGATGGCGATCTTCCGGTCCAGGATGCGGGCTAGGTCGGCGTCGCGGTCATAATAGACGCGCATGATTGTTCTCCAGGACAGGCAGTTCGCGCCGCATCCGCGCAACGCAGGTGCAGCAAGGCGGCGCTATCGAGCTTTTTTTCGCTCATTCGTCAAGGCGATAGGCATAAGAAAAGGCCCCGGCGTTTCCACCGGGGCCCCACCCCTCCGGTATGCTCGACCCTACCAGAAGAGGTCGTAGTAGACGCTCAGCACCTCGCCCGACCACGTGTCGACCAGGAGCGCGTCGTCGCCGGAGCGGACCCACTCCGTGCCGATCGGCGGGCGCGGCAGGCCGTAGGACCACCAGTTCAGATAGTAGTTGGGCGTGTACCAGCTGCCCGGCAGGACATCGCCGAACACCCAGCTGCGGATGTAGAAACCCGGCGGCGTGCGGTAGTGCTGCGTCCGGTAGCGGTGCGTCGCGTGATAGGTCCGGCGCCACTGGTCCGGGTTGTACCAGTGACGGCCCTGATCGCGGTCTCGCAGCTGGTGACCCTCGCCCGGGCGGCGGTTGCGGTCGCCGTCGTGGTCGTTGTCGCGATCGCCGCGAACAATGACATGCTGGTCGCCGTTATCGCGGCGGTCGTAGTGGTTGCGTTCGGTCTGGCGATGATCGTCGGGGCGCGGCGTCACACGAGGAACGACGACGCGCTGTTCCTGGGAGCGGCGCTCGGCAGCCTCGCGGCGTGCCACGGCTTGGGCCGCCACCTGCCCGATCACGCCGTCCCGGTGTTCAGCACGAACCTCGCCGCGCACCGGCGCCGCTGCGTCGTGCTCAGCCTGACGGGTTCGGGCGGCCGCGATGGCTTCCCGCGCCCGCTCGTTGGAGACCTGCGGGACCGGGCGCACCGGGCGTTTATCGTCGTCGCCCGCCTGTCGGGCGTCGTCGCGCCGGGCCTGCCGGTCGGCCTGCTGCGTCGCCTGGTCCTGCCTGTGCTCGGCGACACGGTCTTTCCAGTCACCGCGTTGATGCGCCTCTTGTGCGAGGGCCGAAGTCCCCGCCAGCAGCGACAGCGCCAGGGCCGCCACGAATGTCTTCTTCATCACTGGTACTCCGGTGGGCCTACTCGCCCGATGCGTCCTCCCGTCAAATCTGCGCGGCCGAGGCTGAACCGCACTTGAACAATATGACCTATGTTCAGCCGCCCCGGCCTTGCGTAGGCTCAAGCTTCGCAGCAACCGTCGCGGGGGCGACCCAAATGAAATCCTTCAGCCGCATTCTCCTGGCCGGCGTGGCCGGTATGACCTTGGCCGCACAGCCGGCGCTGGCCGCCGATCCCAAGCCCAGCAAGGTCCAGAACACCCAGAACCAGAAGGTCGCGGAGATCCCGCACTGCGCCCAGAAGCTGGGCACTGTCTCCATCGCCAACGGCGACGACCCCTACGGCTGGACGCAGTTCAACCTTGCCCCGCCGGAGAAGCTGCTGAAGGTGATCGTCCAGCGGTCGGGCTGCTTCAACCTGGTCGATCGCGGCGCCGGATTGAACGCCGCCCAGACGGAGCGCGACATCGGCTCGGACCTTGGCCTGCAGCGCGGCTCCAACGTCGGCAAGGGTCAGGTGAAGGCCGCCGACTATGTGCTGGTCGCGGAGGTCTCGGCGAAGAACGGCAACTCGGCCGGCGGCGCGCTGGCCGGCATCGCGGGCGGCATGATCGGGGGCACGGCCGGCGCGCTCCTCGGCGGTATCAAGACCAAGAAGCTGGAAGCCAACACCGTGCTGTCGCTGACCAACGTACGCACGACGGAAACGATGGCGGTGGAAGAGGGCTACGCCACCAAGACCGACGTCAGCTGGGGCGCGGGCGGCGGCGCCTTCTTCGGCGGGTTCGCGGGCGCGGTCGGCGGCGGCTACGAGGACACCGACATCGGCCGCATCGTGACGCTGGCCTTCATCGACGCCTATTCGAAGCTGGTGACGGAACTCGGCGGCCTGAGCCCCGGGGCGGCCGAACAGGCGCCGACGCGGGCCTTCACCGCCACCGCGCCGGTGAACCTGCGCAAGGGTCCTGACGCCAGCGCGGCTTCCATCCGCGTTCTGCCGGTGGGCTCGACGGTCTATCCGACCGGAAACAAGAACGGCCTGTGGTGGGAAGTCGCCGACGAGAACGACAACGTCGGCTGGGTCCTCAACACCAAGCTCGCGCCCGCGCAGTAGCTTTCGGTGGACAACTCGCCCGGTTCATTCGTGACCCGGGCGAATCATCGGAGCATCATGGGCGCATGAACGCCCACGCCCCCATTTCCGCCGTGCAGGCCGCCGACCATCCGGAGCGGCAGTATCTCGCCCTGCTCGCCGACATCCTCGAGAACGGGGTGCAGCGCGGCGATCGGACAGGCACGGGGACGCTGGGCGTCTTTGGGCGGCAGATGCGGTTCGATCTGGCGCAGGGCTTCCCACTTCTGACCACCAAGCGGCTGCCGTTCAAGTCGATCGCCGTGGAGCTGCTGTGGTTCCTGCGGGGCGACACCAACGTGCGCTGGCTGCAGGAGCGCGGCTGCACCATCTGGGACGAATGGGCCGACGAGAACGGCGATCTGGGTCCGGTCTACGGCAAGCAATGGCGCTCGTGGGCCGCGCCGAACGGCCGCTCCATCGATCAGATCGCCAACCTGATTGAGGGCCTGAAGACCAACCCCAACAGCCGCCGCCACATCGTCTCGGCCTGGAACCCGGCCGACGTGGACGACATGGCGCTGCCGCCCTGCCACTGCCTGTTCCAGTTCTTCGTGGCCGACGGGCGGCTGTCGTGCCAGCTCTATCAGCGCAGCGCCGACGTCTTCCTGGGCGTACCGTTCAACATCGCCAGCTACGCCCTGCTGACCATGATGGTCGCCAAGGTCGTGGGGCTCGAGCCCGGCGAGTTCGTCCACACCTTCGGCGACGCCCACCTCTACCTGAACCACGTCGAGCAGGCGAAGGAACAGCTCACCCGCGAGCCCTACCCCTTCCCGACCCTGAAGATCGCCGACAAGCGCGACCTGTTCAGCTTCGAGTACGAGGACTTCGCGGTCGAATGCTACCAGGCCCACCCGCATATCAAGGCGCCGGTGGCGGTTTGAGTGGTCTAGCTGAATTCCTAGGGTCGCTCTTGAAGCGACCGCTGGTCGCTTGGGGTGCTCTTTCTCTGGCCTCCGGCGCTGGGCTTATATTCCGCTCCACTTTTCGATCTTCCTTCGGGTTAGACCCAAAGTTTGAGCAGCTGTTCGTCCTCGGCTGCCTGGCCATTTTTCTCGTTTCGGCCGCCTTCTTTACGGTCCTAGTTCTCACTTCCGCGGGTAGTCGGCTGCTATCCTGGGGCAAAAAGGCAGGCACGGAGCAAGGCATATTGGCAACCGTACGCAACCTCAGCCCAGAGGCGCGGACCATTCTCTATATGATGGTTTTCAATAATGAGCGCTCCTGTTGGTTGATGAATAACCTTGCGGGAGCCCACGAACTGAGGGTCGAAGGGTTTTTTACTCTAGAAGAATCTTTCAACGGCGCGCTTAAATATCAACTGGACTACGACGTGAGCAGAATTCTCCAGAAGAATTTCTCTTTCCTGCATCGTCATATGCCTGACCCGGCATTGTCGAGTGCCGTCACGCTGTCCGCGAAGCGCGCGTCTGAGGCTATTCAGGACCGATGGATGGCGTTTTAGTGCCGGTCCACCTCGCCCTCGTCGTTGCGCGCGCCCGGAACGGCGTCATCGGCCGTGACGGGGCACTGCCGTGGCGGCTGAAGTCGGACATGGCGTGGTTCAAGGCCAATACGCTCGGCAAGCCGGTGATCATGGGGCGCAAGACCTGGGAGTCGCTGCCGAAGAGGCCGCTGCCGGGGAGAACCAACATCGTCCTCTCGCGCGACCAGTCGTTCGAGACCCTCGGCGGGGTGGTCTGCGAGAATTTCTCCGAGGCCGTGCAGATCGGCCGCGAGCAGGCCGAGGACGATGGCGTCGACGAGGTCTGCGTGATCGGCGGCGCCGCGCTGTTCGAGGCGGCGATGCCTCGCGCCAAACGGCTCTACCTCACCGAGGTGCTGGCCGATGTGGAGGGCGACGTGACCTTCCCGCCGCTCAACGAAGCCGAATGGATCGAGGTCCGGCGCGAGGAACACCCGGCCGGACCCGATGACGCATATCCATTCATACTGAAAGTGCTCGAGCGCCGCTGACCGGCGGCGCTCGCATCACTAGAAGGCGTAGTTCGCGCCAAAGCGCACCACATCGACGGACGTCTTCACGCCGAAGTTGCAGTAGCTCTGCGTGGGGCAGCTCGTGCCGTCGTCGCGGATGTTGTTGTCGCCCGGCAGCGCGATGTGGAGGTATTCCATCTTCGCCCGCCACGGGCCGTTCACGGCGAACTCCAGACCGCCGCCGTACACCATCCCGGTCGTGGTTTCGTCGACGGAGAGGTGATGCCTGACCACGCCAGAGCTGGTGCTGTCGGCTTCGACGGATTGCTTGACGCCCGCGAAGCCCGCGGTCGCGTAGATCAGCGTGCGGTCGAGCGCCAGGCCGGCGCGCGCGCGCAGCGTCCAGAAGGAGTCGAGCTCCACCTTGTAGTGGGACGGCCAGTTGGTCGTCGCTTCCTTGTCGGCGTTCATGCCGCTCCAGTCAGCTTCCACGCCCAGGACGGTCGAGCCCATCTGGTAGTTGTATCCGGCGCCGACGCCATAGGTGGCGGAAGCCGGGCTGAAGGTCTGCGAGCTGCAGCTGATGTTGCAGTCCTGATCGTCGATCACCGTGTCGCCCAGGCCGTAGCCGAGCGTCGCGCCCACGTAAGGCCCGGTCCAGTCAGCAGCGTGAGCGGCCAACGGAAAGGCAAACAGGGTTGCTGCGGCGATAAGAATTTTTTTCATGAGAAATCCCCTTATTGATTTGCGATTACCTATCGCCGCTTCGTTAATTGAATGTGAATTTGCCTTGTGTACTCCTAATTTAACTTGGTTAATGCTTTCTATTACTATATATATACTACCGCGTTAACTTCGTATGTCGGATTTTCCTTCCTGCCCCGACAGGGCGGAGAACCAGCTGGCGCAGGTTTCAAACAGGCGTTTATAGTCTCCTCCAGCAGAACAGGAGACGCCCCCATGGACATCCAGCTCGTCACCGAAGGCCTCGAGTTCCCCGAAGGGCCGATCGCCATGAACGACGGCTCGATCATCCTGACGGAGATCAAGGGCCAGCGGCTGACGCGGGTCTATCCGGACGGGCGCAAGGAGACGGTGGTCGAGACCGGCGGCGGCCCGAACGGGGCGGCGATCGGGCCCGACGGGGCGATCTACATCACCAACAACGGCGCCTCGTTCGAGTTCTTCGAGGCCCAGGGCATGCTCATCCCCGGCCCCACGCCGGCCAGCCACACCGGCGGTTCCATCCAGCGCTACGACCTCAAGACCGGCGAGCTGAAGACGCTCTACAGCGAATGCGAGGGCAAGACGCTGGTCGGGCCCAACGACCTCGTCTTCGACAAACAGGGCGGCATGTGGTTCACCGACCACGGTTGCTCCACGCCGGACGGGCGCAAGTTCGGCGCGCTCTATTACGCCCTGCCCGACGGCTCGAAGATCACCCGGCTGCGCGAGCATTTCGTCTCGCCGAACGGGGTTGGCCTCTCACCCGATGAGAAGGTCGTCTACATGGCCGACACCTCGCTTGGCCGGCTGTGGGCGTTCGACGTCTCCGCGCCGGGCGAGCTGGCCGAAAGCCCGCCGTTCCAGCCGGGGCGCGTGGTGTGCAACCTGCCGGGCTACCAGCTGCTCGACAGCCTGGCCGTCGAGGCCGGCGGCAAGGTCTGCGTGGCGACCATCATCAACGGCGGCATCACCGCCTTCGACCCGGATGGCTCGACCGAGCACTATCCCTTCCCGGACCTGCTCTGCACCAACATCTGCTTTGGCGGGGCCGACATGAAGGACGCCTGGGTCACGGCGTCGGGCACCGGCAAGCTCTACAAGTGTCGCTGGCCCAGGCCGGGCCTAAAGCTGAACTTCAACGCCTAGGGCTTGGCGTCGTCGTCGAACTCGAAGGGTTCGTCGTAGCCGTTGCGGGACGAATAGAAGGCGAGCCACATGAGCACGCCTGTCAGCCCGCCCACGGCGATCAACCCGAAGATCACGGCCGGCAGGATCGGCCGCAGGCTCTCCCAGCCGCCGCCCAGCGACTCCGATGCGTAGAAGGCCCAGCCGATGAAGGCGCCGAACAGCGCAAGCCCGATGAAGGCGGCGATCCACGGCAAGCTGCTGCGTCTGGGCTGATCCATGTGACCCAACTCCCGGGAGAGGGCATGCGGTTCCCCGCCGGGCCCTATTCTCCGCTGAGTCGGCGCGGGCTCAGAGCCCCAGCACCAGCTTGGCCATGATGTTCTTCTGGATCTCGTTGGACCCGGCGTAGATCGAGGCCTTGCGGTAGTTGAAATAGGCCGGCGCGGCGGGTGCGGCGTAATCCGGTCCCGCGCGCGGCTCGTTCGACTGGGCGAAGGTGTCGGCCACAAACGGCAGGGCGTAGTTCCCGACCGCCTCCAGCGTCAGCTCGGTGATCGCCTGCTGGGTCTCCGACCCCGTCAGCTTCAGCATCGAGGACGCCGGGCCGACCGGCTGGCCCGAGCCCATGCCCGCGAAGATGCGCAGTTCGGTGGCGTTCAGCGCCTCGACCCGGATCTCCGCCTCCGACAGCTTGCGGCGGAATTCGGGGTCGCGGATCAGCGGCTCGCCGGTGTCGGACAGTTCCAGCGAGGCGATCTTCTTCACCTTCTCCAGCATCTTCATCAGGCCAGGCGCGAAGGCGTTGCCGCGCTCGAACTCGAGCAGGTACTTGGCGTAGGTCCAGCCCTTGCCTTCCTCGCCGATGCGGTTGGAGACCGGCACGCGGACGTTCTCGAAGAAGACCTGGTTGACTTCCTGCTGGCCCTCGATCGGCCCGTCCAGCGTCGGCAGCGGGCGCACGGTGATGCCGGGGGTATTCATCTCCAGCAGCAGGAAGGAGATGCCGTTCTGCGGCTTGCCCTCAAAGGCCGTGCGCACGAGGCAGAACATCCAGTCGGCCCACTGGGCGTGGGTGGTCCAGATTTTCGAGCCGTTCAGAACGTAGTGGTCGCCGTCGCGGTCGGCGCGCATCTGCAAGGACGCGAGGTCCGACCCGGAGCCCGGCTCGGAGTAGCCCTGGCACCACCAGATGTCGGAGGCCAGGATCGGCGGCAGGTGCTGCTTCTTCTGCTCGTCGGAGCCGAACGCCATGATCACCGGCGCCACCATCTTCAGCCCCATGGGCGAGGAGGTCGGCACCCCGGCCAGGCTCATCTCCATGTTGAAGATGTAGCGCTGCGAGGAGGTGAAACCCGGGCCGCCGTATTCCACCGGCCAGTCGGGCGCCGCCCAGCCGCGCGAGGCCAGCGTCTTCTGCCAGCGCACCTGGCCCGCCTTGTCGAGGTAGCCGTTCTTCGATTGCGACAGCTGGCGCTTCAGATCGTCAGCGTAGTTCTCCGCGATCCAGGCGCGGACTTCGTCGCGAAACCTCAGGTCCTCGGGGGAAAAGGACAGGTCCATCGCGGCCTACTCCACCGCGTCGAGGTAGTCGATTTCGGGGCGGCCGGCGAGGCACGCGCCGATGCCGGGACCCGCCGCACGGAAGTAGTCGGTCGAACCGTGATGCTTCAGCGCCTCTTCGGAGGCGTACAGCTCCAGCACCTTGTAGGTGTTGGGCTCGGTGCGGCTCCTGGTCAGCTGGTACATCAGGCAGCCGGCCTCGTTGGCCTTCACCTTGCTGGCCAGATCGCCGAACACCTTTTCGAGGTCGGCGCCCTTGCCGTCCTGCACCTTCAAGGTCGCCACAACGCCGATCATTCGCCGCTCTCCCAAACAGTTGTTTGAGCGACTGTGCGCTCAAGGCCGAGCGCAGGGCAAGTGTGACGTTGCGGAAGAAGTGGAGCGGCCTACCGCCGCTCGTTCCAGCCGTAGGCGACCCAGTGGTGACCGCCGACGTGGCGGGCTTCGATCAGGGTCGGATCAGAGGCGCGGGCGGTCGCGCGCACGCGACGGCGAGCCCTTAGCGCAAGGCCGGAAAGCGCCAGCAGCGCGCTGGTCATCAGCGCCATGACGACGACGGTGGCGGCCGCGAACACGGCCAGGACAGCGCCGATCGCCAGAGCAGCCACGGTGGCGATCAGGCCGCCAAGCCATGCCAGGCCCCTGCGCGCCGATCCGGATGCCCCCCAGTTCGTCGTCAACCTGTCCATTCTTTCCTCATGCCGCGCCGCCGAACGCGCGTTTCACAGGAATATTTCGGCCCAACAGGCCTGAACGTCAACTGAACACCCACAATGGCTGCCGGTTGCTTAAAGCCCTGCCCGCTTATGCGGCGCCCGCCAGCGCCAGCGCCTTGCGCTCACGCAAGATGGTGTCGAAGGCGGCGTTGATGGCCGCGGCCTTGGCTTCGGCGACCTCGACGAACTCGGCGGGAAGGCCCCGGGCGCGGGCGCGGTCGGGGTGGGCCGAGGAGAGCTGCTGCTTCCAGACCGCGCGCACCACGTCGTCCGGCGCATCGTGCGGCACGCCCAACACCAGGTAGGGGTCGTCTTCGGCATGGCCCAGGTGCGTCGCCTTCAGCCGCCGGAAGGTCAGCGGCGATTGGCCGAATAGCTCCGAGACCCGCTCCAGATAGGCCAGCTCGTCGGCCGTCACGACGCCGTCGGAGGCGGCGATGTGGAACAGGCCGTCGAGCACATCTTCCAGCAGCTGCGGGCAGCCGCGATAGCGTTTGGCCAGACGCCGCGCATAGCTCTCGAACCCGCGCGTCGTCTGGCTTGCGAGGTCGTAGAGGCGGTGGACGTTGCGCTCCGAGCCTTCGTCCGGCTGGAACACCGTGGTGAACATGGCGAACTCGCCCTGATGCGAAAAGCCGTCGGCCTTCGACAGCTTGGCGCCCAGCGCCGTGACGGCGGTCGTGAAGGCGGGGTCCTCGCCCGGCAATCCGGGAGGACAATCGGGGCACTCGGCGGCGTCGACGCGTCGGGCCGCGAGG
>Ga0157373_10002514_pt1 | contig 13963 bp, 19 predicted proteins | sample C65metaG_FD_113460 | JGI IMG/M metagenome (GOLD analysis project Ga0157373, IMG submission 113460) | Corn rhizosphere microbial communities from Kellogg Biological Station, Michigan, USA - C6-5 metaG | ecosystem: Host-associated > Plants > Roots > Rhizosphere > Soil | place: USA: Michigan... | reverse complement strand
GGGCTTTATCTGATAACAGGAAAGCGCAAACATCTGCGACGACATCGCCATCAGGGCAATAGCCTAATGGATGAATGCCATCCAGGTATTTTGACATATTTACATTGCCAGGTTGTTCGTCATTCCATTTACGAAGCATGGGAGTCCACACGCCGGCGGGGCTCACGGCATTCACCCTGACTTTATATTTCGCATAATCCAGGGCCATGGATTTGGTTAGTGCATTGATGCCTCCCTTGGTTGCCGCATAGGCAGCGTGCATCTCCTGACCAATCTCCCCGACAAGACTACTGGTATTCAGGACCGAGCCTGCTGAATTTTTTAGTGCTTCCAATCCATATTTTATGGTATAATAAATACCTTTAAGGTTTACATTCATCAGTTCATCCCATTCTGCTTCCGTAGTGTCATGTAATGGTTTTGCGGGGCTGGCTATACCGGCATTATTATGAATCGCATCTAAGCGGTGGAATACTTCCAGGGCCTGGTCAATGGCATTTTTTACCTGTGCAGCACTGGTAACATCACAGCAAATGCCAAGGTGTGAAGGACCCAATTGCTTAATTGCCTCACGTAAAACGGACTCATTTTTTTCAGCGATAACCACCCGGGCGCCCTCTGCTGCGTAGACCCTGGCACACTCATATCCTATACCCTGACCACCACCGGTGAGGAAGATTATTTTATCTTTTAACAGCATCATTATGATCGTTAGGAACCCGCAATCGCCACCGAATTCGTATTTTTTTACAGGAAATAAAATTAAGAATAAACATCTTCTATGGTATAGATTATCAAACTATAAATATGGACAATCCTACGATTTTAAAACGGAGATTACCTGCAAAATGATTATCTTACTCATGGTCAAATTAAAAACGACAAGATGCCAGTATTAAAAATAAAAGATGGCTTCCTGGGAGAAAAGCAAATAAATGTACCGCGGGACATTGTTATCAACAAACTGAGGAAACAACCTTTCGCCAACAGCCTTTTTATTACTCATATCGGTTATTTTCCGAAGGCAAAATTCCATTACCGGGAACGCCCCCTTGGTTGTGCCGACAACATCCTAATCTATTGTGTGGATGGCAGGGGTCATTACCAGACGGCGACTGATCATTATGTTTTGGATGCCAACCAATTTGTAATTCTCCCTCCGGGCGGGTTTCACATGTACCAGGCCGACATTCATAATCCATGGAGTATTTACTGGGTCCACTTCAGCGGAGAAAAGTTGCATGAACTGAACGATTGGTTACAGACGGCTAAGTATATAGTGCCGACCCGCATAGACTATGATAAAAAAATTATTGACCAATGGGCAGAGATGTACGCTACACTCGACAATGGATATTCCGATAAAAATCTGGCCTACGCCAATCTCTGCCTCTACAGGTTCATCACTTTTTTTCTTTGCGGGCCGGATCTCATTCCGGATTTAAAAAAAGAGGACCCAATCCGGGCATCTATCACCTACATGAAGTCTCATATTGACAGGATTTTGTCAGTTAATGAACTTGCCTCCCGTCTCAGTTATTCGGGCTCCCATTATACGGCTCTATTCAGGAGCAAAACTGGCTCTTCTACCCTCGATTATTTTATTAGATTAAAAATTCATTATGCCTGCCAGTTACTATGCCAAACTGATTTTAAGATCAGTTCCATCGCCGAAAAAGTTGGATACGAGGATTCATTCTATTTCTCACGGCTTTTTAAAAAAATAAACGGCAAATCACCCAGGGATTACCGCAATGACTTTGGTAAGAAAAATCCGAACATAGAACCGGGCATTTCATTTTGAGCATTATTGTTAGTTATCGCAAAGTCACCCTTCTAGCAGTTTCATTTTCCCTACCGGCAAGAGATTCTCTATGTGCAGGATGCCTCATTTATCGGGTAAACAAGGATCTTGCCGTGCTGATATTGGTATGGTCAACAGTAGCCGTTGCAATTGTTAGAATGTCTCTACACTCAGGGCTTCGAATCCAAATGGACCATACTTTTTGGGAGATCATTGGTGGAGACTTGTTTGTATTTAATATTTTTATTATTAGCGCCGCCATTAATTCCATTATGGCCATAAAACGAATCGACGAAGGCTGACGGTCCATTTTTCAAAACCAGAGGATTAAAACCGCTTTCGTTAACAGAATCAATCAGGCGAATGATGATAGGATCAGACGTAGGCGAAAATAATTGCGTACGCTGCCTTTAAACTGATGCGCCTATTTTCGATTTCTTTCTATTAAGTGCTTTTTACCATCATTCTCAACCCCAGCTGCCGCCCCTTGCAGGGCGGCAGCTGGGGGCATTTCAATTTCAGAAATACGGGGCAGGCTTTGTCAGGCCTGCCCCATATAGATTAATTTAATGCATACATCAAATCCCCTTTAGTTGCAAAGTGCTCACAAAGGTTAAATGCCTTTTGTGTGCGCAATTGTCCCGTTCCGCCAAACAATAAGGATTTTAATCTTGCTTCATCGTCTTTATAGATTCTCACATTTTGAAAGTAACCGGTAATTGCATTGTATGCGCCGAATACGGTCCCTTTTGTTGTGTCGGTTTGTTGGGATGGTGCAGATTGCGAATAGGCGTAAACGTTATCACACATATTTTTGAAAGCGGAGGATAATTCATCCATTCGTCCCATCTTTATATTTTCCAGAACCTCTTTATTGGGAACCATGGCAAGCCGTATCAATGCCTTAACCTTTGTATCGGTAATACGAACTTTAACCCATTGGTTAAAGGCTGTTTCCAGGTACTCAGACAACTGGTTTGAAATTCCTATTACTTTATGGGCTTCCTCCAGGTGCTCTTTTGCATTTTGCGTGTGGCGGATTTTAATACTATTGGAACAGTTACGAAGCGCTGCATTCAAAGTATTATTACAAACGATACGCACGGGGGTAAACGCTGCGGTAATGCTTCCAAAGCCATCATGGGAGGTAGTAAGAAACAGGTACTTTTCTATCAGGTCATCATTGCCTACTTTAATATAACCCGGTAATTTTGCGGTGATAAAAATCCTTTCACCTTTTCCCAATGCTCCGGCAGTTTCATACATAATTCCATCGCCACCGACGATGGCATCGAAGAAAGAAAATGCATCTGCATTTTGTACAATTTCATAATCCTTACCAACGACTCCAAGAACGTCTTCCGTATCGGTTCGCATTGTGGCATAATAACCGGGAACTTTGATTTCAGGGATTTTGATTTCTGTATCCTCATCAGCAGCATTATTTTCATTATCATAGGTAAATAGGGAACGTTTTACAACGGTATAATCAAGCCCCGCAAATTTAATGGCTTCTGCGCTGGTTGGATAGTCCTGTACGATCTGCCCCAAGTCGTGCCATGCTTTTTCTCTAACGGAAAAGAAACTGTGCTTTCCTGTTTGATCATTAAAATTAATATTGTGTGCCATGTTTAAAATTTTTAAAGTGATAAAATAAGAAGCACCGGCCTTTTGCAATACCGGTGCCGGTAATTGTCAGAATGGTAAATCGTCGGCAACTTCTTCCGTCGTTGTCTTAGAATTAGTTTTTTCAACAGGTACCATTTCCTGTTTGCCGAAAGAGTGAATTTTAATGTTATTCACATGACAGTTCAAGGAAGCTTTAGCTTCCCCGTCGGACCCTATGTAAGCATTTACATAAATCCGTCCGGCGATTTCAATAAGGCTGCCTTTGGTAAGTCTTTCTGCAATCCTTGTACTGATCCAATAAGAACAGTTCACATAAGTAGTAATCTTTACCCCCTCTGCGTTGTCTTTTGGTTTGAAATAGTCATTAACAGCCATGCTGAAATTCACTACTTTTCTTTCGTCTTTCAGTTGGTTTACAACTGCGTCTTTTGTGATTCGTCCTACGAGTTCCATAATTGTAAATTTTAAAATGATTAAATAAATATTTTCCACATCTATTCAGAAAAAAACTGTTTTTTAAAAGAAAAAATGGGAAAAAAGAAAGCTAAGTGTTTAAGCGGGCGGGAATGGACAAAAGGAAACGGAATAAATGATGGGGCTGTGTCCAGGTATGTGTTTATGCCGTACGCTTTTGGCTACCTGATGTTGTCTTAGATGATACGCCCGCTAACTTCGCTTTCGCGTTTGACCCATTTGTTTTATAAAAAAGGAGAAATCGTTTAGAATTATATTTACTTTTCAAAAAAGCCCCATAGTAGCTCAATAGTTGAACGGAGCGTCGCAACGAAGCTCAATCGATGCTGGGAAGCTGGTAACCAAAAAGTAAAAATCATTTAGCCATTAACGTTAGTATTACCATACTTCACAAATTTCGTATATGCGGCAGCGCTAACACCTTTTCGCCCACCGGGAATTGTTTTGAAATAATTCCTTTTGGTAATATTCCATTTCTTATCAAGATATGCAATGTGACATTTTAGATTAAATGCGTTTATGCGTGCACGTAATGATGCCAGTTTCTCCTGTTGCTGTCGTGACAATATGATCTCATCGTCATAAATAACTTTGTAAATCCAGTCTGCATTTTTATTTTTTATATAATTTTCAGCGACTTGTTTGCGGACCTTTATTTGCACTTCATTCCTGAATTCTCCCGGCTTTAGTTCAATTAAAAATGCCTTGTTATTACTTTTATTCCTGATGAGGAAATCGGGAGTATATTTTTTGGTATTTTCCCTGATATAACTGGTTGGCAGCAGCGTTTTAGGATCGTAAAAGATAACGATATGTTCTCTCAAAAAATACCAGTTATCTTCTATGGAAAGAACAAATTTTAGTTCCAGGAGTGAATCAAATTTGCAACAGCGATACCCTATCCGAATAACGTCTTTGTATTGAAAAGAATTTGTTTCCATAAGGTATTAAACTGCGTATGAATAAATGGTTGTTGATGAAGTCTTCTTTTTTGCATAAGGAATGATGAGCGGTTTATCCAGGCTTCTGAAATGAACTGCTTCTGCTACGTGATTGAGTTCAATACACTTGCTTCCGGCGAGATCGGCGATAGTCCTGCTTATTTTCAGAATGCGGTTATAGGATCTTGCCGATAATTGCAATAAATGCATATTCTTTAGCAGAAACTTTTTTGCATGGGTTTCCACCTCGCAATATTTATCAATATCCTCATCCTTCATCTGTGCGTTGCAGTGGACATGGTATTGATCCTTATACCTGGCTGATTGTATTCTCCTGGCTTTTATAACTCTCTGCCTTATAGTTATGGAAGATTCTCCGGGTTCCATTTCAACAAGTTCATACAGGGGAACAGATTCCGCTTCAATATGCAGGTCAATGCGCTCCAGCAGCGGGCCTGATATTTTACGCCGGTACCAGTAAATGGCTCTTTTGCTGCACGTACAATTTCTGAGCGGATGATTAAAATAACCACAAATGCATGGATTCATGGCTGCCAGCAGCATAAATGAGGCAGGAAATTCAAGAGTAAGATTAGCACGGGATATTAGTACTTTCCTTTCTTCAAGAGGTTGCCGGAGAACCTCTATAGCACTTCGCTTAAATTCCGGCAGTTCATCTAAAAAAAGAATGCCGTTATGGGCTTTTGAAATTTCCCCCGGCGACGGAAAACTTCCCCCTCCTGCGAGCCCAACATCACTCGTTGTATGATGCGGGCTTCTGAAAGGCCGTTGCGTTATGAGACCGGCCAGCGGTTCGGGATTATTTAAAACACTATATATCCGGGTCGTCTCTAATGATTCTTCCGGGGTCATTGGTGGAAGAATCGAAGGAAGCCTTTTTGCCAACATAGTTTTCCCGATACCGGGTGGGCCGATTAATACTGAGTTGTGGCCTCCTGCTGCGGCAATTTCCATAGCGCGCTTCACGTTATGCTGTCCTTTAACATCTTTAAAATCCAGCGTTGTATCCGGGGAGGAATAGATATATTTTTTTGGTGTTATCGGCTCAAGAGCACAGTCCGCTTGAATAAAACTAATTATTTCTTTTAATTGTTTTACACCATATACATCGATTCCTTTAACCAGGGAAGCTTCATTTGCATTAGCCTTGGGTACGACAATACCTCTGAAATGATCTTTCTTTGCCCGGAGGCTCATACAAAGCGCTCCTCTTATGGGATAAATACTCCCATCCAGCCCGATTTCACCAGCAATCCAATAATCTAGCAGTTTCCCGAGGTCCTCAATTTGTTCCGATGCCAACAGAATTCCCAAAGCAATGGGAAGATCGAAAGCAGTTCCGTCTTTCCTAAAAGCTGCCGGTGACAGGTTAATTACGAGTTTGGTACGGGGCATATAGTAGCCGCAGCTGCCGATGGCAATTGCTATTCTTGAAAGACTTTCCTTTATTGCATCGCCGGGCAAGCCTGTTATCATGTATCCTATTCCGTTAGTAACGCTTACTTCGATGGTAACCCGGAAGGCCTCAACTCCATAAAGTGAACCACTATAAATTTTTGCCAGCATGATGATATAGTTTAACGGTCAAGATTGATAAGGCTATGTGCGACGATATCGGTGACGTATCGCCTATGTCCTGTTTGATCCAGGTAGGTTCTATAGACAATACTTCCGTCAACCAATATTTTACTTCCTTTTACAAAGCTTCTTTCTGCGTATTCCGCTTTGTTGTCCCAGGCTATTACGTTATGCCATACCGTATGATATACTTTTTCACCCTTATCATTAGTCCGTGGATAGTGCGTCGCCAGGCGGATCCTGACTTTCTTGCTTCCGTTATTTGATTTTTCACAGATTGGATCCGCGCCTGTATATCCAATCAATAATACCTGGTTCCTGTTCATGATCTTTTGTTTTGCGTGAATAATTTATTGTCGGACAAAAGTATTATCTGAATCAGGAGGCAAGAAGTGTTTACATGTGTGTATATGGATAGAAGCGTGTATACACGGATAAAAAAACGAATTACATTTGTAAAATGACGAACCTTACGCCTACATGTCTGCAATGCGGGAAGTCTTTAAGATCGGGAAGAATCGACAAAAAATTTTGTAACGATGGATGCAGAAACAGCTATCACAATGCTCAAAAGTTGGCGGAGCATACCGAGATGAGCAAGATAAGCCAGGCTCTGAAAAATAACCGTAAAATTCTTAAAGAGATCCTGGGAGATAAGCTATCAGAAACGGTAAGCCATGAAGTTTTGTTAAAAAGCGGATTTGAATTTGGTTACCATACCCATTACGTCACCACTCATTTTAAAAATAATATCTACACCTTCTGTTATAATTATGGTTACCGGTTGCTGGAAAATAATAAGTATAAGGTCATAAAAAGTTTTAAATAAGGTAACGATCCGACAAATTTTATAAATTCATTTTGAAGTCATGGCATTCGGCTTCGCCGTTTGTGATACAAATTAAAACTACAGTACATCACAAACGGCGAAACGGAATGCGCAATGGTCTTAAACAGGGGCAGCTGTTCCCTTCTTCATTTTAAGGAACTGCTGTCCCGGGTCGTAAGCGGATGACCTAAAGCATCTGCCAATGGAATGAACCATGGATGGGATCTGAAAAATGTACATCCGTTTGTAAGAATGATTTGCGCGCGGGCAAGGGATGCCATTTTGAAGATGGGTGAAAGTTTCGCGAATGGAATGGCGGTATGCGATGGGGGAAGCAGCGCGTATTGAACTTAGATTGCCGGGGTTAATCCGGTGACTATTTGCAGTCCTTTATCAGTAATTGAAATTACAGCGACGGAAAGTTGTCTCATGGTGATATAGCCCTCGTCCTGCAACTCTTTCAAATGATTCACTAACTCATCCCAAGGCAAATTTTGCCGCAGGATCAGCTCATTGGTTGGCAATAGTGATGTCACAGGATTCGGGTTATCCCTTATGATTTTGTAGATGGCATGAAGGGTTGCCCATTTATCTTCCATTCTTCAATATTAATTATAATTTTTTTTCTGGCCTCCGTATCTTTCAAAATCATGATAAAAATTTGTGCGGACGGAATGCAATTATAAAAACAGGCTATGAAAATGAGCCAGTTAATAGCACGAAACCATTTTTCTCTAACGTTATTGACTACCTGATAAAGACCCTTAAAATGTGAATTGGTACTATATAGGGATACACTTTTCATAACCCACCCAGGGCTTTTTTTCGAATAGGGATCCACGATAGTAATGATTTAACCTTATCCGAAAGGGTATTCAAATTAAACGGTTTGGCTATATAGTCATCGGCCGGGTAACTTTTATAATCGATGATACTTTCGTCCGAAGCGTACAGGAGCAGGATGCCCAGGCCTTTGGTTTCCGGGCGGCTTCTTAGTTCTTTACAAAGTTCCCTGCCATCAACGCCTTTGAAAAAAGCATCCAAAAGCAAGAGGTCAGGTTTGTAAAAATAAATTTCTGAAAAAAGGTTGAACGCATTGTTAAGCGTCCTGACTGCGTATTGTTTTTTCTCCAGGAAATATTTTAGGGCGGATGACTGGTCATCGGAGCTATCGAGAATCAGCAGCTTATTCATAATTTACAGGCTTGGAAAATTGTTTGATTAATTTAATGATTTCTGTCTTCAAATTTAAGATAGATATTTCTATTTGAACGTTACATACGGATACATACTGTCAATACTACGAAGCAACTAACCTGTTGGCTCAAAGACCCCTTTATCTTTGTTCTTCCTTACTTTACCGGAGGGAAAGCATTGGCCGTTCATGGCGACATATACACCGGGCGCGAGGTTTGTACGAAAGCCAGGGCGCTGCCCAGGTTGAAGAGTCCGTCGGAACTGCCGAATTTATAGGGCAAAAGAAGAAACTATCCCTGCCAGATTAGGAAGTTCTCTTGGCTGGATCTTATAATTAGATGGTGATAATTTGAGAAATGCATTTCTTAATGCACCTTGGATAAAGGGTATTATACCTATAAGTGAGGATAAAGAAATAGCGGCTATAAATTGGCTTTCTCAGATCGAGGGTAGCACAGGTTTTACAGAAAATTATGGCGGAATAGCGAACGGAGTTGTCTTTTTCAATTCTTTTCCGGTCAGACTGTAGGAATATCGCTGATCTGGTTTGACGTATAAAATTCGTCAAACGATAAATCTATCCCATATAACGCATATCAGAATTATGGGACAATTGATTTACGAGAAATTATAAATCATATCCGATTCGTCTCGTGATATCATCGTTTACAATTTCCAACTCTATATGTGAGGCTCCGATTTTTGGTTTACCTATAATCCTGACGTTTACTTTCGGTTGCAATTTATTATAGGGCGTCACTACCGTAACAAACCGAACGCCCTTTTCTTTTGTCTCCTTGCGAAGACTGTAGCGAAAGGCTGGCCTTGCTTGTTTCCTGGCATATACAAATGAAACCTGTCCTTTTTCTTCTCTCAAATTCAATCCTTTTTGCTTCATAGGCTGCACAAGGGACATAAATGCTTCCACTTGATCACCCCACTTCCTGATGTTTACCAAAATATACTGAAGATTCATGCAGATAAAGGTTATATTACTTTAATTCTATTGACTTTCAAAAAACGAACCTTTATGATAAATATTAAAAATGCTTCATTAATCGGATTACTCTTTGCAATGGTTGCGATGTGTATTCTTGTATTCAGGGAATCGTTGTTTGGTGTCGGCCCTTCAGTTATATCAATTCAGGTATTTGCAGGTTTAATTATGTTATGGTCGCGTGTTACATTTGGAAAAAGAAGCTTTCATGCGTCAGCAAGTCCAACAAGCGGAGGCTTGATAACAGCCGGGCCTTACAAATTCGTTCGCCATCCAATATATGCTTCAATATTATACTTTACATGGGCAGGAATTTCAGTGCATTTTTCTGTCATCAACGTCTTGCTCGGAGCTACTGTTACCGCAGGATTGTTTATAAGAATATTTGCTGAGGAACGTCTCGTGAAAAAACTTTATCCCGGTTATTTACAGTATGCAGCAAAAACCAAAAGGATCATACCCTATATTTTTTGATGACAGTTTTGCGCAGGATACAACCTATAAATCATTTAGAAAACGATAACCAGGGTTATATCCCTTTTTATTATTTATTGCATTAATGCTGTTGATACAAGATTCCACTTTAGAAAATATTATTCTTACATGTATTACCGTTACAATTCGTAACAAAAAAATTTCCGCAGGTTAGTGCGTAAGCTCATGCATCGGGGTTTCAGGGATAGTTATTTTAAATTAAAAGATTATGAACAGAAAACCCCGATACAGTAGTAAACTCTCCGATCAATTTATTTTTTACCTATGACCGGGCACCAGTAAACCTCGCTCGTCATATTTAAAGTGATTTCAGGATTAGGGGGTGCAGCAGCAGCTAACACCTCGTTATCACTAAATAACTGGCGTGGCGTAAAGCCCGCATTGAAAACGATCTGTACCTCTCTCCACACAGGATTCATACCATCGCCGGGTATAGCATCTATTACGCTGATAAATGGTTGGTTATTCGGTAACCCGTTATCAGATTGGTAAATGAAGTTGAGGCTGCCGTTGTGAGCAATGAGGTTTGCTTCTGCTGAATGAGAAAATTCGACAAAAAGAATCTTAAAAAATGTAGAGTCATAATATGCAGGTATGGCGGTCGAGATCCCATTAGTAGTGGTACCCATGGCCGTTGCGGTTGAATTGTTCAAGGTAGTTTGTTGTGCCAATGGATCTTTCTGACAGCCATAGAAAGCCATAGCAGCCATTACGAAAGCTATAAGTCCTGCTGCTGTTGATAGGTTTTTTTTCATGGTGTAAAAATTAAGAATTAAATAATGATGAGAATTATATCTTAACAAATCGAAATACGAGGGAAATTGGTTGGCTCATCTTAACATTTTTTTTCCGGAAAACCGTTGCTCTTTAATATCAAATGACGCTTAGCAAGCTAACTATAGCGCCTGCTCCATTAAAATAAGGTTGGATTTAATTGTCTCAACATAGAGGGGTTCTCATAGTAAGGCCCATAAGTAGCTATCGACCTATGCTTTCGATTGCTTTTGCTATTTCTTTCAATAATTCAATATCTACAGATTTAGTTTTAGGAATATCATCATAAGGAATGATAGCCCTGTAACTTCCTTCATCATCCGGTTCAAATATTATATTTTGCCCATTTACATCAACATTAAATTTATGCGTATATCCTGTTACAAGCAATGAAGCATTTAACATCAATTGTTCCCCTTTATATTCCACCGGCAATTCAAATGGCTCTTCCATATTATCTGTCGATGAATTCGTAATTTACGTTTAAGAAAAATAAGCTTAATAGTTTTTGCATAATTGTCAAGTGAAGACGATTAGTTCTGTTAAACCACTCATATCGATATTATGTGGTACAGGTTCCTTAATATTTTTTTCTTTATTTTTCATACAACATTTACGGTGTTTAATATTGTGGGATGGATTTTCCCAAAGACGAGAAAACTGCATTTGATTACGATGTCTCTTACTGCATTCTCCTGGTTCATATTAGGCATTTGGTATGGATGGGGTTATTGCTTTTGCACTGACTGGCATTGGATGGTGAGGGAAAAGTTGGGATATAGGGACCAGTCCCGCTCTTATATTCATTTTCTTATTCTGAAATTAGCCGGAATTAATTTTGAAGAGAAAATGGTGGAGAATTTTACACTAATCATATTTCTTATATGCTTTATTCTAAGTGCCTGGTTAAATATACACGACTGGAACAAAAAAAGGAACAGAATACTGCCATAATAATTAATTATTGGATCAGTTACATCTTCTTCAAAAGCCTTACTTGCCGACTCAAACTTTTAATCCCTTCAGATAAGATTTAGATGGTAAAAAATACGGTTGTTGCTCGACAACTATAAAATTAATGATTGGTTATAATAAATTCTCTTTAACGATATTGACCAGTTCAACAATCTCAAAGGGCTTTTTTAGATATCCCTGGGCATTACTATCTTTTGTGTAAGATTCTAATCTATTGGAGGCAGAGAAAAGTATGACCGGAATTTTTAGCGTGGTTTTAGATTTTTTCAATTCTTTACAAATAACCCTGCCATCTGCTCCCGAAATAAAAATGTCGAGGATAACGAGGTCCGGTTTATACTCTTTAATTTTTGCGAATACAACCTTCCAGTCAGAAATTATTTCAACATCATACCCTTCCTTTATCAGAATAGTTTCTACCACCGCGAGCACGGCTTTATCATCGTCAATTACTAATATCCTCGCCATACAGGCTTATATTTATTTCCGGTACAAAAGTATTACAGTTAAGCCTTTGTTCCAGGCAATTATATTAGCAGCCAGTCAGTATAACATTGGTGATAATATGAATGTTTAGTAAATTGGCTAATGGAACCGGGATGATGGGCTGAATGCAGTAGCCGTGTTACGTAATAACGGTTAAGGCTACTCGCAAATTAAGTTCAATATATCTGAAATTAAAGATATGACAGAAGTCTATTCTGACAAACAAATTAATAAGATTGGTCGCATTGACCAGGTAATAAAGGAATATTTTGAAGCTAATCCTTCTGCACGCGAGATAAATGCCAGAGATCTGATGCCCATCTTTATACAAAAAGGAATTTTTTATAAAAATGAAAGGGATGGGTTGCCTATTAAAAATCTTCTTCGCAAGCTGTATAAGGAAGATAAATTGTCATTATTAAAGAATGCAAAAGTCATCCGCCATCCTGTTACCAGGAAATGGCATTTCTGTAAAGAGTAGGTTTTGTATTGTTCCCTTTTAGCATTACAGGCGTATAACCTTTACCGTTATTATTCCTTGGGTATTCATCATATTAATTTCTCACCAATCTGAACGATTCGATAAAAACAACTGTTGTTCCCTATACCAGCTTAACAATTTCTATGGAGAAGTTCAATATAACGGTGTCATAAACGCAATTGCTAAATTGACAACATTCTGCAACTTAACAAAGGTTGAACCTTACCTTGATAAGATCGATATTTCACAACTTTCTTAACCTGAATCATTTACAGAGAGATTCAAGAGGATATTGTTGAGGAATTGTTCTACGAAACCCTTTTGAAATACATATTCTGGCCCAAAAATTGAAAATGCCAATAACCACGCACTTTTAAACGGCCATCTTGCGCCAGAGAGGCTTTGGCGTTCCAAATTTTGCCACTGCTTGAATCATAAATCCATCCATTCTGCCACTCATTGTCATCGCTATTGTATTCAAGCCCATGCATTACTTCCAGGCCTATAATTTTTCTGGAACGTAACGCTCTATTGGAGTTTTTACTATCAAGTCGGGCATTCATTGGGATACTTTTGTTATCACTATCGTCAAACCATATTACTCTTGCTTTAAATTCAATTCCCGTCTTAAACACTTCCACTTCCAGATTCTTATCAGTACTCATCCAATTTCCAATAATGGCATTATCATTATGAGGGGGCAAATCAAATCCGGAGAATATCATAAATAAAAAAAGAAGAAAAATAAGTCTATTCATATACTAACTTTTGCTTAGGCTACATAAATGGAATTTGAATTTATGCAATTGTTCGCTAAAGAATAAGTTAATTAAAACATTATTATTTTGGAGTTGTTAAAAATGAGCAGTAAAAGTTATTGTTGAAATAATCTGCCTGATTGTTAGCGTTTAAGCAAACATGTAATTCCCGCAGTTTCGATACCCATCATATACAAAAATTTAATTCAAAGAGAATAATATTTCTAACTTTAACTAACCTAAGCATTCAAATAAAAATAGCACCGGTGAAACAAGATATTAGATTCAGTCTCCTCCGAACAATAGCTGTCGTAGCGGTTTCGGCAGGAGCAGTTGGATCACTTGCTTTAATGTTCCATGCAGGTCGAAATAATAGATCTGCAATCCTGATGGCACTTTTTTTTATCTGGGTAGTTTCCCCATTCATTGGTGTTTTGCTGGCTAATGTTTTTGCTAAACGTTGGTCTGTTTTTTTCCGCGTGACTCTCTATATTCTCATGATTGTTCTTTCACTCGGTTCGCTG
>Ga0157373_10002510_pt1 | contig 13969 bp, 21 predicted proteins | sample C65metaG_FD_113460 | JGI IMG/M metagenome (GOLD analysis project Ga0157373, IMG submission 113460) | Corn rhizosphere microbial communities from Kellogg Biological Station, Michigan, USA - C6-5 metaG | ecosystem: Host-associated > Plants > Roots > Rhizosphere > Soil | place: USA: Michigan... | reverse complement strand
TCGCCGTGGGGGTATAGCTCAGCTGGCAGGGCGCTTGCATGTCATGCAAGAGGTCAGCGGTTCGATCCCGCTTACCTCCACCACAGCAACACTCGCGATCGTGCAATGCGACCGCGATGCCTCAAGCAGTCCCCATCGTCTAGAGGCCCAGGACATCGCCCTTTCACGGCGGTAACGGGGGTTCGAATCCCCCTGGGGACGCCATCCATCGGTCGGCCGTGGCGGCGCCGGATCACATGCCCACATCAGGATCAAGGTCAACAGCGAACGTGCTCGTGGACGCGCGGCAGCTGGAATGAACGCGCTGCGCGACATGCGCAGCGCGTTCTGCACAACGTCGAGTCGTCAGTGATGCGGACCGACGGTCAGGTCATAGGTGACGTCGGAGACGAATCCGTTCACGGGAACCTCGTCATGGAAGTGAATGACATGCTGACCTGCTGACAACGGGGTCGTCATCAGGATCCAGTTGCCGGCGCGCGCCTGGTACTCACCCGGCGGCAGTCCGAAGAGGTTGTCCGCGGGCAGCGTGAAGTTGAACAGCGGCGTCACGACAAGGTAGCTGTCGATGTCCTGCACGGGTGTGCCATCGACATCTGCCGAGACCATCGTGAAGAGCGCGAGCGCATCCTCGACGCATTGCTGGAGTCCGGCGTCCGTATCGGCGTCCAGGTTCAGGATGCAGAGCGCGCCGCCGGCAACGAACAGCACGGACTGTCCGGTAGCGATCGTGCAGGAGCGCACGTTGGTGCCACCGCCATTGCTGCCGAGAAAGAAGACGTGGCCCGACTGACCCACGTGACAGAACGTTCCGTCGGGGTCGAGTAATGGATTCTGGCTGGCCGGGATCGAAAGTGCCCATTGCCACCATTTCACGCTCCACTCCGTGTACGAGAGGCCATGCGGCTGCGACGTGGGCGGGTGTATTCCCGGATTGAGGTTGCCCCCTAAGGCACCGGCGGGCTGCAAGGCCAGCACTGCAACTGCCAACAGGCAGATGACGAGGATGCGGTTGCGAGAGGTAATGGCAGGCATGTTTTCTCCCTTCGCTCAACCAATCGTTACATTCGATCCGCTCCCGTGCATGTCGCGGGAGCAGGTCTCCCGCGAGTTTCTGACGAAACCGCGCTTGTCCATTCTGCTCGCGAAACCTGTCACACGCCAGTCGCCCACGGACGTAAGTTTTGCCGAACGGCAACGAGTTACGCGCTGTCGCTCGGCAGGTGCAAGGGCAAGATCACCGGAGCGGCTGATCCTCACTGGCGACACGCCCGATCATCGTATCGCTGCGTTCGCATGATGATTGGGAGGCGAAACTAGGCGCCGCTGCAGCGACACTGCCTTGACGTACTATCAGCGTCGCGCGATGGTGTCACATCAGTGTCCCATCGCGAGTCCAGTTGAGCCGCGTAACGCCTTGATTCACAAGGCTCGCCGGGTGGTCCCTACGAATCCCCCTGGGGACGCCATCAAAAACAAGAGGTTAGTGGATGAGCATCCACGTCTAGCCGGCCCAATACCCAAAATCGAACCCAATACTCGACGCATGGAATTGAAGCTGTACAGCCGCGTGTACAACGCCGAGACCCGCCAGCGCCGTGATGTTACCGAGCGCGCTCGTAAGCGGCTGTCGACGATGTGCTTGGATATGCTTCGTCGCAACAGTGGCCTTCAAAAGGACTTTTCCAGGCGTGTGGAACGCGAACTCGGAGCCGACATGCCGCGAACGTCGGACGGCTCAGCACCGCCGTGGGTGTTTCGCGAAGGCTCCGACGCGCGACGTACTAGACGGTATCACGCTCATGGCGGCGGTATTTGCTCCATTGCCGAATGTCATCCTGATGGGGGAGTGGTGTGTCGAACCGTTCATCCGAAGCGCGCATGGACCCGGGTATTACGAGTTCCCCTCTGAAGCTCTTAAGAGCGTGATGCTAGGTGCGCGAACGATGCGCGATGATGAAGCATGGCTTAGTGGCATCGTCGGCGCTATGACGCGGCCGATACCGATACGACGGGCGCAACTTGCTCCAGACGGATTGATAGCAATAGTGGCCTAGACGGCCGATACGGTCAGCCACAACGGCGACGAGACAGCGCTGCAGCTCCGACGGCGATAAGCAGAAGCAGGATCGACGACGGCTCTGGCACTTGGCCAGTTGGTCCGCGACGGATCGTGAGCTGTACGCCGATACCGGGTACGCCGTAATGGCCGATAGAAGTTAAGTTGCCCTGCATCCCTGTAAGCGCCTGACTGCCACTTAGGAAATGCAGACCAAAGCAACCGGGGTGTGCCGACAAGATAACGCTGCCACCCGGGGGGGCGCCACTGACGAGGACACAGTCATCTCCGCCTACCACGGGACTTATGACCGCGTATTGAGCCGGAGAGCCGCTCGACGTAAGCGTGTTAACGTCAAAAGCACTGATGGTTGTGAGCGACGTTAGGAAATCGGGCTCAGAGAACCACGCATGGCCAGAGAAGTCGGTTCCGTCAACTCTTAGGTCATATACGACGGTCGCCGCGGCCGAACCGGCGAGCCCGAGCGCGAGCGCAACTGCCAGCAAGATGCGAGTCCACATAACGTCCTCCCCAAACGAAACTCGTGATCGCATGCTGCGCGCAAACAGCCTTTAAGCTCAATCGCGACTTGTAAGCTTTTTCGACGGCGCCTCACGGCCTAGAGAGCCGGAAAGAGACGCACCGCTGCCGAGCGGACGATCTGACACGCCCAGTAGCGGCGGTTCGTCAACCGGACCCACTGGGTGAGACCGGTCCGGCTACCGCGCGCGCCCGCGCAGAGACTCTTATCGGAGAAGGACGGCGTGGCGCGGTGCGGGTGCGCGTCCGATCGACCACGACCGGCTCGTTGTCGTGCATCGTCGATTCTCTTGAGACGGCTAGGGAAACCAACAAGGGAGGCACGCACATGGCAGCGATACGACCGACTGTTTGATCGTGGAATCAGGACGGGCGCCAAGGCGCTCGCGTTCCTGGTGTACGTTGATGCGCGCCCCGGCGCCGCTGTTGCCGCCGGAGCGCGCTGATCCGCTACGCCATTGGGATCAAACGGTCGAGCTGTTGGACGTGCTGCCGCTCTTTGTCCACGATTGACATAAATGTGCTTTTGATCTGCTGCGGCGGCGCGTGGTCGTCGAGTACATCCTGTAGTCCTTGATGCCACTCTCCTCGCCTTCCTTCAGCGCCTTGAGAGCAGCCTTGTCGCCGAACAGCTTGGCGGTCCCCATCACGGTGTTAGCCCACGTCCCCCACGCGCCCGAGTCGTCCAATTCGGTACCACCCATACTGCGGATCATGTTTCGCAACTGCGCCGCAGCCTGCTCGTGATCGCGCAGCATCTGCTCCAGCTCAGCAAACCGCGCGTCGCCGCCATACTGGTCGCGATTGCGGTCGAGCGCTTGACGGTACGTCTCGATCGCGGAAAGCTCGTCGCGCAACAGCTGGTCGAGCTCATCGACGTCCAGTTCTTGCACGTCGCCGCCCGCTCGCGCTGTCGCCGGTCGCGCCACGTTCGGCAGAGCGGGCCTCGCCAGCGGATACATTCTCGATCTGCACGTCGGTGCGCCGGACTTTGTCCGAGTTTTTTGGTGCATTGCGACACTTCCTTCCCGATCTCGACCTCCTCGACCACCCGAGCAGTCTTGGACACCACCGGCTCCTCGACCGTCTCCCGCACCTCAAGCGAAGTTTCCTTGAACGCCTGCGCCTGCTCGGCGGGACTCGCCGGACGATCGACCGTATGGCGCTCTACGCGGGCATGCTCCTCGCGCAGATTCACATTTTCTCAGGCGAGATTCGCGAGGGCGCAGGCTGCATAGCGTGGAAGCTGCGGGCGTGGCGCGACCAACTGCACTAGCCAGGCGGCCCCTTACCCATCTCCTTGGGCGCGCGCCGGTCGACTAGCGGTTGCGGGCCAGGATCAAGCAGTAGTCGCATCCGCGCGCACCGAGTGGCCAGGTGCGCCCGGCCGGCCTTGTAGCGACGCATAGTCAGACAGTGTCCTACTTAACGATCTCTCGATTTCCGATGTTCGGGCGGTGCACGGAAGTGCAAATATGGCGCCTTCGTATACGTCGAACTGCTGCGCCATGATCGTCCTATGCACGTTTCCGCGTTGTGGCGCAGTCCTGCGCAGCGCAAGCACTCAGAACGCGCTCCAGGTCCTCCTTCTGCGCGATGCCGATGGATGGTATTTCACGTGCCCCCGCTGCGGTCGTCGCTCCGCGGCCCGCCCAGTCGACGTAGAAGAGGGAGTAATTGCCTCCTCGTCGGAGATCGCCCTCGGAGACGGCGGAAGTTCGCCGCGCGCGGCCACGCCGTAGCGGCTCGTCACTAGCGAATCGGTACGCCCGTCAGCTCCAGCAGCAGTCCCATGGCGTCGCGCACGCGGGCAATATCTCGGCGGCGAGCCTGCCAGACGATGTAGCGGCGCAGGAACGCCAGCACGAGCAAGCGCTCCGTAGCGCTGACGCCGTCTTTATGCCGCTGCGGATGTACCTGCAGATCCGGGCCGTCTAGCGGAGTAGGAATGCTGCGGCCCGGATGTTGTGGGTCAAATATCGGCGCGTAACATGCCAGCCTACTACGCGAGTGAGCAAGCGCTACGGCACACCCGGCGGGTCGGCGTCGCCCTCGTGAGCGATACGTTCTTCGAAGGCCAGATTTCCGCGCAGTGCGTGTACGCTGTTTTCGAAACCGCTGAGCACCTGCTCGGCTGTCTCGGTGCTATGCCCGTTGCCGTTGAGTTCGCAATGCGATCGCGCTGCAGTTGGATTAGCTGCTCCACTTGAGCCCCGTGACGGCGCGCCAACACTACGACACGCTCGACCGCGCCGCAGAGCTGATCGCCCTTCTGCGACGGTAGGCTGGGACCGGGGCTTCGGGCCTGCTGCATTACGCCGCAATTGCACAAGCTCGCGGCACATTCGAAACCAGTTCTAGTGGGCACGTCACCTGGGCCGACGAGGGTCTCGGACTATGTTCTTGATAAAGCGCCGGTGTTTTTTCTTACACCTCCGATGTGAGCAAATTGTCCGCGTTTGGAGTTCATCGCGTTGGCGTCCAAGCAAGTGTCCGCACGGTAACGTGTCGGACTTATCCGACACGCCAAGGTGACCGTTATCTGCCGAGTGTTTGGGACACGACCCGGCTTCGTTCAACGTTCAGGCTGATTAGAATGACGCTAATGGGTCTATGCGCCTTCAGCAGCGCCAAGGCAGATCGGATCGCTAAGGATCGACAATGAACATGCTATGGTTCTTGTTGGCGTTCTGGCTAGGCACGATGGCGGGCTTCTTCGCGTTCGCGCTTCTGGCTATGGCGCGAGACGCCGACGACACCCGGCCCCACACGCTGGCGTCCAGTATGCGACGCCCGGCGCGGCACCGCGCTCTCCGGGCGGCCACCCTTTCAGCAAGCTCTTAAGACTGGCTCCGGGTATCCAGCGGGCGACGTCGCCCGAAGCAGACCGTCATGGTTCGGCGGTGACCAGGGGCAATATCGCGGGCAGCTTACGTGCGCCCGCGGCACGTAGGCCCGCACAGGGTGGCTGTCCCTTGGTCCGACTGCTCCGTTGACTAGTGTCATCGGGTCGGCGGCGTTCCATCTGCGTCGGCGCAATGTGACTTGCTCGCAACCTGGCGCTCGGTAGGCGATGAGCGCAGGAAGAGCATCCACGCGGCGCGGGCAGTACTAATTGGCGAAGCCAATGCCATTCCGGGGGCGTAGTCGGGCGTGGTCGAAGCAATGCGGGCTGTGAACATGGCCAGGCCCAGTGCGGTGAAAGCAAAGACCCAACCATCAACCAATTGCCAGCGTTGCTGGTGACGGCGCCAGAATCAATTCGCGCCACGCTCTGGAGGGCGAAACCCGCAGTCCCATGGCGCGCCACGGGGCTCGCAAAAACGCCGACCGACGGTCCTTGGGCTAGCGCGTCGCTCGCGTCACCTCGGCCAGCAGAGCAGATGCCCTATCGCTGCGCGCCGTCCGACGGATTAGGATGTCGGGAGGTGTCACGCTTCGCCCGTAGTACGCCGTGTTCCAGCTATCGTTGGTGTGCACGACGGTGCCGTCGAGGTTCAGGCCGCCGTAGACACCCTTCGCGCGCGTGAACTGGATAAGATCGGCAGTGACGGTCGACTTCGCGCCGGCGCCCACGGGACCCGCCGCGATGCTCGCGTCGCCGCCGACCTTGAACGTGCTGGCCATAAGCGAGTTCAAGCCCTTATCGGTCATCACGACGATCACTGCTTCGGACACGTCAACGCCTGCCTGAAAGCCGACACTTGCGGTGGCAAGATCATAAAATGCCGGCCCGGCCCAGGCACGACCCTCTCTGGCGACGAGGACCGCGCGTCCGCCAGACCCGCCGAAGATGAATCCCGCGCGAACAATCTGCGGTGCGATCAGGATCGCCTTGGCTCTCCCGAGATTCTCCTGGATCCACGTTTGGTCAGGATCGCGGAGGAAATTGTTGAACGTGACCTGAGCATCGGCGACTAGCTTGTCGGCTTCGGCGGACGACTTGCCCGTATCCGTCGTAGCGCATGCGCTCAGCACGACGCCAACGGCGGCGACTATGACAGCGCGACGTCCCGCATTGATCGGTTGGTTGAACATTGCTTTTCTCCTTTGGACATCATGCGCGCCTCCGGCACGGCCACCTGGGCCGCATAGTGACCTCAAGTGCTCGCCCGTCTTCAAACGTTTGAGAGCCGCCGATTCCCCCGCTTCGTCCCTAGGTACCTCGCCAGTCGCGGCATGTATGCCGCCCTCTTGCGCAAGCGGCCGAAGGATGGACGAAGTGCACGTAGAAGGCGCGCAATCTCGGCGGCGGTCATGTGCTACCACCTACGGAGGTAGACACCGAAACCTCGGTGTGGCCTGCCCAGGCAACAATTGAACAGACGCCGGGCCTCGAAAGTACATCTACGGCGGAGCGCGGTCAGCCTCGGATGACTGGCCCGCAGGTAAGCGACGAGCGACGGTCGTTTCGAGTCGGCTATCGCCACGGAACGCCGTAGTAGTCGTAGATGTTGCGGCCGTACTCGTCGGTGTAGTCGGGCATGCTAGTCTGGGCATAACGCGGAGCCCTTTCGAGTTGCTCCTTCTGGAGCGGTACGACGTAGCCGTTGAGGCCGGTGTCGTACTTCAGCATGCTCCACGGGATCGGGTAGCGATCCGTGCCTACGCCAAGAAAGCCACCAAACTCAAGCGCCGCATAACGCACTTGCCCCGAAACCTTGTCGATGATTACGTCGTCGATCGAACCAAGCTTGTCGCCGTTTGCGTTGTAGACCGCCGTTCCCGAGACCTTGCTGGAAGAGATGCAGGGGTCGCTCATAGTGAGGGTCTCCTAGACACTAGCGGGCGAGTGCCCGCCATCCGAGCTTTACTCTGCAATTGGGGCGAGTGGAATCAGTGCGCGCGCCAGCGCCTTGTAGGACTTTGTTACTGCGACAGGTAAGCGGATGACGACGCGGCGACGGCGACCACCACACGGTCGGCCACGACGTGATAGCCTGCTATGCCGGCCCAGCACTCAAATCGGCAATCGCTACGCTAGCGCCGCGCATCTACCTGTCGTCGGCATTTGCGACCACTGACGCGCCCTGCCGAGTGAGATATTGGACGCCTGCGTTAGTGACGGTCAGCACGCCTGCAACGTTCCTCTGTAGATAGCCTGCGTTGAGCAATGCGTTCACTACTGAGGGCGGATCAAAGCGGAGAGAAATGCCCGCGGCGCAGCGCTCCAGCGCGGCGAGTTGTTCACGCGTTAGTCGAATGTGCGGCGCGTGAGTCGGCATCTGCAACGCCACAATGAGCCTTGCGCACGGCAGCCGGGTTATTGCCTGCGTGAGCCGCGACCGCGCACGCGCTGTTCCACGTCTTCCACCATTGGCCCAACGGCGTCAATGGCCTCCTTGAGGTCATCCGGCGTGACGCCGAATTTCTCGGACCAGTAACGCAGCTCGTGCTCCTGGTGCACGTCGATGCGCTGGCGGTCTTCCTGCCCGCGGATGTTAGGGTTGTCGGCCATGGCTTTCTCCATTGCGTCCGGGGTGCCATAGGATGGCCGTTGGCGCGCGATGGTGGAATCGGTGTCACGCCGCGACTAATTGTCAGACGGCCACGGCACCCGCCGAGCGGACGTCCGGCGCGAGGCTTGCTATACCGCTCAGCACCGCCATTGCACGGGGGGCCGATGGGCAGTTCGGCAAAAATTGACCGCAGTCGTGTAACGCTCGCCACCGAGGTCGAGCGCCTCTGTTGGGAAAAGAAGTTGGGAGCATCACGCCATCGACCATGGGACGCAATCGATACGATTGGTGACACCGACGGCGGTGCACGACTGGCTTAAAGCGCACGGTCGTGACCGAAGCCAGGAAGAGCAACGGGGCCGCGATCCCAAGGCGGCCGGTTAGCGCCAGCGCGCCACCTCACGTTTTACGGCATCGGGCTGGTCCCCGACCTTCGCCACGGCCTCTCGCAGCTGTTTTTCCGTGCAGATAAACCGCTGACACCATCGGCGTACTTCATAGGGGTTGTCCCACCAGGACTCGACTCGGCGTCGGGTCCGGTATGCGTTCGCGTCGCCGTTCAGGCGTGTTTGATCGGCTTTGTTTCTAGGCATCTCGCCGGTCGCGCTCGCATGCATGCCGGTCTTCTTGCGCAAACGGCCGAACGATGGACTCAGCGCGCGTAGAAGGCGCGCAATCTCGGCAGTCATGTGCTAGCGCCTCCGCCCGTAGACACGGGTAAACCCCGTATGACGGCCGCCCGGCAACAGTTGAATGTAGACGCCCGGCGCAGCGGGCGGTTAGCAGGACCGTTCTGAGCCCGGGCGTAGGACCGGGTCGGCTATGCGTGCTTACAAGCTCGCTTTACCGCCTTCCGGTCAACGAAGGAACGGCTCGTACCAGAGGCGGCAGCTCGGGCAACCTCGGCGCTCGCGCTCTGGCGACTGCTCGGTCGCAGCCACGGCGCCTGAAATCCCGAACGCTTAGGCGCCCGCTCTCAGTGGTTTGATCACGACTATGCCGCACTCAGCTTTGCTTGCGACGCCGCATTGCCGCCATCCCGGACAATGCTAGGCCAATCAGCGCCAGAACGCCGGGCTCGGGCACGGTCGGGATCGGGTTGCACAGCGGATTGTTTTCGCTGCCGGGCGGGCAGCTCGTGGCCGTGCTGATGCGCGGCTGCTGGAGATCGAAGAAAGAGATCCCAGTCCCGCTCGCAATGTTGATGCTGGATATCCGCTCGCCATTAGCCGTGGTGATCGTCACAAAGTTGTTCCCGCCCGACGATACGGTGTAGCTGAATGTCTGAGGCGCCTCGTTGACGAGGTTCACGGTCACATCCACTGTACCGGTCACAGGCCGACCAGTGGTGGGGTTCATGATCGGATTCAGAATGAAGTCACCGAATGTCCCAGTCTCGACATTGAAGGTGAGGGTCGTGAAGTCGCCATCCACGGCCTCAATGCGCGCCTGCCCGCGGGCAGGCGTAACTAGATTCTCGTCGGATGTGAAGTCGACGAGCAGATCAGAGTTGTTGGTCCGACCCGTGACGGTGAGGGCCGGTCCCGAAGTTGTGCCAGGGCCGTTGAAGAGTATGTTTTCCTCGCCCGGCTGGGGATTGTTGCCAAGCGTGAAAATGACGTCCGCGTAGGCGCTGCCTGCCATCGCGAGCCCGACTGCCGCTGCCACCATTGTCGTGCGAATTTTCATTGCGGCCACCTTTTATCTGGTAAGGACTTTCCAAGCAAGCCTCCGGCCTACGGCGTTAATCGGTTGAATTCAGAGGGGCGGCGCAGGCATGTGGCGATTTGGCCTATTGTTCATGTAAATGCGCTCGACAGCTACATGACTCCGACAGTTGTTTAAGGTATGAACAACATTCTCGTCGGCACATCGTCGTAATCTTGGCCATGCTTCGCTCGTGCGCGTCGAAATCGCGGCGGAGTTGTCGAGAGGCAGACGGCTAAACACATGTCATTGGGTTTCGTATTAGGTAGCAGATATCGTTGCGACCTGCGCTCCTCCGGTACTTGCTAAAGTGTTCGCTTTTAGAGCAAGGCGGGGACTGAATGCCTAATATGGGAGCTGTACTGCGCGATGAAATCACGAGGCTGTCGCGCAAAGAAAGCCGGATACAGATCGATTCGACCAAACGAACGACCGCGAGTCATCGAAAGGATATTGCGCTTCTGAAGCGCCAAGTCACGCAGCTGGAACGCCAAGTGAAGACTCTGTCGCGCACGGCGGCGGGCACTTTGCCGACCCTGCCGGCCACTGCGGGTGCGACGAAATTCAGATTCGTGGCCAAAGGACTGCGTTCGCAACGAGCCCGGCTGGGACTGTCGGCCGCGGATTTCGGCAAACTGATCGGCGTCAGCGCGCAGTCGATCTACAACTGGGAAAGCGAAAAAGCCCGTCCACGCGCCGGGCAGATCGCCCGTGTCGCGCAGCTCAGGTTGATGGGCAAGCGCGAGGCACGGGGCGAGCTCAGTAAACTGCGTTAGCGCTTGTAAGCCGAGCGGGGCTCCGCGCACTCCGAGTCAAACCAGCAAGCGTCGGCGCGTCGTCGGCGACCCTGAACGCCGGTGAATCGGGTTCATCGTGGCGCCTCATTTCAAGCTGCTCGTGATGTCGAACGCCGCATCCTTCGACATGTCGACGTCGATCATGCTGCGTACCCGCACTCGCTGTCACCACTCAGGTCTACGAGTCGGCGGGGGAGTGATTGGGCGCAAGGGTCGGCGCACGGTGTCGACAAAGACGAACTCATAGAGCTTCGGAATGTACCGTGCGCGTAGAGTACGAGTTCGCGTGCGCCAGATCATCGAGGAGCTGTGCGATCCCGAGATCGACTCGGGAAGTTGGTACGATTGGCAAGGCTGGTGGCGTCTTGAAGCTTTGTGCTGCACGGCGTACCGAGCGGCGTTCGGGACGAATGGCAAACTCGATGATCCCGGTGTTGGGCGAGTTGGAGTCGTCAAGCCCAGAGTTACCCGAGAGCACGCGGGAACGGCGCGGCGCACTATTGGATCCGTGGCGAGCGCCTGAGCCGCCGCGAGTGGACGGCCGGACGGTGCCTCGAGTTGATAGATGCCGGCCGGGATCAACTGCATCCCTGCGCTTGGCGCCGACCACTAGATCGACCCCGCGAGCGTCGCGAATACGGGCTGTCGGCAACCTGCCGCTCGCAGCCAGACAAAACGGATCGGATGCGCCGCCAATCGGCAGTGGGAATATTTCCGAATGCTTGCAGCCAATGATGGACAGTCGGACCGCGCATCCTGAAAACGCCTGCATGATGTACCGGGTGGCTACAAGTGCCAAACCCTCTCGACTGGTTCCATCAAGGATTCCTTACAGATGTTGCGATTGAGGCAGGTTACAGTACGCTGGGAAGCTGGACGAATCGCAGAACGCACCCGCTCGCCAAAACAGCCGCGCGCCGCATCACGATTCTGCCCTGTGGGCCGTTATACCGAAGAGCATGTCAAACGCGCATGCTTAGGTGCCGGACGGCCGCTGCGGGCCACCCCACATGAAGCTTCCTGCGCGCCGGACCCACGAAATCTCGGCGCCTGCTGCTGGGGACCCGCCTAAGAAGTTGAGTTCGACTGAAGACACGCAACCTCGTGCTCGTGTGCGGCAGAGACCTACATATCAGGTTCGCACGGCCACGCGATCCGATCGCCTTGGATGCGGGTGTCATAATTCCGCCGATACTCGCGGATTGCTGCAGTTATTCGAGGCGGTATCGTAACGGGAAGGTGCAGCCATCAACTCAGGATTCGTCGGCTCGGGCTCGCGTGAAAGTCGCACTATGCTTCTTGTAGCGGTATTCGCGGCTACGCTCGGCCTTATCGTTGCCGACTTCATCACATGGATCGAGCTTGACGTGGCTGCAATCTTCGGTTTGCCGCTGGTGCTGGCCGGTGCTACACGCAGTCGAGCGCTGCTGTGGATGCTAACGGCGCTGCTCATCGCGACGACGTTCGTTGTGTACGCGGTGCAGATCGCGCCGGGCGCGTTCACGCTCAACGAAATCTTCTTTGTCAACCGGGTACTCAACGCGGCCTCATTGCTGCTTCTCGCAGGACTGCTGCACATCTGGATGAGATCCGCGGAGACCAGAGAGGCGCAAGCACGACTCATCGAGGCGCAGAACGAGAAGTTGCAAGCGGCGCACGTATCGCGCCGAATGATTGAAGTACAGGAAGGGGAGCGGCGAGACGTTGCCAATCAGCTGCACGATCTGGTTGGGCAGAAGCTGACTGCGCTCAGCATCGGTTTGAACATCGTCAAAGGTCAGTTGTCGCCGAGTCAAACTGCTCAGATCGCGCGGTTGGACGATTCGCTGAGGGTGGTCGAAGAGACCACGGAAAGCATTCGAGACGTCATGGCCGAGTTGCGGCCGGCTGTCTTGGATGACTTCGGGCTTGCACCGGTCTTACGCTGGTATGCAGACCAGTTCACCAAGCGAAGTGGGGTGGCGACCTCGGTTGTCGAAGAGGGGCCCGTTCGGCGATTGCTGCCAACGGCGGAACATGCGCTCTTCCGCATGGCCCAGAATGCGCTCGCCAACGTGGCCAAACACGCGCACGCTGACAAGGCGGTGGTGACACTTCGGACGACTGCGGGATCGACGTGCCTGGTCGTGGCCGACAATGGTACGGGTTTTGATCCAGCTGCAGTTCATCAACCCTCCCGGGAGCACGGCTGGGGCCTGATGATCATGCGCGAGCGCGCGGCGGCCATCGGCGCGCGATTGAGTATCGAGTCAGCGCCCGGACATGGGACCAGGATTATCGTGACATTGAATGGGGATACACATGATCAGAGTTCTGCTGGCGGATGATCACGCCGTCGTGCGTGACGGCCTGCGTGCTCTGCTCGAAGCGCAGAGCGGAATCGACGTGGTCGGCGATGTTGCGAATGGACGCGAGGCCGTCCGCCAAGCGCAGAAGGTGCAGCCGGACGTAGTAGTCATGGACATTGCGATGCCGGATCTCAACGGAATTGAGGCGACGCAGCAGATTCAAGATACTTGTCCCGCAACGCAGATCCTGATTCTGTCAATGCACTCGACGACCGAACACATCTTCCGTGCCCTTCAGGCAGGCGCGCGTGGCTACCTGCTGAAGGATTCGGCTGGGGCCGAGGTGGTGGAGGCGGTGCGCGTCGTGCATGCGGGTCGGCGCTACCTCAGTCATAAGATTGCCGCGACGGTGATCGATGACTATATCGCCGAGCGCCATCGGACGAGCCCTTTGGACAGTTTGAGCCGCCGCGAGCGCCAAATCCTGCAGCTGATCGCGGAGGGGAAAACGAGCGCCGAGGTCGGGACGATGCTGTTTCTGTCGCCGAAGACGATCGATACCTACCGCAGTCGAATGATGCACAAACTGGGTATTGGGGATCTCCCCAACCTGGTGAAATTCGCGATCCAGCACGGGATCACGCAACTCGACTAAGCCGAGCAGCGCATCCAAGCCGGTAAGGCGCCGCCCGGCGACCTGCGCGGCGAGCTGGTCAGGTCCCACTGACAGTCGCGCTTGGGTTTAAGCGGGATCACCGTCGCAAAGGTAATGAACGCGCGCCGCTCTCCGCCTTGCGTCGCAGAGCGTAGCTGCCAGGTACGGGTCACGCGGATTCGCCTGGAGGTGCTTCAGTCATGCGCAACTCCCGGAAGCATGCAGTGACCGCGACAACGGCGCTAACCAGCCATTTCCTGCGCAGGAGCAGAGTGTTCCGTGGGTCTGCCCTTCTGCGGCGCGCATCTCGGCAGCGACCCCCATGGCTTGCATGAGCTCCGGCTAGGTCACGCCCTTTTGGCTACGAGCGGATTGTGGGATGCGTTGTCAAAGAAGCCCTACACGAATGGTCAAGCATTTGCGCTGGTGGGCGCTCTCGCGTTTGCGTACGCTTCGAGGGTCAG
>Ga0157373_10002508_pt1 | contig 13973 bp, 13 predicted proteins | sample C65metaG_FD_113460 | JGI IMG/M metagenome (GOLD analysis project Ga0157373, IMG submission 113460) | Corn rhizosphere microbial communities from Kellogg Biological Station, Michigan, USA - C6-5 metaG | ecosystem: Host-associated > Plants > Roots > Rhizosphere > Soil | place: USA: Michigan... | reverse complement strand
TGAGGAGCAGTTTAAATTATTCATTGTTTATAAACTAAACACTGTTCATATAGATGGGATATTCTGGTAATTGTTACATACTTTGTTCACAAAAGTGATTATTGATTTTTTACTAAACACTGTTCACAACAGTGTAAATTTTTTTTAGTGTGCGAGGTTCTTGATAAAATAATTCATGGCGTGTTTGAGGATTTCTCCATCAGCATCTGAACCTATGCCCATAGATTTAAACCGTTCGCGGATATGCAGCGAAACCAATCCATGCGCAAACGACCAGACAGTAACTGCAATGACATTGACGTCTCCCGGCACAATCAGCTTCTGGTCAAGGCATTCCTGTACCGTATTCAGCAGAAACTGGAAGGCGTGGTCACCTGCATCCCATTTATCGTGACAGGCAATCTGACCAAGAGGTGCTCTCATGATGAACATAAGGTCATAATAATCAGGATTATTAAGGGCAAAATTGATGTAGGTATTGCCCAAGGCATGCAGGCGCTCTAATGGGTCAGCGATTTCAAGGAGGGGCTGAAACTCCTGATGAAGTAATGCAAATCCCTGCTCATGGATGATAAAAAAGATCTCATCTTTCTCTTTGAAATAAAGATAAATGGTTGCCGGGCTGTATTCGATATCATCGGCAATATTACGGATAGAAGTTTTATCATAACCCTGCTCTAAAAACAGTTTGGTAGCCGATGCGATGATCAACTTCTGCCTATCCAGCTTGTCCCGTTCTTTTCTGTCTTTAATTGCCATAATTTTATAACACCGCAAATATACTAAACACTGTTCATAAAAATCAAATATTATTTAATATTTAATAATGGATCAAGTGTGATGCGAATGTGATGTTAACCAGGGTATCATTAGATCCGGCCTCAATGAGCTGCTGGGTGAAATTTTTGAAATTAATTGCGGTGTTTTTAGTTAGGTTACCTGTTGTCTTCCATGTGCGAAGGTCATAAATACCATTTCATAAATGACCTGAGGGTGTTTAAGTTTTTGGTAAAAGATTGATATTTTTGATTGATAGCATACATTACCGCAGCGCGGACTGAACATTATTGCAGCCTTACAGCATGCATAGATCAGCATAGCGCAGCATGAAAAACACTATTGCAGCAAAGACAGCATACATTATGGCAGCAAATATTCCCAAGAAAATACTCGCCAGGCAGCATGAAATCACTGGTATTTTTTTAGCCGAGGTCGACAAACACCTATCTGACATTGTCAACCAGCGTGCTACGGAGATGCTTGAGATCCGGGACATTGCAAACCTGATGTTTATACATCCTACACACCTGAGCAATACCATCAAACTGGCTACAGGACACTCACCATGTTTTTTCTTTGAGGAAAAGATCCTTGACATTGCCAAAGCAATGCTGGAAAAGAACGACAGGTCAATCAGTTCCATAGCGATGCTGCTGACCTATGATCCTTCCAACTTCACGAAATTTTTCAAACGTTTTACCGGAATGACGCCAAAACAATACCGGGAGGCTGCCTTGGGACCTGTCATTCAACAGGGAAGCTTCGCCCCAAAGAAAAATACTGTACTACTCACCATTTAACAGGAAGCTATCACCATTTTCCAGAACCTTTCAACGCTACTTTTGTATTGTTAATTCATCAATAGAATGTGTTTTAAACATTCCATAAACTTTAAACATATGAAAAGTAGTCACATTGCATTAGTAACAGGCGGAAGCCGCGGACTCGGTAAAGACATGGCTTTAAACCTTGCAAAAAAAGGGCTGGATGTCATCTTAACTTATAACAACGAAAAAGAAGCAGCACTTCAGGTGTCGGAAGCCATCGAGGCCCTTGGCCAGAAGGCAGCTGTAATTCAGTTAAATGTGGGCGAAGCAAAGTCTTTCGACAGCTTCTTCCTGAACCTTAAAAATACCCTTACAGAAACCTTTCAGGCAGCGCACATCAATTTTCTGATCAACAATGCAGGTATAGGGCTGGAATCTCATTTTGAAAAAACATCCGAGGAAGATTTTGATACCTTAATGAACATCCATTTCAAGGGTGCTTTTTTTCTTACCCAAAAGGCATTGCCTTTTCTTGCTGACGGGGGTGGGATTGTAAACATCTCCACAGGCTTATCTCGTTTCGCCTTCCCTGGCTATGCTGCTTATGCATCTATGAAGGGGGCGATCGAAGTGCTCACAAAATATCAGGCAAAAGAACTTGGGGAAAGAAGGATCCGTGTCAACGTAGTGGCTCCCGGTGCTATCGAAACAGATTTCCGCGGTGGTGCAATACGCGACAACGCTGCTGCAAACAAAGCCGTTGCGTCGATGACAGCGTTAGGAAGAGTCGGACTGCCAGAAGACATCGGCGGTGTAGTGGCCTTCCTTTGTACTGATGAAGCCCGATGGATCAATGCACAGCGCATCGAAATATCAGGTGGTATGATGTTGTAATAAGGCAACATCACATTGTATCCATGCAGTGCACCGTTGCAACAGATATTGAATCATGTCCTACCAGAAAAAGGCATTCCTGAACTATTCAGGAATGCCTTTTAGCGATGCGAAGCAGGAAAGCTTCGGGAGGTCATTCTGAAGGCAAATAAGCAAGACGACGAATAATTTTCTTTTTTTTTCACTGCGCAGATAGACTGCGCAAAGGCTATATTTCTTTGTATCATTAAATAATATAATGATTATGGAAAAGCTAAAAGTAAGCAACACTGAATTAAGGGCATTGGGCGTCAATGACGATGAAATGCTGGAGCGCTTTAGCCGGGTAGCCAATGGGCTGCTGAAACACGAAGTAATGGGTAAGCAGGAAATCCTGTCCAATCTGGAAGCCCTGATTGACGATCCCATGCCTTACGCGATGAAAAAGGGAGGCAAATTCAAAAATATTGCCGAAACCATCATTCAAATGCGAAGTGAGGGAAGGTTTATTAAACAACCCCGCAGCATTTATGCCTTAAAACAGGAGATTGCTGATTTCCCGGTATACGGAATTGAAAATATTGAGGTCGGCGCTTTGTCTCAAATGAAAACTGCAGTGAAACTACCGATATCTGTGGCTGGGGCGCTGATGCCGGATGCCCATCAAGGTTACGGCTTGCCTATTGGGGGTGTGCTTGCCACTACCGCAAACACCATTATCCCCTTTGCTGTGGGCGTGGATATTGCCTGCCGGATGTGTCTGAGCATCTTTGAACTGCCTGCAACTACGGTGGATGATGATAAGGATAAGCTCAAAGGGATGCTGATGGACCATACCTATTTTGGGATGGGTTGTAGCACAAAAAGCTATTTTGACAGTTCTTTGTTCGACAGCAAGACCTGGAGTGAGACCAAGGTGATCCGGAGCCTTAAGGACAAGGCATATGCACAATTAGGTACCTCCGGTACAGGGAACCACTTTGTAGAATGGGGAGAGCTGACTATTGCTGAGGGTGCATTGGAAGGCGTTCCTGCGGGCGCATACCTTGCATTGCTGTCTCATTCCGGATCACGTGGTTTCGGCGGGAACATTGCCGACCATTATTCAAGGATTGCCATGAACAAAACCCGGCTTCCGGCAGAGGCGAAACACCTGGCATGGCTGGATCTCGATAAAGAGGAAGGGCAGGAATACTGGATTGCCATGAACCTTGCCGGAGAATATGCTTCGTCGAATCACCATGAAATCCATAACAAAATTGCAAGAGCCTTGGGGATACAACCGATGGTCCGCATTGAGAACCATCACAATTTTGCATGGAAGGAACAACTTGCCGACGGCACAGAAGTAATGGTGCACCGTAAAGGGGCCACCCCTGCCGGAGCAGGTGTCCTGGGTATTATTCCAGGCAGCATGAGTACTCCGGGATTTGTAGTGCGTGGTAAAGGAAATGAGACATCCATCAACTCAGCTGCACATGGTGCCGGCCGACTGATGAGCAGAAGTGCCGCATTCCGGACGATTGATAAAGATCTGGTGGCCGCAAACCTGATAGAGAAACGGATCACGTTGATTGGCTCAGACCTGGACGAAGCCCCGATGGTGTATAAGGATATTCATACCGTCATGGCAGCTCAGGAGGATCTGGTGGAGGTCCTTGCAGCATTTCAACCAAGAATTGTGAGGATGGCGGATCCAAAGGAGAAACCTGAAGACTAAGTGATGATATCTTAGAAGTCATGACGTTCCTGCAAAATACAAGCGCCCTTCATCCTGATGACATTCAGAACGAAGGGCGCTTTAAGTAATGTACCGGCATTCGATATTTATTAAAGTTGTCCATATCAAGTCACATGGTATCCAAACAATGAATGAAAATGCGGGGTATCAGAGGTCGCCCAGCTCAATCATTTGATTGCGGTCGGCCCCTGCGGGGCGCCAGTAAAGCGTGCCCTGAAGTTTGGCAGGTATAAAATAACCAATCCGCAGCTGTGTAGTTTTGCCGGATTTCAGCAGTTCCGGAGTTGCAGGCTGCTTGCCCGCAGTCACCAGCTGTGCCTGATCAAATACCATGTCTTTTTTGCCATCATTGACCAGCAATTCACCATAAGTGATACTCCTGTTTTCCGCACCCGTGTTTTTGAATGTTGCAGTAATGATAATCAGCATTTTCCCGGCACTATCTACCCTGGCCATATCCGTTGCCGTAACTTCAAAAAATGGAGTTGCGAGCGTAGTACCAATCGGAGTCCGAATTGCAATCTGCTTCTGAAGATAGGCCTCTGCTGTGGGGTTTGTCTGGTCATCGCCACTGAAAACAACAACGACCGCCAGTATGCAACCTATAATTGCGACAGCATAAAGAATTCCTTTAACGACAGATGATGTTGATTTTTTCATGAGTGACGAAAATAAAGATGCAGTACACAAAGATATATATAAACAGCTGACTGACAATACCCGCAGCATGTTAAAACATAGATATACACCGGTTGATATCGGGGGCTTTTTGATAATTGAATTCCCGCTGGATTTACAGCGATCACTATCCGCAAGAATAACTTGCAAATCCCGACAGAATAAATTACCATTTGATAAACTTTCGGTCAACCGGATTGTTTAAATTTACTGAGCATCAACCTATAACATTAACAGCTTTTGTGATGACCAAAATTAACGTACTTACTGATTGCGGCAACTCACCTAAAAACACCTTTATCAGGGATTTCAACATCGCCTTTGCTGCAGGAGATCTTGCCAAACTCAGCGCAATGGTAAGCGACGACGTCACCTGGGAAATTATCGGGGATAATATTTATTCCGGGAAGCATACATTTATCGCCGCCGTTGAAAAGATGAAGTGTCAGGAGTTACTTGAGTTTACTCTTGATACCGCCGTTAGCCATGGGACAACGGCCTCAGCAAGCGGCAGTATGGTGATAAAAAACGGCATTCAGTTTCTTTTTTCTGACGTATATGAATTTTCCTCAGTAAAGGGAGATCAGATAAAAATGATCAAATCATACGTAATCAGTGTTTAGAACAGATAAAGCACCTCTCAAAACCATTCTACGCGTCTCGCGTTTATAAATCAGGCACATTTACACCTCATGAAGATCCTTTTAAAATACCTTGCACCGCACAGATGGCTTATTGTGACGTCACTTCTTCTTGCAGCATCGGCACAACTGCTGAGTTTACTGGATCCGGTTATTTTCGGAAAGATCATTGATGACTATTCAACAAATAAACACCAGCTCAGCGAACGGGAACTTATATCGCAGGTCTCCTATTGGTTGCTGATTGCACTCAGTATCGCACTTGTTGCACGGCTATGTAAGTCGGTACAAGAGTTCATCACGAGAAAGGCCGTGGCAAGATTTGGGATGAACATATTTAATGATGGACTGAAACAAACATTACGCCTTTCTTTCCAGGAGTTCGAAGAGAGCCGCAGTGGCACAACACTCTCTGTATTGCAAAAGGTGAAAACAGATGCTGAGCGTTTTATCAATGCCTTTATCAATATCCTTTTTTCCTCTCTTGTTGGTGTCGGTTTTTTATTATGGTATAGCCTCAATAAAAATTGGCTGCTCGTACCTGTATTTTTTGTGGGTGTTCTTGTTTTAGGCTCTCTTACTGGTCTTGTCTCGAAAAGGATCAAGGCAATTCAGCGCTCCATCAACCGTCAGGCGGACCAGCAGGCGGGTGTCATCACTGAAAGTCTGCGCAATATAGAGCTGGTCAAAAGCCTTGGACTCACCTTTGCCGAAATCAGGAGGCTGAACAAGCAGACGCTCAAAATATTTGACCTGGAGATGGTGAAGGCCAGGAAAGTCAGCATGCTCTCTTTTTTACAAGGAAACATGCTCAACCTGCTTAAACAATCTGTATTGTTCATATTACTGTGGCTCATTTTCCGAAAGGTATTGAGTACTGGAGAACTTATCGCCATGCAGTTCATCTCTACCGCGATCTTTACACCCCTTCAGGATCTTGGCAACATGATCATCCTTTACAGGGAGGCCGATGCCTCACTGAAAACTTTCGACAGGCTGATGCAAAAACCCATAGAAACACGTCCCGAGAACTCTATAGAGCTGGACGATCTTGAGAAACTGGAATTCCAACAGGTAATCTTCAGACATAAAACAGCGGGATACAATGCCATCGACGGCATTTCCTTTCAAGTTCGGCGTGGCCAGACGGTGGCTTTTGTGGGGCCCTCAGGCTCAGGCAAATCGACCCTGGTCAAGCTACTCGTCGGCCTCTACCTCCCTGGTGGTGGTGACATTTTCTTCAACGGCACAAGCTCGACCCGTATCCGCTACAATCCCTTGCGCCGGCAAATAGGTTTTGTAACCCAGGATACCCAGTTGTATGCAGGAACGATCAGAGACAACATGTTATTTGTAAAACCCACAGCCACTGAGGCCGACATCATCGAAGCCCTTAGAAAAGCCTCAGCTACAGGACTTATAGCAAAAGCTGAAAAAGGAATTGATACTGTGCTTGGTGAAAACGGAATGAAACTCTCCGGAGGAGAAAAACAGCGGATATCCATTGCCCGTGCACTACTTCGAGACCCCAGGTTGCTGATCTTTGATGAGGCCACCTCTGCCCTCGACTCCCTAACGGAAGAAGAAATCTCAGGTACCATACGTGAAATCTCTGCCAGAAGAGATCAGATGACGATATTAATTGCCCACAGGCTATCCACTGTCATGCATGCTGACAACATCTATGTGCTGGAGAAAGGAAAAATTTCAGAAATGGGCAGTCATGAAGAACTTCTGAAAAAGAAAGGATTATATTATTCTATGTGGCGCCAGCAAATCGGGGAGCGCAGATAAATTCATAACTTAGTATTCTAAATTCCCGAATTTCATGCTCGAATACTTCCCATTCTATCTGGGGCTGATCGTTACCATTCTATTGCTGATCATGCTCGCGAACAAAATAAAGGTAGCCTATCCTGTACTGCTCGTACTTGCAGGACTCGCCATCAGTTTCATACCGGGAATTCCGACGGTACACATCGATCCGGAACTGCTTTTCATCATTTTCTTGCCGCCCTTGCTCTATGAAGCCTCCTGGGCCATCTCCTGGAAAGAATTGTGGAAATGGCGGCGCATCATCGGCAGTTTTGCTTTTGTTGTTGTTTTCCTCAGCGCACTATCCGTTGCCTTTGTCGCCAACCATTTTATTCCCGGTTTTTCGCTGGCATTGGGATTTCTGCTCGGAGGCATTGTTTCTCCTCCGGATGCGGTGAGTGCGGGTGCAATATTGAAATTCGTAAAAGTGCCCAAACGCATGTCCTCCATTCTTGAAGGAGAAAGTCTGCTGAATGATGCCTCTTCCCTGATCATCTTCCGGTTCGCAGCCATTGCAGTAGCCACCGGAAATTTTATATGGGCCGATGCCGCGCTAAGCTTTTCCTGGATGCTTATTGGCGGCGTCGGGATTGGTCTTGCCATTGGGATTGTGTTCATGAAACTCCATAAATACCTGCCTACGGACACTAATATTGATACCGCCTTGAGCATCATTACCCCTTACCTGATGTACATTGCTGCAGAAGAGGCCCATACTTCGGGCGTGCTGGCTGTGGTGAGTGGCGGACTATTGCTTTCCAACAAAAGGCATCACTTCCTCAGCAGCGGCTCAAGGCTCCGTGGTGTGAACGTTTGGGAAAGCCTGGTATTCATTATGAATGGACTGGTGTTTACACTGATTGGCCTGGACTTACCCGAAATCACCTCCGGATTAGGCTCTGTGAGTGTCACATCTGCCATTGGATATGGCTTGCTGATCTCAGCGGTGCTGATTGTAGGCCGGATACTGGCTGCTTACGGAGCCGTGGTTGTTACGCTCATTGCACGAAATTTCATCAGCGTTGCCGACACAAGGAACCCGGGCATCAAGGTCCCTTTTATACTTGGCTGGACAGGCATGCGCGGCGTTGTCTCTCTTGCCGCGGCTTTATCCATCCCTGTTCAATTGCTTGACGGCACCGCTTTCCCGCAACGCAACCTGATCCTCTTCATCACGTTCATCGTCATCCTTGTTACCTTGCTGCTGCAGGGTCTGACCTTACCCTACCTCATCAAAAAAATAGGCTTACCTGACTTTGACCATACCCTGCCGGAAGAAGAAACGGATGGGCTGATCAGGAAACAATTGGCTGAACACGGGTTGCTGCACCTGCGTACGAATTACGCTGCCCAACTGAGTGTCCAGCCTTTTCTCCAGCAGGTTGCAAATAAATGGGAAAACACAGGGCTACTGGTAGATGAAACCGATATTGCCCGGGAATCCAAAGCCGTATACCTCGACCTGCTCAATCATCAGCGACAATGGCTCCTCAACAAAAACAGAGAAGAAGAAAGTCTGGATGAGGACATCATCAGGAAACACCTCAAGTACCTGGATCTGGAAGAAGAAAAACTGCGTTTTATCTGAACATCACTACACGGTTGCCTGAAACTGGTAACGTAACCAGAGCACATCGTTATCTACGCGGGTCATCTCCTTCAGGTATAAGCGCTTAGCTGGCGCTTTAGTCAGAAAATCGCTGACCTCAAACAGGCTGGGCGACTGTGTAGTTCCGTCTGCAATAGGCAGCAACATCAAACTGAGTTCATCAATCAGTCCGTCGTTCAGCAGAGAACCATTTAGATGGCCACCGCCTTCCAACATGATGGTTTCAATGGGAAAAAGTGCTTTCAACTGCTCCGAGGCGGAAGAAAAGTCGATTTGCTCCTTGCCGGCAAAAATGTAAGAAATACTTTTTTGCTGGAGGTAATGCAGGTAATCATCACTCACCTGCTCTGTGAGTATCTCGATGATATGATCACCACCCGTTTTGTTGCTATCCCAATCCAGCTTGCCCTTTGCATCAACAGCAATGGCAAAGGACTTTGCATTTTCATTTCCTATAAAGGCTGTCCTGGCAATCGGTTGAACTGCTTTCGTCAAGACAGGATCAACTCCGTTGGCAAAATCCTTTTCCATAGTTACCCTGCCGCAAAGCCACGCCTGACTTTCAAATTGATCGTGATATTTCTCAAAAACACCAGAGAACGTTTTGGTCAGATTTTCATCGCGCCAGTCAGCTGTCAGAATCCTGCCATCAACAGTAGACATCATGTGGCAGATGATATAAGGTTTAGTCATTGATTTATCTATTTAATCCTATACAAAGACCGTAATCCCGATTTTTGTTTGCGGGAATTAAATAAAAACTATTGTCCGGAAGACTGCCCCAGCAGCCGCTGAAAAAAAGGCTTAAGCTCATTGGCAAGCACGAGGTGGTCCGCAACACTCGGGTGCCCGGTACAGCCATGGGCATCCATAGGCTCAAAAAAGAATGTCCGCACCGCGGGATCATCGGGGTAAAGCGCATCTACTTGCGCCTTTACTGCCTGGAGGCATTCCTGTAACAACTCCCTGGAGTCGCCTTTGATCATCGGACTGCTCAACAATACCAGTTGTGCTTTCGGATATTTTTTTTTGATAAGTTTGACAAAATCCACATATGCTGAGGTAAAGATCTTCTTATCAAAGGGATCACGTGGCGTTTTTCCATCTCCGTTACTAAGATCATTTGTTCCCAGGGCAATGCTGACAATCCGGGGGCTATAGGTATTGAAGTTCCATTTTGCTGTATTGCGCTCCTGAAAGTAAATATTTTCATATACCTGAGGCATTGAGGGGGATGGCTTGTTCCAGGTGCGGTAGATACCGATGCCACTTACACTGCTTAGGAAGTAGTTAACTCCCAGCGCCCTGGCGAGACGTGGGCCATAAGCCATATATGCATTGTGCTGGTCGTGGTAATCACCAGTACCACAAGGAACATCCGTAGTATCTGATGCAGCGCCACAGGTAATGCTGTTGCCGATAAATTCAATAACAGGCAACGTTCCGGCTTCAAGCGCCCTAACTCACTGAGCTGCGACCTTAGAGACAACTACTGCACCGGTATGCGCTTCGGTTGCTTTATAAATCCAAATCTGATGTTCGCCTGGCCCGGCAGCATCGATCAGCACCGGACCAGGATCATTACCATTGATTCGGATTCTCTTTTGATAAACCCCGTCCAGCTCATATTGAATGTAGTTGTGGCCTTTCACATCATTTAAAGAGAGATACAGTGCACACTGGCTTCCTTTGAACTTCAAACCAAAGTGCATGGCAGAACTGATCATCTCCAATCTGCCCTTCTCATCATAAGCGTATCTGCCAAAAGGCTTTAATTTAGTTGCATATAAAGTATCCGTTTCAAGGAACCGTTGCGGATTGTCGCTAGGTATTGCAAATCCTGAAGACTGTGAACCGAGTAGAATGGTAAAAACTAGAAGAATGCTGACTTTCATGATGATGGAACAATGGTTATTTTTGTTCCAAGATAGCAAACAAAGATATGCCTGTTTGCGATCGTCGGAAAACTATCATAAAAAGATTAAAAAGTATATGCCTTGAGGCAGCATTACTTTCGTTTTGGCTTATCCGTATACGATTTGCCTGCAGCGGTATTCAAAAAATCTTCCGCCTCTGCATGATCAGTGGACAAACTGACTTCCAGCCATTCTTCCATTTCAGCATCTCTGGAGGCGTTTGCACTTTTCAATATGCCAATGGCTTCACTTCCCAGTACAAGATGTGTCGGTGGCGCAGGATGGGCCGCCAGCATAACCATTACTTCGGCCGCCTTTTCAGGATCACCAACAGGTATAAATTTCCCGCTCTTAAATAGATCTGTTCGCTGATTCACCATGTCATAACCCTCGATCTCCTTTGCGTAAGTCATGGATGCACCAGCCCAGTCTGTACGGAAGCCTCCAGGCTCTACACTGGTTACAAAGATCCCCAGTGGAGCTACTTCCTTCGCCAGGGCCTCTGTAAATCCTCCAAGTCCAAACTTGGCCGCCTGATACATTGTCAGTCCCGCATTTCCTACCCTTCCACCTACAGAACTGATCTGCAGAATCCTGCCTGCAGCCTGTTTACGCATGTAAGGTAAGACAGCCCTTGTCAGCGCTATGGGGGCATAAAGATTAGTTTCCAGCTGGCTGCGCACCTGATCATGTGTGTATGCCTCGGCAGCTCCGATGATACCAAATCCTGCATTGTTGACCAGCACGTCAATTCTTCCAAAATGTTCTATGGCAACAGAGACCGATTGGTAAACCTGCTCATGATCTGTAACATCCAATCCGATTGGCAAAATCTGCTCAGGAAACTGTGTAACAAGATCATCTAATTGTCTGACGTCCCTCGCTGTTGCGGCAACACTATCGCCATTTTTTAGTACTGCAGTGGTAAGGCTACGTCCTAAGCCCCGTCCACTACCTGTAATGAACCATATCTTTTTCATCGTTGATTTTTAAGTTGAATCAAAGATATGCTGAGTACAGCGCGGAATGCTTTGTTGAGAAGCTCAAACTAATTTGGCAGGAAGCTCAGGCCGGCTTGCTACTTAGGGTTTAAAAAAACTAACAGCTGAATTTACGACTGATGGTTGTCATCTCTGTAATATTCTGATTAGAAAACTATATGATGATTTTATTATTGTATTTATTTGTAAATTAAGCACTTAAACACATATCAAATATGAACCTTTTATTAACCTCTATGTTGGCTTTAGCGCTCGGCAGCCAGCTCCCCGCCTCAGCGGCAAGTACAGACACTACAATCCCGGGTAACCTTGATCAAATTTCGTTATCAGACACCACGAAAAAAGCCATGTCTGCAAAAGACTGGAAAAAGATGGAAAAGGAAATCAAGAAGAGTATGCCAAAGGACATGGCTAAAATCATGATCAAACAGTTAAAATCCGTTGACACCAATAAAATGGGTGATTTCAAGGTGAAGTCGGGAAATGCTGCGCTTACGAATTACGACCTGAGCTCTTCAGATATGGAAGAAGCTTTTGACAAATCTGAATACAGGGAAGAGCGAAAGGACATCATTGACGATTTCAAAAGCGAATCTTTTGACAGTGGTTCGGAACGAAGAGAAGCCAGAAAAGAGATGAAGCAGGAATTGCGCGAACTCAGAAAAGAATTTAAGAGAGAACAAAAAGACACGAAAAAAGAAAGCAAACAAGACCAGAGGGAAATGAAGCGCGATCTTAAAGAGGCAATGCGGGACATGAAAGGATGATCATTGCTCTCCCAGCCTATTAACGATAAAAGTGATTAGAGGAGTCTCTGGCTATTTTTCTCCGCTTCAAAAGGAGCATCAATCGCCAGGGCTGCTTTATTTTTTGATGCTGCCACGGCAAGCACGTCACATCGCTCATTTTCGGGATGGGCGTTGTGTCCTTTAATCCAGGTAAACCTGACCTGATGTAATTTATAAACCTCCAGGAAACGGAGCCAGAGGTCTTTATTTTTTTTGTCTTTAAAGCCCTTTTTCACCCAGCCAAATACCCATTTCTTTTCAACAGAATCCACTACATATTTGGAATCAGAAAAGATCATTACTTCCTGTCCAGGTGTTTTTAAGGCGTTCAGCCCAACGATCACCGCCAACAGCTCCATACGGTTATTGGTGGTCATTCTAAAACCTCCACTCAGTTCTTTGTAATGGTTTCCTGATCGCAAAATCACGCCATATCCACCAGGACCTGGATTTCCACTAGCTGCACCGTCGGTATAAATTTCAATCATAACTGAGACAAATCTATGTTTTTAAGCGTTAAAAGCAATTTATGTAAGGCAATTTAAATTTTATTCAAAATTCAATTCACTGAATTTTAATTGATTAAAAGAAATTTGCATTTTGAAGGTCAAAAATATTTGCGGGGAATGATTTAAATCGTACTTTTGTGGCGTTGCAAAACATACGGTGGTTTTAGCTCAGTTGGTTAGAGCATCGGTTTGTGGTACCGAGGGTCGTGGGTTCGAGCCCCATATTCCACCCCAGTTTTTGAAAGCAGTCTGAAAAGACTGCTTTTTTTTGGTTCGAGTCTCTTCTTCTACACACTATCTATGGGTGGATCGGTATCGTTTATAATCTTCAAAATATCAGGTATATAGTCTTTACATGATTAAGTTGTCATATATAAAAAATTAAATTATCTTTACATGATAAGAGTCTCATATATAAAAACTTTGTATGAAGAAATTGGCCAAATTGAGAAATGATGTAGCTTTTAACGAATTGCCTCCACTGCCTCCTGATCAAATTAAAGTGGAGACAATTCCTGTTTTAAGACAAGTCGTCCAATCGTCAATAGCCCTTTCGGAATTAAAAGGACTAGCCCATACACTCCCTAATCCTTCTATACTTCTGAACGCTGTAATACTTAAAGAAGCTCGCATTAGTTCTGAAATTGAAAATGTAATTACAACTCATGATAGGCTATATCAAGCATTGTCTGCAAGTGGATCACAAATAGATCATGCTACCAAGGAAGTTCTACGCTATAGGGAAGCTATACTCGCCGGATTTAAAATGATCGTTCAAAAGGGATTTTTGAATACAAACGGAGTATTGGCTATACAGGAAATACTGGAAGAGAATAAAGCAGGACTTAGAAGATT
>Ga0157373_10002506_pt1 | contig 13977 bp, 11 predicted proteins | sample C65metaG_FD_113460 | JGI IMG/M metagenome (GOLD analysis project Ga0157373, IMG submission 113460) | Corn rhizosphere microbial communities from Kellogg Biological Station, Michigan, USA - C6-5 metaG | ecosystem: Host-associated > Plants > Roots > Rhizosphere > Soil | place: USA: Michigan... | reverse complement strand
TACAATATTGCTTTTAATGGCGGACAAACCGTAAACACTTATGGCTACGCTGCCAGTGTAAGTGTAGACCTGTCGCATAACTTTTTGGCTAAGGTCAACTACTTTTCAGACAACATTAAGAACAAAAACAACAGCCAGGTAAACAACTTTAACACGCCTCATTACCACGTTAACATGGAATTTGGCAACAGCGGTTTCGGCAAAAAGCAAGAATGGTCGTTTGGCACTACCCTACGTTACAAGCCCGGCTATTTCTATGTTGTTTCGGGTGGCTTAGCTGAGGGCAGGGTTCCCAGTTCAGCAGTTATAGATGCCCAGGTAAGTTACAAACTTATCAAAGCACGTTCCGGCATAAGGCTGGGTGCTACAAACATTACCAACAAATACTATTCAACCGGCGTTGCCAACCCAAATATTGGCGCGGTCTATTATGTAACTTATGCATATAATATCTTTTAATATGAAAACCATCCCATCATTACTAATTGCCCTTCTTGTTACCCTTTCTTTGTTTTCCTGCACAGGAAACAAATCAACGCAAGCGGGAAACTACAAAACCAGGTTAACCTTTAAACCTGGCGAAGAACAGAAAATTGCCGAAGCTTTCCTGTCGATAAAAGACAGCACACAAATTTTATTGAAGCAGGGCACCTATAAATTCGACAACCTGAGCATTGCACAGGTGAACCACATCATGATACAGGGCGATGGCCATGACAAAACTATTCTCGACTTTAAAGAACAAAGCCAGGGCGGCGAAGGGATCAGGGTAACAGATGTAAAAGGCTTTGTGATTGATGGCATGACCATTCGCGATTCTAAAGGCGATCTGCTAAAGATTAACAAGAGCCGGGATGTTACCATTACCAACCTCCATGCGGTTTGGAGTAAAGCCGACTCAACCAGCGGTGGCTATGCCATTTACCCTGTAATGTGCAAAAATGTATTGATAGAAAACTGTTATACAGAGGGCTCGTCAGATGCAGGCATTTATGTTGGTCAAACGGATAGTGCAGTGGTAAGAAAATGTAAAGCAGCAAAAAATGTTGCAGGCTGTGAAATCGAGAACACATCTAATGCCCAGGTTTACGACAATGAATTTTATAACAACACCGCGGGCTTTCTGGTATTCGACTTACCGGATCTTTCAAAGAAAGGCGGCCATGTTAAAGCCTACAACAATTACATCCACGATAATAATTTCAGAAACTTTGCAAAGGCAGGCAGCTTTGGCACCTCATGGGGTGTGGGTAATGCCTCACCCGGAAGCGGTATTATTATATTGGCGGCATCAGATATTGAGATCTATAACAACCGGATCATTAACAACAATTCATCCTCAATAACCATTGCTTCGGGCTTTGCAGTTGATGAAAAAGCTGCCGAGAAAATAAACGACAATTACTTTCCCATTTCAAAAAACATCAATATTCACAACAATACTATTGAAATGGGCCCCGCCTTTCCGCAGCCAGCCTATGAGCACCGTATTGGAAAAATATTAGTAGCCGTTGAACAGCAGTTAAATGCCAGTGATCCGGCAAGAAAAAACAAACGTATCCCTTTCATTATGTACGATGGCATCTCGAGCAATATCTTAACCAAGGGTACAGCAGTTAATCCGGATTCTATTTGCATAAAGCAAACGGGCGACAACCTATTTGTAAATGCCGACTTTTTAAACATCAGCAATCCTAAAAACTGGAAACCAAACACAAACATTACCCCTTATATCTGCAAGTAAAAATCAGTATCAATGCGTAAAACTTATCTTTTGGGGTTTCTCCTCCTTTTCAGTATTTCACTTTCCATTTTAAGTGAGCAGGGTTGTAAAAACAAAACCGGCCAGGCTGTGCAAAACAGTGGCTTTGTATTTAAAGAAAAACTATCTGATTATGGTTTCTTTAAAAACAAACTAAAGGATCTTGATCCCAATGAAGGGGTTTTGCATTATGATATCAGTACCGCTCTCTTTACAGATTATGCCGTTAAAGACCGCTTCATTGTTTTACCAAAAGGTACTGCAATGAAGTACACGGCACAGGGTGCGCTTGAATTCCCTGACTCAACCATCATCGTTAAAAACTTTGCTTATACCAATGTCAATCATCAGAAAATAATGATCGAAACAAGGCTACTGGTTAAAGACCCTTCCGATAAGAACTGGAAGGTGATGAATTATCTGTGGAACAAAGAACAAACAGAGGCCATCAAACACATTACCGGAGCAAAAATCCCGATTACCTTATTGGATAATGATGGCAATAAACTCTTTACAAATTACCAGGTACCAAACACCAATGATTGCAAGCGTTGCCACATTAAAAATGATGTGTTAATCCCTATTGGTCCAAAAGCCAGAAACCTTAACATTACCCTTGTCGGACAAAGTACCAATCAACTTAAGGCATGGGCAGCAAAAGGAGTACTTAAAGGATTGCCAGATACGGGAGCGGTTGCTCAATTACCGAACTGGGCCGATGCTAAGCATTACAGTCTGGAACAACGCGCAAGAGCATACCTTGATATAAACTGTGCCCACTGTCATACCAAAGGAGGCGACGCCTATAATACAGGTCTGTTTCTAGAATATGAGCAAACCAACCCCAATCATTTAGGGATCAGAAAAGCCCCGGTTTCGGCCGGAGGTGGAGCTGGCGGGCTTAATTATGATATTATACCTGGCGATGCTACCCATTCTATTTTAGCTTACAGAATGAATAGCACAGAGCCGGGCACTGCTATGCCTGAGCTTGCAAGGACCCTTCCTCATAAAGAAGGAATTAAATTGATCAGGGAATGGATAAACAGTTTAAAATAAAAAAGAACAGCCGTATATTTCTTCCGACTGTTCTAACCTAATTCACAAAACTCCCTAAGTTTATGAATGCTGTGCATCCATCCAGATCAACACAGCACTCAGCCTAAATAGTGTTAAACCAAATTGGTATGGCCAGATCAGGGCTAACCATTCCCTGATCCTTTATTAACTAACAATCCGCAAGGGTGGCGGAAGGATCTTTATTACAGTTTCTCCTTCAATGCCTCATAGGTCTTTTTATAATCCGCATTATCGGATTCCTTTTCAACAAGCTTTTTACTCCATGCCAATGCTTTGGCAAGCTCCTCTTTGTCTGCACTATACTCTAATACAAAGTTGGCATTGGTATTTATGGTAGCCAGGTTGGCTGTATCTTCATATTTCTCGGTGTAGTTTACAATTGCTGAGGCAAAAGCTTTCCAGTCCTTACCGTAGTAAAAAAACAGTTTCACTCTGGTAACAGTCCGGTCGGCAGTTGTGGCATCATGCTTTTGCGTTACCGATGCGGCTATTGTTTTCCAGTCAGGGATTTTGTCTTTGGCTTTAGCAGCCTCAACAGCCGGGTTAATAATTGCATCGGCAATGGCTTTATCTTTTTATTTAATATCTGTGGCGTCAGATGATTTTGGGGCGGCAGTTACCACTTTACTCAGCTCATCAATTGCACTCAATTTCAAATACAACTATGAACTGGTCCGAATTTCCGAAGTCAATTATGAGCTCTTCCTCAGGTCAAGGAACCCCGAGGTAAAAATGCTTGGCATACTGGCCAACCTTGGAGATGGCAACCCTAGTAAAGGAAATACGAGCCAGCTTAGAGCCTAAGAAATAAACAAAGTATGACATCAGTCAGCATAGGCGACTAGTCCGCTATCATACGATTTGGCCGTATCCAGTAATAGCAATAAGGATTGTATATCGCTATCATTAACAGTATGCTTTTGAATATTCACCCTGATTTGCCGTATTAAAGATGTGTCCCATCTAAAGTCCGAATGGTAGTCAAACCTTTCAGGAATGATCTTCTTTACTTTTAGTCTGTCAAAAATTTGATCATCTATACTGCCTATTAATTTACATTCCTCTTCTTCTGGATAATTCGGCATATTCTGATTATCGGCTAATAAATAGAAATCTAACATACAGAACTTATTTTTCGATATACAAATATTAACTATTTTAAAATCAATTAATTACAAAAAATAAGCAACAAAAGAATAACTGAGTAATTGATATTGCTTACCTCTATTGGGTAGGAAATTGAACTGTTCCTGTTCACTCTAACTGATCCAGTAGACTTGAGTTGAACAGCAAACCCTCTCTGAAGTTCATGCCTAATCTCAAAATATCGGGTATCAAAAAGCAACGACAATTTGTTTCTTGAGATAGTCTCAAGATCCTCACCGCGGCTGGATAGAGGCAATTTAATGCTACCACAAGTTTCCGACTTATCAAAATTTGGCTTTGTCATTTAGAGAGGTTTTTAATTCGAATATACAAGTGCTAAGTGTTTTTTGTTAAATGATCCAAAATTGGCGGTTCAAGTATTTTTCAATCTCAATAAACCTTCCGGTAATCCTTAATCTTCTATAATTGCTTTAAGATTATCAGAAAGGTAATGATCAAAGAGATTGTTTGTTTAAAGATACATAATTGAATTATTTAAAATTCCTTCCCCCATAAAAGGTTCCCTTTGGAACTTCCCCGGGAACCGTTGTAAGTACTGGCAAATCCTCTTGCTCCCGCTGCACCAATTTACCCATCAGTTTAGTCAAATCCACGCATTTGCTCACAATGACATGAACCACCTCTCCTTCCCGCTGCAAACGCCCCTCCACCATCAACAGCCTTGAATGCAAAATCTCTTTCCGGTAGGTATCAAAAAACTTTTCAAATACCACCAGATTGCTAAAGCCAGTCTCATCCTCAATGGTAATAAAACATACCCCACCGGCAGTTCCCGGTCGTTGTCGAACCAGCACGAGCCCGGCAACCTTCACCAATTGTCCGTTCTGCGCCTCCTTATTGATCTGATGGCAGGACAAGATGCGCAGCATCTCCAGTTGTGATCGCACAAAGCTCACCGGGTGTGCTTTTAACGATAAGCCTACGGTAGCATAATCCTGAACCACATGTTCTCCTTTGCTCATCAACGGCAATTCCACCTGTGCCTCCAACATACTTTCTGAGGGTTGCCCTTTAAAAATCACCACTGGCATATCCTGCAAGGCAGAAACCTCCCATAATGCTTTTCTGCGGTCCAACCCAATCGAGCGGAAAGCATCAGCACCTGCCAGTCTTTCCAGTGTATTAATCGCTATTCCTGCATCACGTAAGGCCGTAACTGTCCTGTACTCATTTCCCCTGCAATTCACCAAAACATCCATCTCCTCCTGCCCTAAACCTTTAATCTGCCGGAAACCCAAACGGATCGCACAATACTTCCCTGATTTTTCTTCCAGCAAATTATCCCATGTAGAATAATTGATATCAACTGGCCGAACCTCCACACCATGTTTTTGTGCATCAATTACAATCTGCGCAGGCTGGTAAAAGCCCATTGGCATACTATTGAGCAAAGCTGTAGCGAAGGCATCCGGATAGTAGTGTTTCAGCCAGCAGGACACATAAACCAGCAAAGCAAAACTTGCCGCATGACTTTCGGGGAAACCATAACTCCCAAAACCCTCCAACTGCCTGAAAATCCGTTTGGCAAACTCCTCGGTATATCCCTTTTTCATCATCCCCTCGACCAGCCTCTGTTCATACAAATTAACCGTTCCGGTATACTTAAAAGTGGCCATACTGCGACGCAGTCCATCTGCTTCGGCGGGTGTAAATCCTGCGGCTACAATGGCAATTTTCATTGCCTGTTCCTGAAATAGCGGCACACCATAGGTTCTTTCTAAAATTTCTTTTAATTCAGCGGAAGGGTATTCTACAAGTTCATCACCATTACGTCTCCTCAAATAAGGATGCACCATATCTCCCTGTATGGGGCCAGGCCTGACAATGGCAACCTCAATCACCAAATCATAAAAACATTTGGGCCTTAACCTGGGCAGCATGGACATCTGTGCCCTGCTTTCAATCTGGAATACCCCCAGTGTATCCGCAGCACTAATCATATCATAGACCTCCGGATCATCCTGAGGGATATTGGCCAGGGTCAGATCTAAACCATAATGCGCTTTGCACAAGTCAAAAGCCTTGCGGATACAAGTCAGCATACCCAAAGCCAATACATCCACTTTCAGAAAACCCAAAGCATCAATATCGTCCTTGTTCCATTCAATATTCGTACGGTCTTCCATACGCGCATTCAGGATCGGACAGAGATCAGTCAGCTTCCCATTGGTCACCACAAAACCACCCGTATGCTGGCCCAATTGTCTGGGGAAACCCATCATCTGCGCGGTCAGTTGCAAGGTCTTCATCAAATGAGGATCCCGGGGATTCAAACCCTGTTCAGTCACACGCTTACCCTCAAACCATTCGTCTGTAAACTCCCATACTGAACTGGATAACCTGTTCATGGTATCCACAGATAAACCCATGGCCTTGCCCACATCTCGCAAAGCACCTTTCTGGTGCAGCTGTGTTACCGTCGCCACAATCGCTGCACGGTCACGGCCATACTTGGTATAAATGTACTGCATGATTTCCTCCCGACGTTCATGCTCAAAGTCCACATCAATATCGGGCGGTTCATTCCTGTCCGAAGAAATAAAACGCTCAAAAAGCAAGTCGAACTTCATAGGGTCTACTGAGGTTACACCCAGACAGAAACAAATTGCTGAATTGGCCGCTGATCCCCTTCCCTGGCATAAAATGCCTCGGCTTCTCGCTTCGCGGACAATGTCTTCCACAAAAAGGAAGTAATTCGCATAATCCATCTTCCGCACAAAGTCCATTTCATGGGCAATCATGTTCAATACTTTTTCCGGGATAACCTCCCCATAAAATGCATGTGCGCCTTTAAAACACAGGTATTCCAGCTCTTCCAATGGCGAACGACCGCTTTTGTTGATCTCCTCCGGATATACATATTTCAGTTCATCCAGTGCGAAAGCACATGCCTCAGTGATGTGCATCGTATTGCGGATCGCTTCGGGATAATTACGGAACAAGCGGTGCATTTCGGCAATCGGTTTCATATAACGTTCCGCATTCTGATGCAACCTGAAACCAGCCTCCTTGATGGTACACTTTTCTCTCACACAGGTCAGCACATCCTGTAATTCCCTTCTGGAAGGATTGTGGTAATGCACATCACCGGTGGCTACAACAGGTATTCCAAACCTAGCAGATAACTGCTGGATGCGAAAGATCAACTTATCATCATTACCCAGGTACGTACGTGTTGCAGAAAGGTATAACTGCTTACCCAAAGCTTCCCCATATTCCTCAAAATCCTTAACAAAGGAATCCTCAAAATTGAAATGACGGTTCAGCACACCAGGCATCACAACGGTAAACAACATCCCTTCAGCGTGTTCATAAACATCCGCCTTATTCAAATGGCAGGAACCTTTTTCCGCACGCAGATTCCCAACCGTTAATAAAGCCGAAAGTCTGCAATAAGCATCTTTGTCCGTAGGATAAGCCAGTAAACTTGGCCCATCCAGTAAATCCAGGCGACAGGCGGGAATGATCTGAATGTTTTTTTCTTTAGCTGCAGCGTGTGCACGAACAATGCCTGCCAACGTATTGCGATCAGTAATGGCTACCTTTTTATAGCCGAAAGCAGCTGCCTGATCCACCAGTTCATGGGGATGGGAAGCCCCCCTTAGAAAGCTGAAATTAGAAGTCACCTGTAATTCACTGTATTCCATATCTCATTCTTCATGCAAAAAAACCATGTATAAACCATTGGTACCGCTGCTCGCCCCCATAGTGACCCGAACGGAACAGCCAGTAACGCTGTCCCAGTTCATCTTCCACCTGGTAATAATCCCTGTGCTCTCCTACATCTAACCACCACTCCCGTTCTATGCGCTCAGGACCATCGGCCTTCACCACAACATGCCTGATGCCCATATAAATAAAAAACTTTGGCGGATGATCGGGTATCAAGGCCATTACTTCGATTGGGACAGGTTTACTCAACAATTCTGTTGGGCGCGGTCTGTCAATATGCCATTGGGCTATCGGTTTTTCAGTAATGGAAACTGCCCGGTTCGCAGATCGTTCCGGCCAATAGCGAGCTGCAGGGACATAACGATGAATCACATCAGGCCCCATTTTACCGGTTACCCTGTCCAGCAGCTGGATCACACTCTGATCATCCAGTCCGGGCTTACCCGCCCAAAGCGCTTCTTGTCCGGGTAAAATATCATCCACTTTAGGCGCTTCCAACACAAACAGTTCAATGCCCAGGGCCGGGCGGATCTGATCGATCTTCAACTCGAAAAGTTTAAACAAATGACTGACGCTACAGGTTGCCCCGCTGGTTCCTATAGAAACTTGTACCACCTTGCCATCAATACGATAACAAGTCAGCACCCCTGTCCTTAAGCCCTTGCCCTCATTTTGCAGTCGCAGACACAAATGCTCCAGTAATCGGCTGATCGCCACTTCAATGCCAATGCGGGTTTTAATCGGCTCCAGACAAGGCAAGCGTTCCTGAAAAAGAACAGGCACCTGCAAAGGAGTAATCAACTCATCAACTGTACCCAAAGCCTGCCCCAAACGGGCCAAAAAATCCTCTCCGAAACGCCTGCGCAGCACCGAGCGCGGCATACCTATAAAACTCCTGATCCGGTAAAAACCAAGCTTGCTCAGCTTAGCCAGTGTATTTTCCGGTAAACGCAAGGCTTCTGGCGGCAACGCAAGCAGGGCTTCTGTATGCGTCCCGGGTGCAATCAAAGGAGTTACTTTTCCAAAACGAGCTATTGCCCATGCGGCACCGGCAGTATCAGCCATCGCCACACGAACCGTATAACCCTTGCTTTTTAACCTGGATACGATTTCTTTCAGGTATTCCCGTTCCCCGCCCCAAAGGTGGGTACAGCCACTTACATCCAGGAACAACCCATCTACCGAAAAATCATCGGCCATCACCACGGGTGAATAACGCACACACCACTCTCCAAGTCCTTTCAGCAATATGGTAGTGCGCCCGGCTTTATCATCCAAAACCTCCAGTCCCGGGCAAAGGGCCTTGGCATCAGCTGCACGCATTCCTATCTCAATTCCCTGCGAAGCAGCTAAAGGACTTGTCGCAGTAATCATATTGCGCCCATGATCGGGCGCTGCGAAAACAAAAGGAATGTCACAAAGTTCCGGCCGGCGGATCAGCTGCCAGTCTGCCAGCAAATGACGGAACCATATCGAAACATAACGCTTTTGCATTTTTTAGCCGTTTAACCAATTTGTCTTTCCTCTTGATCGTACCATGCTGCTGTTTTCAAGGCTGGAAGTACTTCCACAAAACGATCTCCTCCCCATTCCATGATCCAGCTTCCCGGATTTCCATTACGGACTTTGGTCAGCTCCACCTTCCAGCGAGGGAAACCCACACCAGGCATTTCATCCTCGGTTACACTGGGTACCGGGCTGATCTTCCAGCGCGCTGAAGCCACCGTACTTACGGCCTTACGGGCGTCTTTACGTAAAATAAAACCCGTCACACCAGAACCTTCCACCGCAAGCTGGAGTCTACGGGATTCAATCAAACTCAGTTCATTCAACTCCGCCACCACAGCAGCAAGACCTTCACATTTTAAAGCCTCCTCCATAATCCAGAGCACATCTTTTTCCCTGGTAACATCCATAAAAATGATCCGCTCGGGTTCTACGTTGAACAGACAAAGGGAAACCGGGAATAACTTTCTTGCAGTACTGATCCATACACAAGCAGCGCCATCCTTCATCAATACCGAAAGCAAGCCACCGATAAAACCATCGCTCGCTGCCGCATGTTCGGGCAGCACCGTAATAAATTCATGAATGGCCTTTTTCGGAAAAACCCCGTTTGGAAATACGTTTTCCAGCTCACCAAGGCCAATCGCCTCAGCAGCTTCTTTACCTTGCAGTTTAAAGCCCTGCCACAGCAGAATATCCTGTTGTAATTTACTAACCAATTCCTGTTTTGCGTTCATGATGTTATCCCCTTTCTTGAATCATTGTATTAGCAATGCAAATGAACAAACAAATATAATACTAAAAATATTAGTATTATAAATAAAATGAGAAAGAATTTTTACGCTCGATTTTTCTCGCTAAAATCCTAAAACTCCCGTCATCTCCTTTGGTTAACCAAAGGAGATGACGAGGAAGGGCGATGAAGGGAAGGGCAAGGACGACGTTTACTGTACCAACACCGGACATAATAGTGTGATTGCTAAGGCCAGCTTGAAGACAGCGTCGAGGCAGCATCGACATTCCTTCGGAAAAAGGTACCTGTTTTCCGAAAGAATCCTATCGCAGTCCTTAATTTGCCTTGATTCAGTCGAGACCCAGGTACTAGCATTAACATATTGAGTGCTATACAAAAGGAGATTAATTGAAAAATTTATTAATAAAAAAAAGTCCTGTATCATAATTATGATACAGGACTTTTTTCATCCTCACGTCATCCCGAACGAAGAGAGAGATCTCTTGGACTACGCCTAAACAAGGGATCTCTCTCTTCGTTCGGGATGACGGAGAAGAGTAATGACGGTCAAGGGTGATATCCGTCTGTCCCTACTTCACTACCATTTCTTTTTTGCTAACCGTATGTGCGCTGAAATACCCCAGGGCATCATTGCTAATATTTGAAGGCGGGTTACCTGGAGTAACACCACCACCAGGACCATTCTGTGATTGCTGACTTAATGTATTCCAGTAAGTAAATACATTTTTATCTATACACTGCATCTCAACTTCTACGTTATCGCCTGTTTTCAGCTCATCGTCATCATCATTTTTCCCATTAAAAAACATCACACTCGGAACATTGTTTCCATCGGTAAAGCGATCATTTTCAGAATACACACTTCTCGATTGAAAACCATTCACTTTTAGCACAAACCGGTACTGATTGGCAATTCCGGCAGGATCTTTATAATGTACCTGTGCCTGCTTTTGCTTTTCGCTACCAAAATTAAATACTTTAACATCAAGCGAATCAATGCCTACAGAATCTGGCATGGTTGAAGAAGCAGTATAAAGCACATTATTTATATTTACTTTAAGGCTATATGTGCGGCCCGGTTCTCCTTTGAACGCACCAAAAGTATAGCTGCCGGGTGTGCTTTCGGTAAAGATCCATGAACTGCCCTGATCATCAGTTACATTTACTACGGCACCTTGAACAGCCGGGTAATCGTTAGGTTCAGTATAAGCAACCGATTGACTTATTTTAATGGTTTGCATCCCCAATTTATTGGTAATGTTGCCTTCTATCACCAACTGATTTGGAGAAGTATTAAGCTCAACGTCTATCACTTTTTCACATGAACATATGCTAAAGGATACTGCAAGTAACAGACTTAAATATTTGATTTTTCTTAACATCACTATTAAAATTTAAAGTTGTAAGTTACCGAAGGAATAATGCCAAAAAGGCTGGTTTGCACTGCTTCGGTACGTGTTGGATCATTTTCTTTATCGCGGAACTGGATAGAATAAGGGTTTTTGCGGTTCAATGCATTGTAAACACTGAATGTCCAGCTAGAACGGAATTTCTTGGTTTCCTTAGCCTTTAATGTTGCCCCTAAATCTAAACGGGAAGTATATGGCATTCTGTTGGCGTTTCTATCGGTATAATAATAAGTGGTAAGACCACCTACATTATATTTTCCGGCCGGATAGGTTACGGCATTACCAGTGCTGTAAATGTAATTAGCTGATACCGACCAGCGGCGACTAAGGTTGTACATGGCAACCAAAGCCAGGTCATGTGTACGGTCTTGCTTTGCATTATAATATTTGCCTTTATTGATTTCATCAAATTGCCTTTCGGTTTTTGAAAGGGTATAGCTCAACCAACCGGTAAGCTTGCCTTTGGTTTTTTTACCATAAAGCTCAAGTCCGTATGCCCTGCCCTTGCCATACAACAATTCAGATTCAACATCTTTATTAGCTGTTAGTTCAGCAGCATCTCTATAATCTATCTGATTTTGCAACCATTTATAATACACCTCGGCAGAAAATTCGTAAGCATTGCTTTCGCTATTTTTGAAAAACCCTAAAGCTACCTGATCTGCAATCTCGGGCTTAATGTTATTGCTGCTCATTACATATTGATCTGTTGGAGAGCTGGTGCCTGAATTGCTAAGGATATGGATATTTTGGGTATTTCGGTTGTATGATGCCTTTACAGAGTTTCGCTCATTTAAGGTGTAACTTGCCGAAAGACGCGGTTCTAAGTTGAAGTAATTTTTAACAAATTCACCGCTTTTATAGGTTGATGAGGAACTTACTTCTCCTGAACTGTCATATGTATTTATTGTACCGGGCCCCAAAAGGGAAAACTGGCTTAATCTTAAACCATATAATAAATTAAATTTATCGCCAATGGTCCATTCGTCTGAAGCGTATACAGCCATTTCTAATCCGTACCTGTTCTCTATAGAAAGAGGGTTGAAGCTCGAATTGGCCGATGCGGTAATGTCAGATGGTGCTATTCTATGGTGTGTGGCCTGCAATCCGAATCTTAGGATGTGGTTACTGGTATAATATTGCAGGTCTTCTTTAAAATTAAAATCTCTGATCAAGGATTTTACCTTGGCATTGCTATTTTCATCGAGCAGTTCTATGGCATAGTTGTACTTGTTATAGATCAAAGATGTATTTGAAAACAACCTGTTGTTAAATACATGGTTCCAACGGATAGTAGCTGTTGTATTGCCCCAATCGTTTGCAAAAAGGTCTTTGATACCAATATTATCCTGCCCAAAATAGCCTGAAAGAAACAGCGTATTCTTATCGTCAAACTTGTAATTCACCTTGGCATTAATGTCGTAAAAGTTTAACGTATTGTTCTTTAATGCCGAATCGCCCGAGGCTTTAAGCAAAAGATCTACATAGGTGCGTCGGGCGCTAATCATAAAAGAGCTTTTATTCTTAACGATTGGTCCTTCTGCTTATGCGTGAGGCGATGAGCCCTAGTCCACCTTCAAAGCCATATTCTTTATCATTACCATCCTGCATTTTAACATCAAGCACTGATGACAATCTGCCTCCATATTGCGATGGCATGCCACCTTTGTACAAACTTACGTCCTTTATGGCATCGGCATTAAAGGTTGAAAAGAAACCCAACAAGTGAGATGAATTATATACTGTGGCCTCGTCTAAAAGGATCAGGTTCTGATCGGCAGCTCCTCCGCGTACAAAAAAACCTGTATTGCCCTCTCCTCCTGCCTTTACTCCCGGTAAAAGCTGTATGGTTTTCAGAACATCCTTTTCGCCGAATAGAATAGGTACATTGTCAAGATCGGCCATATTGATCTTGTTGAGACCCATTTGAGGGCTCTTTACATTTTCATTTTTCCTTTCACTGGCACTTATTACTACCTCCTGCAAATCTGAAACGGCAGCAAGTTCTATATTTAGTTTTAAGGCCTTGTTTAAGGTGATTTTTTGAGTATTGCTCTGGTAGCCACTGTAGCTTACGATGAGGCTATACTCGCCTCCATCGGCTGTTAGGGAATAAAATCCGTATGCATTTGTAGCAATACCTGAATTTTGCGTGGCACTTTGCAATCTAACCGTTGCTCCAATCAAGGTTTCTCCGGTTGAAGCATCCCTTACCGTACCACTAATGGCGAAACGCTGCTGTGCAGATAAGAAGAATGGTACTGAAGTAATAGAAAATAAGAGGAAAAAGAGATATACTTTCATAGTGTTTTGGTAATTAACCGCAAAATTATCGTATTAGTATACCATCACCTCCAAAAAACTGATGAAACGGACAAAATAAGTAATGAAGTGTTCAAAAACTCCTTTGAATTGTAGGGAGTAACAATAATACAAAAAAGTGGTAATGACAATCGTCATCTCGAAAGAAGAGAGAGATCTCCTGAATAACACAGGCAAGAGACCTCTCCTATCGTCCTTTAGATTTGTTTTGATTATTTTTAGAATGAGAAGGAAGCAGAAGTAAACTATCCTTTCGTCAGAGTTTGGACTCATGTCTCGATTTAGACTTCTGCCTCCCTTTCATC
>Ga0157373_10002504_pt1 | contig 13983 bp, 10 predicted proteins | sample C65metaG_FD_113460 | JGI IMG/M metagenome (GOLD analysis project Ga0157373, IMG submission 113460) | Corn rhizosphere microbial communities from Kellogg Biological Station, Michigan, USA - C6-5 metaG | ecosystem: Host-associated > Plants > Roots > Rhizosphere > Soil | place: USA: Michigan... | reverse complement strand
GCTATTTAAATGCAGGAAATCCGCTGGATACTTATCTTAGAAATTGTTTATACGATTGCAATTGTCCTGACCTGCCTGCGCATTATCTATGATACCCGCTCTACTACCAAAACACTAGCCTATTTATTACTTACAGTGTTCCTGCCTGTACTGGGCATTATCATCTACTTTAGTGTTGGCACCAACTACCGCAAGCGTAAACTGTACAGTAAAAAGATCATCAAAGATGAGCAGATGCAGCTGAGGGTACGTGAACAAATCTACCTCGAATCAAAGAAAATCTGGGATTCTGTCCCTGATGAAATACTTAAATATCAGAAGCTTGCACAGCTGCTGCTCAACGATGGCATGAGCTTTCTTACCGGCAACAATAAAGTTGAACTGCTGCTGAACGGAGAGCAGAAATTTCCTGAAGTACTGCGCGCGATGCAACAGGCGAGATCGCACATCCATATCGAATACTATATTTTTGAAGATGACGAAATCGGCAATGCCATTAAGGATGTACTCATGGAGAAAGCCAGGGCAGGTGTTAAAGTACGCCTGATTTATGACGACTTTGGCAGCCGCAGTATCAGAAAAAAGGTAATCCCGGAACTGATTGCCGCAGGAGTAGAGGCACATCCTTTTTACAGGGTGCACTTTATCGCGCTGGCCAACAGACTCAATTACAGAAATCACCGCAAGATCATTGTCATTGATGGCTGTATCGGCTTTACCGGAGGAATCAATGTCAGCGACAGGTATATCAACAGAGGTGATGATAAGCAGATATTCTGGAGAGATACGCATGTAAAAATCACCGGCACTGGTGCTTTTTATCTGCAGTACCTGTTTATATGCGACTGGAACTTTTGTGCAGATCAGCCTCTTGCGCCGCAAACACACTTTTTTCATGAATTGAAAGACTACGCCGGGGATGCCGTTGTCCAGATTGCGGCAAGCGGACCGGATTCTGACAACCCCACGATTCTGTTCTCCCTGATTCAGGCGATAGGAATGGCCGAAGAGGAAATACTGATTACCACGCCATATTTTATTCCCGGTGAAAGCCTGCTGGATGCATTGGTTGTGGCAGCATTGAGTGGTGTGAAAGTAGTCCTTCTGATGCCCGACCGGTCTGATTCCAGAATGGTAGCCGCCGCCGGACGTTCCTATTACTCGGAATTATTAAGTGCAGGAGTGGAGATCTATCAATATGAAAAGGGTTTTATACATTCCAAGACGATGGTTTCAGACCAGCAACTGTCGGTGATTGGCACCGCTAATATGGATAACCGTAGCTTTGAACTGAACTTTGAAGTAAATGCAGTGATCTATGACAATGCCACGGCCGAAGAAATGACGAGGATATTTTACCAGGATTTGAAAGAGTCGAAAAAGATTGATGCGGCCGACTGGGAAAAGAGGCCTTTATACAAACAGCTGCCCGAGAAATTAGCAAGGCTTTTATCACCTTTGCTTTAAAGATGAAATATCAGCAGCATTGAAGATACAACACTGCTGATAACCAAAACATTATTTAAATTGGTACTTATTTTTGAGATATTGCTCCACTTCATCTGCTGAAGTAGATCCTGAATTTTTGACTGCCAGTTGCAGCAGCTCCGGGGTAACACCAAACTTTTTGGACCAATATTCTACATCATAGTATTCCTGTAAATTGATCCATCTTTTGTCTGTCAATCTCATTTCATCTCTCTCGTAATAGGTGTTTCTGAGCATAATCAATAAAAATTAAATGGTTTTAGTGAATATCTTATAACAATACTTATGCCTAAATGTACCGGATAGTTTTCCGATATACCATTCCTAATATATTATTTTTATGTTAAAATAAAAAATGATGTTAGGGGTCCAAACAACACAAAATTAACATAGTATTTACATCATAAATATTAGATTTGGGGTGATGATACAAAAAAAATTACCCTTGCTCTTCACGGCTGCGCTGCTGCTCACACAAACAGTTTTTTCACAGGCAAAAAAGAAACCGGGTGCTGCTACCGAACCAGTGAGACTCATCCGTGGACCATACCTGCAGGTAGCCAGCAGTACAGGAATACAGATCCGCTGGAGAACTGATGTTTCTGCACGCAGCAAGGTGCGTTATGGTACCAGTCCCGGTAAACTGGACCAGTCCGCAGAAGATATTAAACTCCTTACCGAACACAAGATCAACCTGAGTGGCTTAAAGCCGCTTACCAAATACTATTATAGTATTGGTGGCTTAAAAGATACACTGCAGGGCGATGAGAATAATACATTTACTACCCTGCCTGAAGCAGGAAAATCTGGTCATTACCGGATTGCTGCATTGGGCGACTGTGGGGATAACTCGATCAACCAGCGCCATGTTAAGGCGGAACTCCTCAAATATCTGGGCCCCAATGATCTGAATGCATGGATACTGCTGGGAGATAATGCCTACCAGGATGGTACAGACTCGGAGTTTCAGAGCAAGTTCTTTAATATCTATAAGAACGACCTGCTTAAGAAATACCCTGTATTTCCGGCACCGGGAAACCATGATTACCATGATACGGACCTGAGTGCCAAACATGCGCAGGAAACACATGAAACTGCTTATTATCAGAATTTCTCTATGCCAACCGAAGGAGAGTCTGGCGGTGTACCTTCACATACACAGGCTTTTTATTCATTTGACATCGGCAACATCCACTTTTTGTCGCTGGATTCGTACGGCAAAGAAGAAAACGCTTACCGTCTGTATGATACAATTGGTCCGCAGGTACAGTGGATCAAAAAAGATCTGGCAGCGAATAAAAATAAAGGCTGGGTAATTGCTTTCTGGCACCATCCTCCGTATACGATGGGCTCACACAATTCTGATAAGGAAGAAGAACTGGTTAAGATCAGGGAAAACTTTATCGGGATCATTGAACGGGCCGGGGTAGATGTCGTATTGAATGGTCATAGCCATGGTTATGAACGCAGCAGGCTGATGATGGGACATTATGGTATGGAGGAGACGTTCGATCCCAAAAAGTATAACCTGAGTTCTTCATCAGGCAGAAATGATGGCAGCAAGGATTCCAAACCCTATACTAAAACTATAAAGAAAGATAAGGGTACTGTATATGTGCTGAGTGGCTCTGCCGGTAAGCTTGGTGGAAAGCAGGCTTCATATCCGCACAATGCAATGTATTTTTCGGATGCTGATCATGGTGGTTCATGTATTCTGGATGTTCAGGATAACAAGCTTGAGCTGAAATGGATCTGCGCAGACGGAGTAATCCGCGACCAGTTCACGATGATGAAGGAGCTGAACAAAAATGTTTCGAAATCGAACTAAAATATTTATTTGCAGCGCATTATGGCTAACATGCCTGTGTATTGTTCTGGGTTTAAAGACAGGGGAGAGCAGTATCGGCATCACAAATGCGATCCAGGCATTCAAGGTAAATAATGCTGCCTTCGCCAGTTCTGCCATTGAATTAAAAGAGGCCGTTTCACTATTGTCAGCAAAAGATACTGCTGCTGTACTAAAGGCGCGCAGCACCCTGAAAAAATGCAGGCTTAACTACAAGCGCATTGAATTTTTCATGGATTATTTCTTTGAAAGTTCATCGCTGATTTATAACAGGCCCGCAAAGGTAGAGGTTGACGAGCCCTACATGGAATACCAGGAGCCTTCAGGTTTTCAGGTCATGGAGGCGATGCTGTTTGATGACTATCCCTTTTTACATCAAAAAGAATTGATAGAACAGGCAGGATTGCTTTCTTCTTCTGCGGCGGATCTGGATGCTTTACTTTATGGCTTTGAAGGCACCGACGGGCAGCTTTTGGAAAGTGTACGCCTGGAACTGATTAAGGTGATTACCCTAAGCATCACTGGTTATGATGCCCCGGAGCTCAAAAGTGGAATAGAAGAGTCATGGCAGTCGGTCGGCGCCATTCAGCGGGTCCTGCAACCTTACATGGAACAGGGGCATGCTTCCACACAACTTTCAAAAACTCTGAATCAGACACTGGCCTATCTCAAAGAGCATCCAGATTTTGATACTTTCAACAGGGCAGAGTTTTTAACTGGTTTTGCCTTGCCACTACAGGAGGAGCTCGGTCAATTTATCACTGACCTGAACCTTTCCGTCAATCAGAAGAGTAATTTGAATTATGCGGCAAAAAACATTTTCAGTAAAGACGCTATTCCCGCGTCGGCCTTTGCGAACATCAGCAAGACACAGTCTTTGAAAGGAGCTTTGGGCAAAAAACTGTTTTTCGAAAATGCGCTCTCGGGCAATCTTAAAAGAAATTGCAGCAGTTGTCACCGCACAGATCAATATTTCAGCGACGGACTAAAAACGAGTCTGGCCTTTGATGGTAAAAATTTTGTACAGCGCAATGCTCCAGGCTTATTATATGCCGGCTTTCAATATGCACAATTCTGGGACGGAAGGGTAAAAAACCTGCAGGAACAAATCAAAACTGTGATTGCCAATCCTCTGGAGATGAACGGAAATCACGAGGTTGTGTTCGCAAACCTTCGAAAAAACAGCCAGTACAAAGTGGCTTTCCTGAAAGCTTTTCCAGAATCAGCAGATGAACCTGTAAACATGGATCACCTTGCAGATGCGCTCGCTGCCTATCTCATGGAACTTGCCCCGCTGAACTCTGCATTCGACCAGTACCTGGCGGGCAACAAAAACGCGATGAACGCTCAGCAGCTGAAAGGTTTTAATTTGTTTATGGGCAAAGCACAATGTGGGAGCTGCCATTTTGCGCCTTTGTTTAATGGCCTGATCCCGCCGCTGTACAAACGTACCGAGTATGAAGTTTTAGGTACGCCTGCCAATGATGATTTTGAACATCTGCTCAGCGATAAGGATACAGGGAGGTATGGTTTCTTCCCCATTGAATATTATCAGGCTGCGTTTAAAACACCTACAGTCAGAAATGCGGCGATGACTGCGCCCTATATGCATAACGGCGTCTTCAAAGATCTGAATAAGGTGGTTGAATTTTATAACCAGGGCGGGGGAGCCGGACTACATCTTGATCAGCCACAGCAAACACTTTCTGCAAAACCCTTACATTTGTTGCCAGAGGAAGTTACACAAATTGTAGCCTTTATGGAATCGCTGACAGATTCACTGAATTAGGTGATACCATCAGCTAAGTAGTATGAATAATTTTATAAGCAAAAAATACTACTTAAAATGTTAAATAAAATTAGTTTAAAATCAATGCTGTCAGTAGCAATTTTGCTAATGACAATTTTTGCAGAAAGTGGATACGCCCAAAAAAAGCCAGCGATAAAGCAAGTGCAGGCAAAAAGTATCAGCAGCCTCAGGTATATCAATACCTTCGTTGTTCCGCATAAGCTGCAGTTCAGGGGCACCACAGTGGGGGGCTTGTCAGGTATCGACTATGATCCCTCTACCAAAAACTATTACCTGATTTGTGATGACAGGTCCAGCATTAATCCAGCACGCTTTTACACAGCCAGGATTCAGCTTTCCGCAAAGGGAATCTCTCAGGTAGAGATTACAAATATTGATACCTTGTTGCAAAAAGACGGCAAAACTTATCCGGCACTGGCCAGACATGCGACCAAAACCACTGATCCCGAAGCTATACGTTATAATGGAATCACGAAGAAGTTAACCTGGACAAGCGAAGGAGAGCGGATCATTATTGAAACCGATACCATTCTGATTGATCCCACGATCAATGTAGTCTCCAGAAATGGCAGCTTTGCTGATGAGTATAAAATCCCTGAAAATATGAAAATGCAGGTGATAGAAAGCGGACCAAGACAAAATGGTGTGCTGGAAGGGCTAACGTTTGCAGATGATTTTAAAAACCTGTACATCAGTATGGAAGAACCTTTATTTCAGGATGGCCCAAGACCGGCCCTGCAAAGGAATAAAGCTTTCACCAGGATCTATCAATTTGATACCAGGACGAAGAGGAATACAGCTCAGTATGCTTATGAACTGGAACCTGTAGCACTTCCACCGACTACTGAAGGGCAGGAGATCAACAACGGCATTTCAGATATACTCTGGCTCAGCCCTGGTCAGTTTATGCTGACCGAACGATCTTTCTCAGGCGGGCCCGGCACCAACATCAAAGTTTTTCTGGCCAGTACAAAAGGAGCCGATAATATTATTAATATGCCTTCTTTGATTAAAACTCCGGCAGCTCATCCAATGGAAAAGAAACTGCTGCTCAACATGGATGACCTCGGAATTTTTATTGATAACGTCGAGGGAGCCACCCTGGGACCTAAACTTGCCAACGGGCATCAGTCAGTGATCTTTGCTGTGGATGACAACTTTGCCGCACATGAACAAAATCAGTTTTTACTGTTTGAAGTTATTCCTTAAATATAAGACAGCCCTACAGGTCCTGATCAAAAAGCTCCAGCTGGTCAGGATCCGTAATTTTTGAGGAGGGAGGCAGGTTTCCGAAATTACTGAGAGAAATCCCCAGCAATCTCACTTTACTATTTTCCAGATCAGCGCGGATCAGCAGATCTTTTGCTGCCGCAATAATGGAGAAATAGTCACCTATAGGATTCAGGAAAGACTGGTTTCTGGTAATCTGGGTGAAATCATGGAACTTCACCTTCAGCGTAATGGTCTTACCTTTCAGGCGGTTCTTCTCCAGTCTTGACGTTACCTTTTCGGCGATCTGTTCCAGTTCAGTAAACATTTCCTCCTGCGTGGAGAGGTCTTGCTCAAAGGTATCTTCGGCGCCGAGCGACTTCGTTTCCCTGTGTGGCTGTACAGGTCTTTCATCAATACCACGCACAATTTTAAAATAAAACTTGCCGGTCTTCCCAAAACGCATCACCAGATCCTGCTCAGAAAGTAATTTCAGGTCGGCCCCGGTATGCAGCCCCATCTTTTTCATCCGGTCGGCCGTAACTTTTCCAACACCGAAGAACTTCTCCACAGGCAGTTTTTCCATGAACCGCTCGATCTTGGAGGGGCCGATAAAGGTGAGCCCATCAGGTTTATTCATGTCTGAAGCGATCTTAGCAATAAACTTACTGCTCGATACGCCCGCCGAAGCGGTCAGGTTCAGTTCATCCCTGATGGCATCTTTGATCTGTTTGGCAATCTCCAGAGCAGAACCGATCTGAAGTTTATCCTCAGTTACATCCAGATAAGCTTCATCGAGAGAAAGCGGCTCAATGAGATCAGTATAACGGCTGAAGATCTCACGGATATGCACCGAAACATGTTTGTAGGCATCAAACCTTGGTCGCACAAAGATGGCCTGCGGACAAAGCTGTATAGCCCGGCGTGCCGACATGGCAGAATGTATGCCGAACTTCCTGGCTTCATAGCTCGCTGTAGCCACCACACCACGTCCGTCCGGGGAACCGCCAACAACAATAGGCTTTCCCCTGTACTGCGGAAAATCACGCTGCTCCACTGCAGCATAAAATGCATCCATATCGATATGAATGATTTTGCGTTGTGGAGCTGTGGGGTTTTCTGCTATTGTCATGCTGGAATTGTATCTGCAAATCTCCTGATTAAACCCGGTTTTTTTATCAAATTCTATACCTATCTTTGATGTTCACTTGTTTTTGGAGACATATGCCAGAAAAACAAATTTTTCAAACTTCCGGGAAAAGTCGCTGGGTGACTTTTCAATGGGTAACCAGGCTGCTGATTATTACTTTCATTGTAGCGACAGCCTGTGTGGCATATACACTGATCTCCAATCACTATCCGGCTTTACCGGTGATCAATACGGCAACGACGCTCAGCCCTAAACAAATTGAGCAGATCCGAAAATCTACCACCTACAAGGATTTTAAAATCTCCAAGAAAAAACTGCTGGAGATCAGACAGGACCAGCAGGCGCATCATGCCAGGCATCCCAACAACAAAGCCAGGATCAACGCCGGATTTTATGTAAACTGGGACCCACAGTCGCTCACCGACCTGCAGGACCATATCAAACAGCTGGATATGGTGGTCACGGAATCTTTCTTTATCAAAAATGGGGCAGACACCTTAATCGATCAGGTGGATGAAGATGCGTTGAAGGTGATCCGGAAAAACAAAAAGACAGCCATCGCGATGGTTTCCAATTTTAGTGGCGACAACTTCGACGGTGATGCGATCCATAAGCTGCTCCATGATAATGACCTGCAGAACAGGTTTATCAGTAACCTGATCAGATCCTTAAAAAGTTACAGTTTCCAGGGAGTCAATATTGATTTTGAGGAGATCAAAGAAAAATCCGATGAACCACTGGCAGCTTTTCAGAAAAACCTCTATGAAAAACTTCATGCAGCGCAGCTGATTGTCTCACAGGATATCTCTCCTGATAATGAGGATTATAACCTGGAGGCTCTAGAGAAATACAACGACTATATCTTTGTCATGGCCTACGACCAGCACAGCGAGAGTAGCAATGCAGGGGATATATCCCATCAGGAATGGGTAGAAGAGCAGCTGGATAAAATCTGCAAAACAATATCTTCTGATAAGGTCATCCTCGCGCTTGCCTGTTACGGATACGACTGGCCGGATGGGGATGTGGGCACAACGATCACCTATCAGCAGGCCATTGCAACGGCAAACAGATACAAAGGAAAAGTTAAGTATAACACTGTTTCTGCCAATCTCAACTTTTCCTATAAAGATGAATCTTCGGTAAATCACCAGGTATATTTTACAGATGCAGCTACAAACTTTAACCTGATCCGTAAGGCAGACGACTGGGGTGTTGCGGGTGTGGCGCTATGGCGAATGGGTGCGGAAGACCCAAGGGTATGGACATTCATTTCCAAAAACCTGAGTATCGATTCAGTGAGAAAAACGGGTGTCGACCTGAAAAGGCTTACACACATCGGGCTGAACGACAGGGTGGATTATTCCGGGGAAGGAGAAATACTGGATCTCGTATCTACTCCCAAAGCCGGAGAGATCAAGGTTAAGCTGGATACCAGCAGCTTTGAAATTGCAGATCAGGACTACGTAGTGCTGCCTACAAAATATAGCATCAGACGTTATGGACATGCGGAGAAAACGATAGTACTTACTTTTGACGACGGACCGGATCCGGTATATACGCCACAGATCCTGGATATCCTGCAGGAAGAAAAAGTCCCGGGGACATTTTTTGTCGTGGGAATCATGGCAGAACAACATATGGGCTTGCTGATGAATGAGTATAATCTCGGTCATGAGATCGGCAACCATACCTTCTTCCATCCGGACATGTCAAAGATGGGAGTAGAGCGGGTCAACTTTGAACTCAATGCCACCAGGAAAATCATAGAGTCTGTTACAGGTCACAGTACGATCCTGTTCAGACCTCCCTACAATGCCGATGCAGAACCTACCACCTCTGCGGAGATTCTGCCTGTAATGCAAAGCAGGAACGAAAACTATATCAATATCGGAGAATCCATAGATCCTGAAGACTGGCAGCCTGGAATTACTGCTGATCAGATCTTCAATGCCGTAGTCAAACAGCAACACCTGGGCAATATCCTGCTGCTGCATGATGCTGGCGGAAACCGTCAGGCTACCGTGGAGGCTTTGCCAAGAATCATCAAATACTTTAAATCCAATGGATACCGCTTTGCGACGGTTGGTCAGCTGATCGGAAAAAAACGGAACGAACTGATGCCAGCCGTTCAGGTAGACAGTAATGACTTTATCAATACTGGTGATAATTTTTTCCTTCGTGCCTTCTCTTACGGCACACTGGCGCTCAACTTTATCTTTATCATTGCCATCATCCTGGCCATGCTCAGGAGTATATTTATTGCTATCCTGGCCATCAAACACAAAAGTTCGTCCAAACAGGAGGAGCGCTTCCTGCTGAAAGATCCGGAAATGAAGGTCAGCATTATTATACCGGCATATAATGAAGAAGTGACCGTTGTGCAGACCCTGAAGAGTTTACTCAAAACCACTTATAAAAACACGGAGTTTATTTTTGTTGATGACGGTTCAAAAGACCGTACTGTGGCGCTGGTACAGGAACACTTTGGACAGCTGGAGAACATCAAAATTTTCAGTAAACCTAACGGGGGCAAGGCTTCTGCCTTAAACTTTGGTATTGGCCATGCCAGCGCTGATTTTGTGATCTGTATTGATGCCGATACGCAGTTAAAAACCGATGCCATTACAGAGCTGATGCGTTATTTCTATAACGAAGAAACTGCGGCAGTAGCAGGAACGGTAAAGGTTGGGAACAAAACCAATCTGATCACCAACTGGCAGTCCATAGAATACATTACGGCCCAGAATATGGATCGCCGGGCCTTCGACCTGCTCAATACGATCACCGTTGTTCCCGGTGCAATTGGTGCCTTCAGGAAAAAGGTCATCCTTGAGGTAGGAGGTTTCACCACAGATACGCTTGCGGAAGACTGCGATCTCACGATGCGGATCCTCAGGGCAGGTTATGCCGTAAGAAACTGCGACCGTGCCATTGCCTTTACGGAAGCGCCGGAGACAGTAAATATGTTGCTGAAACAACGTTTCAGATGGAGCTTTGGGGTGATGCAGAGTTTCTGGAAAAACAGAAAAACGTTGTTCAGCAAAAAATACGGCTACTTTGGAATGGTGGGCATGCCCAATATCCTGATCTATCAGATTATCCTTCCACTGTTTTCGCCATTGGCAGATTTCTTTATGCTGCTGTCGATTATCACAGGTCTGTTCTCCCTTTCATCTGTCAACTCCCTGAGCCTGGCAGGTCTGGGTAGTTTATTGAGTCTCCATAATGGTTTCGGACAGGTTTTCTTTTATTATTGTATCTTCATCCTCGTAGATTTGCTTTTTGCAGGCATCGCATTCCGGATGGAGAAAGAATCGTTCAGAAAACTACTCTATATTGTCCCACAGCGGTTTTACTGGAGACAGCTGATGTACCTGGTACTGTTCAGGTCGATCCGCAAAGCATTAAAAGGAGAACTGGAAGGCTGGGGAACGCTCAAGCGTACCGGGAATGTAAAAGAACAAGGAATTTAAATTATATAACACATATCAAATGAGCATTACAAAAGAAACCTATCCGGATTTTAAAGAATTTTATACGAAAGCAGTTGAGCCCCTGAAAGAAGCGAACGTTTCATATATCCGCCTGGACGGGAAATTAAAAGGAGATACAAGAGTAATATTCGCTTACTTCATGTACCAGGATAAAAAATGGAAGGTAAATGCCGATACGCATATCGATCGCCTGAAGATCGCCTTTGATGAGTTTGCAAAAGGAAACGATCCCTTTGTGATCAAAACGGTAAGAGATGCAGCCGCAGAATACCTGGCAATTAAAGGACAGCCGGTAAGAAATGCCAAGTTATCAATCTTCGCAGTTTAACTATCATAATTTGAAGAAGGCGTATTGATTACGCCTTCTTCTTCAGTTCTATGACGGTAATCTCCGGCCAGATGCCAATCCTTCCAGAGAAGCCAATAAAACCAAATCCCCGGTTGATATTGATGACGCTGCCATTTTCTGTTTTTATGCCCGCCCAGTGTTTATACCTGTATTTCACCGGACTCCATTTGATACCGAAAGCCTCCAGTCCAAACTGCATCCCATGTGTATGTCCTGCAAGGGTTAACTGAATCTTGGGCACAAAATTCTTTACCTGCGCCTCCCAGTGTGTAGGATCATGAGACAACAGGATCTTGAACTCATCTGCAGTAGTGCCGGCCATCGCCTTCCTGAGATCTCCGCGTTCGCCAAAGCCGATGCCCCAGTTCTCTACCCCGGCAAGTACAATATGTTCGTTATTCTTATTTAAATGCACATGTTCATCCAGCAGCAGCCTGAAGCCCAGTTCCTGATGATAAGTTTTTAACTGCGCGAGGTTTTTGCCCTTCTCGTCGCCCGCAGTGTCCCATTTGATATAGTCGCCATAATCATGGTTACCCAAAACCGAAAACTGACCATAAGGTGCTTTGATTTGCGAAAAATAACTGAGCCATGGTTTGATCTCTTCAGCTTTATTGTTCACCAGGTCGCCCGTAAAGACAAAGAGATCCGCCTTTTGTGCATTGATCAGGCTGATACCCCTTTGTATAGCTTTCGGATTATTTAAACTGCCGGCATGGACATCAGATATCTGTACCAGCTTAAATCCATCAAAACTGTCAGGAAGGTTATCAAAATATAATGTATGCCGGATCACCTTATAATTATATTTTCCAAATATCATCCCATAGACAAACAGGAAGATGGTGAGCAGCATCAGCAGGAAACAGGCTTCCACCCAGTAAATATTTCTTGGCACTCCTGCGATCAGGTCATAAGTGTCTCCCAACAGCAACATCGCTGCCATCAGGATTTCCGCTACAACCAGCGTGAGCGCGATGTGGAAGGCAATCTTCATGAACCAGTCCAGCCCATGCGTCGCGAGCCTGCTAAAGCCATACATCACCGCACCGGCAATGGCAGCAATAGCCGTCCAGAAAACGGGAGTGATATAAGGATTGGAACTAAGAGTCAGTACTCCTGAGAGTACATAACAATTGAGCAGGAAAATGATAAAAAGTATAATTGCTATCGGCAGCAGTCGTTTCATAGGATGAAGATAGTTACATCAAAACCTACATTAACAAATATTTGTTTTTAATACATAATATTGACAACTGCTGCCGGTTGAACAAGCTACTTTGTGCAATATGCTCAAATGAAAAAAGCACGCAGAACCTTGATAGACATTCTGATACGGGTTTTGATCGTTCCTACAGGAATATTCAGCGCAGTTGATACTTCCAACTGAGTATATCCCTGAAAATAAACCATATCCAGAATCAGCTTCTGCTCCGGTGTCAGCACCTCGATCAATTGTTTTAGTCCGATAAATTCAGGATGAAAAGAAATCTGGTACCGCTCATTGATTTCAACGGTAAAATCTGACAAATCATCGTTTTTATGACTGTTGATCTCACCGCGGCTGCGAAGATGATCAATTGCTGTATTTCTTGCCAGTCTGGACATCCAGGTGAACAAACGCCCCCGGGATGCATCATACTGACCTATTGAGTTCCAGATTTTGATAAAAGATTCCTGGAGCACATCCTGTGCTACCTCTTCCTGTTTCACTACTTTGGAAACGATCCCCATCAGGGAGGAAGAGTAGGAGGAATACAATAAATCAAGGGCTTTAGTGTCACGCGCCACAAGAGAAGCAACTAGCTCTGTTTCAGGATCATTATAAGTATTATTATAATGTTGATGTCTTTTAAGGGTAGGTAAAAGTGCTAACATGATAACATATTTAGGTCTGTCACCAATGCGTCAAAATTCAAGCCTAAGCATTCTGATACTCCCTTAAGCTCTACGAATACCACGTATAAACGAAAAACATACACTCAGATCGGAAAATTATGATTTCGTCTGTATGTTTTTTTATTCAGACAGTAAAAATTGATTCTAACTATTGAGCAAAAGCTTTTTAGTACGCCCCTGAAACCTGAAAAATAGCAATACTGATGCCGTCAGAAGACCAAAAGTAAGGCCGTACCAGATGCCATTCACCCCAAGTCCCAACCTGATTCCCAGGAAATAACCCAAAGGAATACCTATTATCCAATAAGCAATAAAAGTAATAATTGTAGGGTAGTTTACATCGCCAATTCCACGCAGTACCCCTAACCCTACAACCTGAGTTCCATCAAAGAGCTGGAAGAAACCTGCAATAATAAGAAGGTTTGAGGCAATACTGATTACCGCCTGATCATTTGTATAGATATATGGCAATACATCACTTGCCAGTACAAAACCGAGGGCGGTAATGATCATAAATACAAGTATTACATGGTAGCTTGCAAGGGCCGATTTCCTCAGGTCAGCATAATTGTTCCTGCCTAAATTGTTACCTGTTTTAATCGTAGCTGCAGAAGCTATACCGCTTGAAATCATATAAGTAATAGCGGCAAGATTGATCGCCACCTGGTGCGCTGCCTGTTCTACTGCACCAATAGTGCCCGTAAGTATAGCTGCACCACTGAAAGCACTGATTTC
>Ga0157373_10002500_pt1 | contig 13996 bp, 16 predicted proteins | sample C65metaG_FD_113460 | JGI IMG/M metagenome (GOLD analysis project Ga0157373, IMG submission 113460) | Corn rhizosphere microbial communities from Kellogg Biological Station, Michigan, USA - C6-5 metaG | ecosystem: Host-associated > Plants > Roots > Rhizosphere > Soil | place: USA: Michigan... | reverse complement strand
CATGCAAATACCGTACTTGCAGGCATCAGCACGAAGAAGGCTGTGCCGTGCAGGCCGCCCTCCAGAGCGGGGCGCTTAGCCGTAGTCACTATGCGAGCTATCTCAAAATGAAACAAGAGCTTGCGAGCCTAAAGACTAAGCAAATGGAGCTTGCCCGACTCAATAATCGGCGCTCAAAAAGCAATCGCCAGCGACGCAGTGAAGACGACCGGACGGAACTGGATTCGACTTTATAGTGTCATCAAAAGGCCTACAAATTAGCGAAAAGCACATTGGCAGTGACGGCGTACATCACGATGAAACCAGTCCACTTCAGCAATACGACGTATAGAGCAGGCAGCCCTCTTATCTGGTAGACTGTAACTATGAATATCTACGTTTCACATTCAGGTGCCTACGACTATGAAAATGATCTGTATAAACCTATAAAAGAATCTGAGCTTGCTAAAACTCATAATTTATTTTTGCCCCATGAGCCGGAGAATCTGGACACAGACGCCAAGACAGAGTTAAAGCACACAGATATATTGGTGGCTGAAAGTTCTCTCCCTTCAACGGGGCAGGGTATTGAGCTTGCACAGGCCGAGGCGGCAGGTGTGCCGATAGTTTGCTTTTACAAAGCTGGCTCGAAGCCGTCAAGTTCTTTGCGCTTTGTAACAAATGAGCTGATTGAGTATAGGGATATTAATGATTTTCTTGCTAAGCTTGCGACCCGTTTGGCATAGTCTTCTGATGTAAGTATAAAACTGCCACAAAACCTACTGATCGCATATTTCGCATCGAAATTCCTCGTCGATCTCATGTATGTGCTACCCGAAAAGCAGATGATGGTGTTCGTAACCACTGTTCTCGGCGGTATCTTCTGGTTCTGGGCAGTTCGTCGCAAGTGGAATCAATTTAGCTGATACCCAACCTACGCTACAGTCATATTAGCCCTTCATCGATGGAGGGCTAATATTCGTCATGGGTATACTTTGCTTCTTCCGAAGCATAGGTATGATCGGCGGCTCTCATGCGGAGAATTCCGTCAGTCGAAGCGAATCGTTTCTCTTGTTGCCGATATGTTTCTATCGTCATCCATTCATTATGGCCGCCCGCCCACGCATTGCCGAGAGTGTCGTGTTCAATAGTTGCCTCAACTACGGCAAATAACTTATCCTCCAGGATTGCACCCGTTTCGTTGTCACGGTCTTTCTGGCGGTAAAACGCCACAACCTTAAAGGTTGCAGTGAGGCCTGTTTGCTTAGTGAGCTCGCGTGCTGCGGCTTCCTCAATCTCTTCACCCCATTTCACTGGGCCGCTAATTGCGCCATAAAAATCATAATACGGGTGCCGAAGCCGTCGTTGAAAGAGCAGGCGTGAAGTATCTTCGGGGTGAGTGACGGTAATAATCATAGAAAGCTTAGGCTGCTTCTGAATCATTGCCGTTTCTTCATCGAGGTTATTAGCAAACTCTTTTCCTTTAGCGGTGAGCGTGTAGTTGCCGTCACCATCCTTTTCTACGTAGCCAAGTTCACGGAGCCTGCGGGCATAGAACTTAAACGCATCGCTTTGTAGTTCCGTAGGCTTCATGAGTTCATTAAAACGTGAAGAAACACTACGGCGCAGTGTGCGCAAAACTAAAATCTCTGCTCGATGTAATTCTGGTCGCTTCATTACCTTCAATGTAGCTCAGTTGTTGTATTTTTTCCAGGGGTATAAAGTACCCTGGAAACTCCATGGGGCATTTGAGATGCTGAGGCCTATAAGTTGAAGAAGGATGCAGTATGGAACGTAGGCCCCAGCCACGCTTGATGGAGATTCACGAAAAATTTGAACAAACCGACTTTGGTAAAACGCTCGCCGGTCGAGTTCGCTATGATCGATACAAGCCGAAGGATGTATCAAACGAACGGTGGATAGAGCTACTGGGGGCTGACGTAAACAATCTTACTCATTTAACACTCACGTATGGGCTTGCTCAGGATTTCATCCGTACAGCACAAACACTACAGCCCGATCTCCTTACGAGCGAGGATGAACAATTGCTGCAGGTTGCCGCGCTTATTCACGACTGGGCAGAATCAATCGTCGGCGACATTTCATTTGGCGATAAAACGGCGAACGACGAGCGTGAAGAGCAAGCGGCCTTTGAGGCTAATCTTGCCAGCTTCTATAAGGGCGACCTAACACTCATCAATAAGGCGCGCACCGAAATCGTCTTCGATCATACTGGCAAAAATAAGCTCGGCCAAGTTTTTAACGCCATCGAGCGGGTAGGGTATTTGCGCACTGCGCTCCGTGCAGGCGACCACATCATCCGCGGCGACGCCATGGATTGCGACGACGGCCTCCACTGGCTGGTCGCTGATGTATTATCGCAGCAGCCAAAAGCACTCATTGCATACGCCGAAACGCTACAGCCAGTCGGGCAGTACCTAGCGAACCAACACGATAAAATCTCGCTGATGTTTGAAATCATCGCCCGCAGCGACGATGTTTTCGATAATTACCCACCCGACCAGCGCGAAGCAAAAAGATTGCAGTTCGGCGAATCATACCAGGCGTGGCAGCAGTACCGCTTGGCGTAAATTATCAGTGCCAATTCAATTTTCAGGATCATAGAATAAGAATATGCATTCCAGGGGATTTAATATAGATGCCAAATCAGAGGATGTCGATTGGCCAAAAGAAGATGCAAGACGCGACTATAGCCTTATGCTTTTGCGCCAATTGCTCAGCTCTTGCCTTTACTTATGACTGTAGTCTAATATTTATACATGGAAGCAAACCAGTTGGAGTATTATGAAGCTATCTCTGAGCTTGAGGAATACGGTGCTTTACTATGCAATCTGACGAGGGCATTGTTAAGCGACGCTGGTATACAAATTCACAGCATAACGTATCGCGTGAAAGACTACGAAAGTGCGATCAGGAAGCTCAACTTAAAAGCGGATAGATATGACTCGGTTGCTGAGCTTACCGATTTACTGGGCGTTAGAATTGTTACCTATTTCTCAAGTGATGTAGACAAAGTCGCGGAAGTCATACAGCGTGAGTTTGAAATTGATACGGGAAATTCTGTTGACAAGCGCGAATCCCTCCATCCAAACGAGTTTGGCTATTTGTCTCTACACTTCGTCGCGAGTCTTTCCGATAAAAGGTCGAAATTCATAGAGTATAAGCACTATAAGAAAATGTGTTTTGAACTGCAAATCAGGTCAATTTTGCAGCATGCCTGGGCTGAAATTGAGCATGACCTAGGCTATAAAGCTAAAGCAGGACTACCCGATGCAGTTAGTAGGAGGTTCTTTCGACTTGCAGGTGCACTTGAACTTGCTGACGAAGAATTTGAAAGATTACGCGCGGATATATCTAAATACGAAGATATGGTTGACCAGGAGATAAAAACATCCCCAACGACATTGCCTATCAACCAGTCCACAATAGTCTCTTCACTAGAGAATGAACCGTATTTGAATACTCTTGATAGGCTAGTGGCTAAGGCGCGCGGCTCAGTCGTCGCCAAAACAATAGATACGAGCTACGTGGCACACGAAGCGAGTAGTCTAAAAATCTTGGGTGTTGAGAACATTGACCAGCTACATAAATATGCAGCTAGGTATGAAAATTATGTCGGTCTCTTCGCAGACTTGTGGTACACGCGAAGCGGGCAAAAGAATATAGTTGAAAGGCCTGCTCCAAGGGGTATCGGTCTTTTCTATCTCGCATATGTTCTTGCTGCTCAAATGACCGATGAACAGCTCCAGCTATGGGGTAAGAATATAGTTGGTCGCGAAGGCAAACTGTTAGCGCAAGTTCGTTCAACGTGGGAAGAGGTGGTGAACCAGCTCGGCGTACCCGGCAAACAGTTAATGCCGCGCCAAAGACGCAAGGATCTATAGAAGCCTTACCCCTATCTTTTATACGATAACTGAAAAAACGATTCGGGTTCGTAAAAGATTTATTTGCAGGTTGGCTCTAGTTTGCTAAATCCTATATACTAAAAAGATGAGTATAAAAGCCAGCGATATACTTATACGCATCACCAATGTATCTAAAAAATACCGTCGGGGGCACGAATCGGTAGATGCACTTCATAGTATCTCGTTGGATATCTATAAAGGTGAATTACTCGCAATCGTCGGCCCCTCTGGGTCGGGTAAAACCACATTAACACACATCGTCGGCGGGCTCATTACGCCAGACACCGGCACGGTAGAAGTGCAGGGTAAAGCACTAAAAGGCCGCAGTGACAAACGGCTCTCTGGTTTTCGCAATAGCGAAGTTGGTTTCGTATTCCAAAACTTCAGCCTTATTCCGTATTACACCGTGCTCGAAAACGTCACGATACCACTGGTGGTAGCCAAAATAGCCCCGCACGAGCGCCGTGAACTCGCCAAAGAATACCTCAAACTTGTCGGCCTCGAAAAGAAAATCCACCAACGTGCCAATGAGCTGTCTGGTGGTGAGCGCCAGCGTGTCGCAATTGCCCGCGCGCTTGTGAATCGTCCGCAGATTATTATTGCCGATGAGCCAACGGGTAGTTTAGATTCCGCCCGCGGTAACGAAATTATGTCCATGCTCGAAACGCTTAGTCACAAGCGCGGTATTACCGTGCTGATGGTCACGCACGACCCCAAGCTCGCAGCACGCGCCGACCGCAGTATTCATATTCAGGACGGGCACATGGTAAAGGAGGGATCACATGCGAATCGGTGATTACCTTGCAGTCGCACTGAAAGATATTCGGCGCCAGCCGCTGCGCACAGGTCTTACGCTATTTGCGCTCATTATTAGCACTGTAATTTTGGTACTTATGGCGGCAATCAGCGTTGGCGGTCGGCAGGCAATTACCGAGCAGTTTGGCCCTGATAGCGGACTTACGAGCATTGCTGTCACGCCAAACCAAAGCAACGCATCGCTGAGCCCATTCGGTGGTGTGCAAGAGGTGAATAGCAAGGCAGCGAAGCTCGACGATACCACGGTTTCAACGCTTGCTAAACTACCGCACGTCGCATCTGCAAGCCCGCAGGCACACATATGGGAACTCGCTAACTTTTCGCTCGATGGTGGCGACAAGCAATTCGTAGCCCAAGCCGAAGGCGTGCCAAGCGATGCTCCGCTACCGCTTGCCGCTGGCGCCGCGTTTGCATCAAACGACCAAACAAACGTAGCGATTGTTGGGCTAAGCTACGCGAAAGCTCTCGGTTTCGGCGACGATCCGTCGCAGCTTATTGGCAAAACAATCGATGTAACTACACAAAAAGGCTACCGCGGCATAGGCGCAGCGATTCCCGGTGCCTCAGCAACCAAGGCCGAACTCGACGAGTTTAATCAGCAGCCAACCACGCTAAAAGTACAAATCGTAGGCGTAACAACCGCTGGCCCGAACCAAAACGGACTATTCGTGCCAATTGGCTGGGCGCACGCAATCAGGACAATTCATTATTACGACGCCGGCGTAGCAAAGCAAACGGATCAAATTGCAGAAAGTGGCTACACTACTATAAAAGTAACTGCAGATAGCACAGCGAATGTTGCGTCGGTGTCATCTGCGATCGAGGCACTTGGCTACGGGCAAGTGTCCACATTATCGCAGGTGAAGCGCTTGCAGCAGCTTTCGGCCACGATGTGGATGGTACTGGGCGCGGTAGCAATCATTGCGGTCATTGCAGCCGCGCTGGGCGTCGTAAACACCATGCTCACGGCTGTATCAGAACAGCGCTACACTATTGGCGTATGGCGTGCCTGTGGTGCGCGTAGGCGCACGATGGTCGCACTCTTTCTTACAGAATCTGCGCTTCTTGGCCTCATCGGCGGCGCACTCGGCGTAGGTATTGGCATGTTCGCCAGTCGCTTCGTGAATGAATATGTCGGCGTATTGCTGCAAAACCAAGGCCTTACGATTGCTAATATAGCAATCGTACCACCGTGGTTAGCTGGTGGTACGATTATGGTAACGACAATCTTTGGTATTATTGCCGGTGTGTATCCTGCGTATCGTGCGGCCCGGCAAGACCCCGTACAGGCGTTGACTGAGTAGCTATTCGTTATTAGCCATCAGCGACAGGTAAATACTAAAGAGTCCTGGTATTGCGATAATAATGGTCGATGCAATCGTGTGATTAAACACAAAGGCGATGATAAGTACGGCAACGCCAAACAGCAGCTCACCCTTATTCGCCTTCAGTGCATCCCATCGTCGTAGGCGCTCGTGCTCTTTAGGTGTTACGACGAATATAGATTTACCAAACATTGATTTAAACGACGCGCGCAGGCTTGTGAATAGCATCGATCCATACAAAAGCACCGTGTGCAACAAGTACCAAACTAGCTGGTGTGGCCTAATCTTACGCCCATAGAATATGATGTCATTGAGCATTGGTGCAAACAAGAACATCAAAGTCGGTATCAATAGCCATACTGGGTAGGTGATTTGGTAATGAAGCACGGGTAACAATATCACGTTAATAATAATGTACAGGGCGAAAAACGCAGATAACGGCAAGCTGTAGGTGAACAGCACGATATCGAGCTTTTCGTACCATGTCATTTTAGACTTCATAATGCGCCACGTGTATTTCTTAATGAACTCCATATTACCCTGGGTCCACTTCGAGTGGCGCTTCTTAAACGCTAGGTAACTAATCGGGTACTCTTCTTCGCAGGTAATGTCGGGCGCAAAGGCCGTGTAGAAGCCTTTATTACGCGCCTCAATGCTCATACACAGGTCCTCAGCGACGAGGTGCGGGAATCCGCCAGCAGCCTCGTAACATTCTTTACTTACCATTGCACCGTGCCCAAGTAGCGATAAGAACCCGTTATAATGCTTAACTGTCTGATAGGTTGGCCAGTGTGAATTAACCCCAATGGCGAACAAGCGCATGAACTTATTGCGGTTGCGCGTCGCTACATGATTAGCCTGTACAATGCCGGCGTTATCGTAGTAAGCAAAGTAATCTAAGCACCTGGTTACGAAATTATTCGGAATTACTTCGTCGCTATCTAAAATTACGAAGTAATCAAACCCGCCGCGCTGGAGGTAGTTGTTCAGATTACCAGCCTTAAACCCAGCGTGGTCTTCACGACGGATTACTTCAATATTGTGTCGGCGTGCAAATCTGTCTACCTCGTCCATGTATGCCTGCTGGCTCGAATCGTCCAATATAACATACGTAGTATTTGGGTAGTCCTGGTTCATGCAGGACGCCAGACTCGCGCCGTTAAAGTCATTGTACGTGCAGTAAACGGCAACGACCCTCTTGCTCGCGTCCCGGCCGTTCTTGCGTCGCCATTCGCCCTCCGGTGGCAAGTCAAATCGCTTGCGACGTAGGAAGTAATAGAACGTATAGACCAAGTCTTTTGTTCCGTTCAACCAAAAATACACGACAAATGCCGTGCTAAGACTCACGAGAACGAGAACGAGCGTACCGTGACTTTCTGAACCGCGCACTGCGTTCATAAATGGTTCAACCGCTGCTGTTGTCAGTGCTAACCAACAGGCGATAATGATTATGTACAGTAATGGTGACTTCTTCATCAATCTCCTTTTTCAACGTTACCGCAGGTAAGCGTAGCACATGGGAAAATGACAAAAATATGAATTATTTCACAATTATCGAATCAGCTGATGCTCGTAGTCATCGTCCAATAAATCGTTAAGCTTATCTGTTAAAACCACATAACAACGGTTGCGATACAGGATAATCTTCTGATGTGCGAGTTTTTTAAGTTCAACACTTATGGTTTCGCGGGTAAGTCCTGTAAAATTTGCAACGTCTTGCTGTGTAAGTGGCAATGGAATCTCAACAAGATCCTGGCGAAGGTCGCGCCCAAAACAGAGCGCCAGGTAGTGGATCGTATGCAGCACCTTCTCGCAGGCCTTGGATTGTTCCAGTGCATTAATCCGCATCTGATTCTTAAGCGCATCATCAACGCTCTGGCTTAGTAACTGCATCATAGCCTCGGGTGTTTTGCGTAAAAACGTCATCAAATCATCCTTTGGGATGACGTACACTTCACTATCAGTTAACGCTTCGTAATAATATTGTGATCGAAAGATTTTATTAAATACCCATCCGATCGGGAAGATTTCGTTCTTGAGGCTAAAACCAATTGGTTTCTCCTCGCCATTCGCCGTGATGTTATAGGTTTTTACCGTTCCGCTCTTAATGATAAAAGCGCAATCTGGTTCGACATCTTGCTGTAAAATGACGTCATGTTTTTTATAAAATCTCGAACTATAGTGCTTTAAAAACGATTGCAAATTACTCAGAAATCACTCCATTTATAATTGGCAGCCTCATACTATTATATCGAATTTTGAGGCATGGCTTGAAAATCATAGGCAGAATTGCAGCAGTCTATGTAGATATTAAGGGGTAGATTTCGAAAGAAATTAAGCAAAATAAAAAAGCCATGGCAGGCTCTATAAACAGGGACTTCCCGTGGTCGAGCGAGGGGGCTGGTGCCCGATTCCTCGCCCGACCACGGTCGGCCTACAGCTTGTCGTTGATGGCCTGGATGGCCGCCTTGGTCACGTCGCGAACGGCGGCGTCCGACAGTCCCGACGTGTCGTAGACGGACAGGACGATGCCGCGGTTCTTCAGGAGTACGTTGTAGCCGAGCGCCTTCGTGCCGTCGATCTGGCCGGCCTCCTTGTAGGCGCCATCACCCAGGCCGGTGACCTGAGTGCGAACGGTGTCGCCGCCCACGGTGGTACCTGGGTTGTTGTAGTAGTCACTCCACAGGGCGTCCTCGGGGGTTGCCCACTGGATCTTGACGCCTGCGACCTTGTCCTTGTCGGTGTAGTAGTAGCAGAGCGTCGGCTGTTCACCAGCGAGGATGTCGACGTCGCTCACCGAGTGCACTGTCTTGTTCTTGCCGACGGCCTGCTGGACGACGTCCTTGCTGATGATGTCGCACACCGGCTTGTCCGGAACCCCTCCGGTCTGCGGGAGGGCTGTAACGGCCGGAGCCGTCTGCTTGGTAGCGGTGTTGCCGCTCGATACGGGCGATCCGCTCTGTTCCTGGCTGCTGCCGCCCCCGCCGCACGCGGCGAGGAGGAAGGCCAGGGCTCCACCAGCGAAACCGGTGGCAATTCGTCGTGCGCTGGTACGCATGGAGTGTCCCGTCTACTCGATGTTCCTATGATTGACTGAGCTGTGGCTCGATGAATATTATATAATATTCATCAATCTTTTACAATCTAGTAAGGACGTATAGACCCGAGATATGATATTCTGCACATATACATACTTGTAGAATATGCATATAGGCAAAAGCTAATATGAGGAATATCAATGAGTGAATTGTTAGACCGTGCGGCACAACTAGGCGAAGCGCGTCGCCGAGCACAGATTGAAACTGCGGCACAATATACAATCGATGAAGCGGAGCGAAATGCAAAGTCTCTTGCAGCTCGAGCTGAATCGAGCCGACGTGTAGCTGAATTCGTTAGAATTATGGTTTCTAAGGGAGTTCCGCATATACCGCTTTATCAAGAGATCAAGCACAAAGGCTCCAACCCTGGCAATATGTCGATAGGCGTCACTCCAGATCGAACGCTTAGATGGACATACCGTGCAAATGGATGGGTAGTTCGCGAGCCGGCATATCCCTATGATGAAGAGCCGGTTCAAGGGCTATTTGTAGCGTTAAGTAAAGATTATTATATTTGTAACGAAACACTCAAAACGGCCAATACAGGTTTAGTCCCTGCCTATATTAGAGCGGGCATTGTAACGCCAGAGTTTACAACAACAAACCCATTTTATGACAATATCCCCGGAGATACGATGGAACCAGCATCTGAAAGATTGGCTCATTTCGCGGGCGAACAAGGACTTGGCATCTTGGCGCATGCGCTCGCTCGCCTCGGCATCGAAAAATAACGCTTAGATATGCGAACGGCCCAGGCCGCCACGCAGTTGTGCGCAGCGGCTCTGGGCCGGGCCGTCAGGGGGTGACGGCAGGGTCCACCACTTCAGGGTTCGTGCTTGCTGTTCCGCCAGCAGGTGGCGTGGCAGCATCCGAGGCGGGGCTGGTGGGCTCGTTCTCAGGTGAACTCGACGTTGGGGTGGGTGCGCTCGACGTAGTGCCTTGCGCGGTAGTCTCCGGCGACGTGGGTTGCGCTGCGGAGGATGACGCCTCGGGCTGTGCAGGCGCACTTGGCGAGGCGGAAGGAGAAGCAGAGACTGGGGCTGGCAGTGAAGCAGTGGCCGTAGGTGACGCAGAGCTCTTTCCCTGCATAGGTGCAGCCGGGGCTACGACAGGCTTCCAGTTGCTTGGGCCAGGGGCGGCGCTGGGTGCAGCGGTGTGCTCCTTTTCTGTAGAAGCCTTCGAGGGAACTGGCTCGGCCTGGTCGAAGCCAGGGAGCGCCTCGGGAAGGATTCCAGCCTCGTTAGCGAGCCAGAGTCCTCCTCCGAGCAAGCCAATGCCAAAGCAAATGGCAAGGAGGCTGACCGCGAACATCGCTTGTATGGGCTTCAGGCCGGCGACGTAGTTTGTGAAACGCTGCACGACTCCATCGAGAAGCATGGGAGTGCTGGCGGGTGTCGACGCCATCGCCGTTGCGGCAGGGTCGTCCCGAAACAGGACTGAGCTGACGATCACCGTAGGGCCGCTACGGTCAGATGGGCGGACACCTTCCGTTTCCAGCATGATTGCCGGAAGCTTTACGGTTGAATTGCCATCCTCGTGACGGGGCAGCTCGGCGGTCTCGGGCTCGTTGCTAGACAAGATTCTTCTCCGGAAAGGTGCGAGCAGGGCGGTTATTGCGCGTATATGCTGAGTATATTTTAACATAAAGTAGTAAAAAAGTAAATACATTAGTACAAGCACAAAAGCCACTTGGCTGAGTGGCTTTTGTGCCTTTGGTGTATGCCGATATCCAAGATAATACTATTAAATAAAACACAGTTTTTTTGGACTGTGTCTCTAGGAAGGGTGGCGCTGCCCGTCGCGGGCTGCATGAGATTTCTGCTCTCACGCAGCTCGCGACGGGGTAGAGAAGGTGTCCGGCTACTACGCGGACGAACCCGGCCGAGGTGGGAACAGATTGTCCAGCCACTCATTGAAGGGCTTGTCGAAGCCGAGATTGCCGAACCAGGGGTACTCCCCCGTGGGGGCGGTTGCTCGCGGCTTGGGCGGGGTGTCCTGGATGTTCACGCTTGTTGCGTCGACCTCATCGTGCCTGATGGTCATCCTGGTCAGGACGCCCATGAAGGTGTCGGCGATGGCCTGATTCTCGAAGACGGCGTAGTAGCGGCCGTCAGGTGAGAGCCCCGTCAGCTGGATCTTGCCCCTGCGGTTATTACGACACTGAGACAGCAGGGCCTTGAGTGTGTCGCGCGGCACATCGGCAGCGACGACACGAATGCAGGTCGGGTTTGGCATGGATCACATCCTCGTTCGAAGGGACGTACCTTTTCTTGTTCCGCTACAGTTTGGCTGTTGACGGACCGGTTTAATATGACATAAAAAGCAAATAATATCAACCGCACCAAGTACTAGATCAGCTACGCTTTCGCGAGTCTGGACCTAAACCGTCAATTGATTTGCTAGCGGCGCAAGATTGTGTTCGTAATTTTCGAGCCTCGAGCGTAGTCCGACACTTGCCTTATTGCGTAGTTCTTCTTTATTGAACGTACGTATCGGGTCGGCGGTCATAAGATATTTTTCGATTTGCAGGTAAATATTAAACAGTGCTTGCTCATCGGCCGGGCTTAATTGGGATCCAAAGTAAGATTGATTTGAAATTTGCTTTGTCTCGGCAACAAGCGGCTCAATTGCACTTTGGTTGGACGCAAATCCTGCTGCAGTTTTAGCAAGATCCAAAGCGTTCGTCATGATTTCTGACTGTCGCGGCGAAAGAACGTTCTTAAAAACAACCATGCTATAGCTCCTTTGTTCGAGCAAAGCTATAGCCCGCCTTTAGGTAAAGTAGCCCGCCAATCGCGACAATTGAATCTACCAATATGCCCGCTGGCGCTGCACCCGAGAGCAATGTCCCTATAAGGATATATGTCGAAATGAACACACTTCCAGTAAGACCAATGGCGAGCCATGAGATGGCACTGGCATAGTGCGCACCGCTATGCGTCCGCATCTTTAGCACAAGCCCTAAGCTTGCAGCATACAAAACGACATCCCAGGCGCTGATAGCATTAGAAATGTCAAAGACAAGCTCCGGTAGCGATGAGGGCTTGTGCGGCAAAAGGCTGACAATAATGACACATACTATAAGTAGCGGCGCGACAAACCATATATTCCGTAAGACCGATCGAACTCCAATGAGCGCTGCCATTGAGCGTGTTCCAAAATATATGGCAAGCCCTGCAACGACAAATGGAAGCATCACACCACCGTACTGTACCCAAGGCGTTTGTATTAAGTCGAAAATGTTCAAAAAGACAACCTGCGCTAATCCGCCACCTACAAGTACAATTCCAGAAGCAATCTTTACGTACGCAGATCGCAATGCGGCCTTATATGCGCTTATTCCAGACAAAAACAATACCGCCGCACCCGCATGTAGCAACGTATAGAGAACAGAGTTTGCAAGCGTCGTGTGAAACGCAAGTGACGTATCGTTCCAGCTGGGAGGGGCTGGAATCAGAAAAGACACAGCGTATCCTAAAAGTGTCACAAAAGTAACGGCGAGTACAGTTTTGAATGTCGTGTTCATAACCATAGGCTTTATATTGTATTGTACAATGCCGTGGCTATATATGGGAATATCTGCGCAGTAGTTTACTACCGTTTAATTTGCTGAAGCGACCATGTGTTACCGTCTGGGTCGGCAAAGAATGTAAAGATCCCCCAAGGCATATCTTGAATTTCACTCGCCTCGACACCGTTTTTGAGTAGCATTTCACGTGCTGCAGCTGTGTCTTGGACGACCATTTGTAGGTTCTTTTGGCTGCCTGGTGCCATTTCCGTGAGCCCCGTGCCAAGCGCGATTGAGCACGCTGAACCTTTCGGTGTAAGTTGTACAAAGCGCAGCGTGTCGGTCACCTGATGATCGTGGTCAAGATGAAAGCCCACTTTATTGACGTAAAAATCAATTGCCGCATCTACATCAGTTACGGGCACCGGTACGAGTTCTAATTTCATTTCCATTTGATTTCTCCTTGGTTATTGATTGATACCTTCATTTAATCAAATGCATGGACTTGAGTTTTGTACAAAAACGACAACTTATAATTTATGAATATCGTCGACATCAGAGGGTTTGACGCCCATGATTTTCTTGAGTGAACGAGCAAGGTGCGGCTGGTCGCTATAGCCAGTGTCGGCGGCAACATCGCGCGGGGCTTTACCGTCCTGTAGCTGTCGTACGGCGTTTTTGGCGCGCTCAATCTGCTCGAAAGATTTCTCGCTAATGCCAGTGCGCTTGGCGAAATGTCGTTGATGCGAGCGTTTCGATGCTGCCCATGCATTACTTTCGTTTGCTGTATAGATGATCGGGTCGGCAATCAGCAGGCCAGACTCAACGAGTGCCTCGACAAGCTCCTCGGCGTTTTCATAAGTCGGGAACGAAAACATTTTGTCGCAGAGTGCGAAGTGCTCAGCGTCTGTGTTGGGCAGCATTTCAAATGAATCAACCAGCTTGCCTGCATACGCCGGAATATAGGCACCCCGAGCAAATGAAATAACAACCGAGCTGGTGTTTTTTTGATACGGCACATCCATCGGCTTTGTCGCCTGGCCTGTGATCATCATATGTCGAGCGCCATCTTGCATATTCAACATAATCAAATCCCACGAACCGTCTGGCGTCGCCGAATAAATACCGTCAGAGATATTTTGTGTAGCCCAAACAGTATCAACAAGCGGGTGGGGTGAATCTCGATGAGTATGAATCTGGGACATGTTCTTAGTGTACAGCCTTCGCTAGGCGTAGAAACATTGCTTGTCGAGGCTAAGCGGTGGTATCCAGGGGTCGGTCGCGAAGACTTTCTGTAGATCACGACTCCACTGTCAATCATTATGTGCTAGACGTGGATCAATT
>Ga0157373_10002499_pt1 | contig 13996 bp, 13 predicted proteins | sample C65metaG_FD_113460 | JGI IMG/M metagenome (GOLD analysis project Ga0157373, IMG submission 113460) | Corn rhizosphere microbial communities from Kellogg Biological Station, Michigan, USA - C6-5 metaG | ecosystem: Host-associated > Plants > Roots > Rhizosphere > Soil | place: USA: Michigan... | reverse complement strand
CCGCTCCAGGACAGCAATGGAGAATCCACAAAAAACACCACAGTCCTGCCCTCAATCAAAAAAATTAACAACGTTTAACTCACGCATATACCCCCTCTGACCGGACCATGGAGACCTCCACCCCTCTCAAGGAAGTCATGTCATGAGCACTTTCATCACCCGCGACGGCACCGAGATCTACTACAAGGATTGGGGCAGTGGTCAGCCGGTTGTCTTCAGTCATGGCTGGCCGTTGAACTCGGACAGTTGGGAGGCGCAGATGATGTTCCTGGCGTCCAACGGTTATCGGGTGATCGCCCACGACCGCCGTGGGCATGGGCGCTCCAGCCAGCCTTGGGACGGCAACGACATGAACACCTACGCCGATGACCTGGCCGAGCTGATCGAGCGGCTGGACCTGAAGGACGCCGTGTTGCTCGGCTTCTCGACCGGCGGTGGTGAGGTGGCACGCTATATCGGCCGTCATGGCGCCGCTCGCGTCGCCAAGCTCGGGCTGATCTCGGCGGTAACGCCACTGATGCTCAGAACTCCGGCCAACCCGGGCGGCCTGCCCATCGAAGTGTTCGACGGTTTCCGCCAGGCCTCCCTGGTCGACCGTTCTCAGCTATACAAGGATGTGGCCAGCGCGTTTTTCGGCGCCAACCGTCCGGGTGCCAAGGTGTCCCAAGGCATGATCGACTGGTTCTGGATGCAAGGCATGCTCGCCGGCCACAAGAACACGTACGACTGCATCAAGGCGTTCTCGGAGACCGATCTTTCCGAAGACCTGCGCAACATCGACGTGCCGACCCTCGTGGTCCATGGCGATGACGACCAGGTGGTCCCCATCGAAGCCGCCGGCATCGCAGCCGCCAAGCTGCTCAAGCACTCGCAACTGCTGGTCTACCCCGGCGCGCCCCACGGCCTGACCGATACCCACAAGGATCGACTGAATGCGGACCTGCTGGCATTCATCCGCGGCTGATCGAGCATAGAACCTGTGGGAGCGAGCCTGCTCGCGATAGCGGGGGTCAGCTTGTGACGATGTCGGATGTGCCGACGCTTCGCGAGCAGGCTCGCTCCCACAGGATCGGTAATCCACAGGACCCTAATCGATGAATCGCAACGATTTACGCCGTCTCGACATGAACCTGCTGGTGATCTTCGAGGCGTTGATGTTCGAGAAGAACCTGACCCGCGTCGCTGAAAAGCTGTTCATGGGCCAGCCTGCCGTGAGCGCGGCGCTGGGACGGCTGCGGGATCTGTTCGATGATCCGCTGCTGATCCGCCACGGTCGCGGCATGGAGCCGACGCCGCGGGCGATGGCGATCCTGCGTGAGCTGCAACCGGCCATGGACACGATTTCCGGCGCGGTCAGCCGGGCCAAGGCGTTCGATCCGTCCACCAGTTGCGACGTGTTTCGTATCGGTTTGTCGGACGACGCCGAGTTCGGCCTGTTTCCGCCCTTGCTGAGCCAACTGCGTGAAGAAGCGCCGGGCATCATCGTGGTGGTACGCCGGGCCAATTACCTGCTGATGTCGTCGTTGCTGGGCAGCGGGGAAATCAGCGTCGGGGTCAGCTACACCACCGATCTGCCGGCCAACGCCAAGCGCAAGAAACTGCGGGACATTCCCTGCAAGGTCTTGCGCGGCGACAAGCGTCCGGGCCCGCTGACCCTGGACGAGTACTGCGCGCGCCCCCATGCCATGGTGTCGTTCTCGGGTGACCTGAGCGGCAACATCGACCTGGACCTGGCGCGTATTGGCCGGACCCGCAAAGTGGTGCTGGGGGTCCCGCAGTTCAGTGGCTTGCGGGCGTTGTTGGACGGCACCGAGCTGATCGCCACCGTGCCCGACTACGCAGCCTGCGCGCTGGTGGAAGGCTGCGCGTTGCGGGCCGAGGATCCGCCGTTCGAGATCAACGCGGCCGAGTTGTCGATGGTCTGGAGTGGCGTGCATGACAACGACCCGGCCGAGCGCTGGCTGCGCTCGCGCATTGCCACCCACATGTCCCAATCATTGCCGGCCGCTGCCTATGCGGACCCGGACGGAGCACACCGATGAACGTCACCGACGAACGTACCCTGCAGGACTGGGGACTGCTGTTCCTTCGCCTCAGTGGCGCGTTGTTTCTGCTATGGGTCCACGGACTGCCGAAGTGGCTGCACTACAGCGACGAGCTGACCCGGATCGAAGACCCGTTTCACCTGGGGGCGAGCCTTACCCTGATGCTGGCGATCTTCGCCGAAGTGCTGTGCCCGTTGCTGATCGCAGCCGGTGTCCTGGTGCGCCTCGCGTGCCTGCCCATCCTGTTCCTGTTGGCGGTTGCGCTGTGGGTGGTCCACCCGCAATGGAGCCTCGAAGAAGGGCAGTTCGGCTGGCTGCTGCTGATCATCTTTACCAGCGTGTTCATCGCCGGGCCGGGTCGCCTGGCACTGAATGCGCGTTTTACCGGAGTGTTACGCCATGTCTGAATCTCAAGTTGTCGAGCCCACAACGGGCACTGCCACACCTGGCTTCGATGAAATCGTGACCCTGATCGTCAAGCACCGGGTCAAGGCCGGCCAGGACGCGGCCTATGAGGCCTGGTTGCGCCGCATCGTGACCGTGGCCGGTAGTTGGCCGGGACACCTGGGCGTCGATGTCGTGCGGGGCAAGCAGGGCGGGTTGTCGCTGTTCACTTGCGTGCTGCGTTTCTGTTCCACCGAGGCCATGCAGCGCTGGCTCGATTCGCCCGAGCGCCGCGAGCTGGTGGAAGAGGCCACGCCGTTGCTGGCCGACGGTGACCAGACCGAGGTCGCCTCCCACAAGGAGTTCTGGTTCGCCCCGCTGGCCGACGCCTCCACGCCGCCACCGCGCTGGAAGCAGGCCGTGGTGACGCTGCTGGTCATCCTGCCGCACACCTTGCTGGTGCCGCTGATCTGGGGCCCCGTGCTGCAACTCAACGCATTTCTCTCCAACTACGTCGTTGCCACGTTCCTGATCACCGTGACCATCGTGCTCTCGGTCTGTTACGTGTGCATGCCGCTGGCGACCCGTCTGTTCGCACCCTGGCTGCAAGCCTCGACAGCGCACGAGCATTTGGAACCATGAGCCTGTCGAGCCGTTGTGCCTAGCCACAATAAGCTCCCTGGTCACACATTTTTTGATAGTTGAAGGAGAACCCTATGAACGCCGATCTGATTCTGTTCAATGGCCAGTTCCACACCGTCGACCGGGAAAAGCCCCGGGCCAGCGCCGTGGCCATCAGCCAGGGCAAGTTCGTTGTCGTGGGCACCGACGCCGAGGCCATGGCCCTGCGTGGCGGCGGTACCCAGGTCATCGACCTCAAGGGCCGCACCGTCATCCCCGGGCTTAACGACTCGCACTTGCACCTGATTCGCGGCGGCCTGAACTACAACCTCGAACTGCGTTGGGAAGGCGTGCCGTCCCTGGCCGATGCTCTGCGCATGCTCAAGGACCAGGCCGACCGTACGCCGACGCCGCAATGGGTACGTGTGGTGGGCGGCTGGAACGAATTCCAGTTCGCCGAAAAGCGCATGCCGACCCTGGAAGAACTCAACCAGGCCGCCCCCGATACCCCGGTGTTCGTGTTGCACCTGTATGACCGCGCCTTGCTCAACCGCGCCGCGCTGCGGGTGGCCGGCTACACCCGTGACACGCCGAACCCACCGGGCGGCGAGATCGTGCGCGACAGCAAGGGCGAACCCACCGGCATGCTGGTGGCGCGTCCCAACGCGATGATCCTCTACTCGACGTTGGCCAAGGGGCCGAAGTTGCCGCTGGAGTACCAGGTCAACTCCACTCGCCAGTTCATGCGTGAACTCAACCGCCTGGGGCTGACCAGTGCCATCGACGCGGGCGGTGGTTTCCAGAATTACCCCGACGACTATGCGGTGATCGAGCAGTTGGCCCGGGAAGAACAGTTGACGGTGCGCATCGCCTACAACCTGTTCACCCAGAAGCCCAAGGAAGAGCTCAGCGACTTCAAGAACTGGACCGGTAGCGTCAAGCTGCACCAGGGCGATGATTTCCTGCGGCACAACGGCGCCGGTGAAATGCTGGTGTTCTCGGCGGCGGATTTCGAAGACTTCCTCGAGCCGCGTCCGGACCTGCCGCCCGGCATGGAGCAGGACCTGGAGCCGGTGGTCCGGCACCTGGTGGAGCAGCGCTGGCCGTTCCGCCTGCATGCCACCTACAACGAATCCATCAGCCGCATGCTCGACGTGTTCGAGAAGGTCAACCGTGACATCCCGTTCAACGGCCTGCCATGGTTCTTCGACCACGCCGAAACCATCACCCCGCAGAACATCGAACGGGTCCGTGCGCTGGGCGGCGGTATTGCCATCCAGGACCGCATGGCCTTCCAGGGCGAGTACTTTGTCGACCGCTACGGCGCCAAGGCCGCCGAGGCGACGCCGCCGATCAAGCGCATGCTGGCCGAAGGCGTGCCGGTGGGTGCCGGCACCGACGCCACCCGAGTATCGAGCTACAACCCGTGGACCTCGCTGTACTGGATGGTCAGCGGTCGCACGGTCGGTGGTCTGGCGCTGCACGAAGAAGGCCTGCCGCGCCTGACCGCGCTGGAGTTGTTCACCCATGGCAGTGCCTGGTTCTCCTCGGAGCAAGGCAAGAAGGGCCAGATCAAGGTCGGCCAGCTGGCGGACCTGGCGGCACTGAGCGCCGACTTCTTCAGCGTCGAGGAAGAAGCCATCAAGTGGATCGAGTCCGTGCTGACGGTGGTCGACGGCAAGGTGGTGTACGCCGCCGGCGACTTCGAAAAACTCGGCCCTGCCAGTGTCCCGGTACTGCCGGACTGGTCGCCGGTGGTCAAGGTCCCAGGTCACTGGCGCCCGACCTCGCCGTTGCAGGCCCAGGTTCACCAGTGCAGCGGTCCTTGCACGGTGCATTCCCATAGCCATGAGCGGGCGCGGCTGTCGAACGTCCCGGTCAGCGATTTCCAAGGTTTCTGGGGCGCGTTCGGCTGTTCCTGCTTCGCGTTCTGACCGACATCAACATCCCCCTCTGTGGGAGCGAGCCTGCTCGCGAAGACGTCGGCGCATCCGACACTTTCGCAACAGGCACACCGCTTCGCGAGCAGGCTCGCTCCCACAGGATTTGTAACAACCATGCATAAGGAGTCATCCCATGAGCAACGCCCCTGTCTACAACCGCCTGAACAAAGATGATGCAGTCGTCCTGCTGGTCGATCACCAGACCGGCCTGATCTCCCTGGTCCAGGACTTCTCGCCCAACGAGTTCAAGAACAACGTGCTGGCCCTGGCCGACCTGGCGAAGTTCTTCGGTCTGCCGACCATCCTGACCACCAGCTTCGAAAAAGGCCCTAACGGCCCGCTCGTGCCGGAGCTCAAGGAAATGTTCCCGGACGCGCCGTACATCCCGCGTCCAGGCCAGATCAATGCCTGGGACAACGAAGACTTCGTCAAGGCGATCAAGGCCACCGGCCGCAAGCAACTGATCATCGCTGGCGTGGTGACCGATGTCTGCGTGGCCTTCCCGACCTTGTCGGCGCTGGCCGAAGGTTTCGACGTGTTTGTCGTCACCGACGCCTCGGGCACCTTCAACGAAACCGTGCAGCAGGCCTCCTGGGCTCGCATGACCGCTGCCGGCGCACAGCTGATGAACTGGTTCTCGGTGGCTTGCGAACTGCATCGCGACTGGCGCAACGACATTGAAGGCCTGGGCAACCTGCTGTCCCAGCGCATTCCGAACTACCGCAACCTGATGAACAGCTACGCGGCGCTGACTGCCAAGTAAGCTTCAGTGGTTGTTGCTGGACGACGCCCGCCTTGTGCGGGCGTTTTGGTTTTTGGTCGACTGACAGGCCGCCATCGCGAGCAGGCTCGCTCCCACATGGGTTTTGTGGTGGACATGCCTCTTGAGAACGCCCGAATCCCCTGTGGGAGCGAGCCTGCTCGCGATGGCGTCAGCCCATCCAATCCTTTCCAATCTGTCCCACTCCGACCACAATGCTCAACTGAACTCCCTCACTGTCCACCCCTGGAGTGACAATGAACCCCTTCGAAGCAATGCGCATTTTTGCCCAGGTCATGGAGTCGGGCAGCTTCACGGCGGCGGCGGACAAGTTGGGGTTGTCCAAGCAATTCGTCAGTCGCAAGCTCATGGAGCTGGAACAGCGGCTGGGGGTACGCCTGCTCAACCGCTCGACGCGGCGTCTGGATGTCACCCCGTTGGGCCAGCGCTATTACGAGGCCGCCCTGCGCCTGCTCAGCGAGATCGAACAGGTGGAACTGGGCATCAGCGGACAGACCAGCGAGCCTCGCGGCACCCTTCGACTCAGCGCGCCGCTGTCCTTCGCCGTGGCGCACCTGGGCTGTCTGTTGCCGTTGTTCTTGCAGCGTTATCCGCAGGTCAGCGTCGAAGTGGACCTGAGTGACCGCTCGGTAGATTTGCTGGGGGAGGGTTACGACTTGGCGCTACGAATCGGCGTGCTGGAGGATTCGACCTTGATTGCCCGCCGCATCGCGAGCATCGATCGGGTCTACTGCGCCAGCCCGTCCTACCTGGCGCAACGCGGCACACCCTCGCGCCCCGAGGACCTGCGCAACCATGACTGCCTGCCCTATGGTCACAGCCGTCAGGTGCAGTGGCGTTTCGGAGGAGGGGGGAAACCGCTGGTGTTGGAGGTCGCTGGACGCATGAGCGCCAACAACGGTGATCTACTCCGGGATGCGGCCATCGCCGGCATGGGCATTACCTATCTCCCTACCTTCATCCTCGGCGATGCGCTGAAGGATGGACGGTTGGTCAAGGTACTGGAGGGCTTCGAAACCGAGCCGCTGGCGCTGTCGGCGGTCTACCCGCAACATCGCCAGAGTTCGCGCCCGGTGCAGGCGCTGGTGGAATTTCTACGGGAACATATGCAGTAGCTGAGTTTTCAACCGTCCCAGGACGGCTGAAAACTCAGCCAGGCCCGATCAGGCGGCCATATTGGCGCTGCCCAGTTCCTTCTTGTACTGCGCCTTCATGGTTTCCATCTGTTCACCCAAGGCATCCAGCTTGGCTTTGCCCAGCAGTTTCTTGGCTTGCGGGAACATCTCTTTCTCTTCTTCTTCGATATGGTGCTCAAGCAGTTCCTTGACCACTTTCACCCGGCCGGCAAATTCCGGTTGAGAAGGATCGGTGGCCTTCAGGTCCGGCAGCACCAGCGAATCGACTGTGCGATGTTCTTCCTTGGCCTCGTAGTACATTTCAGCCTCGTCCTTGCCCCCCGCTTGCTTGAAGGCCGGGTACAGGATCTCTTCTTCCAGTCGGGTATGAATGGTGACTTCCATTTCCAGCTTCGCCAACAGGTCAGTACGTTTCTTGACGCCGCGTTCGGTGGATTCACTCAGTTGAGCCAGAATACCTTTGACGCGTTCATGGTCAGCTTTCAACAGATCGATGGCGTTCATATACAGCTCCTCGGCAATTCACGGTTACGAGCCGGCTTCAAGCGCCGACGTCGCGTTAACCAAGGATTGCATCGGCCGTGCCAGCCAGGTGGCTTTGTAAAAACCCTTTAAAAACAATTGGTTGGGATAATCGCCGTTTTTATCATCGTGCAGGCTGCATGAAGAGGGGCCAAAGCGCCTTGCACTTTGCGCTGCCCTGACCAAGAACCCCCTTGTGGGAGCGAGCCTGCTCGCGATAGCGGTCGTTCAGCCAATGATGATGTCGACTGGCCTGGCCTCATCGCGAGCAGGCTCGCTCCCACAGTTTTCCGTGTCGTCCCGCAAATTCTGCTCACCCCACATCTCCTGTGGGAGCGAGCCTGCTCGCGATAGCGGTCGTTCAGCCAATGATGATGTCGACTGGCCTGGCCCCATCGCGAGCAGGCTCGCTCCCACAGAGGATTTGCAGTTCAGTCATCGAGCAATTGCCGCACCTGCCCGGCAATCGCCAGGCAAGCTGTCAGTCCCGGCGATTCGATGCCGAACAGGTTGATCAGCCCCGGCACCTGGTGCTCGGCGGCACTGCTGATGAGGAAGTCGCGGGCGGGATCGCCGGGGGCGGAGATCTTTGGGCGGATGCCGCTGTAGGCTGGTTGCAGGCTGTGGTCGGGCAGGTCGGGCCAGTAAGTGCGAATCGCCGGGTAGAAGGTTTCAGCGCGCGCCGAATCGACCCGGTAATCCTCGTGTTCGACCCATTCGATATCAGGACCGAAACGGGCCTGGCCCGCCAGGTCCAGGGTCATGTGGATGCCCAGCCCGGCGGCTTCCGGGGCCGGGTAGACCAGATGCCGGAAGGGCGCACGCCCGGCAAGGCTGAAGTAGTTGCCCTTGCACAGATAGTCGGGGGGCACTGCTTGCGCCGGCAGGCCCTCCATGCGACGAGCGAGGGCGGGCGCCTGGAGGCCGGCGGCGTTGATCAATCGGCGGCAGGACAGGCTCATCTGGGCCGTGCCACCCAACTCCAGCAGGAAGTGCCCGGCGCCAATGCGAACCCCCAGCAACGGCGTGTGGAAGGCCAGGTTCGCGCCGGCCGCTTCGGCGTCGCCTTGAAAGGCCAGCATCAGTGCATGGGAATCGACAATGCCCGTGGAAGGCGAATACAACGCGGCGACACACGCCAGCGCCGGTTCCAGGGCCAACGCCTGCTCCTGATCGAGCAGACGCAGGTCGTCCACACCGTTCATCAAGCCGCGTTCAAGCAAAACCTGCAGGCCGGCCACCTGCGCCGGGTCCTTGGCGACGATCAGCTTGCCGAGCCGGCGAGTCGTCACATCGTGGCGTTCGCAATAGGCGTACAGCTTGTGCCGACCTTCGACGCACAACCGGGCCTTGAGGCTGCCCGGTGGGTAGTAGATGCCGGCATGGATGACTTCGGAATTGCGCGAGCTGGTGCCCATGCCGATGGCGCCGCCGGCTTCGATCAGCAGCACCTCATGGCCGGCCTGGGCCAGCTCCCGGGCCACAGCCAGACCGACGACCCCCGCGCCCACCACCACGCATTCGATATCGACGTTCAACCGCATTTCTCCTTCAGGGGCTGCGTGACGTTGCAGGGTAGCCCTGCCTGGGAGTCAGGTGAAGACGATGCCTCTGGAAAAAGAGCTATGTTAAAAAATGTTAGATTGAAAAAATACTTCACAAGATCTGTTCATTGGTGGATGATCGAAACCAACCTGTAGGACAAAGCTCGCTACAAGACCCACCAGAACGGTTCGCTGTCTTTTCCGGAGTGCCTCATGAATAACAAGAATGTCGGTGTGATCGGTCTCGGCGCGATGGGCCTGGGCATTGCCCGCTCATTGCTGCGCGCAGGCTTCAATGTGCATGCCTGTGATGTGCGTGCCGCCGTCACCGAACAATTTGCCGGCGAGGGCGGGGTGGCCTGTGCGTCGCCTGCCGACATGGCGGCTCACTGCGATGTGATCATCACCATGGTGGTGAACGCCGAGCAGACCGACACCGTGTTGTTTGGCGAGAACGGTGCCGTGCAAGCCTTGCGCGAGGGCAGCCTGGTCATCGGGTGCGCCACCGTGGCGCCGACCTTCGCCGTGGAACTGGGCCAGCGCCTGGCGCAGACCGGCCTGCTGTACCTCGACGCGCCGATCTCCGGCGGTGCGGCCAAGGCCGCGGCTGGCGAGATGACCATGATGACGTCGGGCCCGGCCCCGGCCTACGCTAAGGCCGAAGCGGTTCTGGTGGGCATGGCGGGCAAGGTCTATCGCCTGGGCGATGTCCATGGCTTGGGCTCCAAAGTCAAAATCATCAATCAATTGCTGGCCGGCGTACACATCGCCGCCTCGGCCGAAGCCATGGCCCTGGGGCTGCGCGAAGGCGTGGATGCCGATGCGTTGTATGAAGTGATCACCCACAGCGCCGGCAACTCCTGGATGTTCGAAAACCGCGTGCCGCACATCCTCAAGGCTGACTACACGCCCCTGTCGGCGGTGGATATCTTCGTCAAGGATCTGGGCCTGGTGCTCGATACCGCCCGCGCCAGCAAATTCCCGTTGCCGCTGTCGGCCACCGCGCACCAGATGTTCATGCAGGCTTCCAGCGCCGGTTTCGGTCGGGAGGATGATTCGGCGGTGATCAAGATTTTCCCGGGCATCGACCTGCCGACCGCCAAGCCCGATTCGATCTGAGGAGCCGCCATGACCCCTTCCAACGCGCGCCCGCTGCTGGGCTGCATTGCCGACGATTTCACGGGTGCCACGGACTTGGCCAACATGCTGGTGCGCGGCGGCATGCGCACGGTGCAGAGCATCGGCATTCCCGGTACCGACGAAGCTGAAGGCCTGGCGGCCGATGCGATCGTGATTGCCCTCAAGTCGCGAACCCTGCCTGTGGCCGAGGCTATCGACGAATCCCTCGCGGCGCTGGCCTGGTTGCGTGAACGCGGCTGCCGGCAGATTTTCTTCAAATACTGGTCGACTTTCGATTCGACCGCCGCGGGCAATATCGGCCAGGTCAGCGAAGCCCTGCTCAAAGCCCTGGACAGTGATTTCACCTTGGCTTGCCCGGCGTTTCCGGAAAACGGCCGGACGATTTTCCGCGGCCACCTGTTCGTGCAGGACCAATTGCTGAACGAGTCGGGCATGCAACACCACCCGTTGACGCCGATGACCGACGCCAACCTGGTGCGTGTGCTGCAAGCCCAGACTTCCCTCGAGGTTGGCCTGTTGCGCTACGACAGCGTCGCCCAGGGCGTGGACGCCGTGCGGGCGAAGATGACCGAGTTGCGCGCCCAGGGCGTCGGCATGGCCATCGCCGACGCGTTGTCCGATGCGGACCTGTACACCCTCGGTGCGGCCTGTGCTGACTTGCCCTTGCTGACGGGTGGTTCCGGGCTGGCCCTGGGGCTGCCGGACAACTTCCGGCGAGCCGGCCAGCTGAGGGATTTCGATGTGTCGACGCTGCCCCAGGTCCCTGGCGGTGAAGTGGTCTTGGCCGGCAGTGCGTCAATCGCCACCAATGGACAAGTGGCCGCCTGGCTCGAGGCTGGGCGGCCGGCCTTGCGCATCGATCCCGTGGCGCTGGCGGCCGGTGAGCCGGGGGTCGCCCGAGCGCTGGCGTTTGCCCGCGACGCGGCGGACACCGTGCTGATCTATGCCACTAACAGCGCCGATGAGGTCAAGGCCGTGCAACAACAGTTGGGCGCTGGGCGGGCCGGTGCGCTGGTGGAAAACGCCTTGGGCGAGATCGCCCGAGGTTTGCGCGAACAAGGTGTACGGCGTTTCGTGATTGCCGGTGGGGAAACCTCCGGCGCGGTGGTCAAGGCGCTGCAGGTGACGTTGCTGCAGATCGGCGCGCAGATCGATCCGGGTGTGCCTGCCACCCTCAGCAGCGGCGCAGAACCGCTGGCCCTGGCGCTCAAGTCGGGCAATTTCGGCGGTCGCGATTTCTTCGCCAAGGCCCTCGCGCAATTGGCCGGAGGCGCCCGATGAGCCCGGAAAGCGCCTTGCGCGAAGAGATCTGCGAAGTCGGCCTTAGCCTCTATCAGCGCGGCTACACCGTCGGCAGCGCCGGCAACATCAGCGCCCGGCTCGACGATGGCTGGCTGATCACGCCCACCGACGCCTGCCTGGGACGTCTCGATCCAGCGGCCATCGCCAAGGTCAATGCCGCCGGCGATTGGGTGTCCGGGCGCAAGCCGTCCAAGACCCTGGCGCTGCATCGCCAGGTCTACGACCGCAACCCGACGGTCGGGGGCGTGGTGCACACCCACTCCACTCATCTGGTGGCGCTGACCCTGGCCGGGGTCTGGCGGCCCGACGACATCTTGCCGCCACTCACGCCTTATCAGGTGATGAAGGTCGGGCACATTCCATTGATCGGCTACCAGCGCCCCGGCTCGCCTGACGGGGCGGAGCAGGTGGCGCAACTGGCCAATCGGGTTCGCGGCGTGATGCTCGAACGCCTGGGCCCGGTGGTCTGGGAAAGTTCGGTGTCCCGGGCCAGCTACGCCCTGGAAGAGTTGGAAGAGACCGCGCGGCTCTGGCTGATGAGCAATCCCAGTCCCGAGCCGCTCGATCAGGCGGCACTGGATGAGCTGCGGGATATCTTCGGCGCCGATTGGTAAGGGATCCGCCACAAGAACCAAAGCCTTGCACAGCCAGTGGCGAGGGGACTGATCCCCTTGCTACCGGTGTCGTGCGGGCTGGCTGAAAAAACAATAACAACAGGATTCACTCCATGACCCATTTCAATCGCCGTGTTTGTCGCGCAAGCGTTCTCCCGATCCTCTCCGGAGGGTCCCGCCCATGAGCCCGGTCATCCTGATGATCACGGCCGGTGCCGGGATCGCGCTGTTGCTGTTCCTGGTGCTCAAGTACAAGTTTCAACCGTTCGTGGCTCTGATGCTGGTGAGCATCCTGGTGGCGCTGGTGGCCGGGGTCAAACCGGCCGACCTGGTGGCGACCATTGAAGGCGGCATGGGCAAGACCCTCGGCCATATCGCAATCATCATCGCCCTGGGCGCGATGATCGGGCGCATCATCGAATTGTCGGGCGGCGCCGAGGCCCTGGCGAAAACCCTGATCGAGCGCTTTGGCAACCGGCGTACACCGCTGGCCCTGACCATCGCCGGCTTCATCATCGGCGTGCCGGTGTTCTTCGCGGTGGGTGTCATCATCCTCATGCCGCTGGCCTATGGCGTGGCTCGCAGCGCCCGCAAGCCGTTGCTGGTGTTCGCCTTGCCGATGTGTGCGGCGTTGCTCACGGTGCATGCGTTCCTGCCACCGCATCCGGGGGCGGTGGCGGCGGCCAGCCAGTTGGGGGCCGACCTGGGCCGTGTGTTGATGTTCGGCCTGCCGTTGACCGCGTTCCTGTGTTTTGTCGGCTATAAAGTGGCGGGGCGCATGACGCGTCGCTTCTATCCGATGACCGACGACATCCGCGCCGAAGTCTACGGTCCCCATGTCACCAATGAAGACCTGGCCGCCTGGAGCAACGGTAACGGCAGGGATCCGGTGCAAGCCGCCGTCGCGGTGTCCCATATGGGGCTGGAAGAGTCCACCGGCTCGCTGGTCGCCAAGCTGCCACCGGCACCGCCACCGGGGTTCGGCCTGATTGTCGGGCTGATCCTCTTGCCCATCGTGCTGATCCTGCTGGGCACGCTGTCGACCACGCTGCTGCCGGTGGAATCCACGGTTCGCGGTGTCATGACGGTGTTGGGGGCGCCGCTGGTGGCCCTGCTGATCGACACCTTGCTCTGCGCCTGGCTGTTGGGCTCACGGCGGGGCTGGAGTCGCACCCAAGTGTCCGATGTGATCGGCTCGGCGTTGCCCGGTGTGGCGATGGTGATCCTGATCGCCGGTGCCGGCGGCGTCTTTGGCAAGGTGCTGGTGGATACCGGGATCGGTGCGGTGGTGTCCGAGATGTTGCGCACCACCGGGTTGCCGGTGCTGGCGCTGGGCTTTTTGCTGACCATGCTGTTGCGCGCCGTGCAAGGTTCGACCACGGTAGCGCTGGTGACCACCGCCGGTATCATCAGTCCGTTGATCGCTACGCTCGGCCTGACCCCCAATCACCTGGCGCTGCTGTGCCTGGCCATGGGCGGTGGCGGGCTGGCGATGTCTCACATCAACGACGCCGGTTACTGGATCTTCACTAAACTGGCAGGGCTCAACGTGGCGGACGGCCTGCGCACCTGGACCGTGATTACCACGCTGCTCGGTACACTCGGTTTCGGTATCACCTTGTTGATCTGGCCTTTTGTCTGACCTTTTTATTTAAGGAGCGTCGGTATGCCTCGTTTCGCAGCCAACCTCAGCATGCTCTACCCGCAACATGATTTCCTCGACCGTTTCGCGGCCGCGGCGGCCGATGGTTTCGATGCCGTGGAATACCTGTTCCCTTACGAGTACAGCCCCGAGGTGCTCAAGCAGCGGTTGGATGACAACGGCCTCGTCCAGGCGCTGTTCAACGCACCGCCTGGGGATTGGGCGGCGGGGGAGCGGGGGCTGGCGACGTTGCCCGGACGCGAGCAGGGATTTCGTCAAGGCTTCGAGCGCGCCCTGGAATACGCCGCTGTGCTCGGCAACT
>Ga0157373_10002496_pt1 | contig 14015 bp, 12 predicted proteins | sample C65metaG_FD_113460 | JGI IMG/M metagenome (GOLD analysis project Ga0157373, IMG submission 113460) | Corn rhizosphere microbial communities from Kellogg Biological Station, Michigan, USA - C6-5 metaG | ecosystem: Host-associated > Plants > Roots > Rhizosphere > Soil | place: USA: Michigan... | reverse complement strand
GAAGAACACCAAGAGCAAGCCCATGACCAGGACTTCCATTGCAACAGCATTGGTGATTGGCGCCTGCGGATAATTCGGCTCAATGTGCAGCGCGCGCAACACGGCGGTCACTGGGCCCGCAAGCACCTGGTTGAGGAGACGAGTAAAAAAAAGTTGTTCAGGCATGGAGGAACAGTTGTCGGTGGCTAGTTGTCAGTTGACAGTGAAACCGAACAACTTGCCACTGGTCACTGCCCACTTAGCACTCTGTATGTCTCGTATCCCGCCTCGCACAACATCGCCGCCACGGGCAGGAACAGCCCCGCAAACAATCCGTAAAGGCTCTCGCGGGAAACAGTAAGTATAGCAAAGGCAATGAAGGCCATCAAAAAGTAGCGCAGGATGAAACGGTGCACAATGCCGCGGCTGGAGGCCGGAGTGCCGGACTGAATGGTGAGATCGGCAAGGCCGGCCACGACTCTTTCAAGCCAGTAAAAATTGAGGTAGGCGACTGTTGCTCCGAGAGCGAAGCCGAGAGCGATCCGCCATCCGAAAAATATTTGAGCCGTGATCAGTGCCGCGAGGCCGAGAACGATCATGAAGCGCCGGATGCGGTCGAGAGCGCGGGCAGAAAAGTCGTCCTGGCCGGCATCCGGTTCGGCGGAACTCATCAGGAGATTTTAACCGGAGAAGTGCATAGGTCCTTCGCTTCGCTCAGGATGACAGGGCCACGGCACAGAGGCATGTCGAGCTTCGCTCGACCGCACGGGCGAGGACGCCCGTGCCCACATGGGTCTTTGCCGGAACAGTCCTTGCCTACACGTTACACGTGACCACTAAGTATTTTTCGATGCGGTGCGGATTAGCTGCACGAAACCGGCGGCAATGCCGAGAAGCAGGCCGACAATGTACAGCCAGGTGGTGTGCAGCCACTTGTCGAGCCCTGCTCCGATTAACCAACCGATCACGGTTGCGGCGGGAAAGACGATTGCAAGTTCTGCGTAATTCGACATTTCCGCCCAGTTGGTCTTTTGCGGGGGAGTTTTTTCTTTATCTTGTGTCTCCGCGCTCGGGGGTTGCTGATCGGCAGGCATCGGATTACTGCCTCGCCGGGGCCGTCTCGCGCCCGGCCTGATAGGTTTCGATCAGTTCACGAATCCGGATGGCATCGCGTTTGCGATGACCGTTGCTGGTTATAGGGTCGGCGCCGCCGGTGGAATCGATACGAATCTGCGACCAGATAACGCCGGTAGTGATTCCCACTGAGGCAACCTGCGGGATCGCGATGCTCTCGTCTGTCGTTCCAAACCATCGTGGCTTGACCCGGCTGACGTGCAGGGGACTGACCACGATTCGCGTGGGGAAAATGTGATTGCCGCGGGTCCAGCGGCTGGCGGTAAAGGTTTCACCGGAGGCGGGCTGAGATGGTGGCGAGGATGTCATAATTCTTTGGCCAAAATCATACATCGGAAAAGTGAATTAATTACCGGCGAGACGCCAAGACCGCAGTTATCTGAACCCTCGGCGAGCTCGGCGTACTCGGCGGTAGAAGGCTGCGGTGTTTATAATCGCAGCTTACTTTCATTAGCACAAAGGCCTTCCTTGGCACTCGACGAAAACATATATCAATTGCGGCTCCAGAAGCTGAAGCAGATTGAGGCGCTCGGCCAGCCGGCGTATCCAACGAAATTCGACTTCACGCACACCATTGCGCAAATACTGGCCGAATACACGGAGAAGACTGCCGAGCAACTGGAAGCCTCACGAGTTAACGTACGGGTTGCGGGCCGGATCATGGCTATCCGGCTGATGGGTAAGGCCGGATTTGCGCACCTGCAGCAGGACGGTCAGCGGCTGCAGATTTATGTTAAGAAAGACGCGGTCGGCGAGAAAAGCTTTGAGCTTTACAAGCTGCTCGATCTCGGCGACCACATAGGCGTGAGTGGATATCTATTTCGCACGCGGACTGGCGAGTTGTCGGTGCACGTCGAGGAGATCACCTTTCTCTCAAAAGACCTGCTGCCGCTTCCCGAAAAGTGGCATGGGCTGACGGATGTCGAACTGCGCTACCGGCAACGATACGTAGATTTGTTCATGAATCCCGAGGTGCGCGAAGTTTTCCTTAAGCGCGCCAAGCTGATTCAATCGATGCGAAATTTCCTCGGCGAGCACGGGTTCGTTGAAGTTGAAACGCCGATGATGCAGCCAATAGCGGGAGGAGCCGTCGCCAAGCCTTTCGTGACGCACCACAACACGCTCGACATGGATCTCTATCTCCGAATTGCGCCGGAGCTATATCTCAAGCGGCTTACGGTCGGCGGATTCGATCGGGTGTACGAAATCAATCGCAATTTCCGCAACGAGGGAATATCAACGCGCCATAATCCTGAGTTCACCATGCTCGAGTTCTATCAGGCATACACGAATTACCGTGGGGTAATGGACCTGACGCAGCAATTGATTATTCAGGCCGCGCAGGACGTGACCGGCGGAACGAAGACAAAGTGGGGCGAGCAGGAAATCGACTGGTCGGAGGCGGGCTGGCGCAAGTTGACCATGCGTGAAGCGATCATCGAATATTGGCCCGAGACGACAGGAACCAAGCCGACCCTTGCTGATTTTGCTACGCCCGATTCTGTTCAGACGCTAGTCCAGCGGTTCAATTCCGGGCATTCGCACATGCCCTACGATCCGAATGAGCCCGCCGGAAAAAGCATCGCGAGTCTCTTTGAGGCGGTCGCCGAAGAACACCTCACGCAACCGACGATCATTTATGAATTTCCGACTGCCGTCTCGCCGCTCTCGAAACAAAAGTCTGAGGAGCCCGACTGGACAGAGCGATGGGAGATATACATCGGGCAAATGGAAATCTCCAATGGGTTTAGCGAATTGAACGATCCAGAAGACCAGCGGCAGCGGTTCGAGCAGCAACTCAGCGAACGTCAGCGCGGCGACGAAGAGGCCCACCAGATGGACGAAGACTACATTCGCGCGCTTTCCTACGGAATGCCGCCGGCGGGCGGCGTGGGAGTGGGAATCGACCGGCTCGCAATGCTGTTGACCAATTCTCAGTCTATCCGGGATGTAATTTTGTTCCCGCTGTTAAGACCGGAGAAGAAGGCAGAGGAGGATACTCATCGGGGCTGAAGGCCCAACCTTTAGGGCACTGACGCGGCGCTGAGCGCCGGTATTTCACAACTTTCCATCTAGCATAGGAGAGAATAATGCTCGATCTAGTATCACTGCACTTCTACCGATACCAGGTCTCCATCTGACTTCCCGCCGGCGCGATAGTTAACGTTCGCCGCAATATCCTTCCAATTGCAGGAAAATTTTCCACCTCCGACAATCGCGACCGAGTTGTAGTCGGCTGCGCGCAGTTTTAAAGTCTTTTTGCCTCCCGAGATAACGACGACCGCGACTGGGGCTTCAGAACAATCGACTGAGACGACCTTGCCTTTCAGGAATTTGATCGGGCGTCTATCGATTTGAGGCTTCGCGGCTAAAGCCGGCTTGGCAGATGAATCAGTGCCATCAGAAGAGTCGTCGTCAGAATCGTCTTCCATGTCCTTTCCCGGCGATGAGGATTTCGCAATGACGGGCTTGGGATTTGTAGCATCGGGTTTCCCCGATTCATCCTGCGGAGGTATGCCGTATTTTCTCAAGAACGGCAGGTCGTCCAATTCTTTTTTGGCTACCTTGGCAATCTGCGCATCCTGGCTGGCCTTCAGATGTTCGAGGATCGGCGTGGCATCGTCCCACTTCTTGGCAGCCATGAAGGCGTCTGCGAGACGAAGCTGGTAGGCTTCGTCGCGCGGACTCAGGCGCACGGCGAAGCGCATGGCTTCGAGGGCGGCGTTTGCGCCTCCGCCTTGTAGCCGCGCCCAACCGAGAATGTTGTAGGCCTCGGCGAAATCCGGGTATTCGGTGAGCACGATGTGCAGGCTTTCCATGGTGTTGGCAAGGCCCTGAATACGCGCGCCTTTTTCTCCGGAATGATAAGCCGCAAGCGCCAGGTCGAATCGCGACCAGGGATCGGAAGGATTGAACTTTACGGCGGCATTTAGCTCTTCAAAGGCTTCATTGGTTTCATTCTTCTGGACGTGGGCAAAGGCCAGGGCGCGATGAGCGACCAAGGTGTCAGTCTTCGGATCATCGACCAGTTTTTCCAGTTGGGTCACAGCTTGCTGGCGGCGCTCCGGAATGCGCAACTCCATTTCGTCCAGCAGCGCCTGAGCGTCAGGAATGGGCACCGGCTTAGTGCTGTCTCCGATCTCATCCATGCCGAAGGGAAGCAGTGATTCGTTGACCGGCTCCGGCATAAGCGGCGGGTTACCGCGTTTGACTTCTTCCAGGGTCGCAGCCAGCGACTTCAGCGAATGGAAGTAGTCTCTTACAGCCTGATCCAGTTGCGACGGAGACATACCGAAGGCTTGCTGAATCGCTTGCGCAACCGGGATATGCTGGCTCTGAACCAGTCCGAAGTATGTTCCCATCTCCGAAAATTTGTCATTGTTTATTAAATAATGCACCAGCATCCAGGACTGGGCGTAGAAGAGCGTGTGATGAGTGCCTTCCTGCCCGTTGACCACGCGATTTTTCATCTCCAGGAGATCTGTGAGATTCAGCCAAACCGGCGCGGAAAGTATTTCAGTCAGCGACTTCAGACCAGGGTTGGCGGTTGGCTTGGCCGCAACGGTGAGCGGGGCCGGAAGCGTCGAAGGAAGGGCAAGCTCTGGATCACTTCCCAGTTCGGTTTTCTTGGGCGTGAAGTAGAGGGAAGCGAAGTATTCGGCGAATCCTTCATCGAACCAGGGCTGCGTGGGCGGGTAGTTGTAGTCGAGGTAGTAGTGCGCCATGGGATGCTCGACAGCCCGCCAGCAATCGGGAACGGAGGCGTTAAGGACGATGTATATCCTGTCATCGCCCCGGAGAAAAAACCCCTGCGAAATACCGGGGTCTGTACTTGCAGTAGGCGCGATCTGAGCGTAGGCGGCCGGATTGCCGATCGCAATGATCTCGAGCGGCTTGGCCATCACCAGCTTTTTGCGCCCCAGCAGTTGGGCAAAGATGGCGCGCATCTGCTCAAACCGGGCCACTATCTCGTGCCCTTTTTTGGCATCGGCATCGGTGAGCACCAGGAAGTGATCAGAGCTTACGCGGAGCCAGTGCTGGTCGTCGGCGCCAGCGTTCGCTGAAATGAATGCACCGAGAAAAATGATGGCGAGTCGAACTTTTGCGGCTGAAGCCCAGGTTGGCACTGCTACCTCTTGCCAAAGATTTTAACCGCAAAGATCACCAATTACGCAAAGAAGAAGCCCGCGAAGAGGGCTGGGAGGAATGCACATTTCTCGCCCCCGCAAAGAATGCGGGTTCAGAACCACCCTAACTCGAGAAGCTAGCGCTTAGGTAACGCCAACTCAGCTTTCAGTACTGGAGGCAGCTCGTCTCCGCGGAAATATTGCCCCTTGGAGCCTCTCATCTCCGGCATGGCGGCGTACGGTTTGCTGTAGTCGTTGTTGGCATTCCAGAAGAGAAAACCGATCCCGCCTTTGTTTTTGGAAGTCAGGACCTGCACTTCGATGTACTTGGGTGAGTAGGTCTTGGTGCGCCATGCAAAAGCCTGCAGCCAGGGCCGTATCACCACTCCGCTGCCCTGGGTGATCTTCTCAAATCGCTCCATCGACTCACCGATAAAGTGCTCGGGTTCGTCCCCTGGCCGGGCGATACCATCCATGCCAAAGAAATGTGAGGGATAGATCATGGGAGAAAGAACGTCGCAATACTTGGCCATGCGGACGATATCCTGACCCGTGTGTGAGAGGTCAACCGGACGTTGCCAGGCCATGACGCCGAAGACGTCCAGCGAGAGCAGCACGCCCTTGGGATGAAGCGAGGTATAAGCCCGGCGTAGAAAGTCCGCGATCACGTCCGAACGTTGCCACTCCGGACGGGATTTTAGGAAGCTGAAATTGGCGTCTTTCTGGTCGCCTTCCGCTGGAAAGCGGACGTAATCAAATTGGATCTCGTCGGCCCCGGCGGCTGCGGCAGCTTGTGCCAAAGCGATGTCATACTCCTGGACTTCCACGCGCGACGGGTCGGTCCAGACCAGTTTTCCGTTTTCGCGCCAAGGTTCGCCGGTCCTTTTCGACTTCACAGCCAGTTCGGGATGTGAAACCACCAGGCGCTCGTCGCGGAAAATGGCAATGCGGGCAATCGCGTGCATGCCCTGAGAATGCAGGAAGCGGGTGTATTTAGGCAGGTCGTGAATGTAAACTTTGTGGCTGCCGAGGAGCGGGTGCTCGAAGGGAATATTTACCGTTCCATCGGAGTCTTTTATATCGAAGACCACAGCGTTGCCGCCGGCTTCACGCCAGCGCTGGACGATTTTGACGCCGTGGTCGCTTCCTGCCATCAGGCCGGTCAGGTAGATGGCGCGGACTTCAAAGTCTTTGGGAACGGCGATGGCCTTCTCGGTTATAGGTGCGTCGAGCATCCCTGGAATGGTGAGCTGCTGGCCAGTCTTTAAGAATGTGCCTTTAAAATCGCCGTTCGAACCGCGGATGGCTTCCGCCAATTGGCTGGAGGTCAGGTATGACGTTTGCGCCAGATATCGCCGAGCTACAGAAATCACTGTATCTCCGCGATGCGTCTCATAGAATGCGGTTCCTGGTGCGGGAATTTTTGGAGCGAGCGACGGCTGACCGAGAGTGGCGCTGGCAGGAACCAATTGCGCTCCCTGCGGTTGGGCGGCATTCACCTTATGAAAACCGACGATGGCTGTGCCGCATGTGAGCGTGGCGGCAATGAAAAAGAGTTTAAGTCCGTGTTGGCGCAAGTTTCTCTCCAGAGACATCGCTTTTTCCGATGCTACTGATGCAGAATTCTGCTCGCCAGTTACGTCTGGCCACGGTCGTCGGGGAAGCGGGCCTGGCAAACATCGGCCGTAAGACGTTCTACTTGAGAGGATTTCAAAATTTGAGGCGCCGAAGTTTGGTTTCGCGAGGGCGACAGGTGCAGCCGACTTTCATCATCCTGCGCAAAAAATTTCCCTTTACACGATCTTACTGTGTAATGTAAGTGACTCTCTCGACACAGGCCGAGCATCTAAGTCGTGTAGAAGAGATGCTTTGAAAGGTTCCCGCAGGGTGGCGAAACGCTTGCTCTATATCGAAGACGAAGCTGGTTCAAAGGGATTGACAAAAAGTGTCAACCCGACTTTGGCCGAGCCCCACGGCGCGAGCCCCACAGAGGAGAGCAGGGCCAGAAAGATATGAAAACCATTACCAGCACGGTTCTTGACCCCACACGCCGGAGCGCAGACGCCCGGGATTTTGAAACCGGCCTCCGCCGCAAGATCGTTGGCCAGGATGCGGCGGTAGAGAAGGTCGTTGAAATTTACCAGATGTTCCTGGCCGGACTGAACCCTCCGGGACGTCCGGTAGGCAATTTGCTTTTTCTCGGACCCACAGGGTCGGGTAAGACTCGTGTAGTTGAAGCCCTTGCTGAGTCATTGTTTGGCGATGCCCGCGCGTGCATCAAAATTGATTGCGCCGAGTTTCAGCACTCCCACGAGATCGCGAAGCTGATCGGGTCGCCGCCCGGATATCTTGGCCACCGCGAAACTCACCCTCTGCTCACGCAGGAGGCGCTCAACCAGTGGCATACCGATAAGCTCAAGCTCTCGATCCTTCTTTTTGACGAAATTGAAAAGGCTTCAGACGCACTCTGGCAGCTTTTGCTGGGCATCCTCGACAAGGCAACACTCACGCTAGGCGATAACCGCCGCGTGGACCTCTCGCAGTGCATCATTATCATGACCTCAAACCTGGGGGCAGGCGAGATGTGCAACCTTGTCGAGGGCGGATTTGGGTTCGCTCCCAAACCCAATGTGGTCGACGAGGGGTTTGACGACAAGATCGACCGCACTGCGGTCGAAGCGGCGCGCCGCAAGTTCACGCCCGAGTTCATGAACCGGATTGACAAGGCCGTTGTATTCAAGACCTTGCGTCCGGACCACCTGCAGCAGATTCTAGAAATTGAACTGGGTATGGTGCAGCAACGGGTGCTGATGGCTTCAGCGGCGAATCAGTTCGTGTTCTCCTGCACGCCTAAAGTGAAGAGTTTTCTTCTACATGAGGGAACCGACGCCCGGTACGGTGCGCGGCATTTGAAGCGCGCTATTGAACGGCATCTGGTCTTCCCGCTGGCCAACCTGGTCGCAACTGGTCAGATTCGGCTCGGGGACTTTGTCCGGGTAGATTTAAACGCTGATGGACAGCTTACCTTTGTGAAAGAAGCCGAGGGAGCAATGGTTCCGATGCTTATGGAGCGTTATGGCGCCGCCGCGGCTGCACCTATGGCCAGCCGGGCTGCACGTCCGATAGCGAAGCCGAAAGAGTTTACCGCAACACCCGGTAATGAGACGAAGTAGTCTCCGCAGAAAGAGAAAACGCCCGGCGAACCTGCCGGGCTTTTTTCTTGCGAGTTCCTCATTTCTAAACTGACGTTTGCTGCGCGCGTCACGCAACCATCATCGAATGGGACGTGACTACTCGCAAACACTCTTTCTTTCGCCGCCATTCCCTCAGCATCGTCTGCAGCCTGATTCTGCTGTGCTGGATTGTCCTCTATTCGCAGTGGAACCCCGATTCGCACTGGGGCGCGTTTTTCGGGAACGCCATTGCCGATTGGACCGGGCTCGTAGTAACCGTGCTCGCGACCAAATACATGTATGAAATCGGATCGGCCGAAAGCCGCAAACCGCCACATCGTTTTCTTGCGCCGGTTTGGGAAAAGCTGCGCGATCACTCGCTGAGCATCTTTTTGCTGATCACAGGGATCGGCTGGACTATCCTGTTCGCGCACAGCGATACGAATTCGAAGTGGGGCCAGGTGGCCGGCAATATCGTTTCCGAGTGGACGCAGATCTTCGGGCTGGTAATTTTGACTAAGAAATTGATGGAGACGAAGTCGAAGGAGAGCAAGCGGTGACAGGATTAGGGTGAATCAACCGGCCAATAATCCCTCAACGACAGCGTAGGATTCCGCCAACGCAGAGTCGAGCGCAGACGAGTCTTTTCCTCCTGCCTCGGCGAGATCCGGACGGCCGCCGCCTTTGCCGCCGACTTTCTGAGCTACCGGAGCAATGACTTTGCCGGCCTGGATCTTCGAGGTGAGGTCTTTGGTCACGCCGACGATCAGAGAGACGTTGCCGTTGGTTGCAGAACCGAGCACAACGACGCCGGAACCAACTTTGTCCCGCAACTGATCGACAAGAGTGCGCATCTGAGCGCGTTCGAGATTGTCCACACGGTGGGCGAGGACTTTGATGCCGCGCACTTCTTTGATCTTGTCGCCTATATTCGCCGTCGAAGACGACGCCTGCTTCATGCGAGCCTGGTCGAGTTCGCGGGTAAGGCGCTTGATTTCCGAGTCTTTCTTCTCGAGTTCGGCTTTCAGGGCTTCGGCAGGGGAAAAGTGCTCTTCCTCGATCGATTGGGCCCCATGTTTCGCCTGGTTTTGGCGAACAGTGGGTGACACGAATTTGGAGACGACTTCTCCCAACTCGTGATCTCTTCGGAAGTGCTGAAGCGATCCCTCACCGGTCACCGCTTCCACCCGCCGCACTCCCGACGACACGCTTCCCTCTTTCAGAATCTTGATCAGGCCAATCTCACCGGTGGCGCCGGTGTGGGTGCCGCCGCAGAGTTCGGTGGAAAAGTCGCCGATCTTGACTACGCGGACCTTGTCGCCATATTTCTCGCCGAACAAAGCCATCGCGTGATACTCGTTGATGGCGACATCGATGGGGACGTTTTCGATGACCTCGACTTTTTCGTTACGCAGGACCTCTTTGTTGATCAGGTCCTCGATGTCCTGCAATTCTTCGTCTTCGACGGATGCAAAGTGGGAGAAGTCAAAACGCAAATGGTTCGGCGCGACCAGCGACCCCGCCTGCTTCACGTGCTTGCCCAGAACTTCGCGCAATCCGGCTTGCAGCAGATGTGTCGCCGTGTGATTGCGCATGGTGGACTGACGGATGGAGGTGTCCACAACGGCATCAACTTTGTCGCCGACACGAAGAGTTTGTTTGGCAATAAGCTGGTGTGCGCGCACACCCTGCACCGGATAGTAAGTGCCCTTGACTTCGGCAACAACCGCGCTCAGTTCGTCGCTGTAGAGAGTGCCCCGATCCCCGACCTGACCGCCTGATTCGGCGTAGAACGGCGTGTGATCGAGTATGGCCTCGCCTTCTTCACCAGGCTTGAGCTCTTGCACGCCTTGTCCATTCTTGATGATGGCCAGCACTTCGCAGTCTTCTGACCGCGTTTGCAGGTAGCCTTCGAAAACTGATTTCGGCAGCTGCTGATAAGCAGGGTTCGCGGTTTGTTTGGCTGCGCCTTTCCAGGACGCGCGAGCGCGGGACCGCTGCTGGTCCATGGCGGACTGAAAGCCCTCTCTATCGAGGCTAGCCCCATGGTCCCGTAGAACGTCTTCGATAAAATCTAGTGGGAGTCCATACGTATCGTACAGTTTGAAGGCGATTGCTCCGGGCAAGACAATGGGCTCTGCCGAGACAACCAGTCCAGGCAGTTTCTTTAAAGGCTCATTTTGTTTAGCGGATAAAGAATTAAGTTCTTTCCCCAGTGCCAACAACCCGGCTTCCACGGTGTGCAAGAAACGCGTCTCTTCGGCTAAGACAGTCTTGCTTACCCGCTCACTGGTGTCCTCAAGCTCCGGATACGCATAGTGCATTAAATCGCGAACCGCAAACACCATTGCATTTAGAAATGGCTTCGATTGACCGAGCAATCTCCCATGTGTGATGGCGCGACGAATAATTTTGCGCAGCACATATCCTCGACCCTCGTTCGAGGGCAAAACGCCATCCGAAATTAGGAATGTTGCAGCACGGGAGTGATCAGCGATAATTCGCAACGAAGCTTCAGGAGTATCGGAAGCGACCGAATCGCCTGAAGGATCATATTGCGTCAGCTTTTCAGCTTCTCGAATCAACGGCACAAACAAATCGGTCTCGTAATTCGAGATCACGCCTTGCAGCACCGCCGTGATCCGCTCCAGGCCCATACCGGTGTCAATGGAAGGTTTAGGCAGCGGATTCAACTTGCCTGTTGAATCACGGTCAAACTGCATGAAGACCAGGTTCCAGATCTCGACGTAGCGGCCGCAGTCGCAGGGAAAAGCACAGTCAGCATGGCCCTGATCAGACGCCGCGGGGCCCATGTCGTAATGAATCTCGCTGCAGGGACCGCAGGGGCCGGTGTCGCCCATTTGCCAGAAATTGTCTTTCAGTCCCGCTTCGAAGATCCTGTCTTGTGAAACGCCTTGGCCAAGCCACAGGTCATAGGCTTCGGCATCGCGCGGCACGCCACCTTCGCCGTTGAAAATCGTCACGTAAAGCTTGTCTTTCGGAACAGCGAACCATTCCGGCGAAGTGATCAGCTCCCAGGCGTATGCAATCGCATCTTTTTTGAAGTAGTCGCCGAAGGAAAAATTCCCCAGCATCTCAAAAAACGTGTGGTGGCGGTTCGTAAAGCCGACATTTTCCAGATCATTATGCTTGCCGCCGGCGCGCACGCATTTCTGCGAAGTGGTGGCGCGGTTGTAGTCGCGTTTTTCCAGGCCCAGAAAAACGTCTTTGAACTGGTTCATCCCCGCGTTGGTAAACAGCAGAGTGGGGTCGTTATGCGGGACCAGTGAAGACGAATGCACTTCGCGATGTCCCTTCTGGACAAAGAAATCCAGGAATTTGCGGCGAATGTCGGATCCTGTCATGTGATTCCATTCTAGCGTGGCTATCGCTTTTCTCCGAGATCCACCAACACCTGAAAATGATTGTTCTTACCCCAACGATAAACTCGGAAGTCGCGATCCACAGTAAGGATGTCGCCAGTGTCGAACTCGTCCGCAAGATGAATCAGAAAAGCGTCCGCCAGATCGATCCGTCGGTCGCGATACTTCGCCATAACGCGCCGCACCGGAATCGCCGCGTCCGCAAGACTAATCGGGATAAGAAACTCTCGAGTTGCAACGCTGTGCAGAATTGCCTCAGCCGCTCCCTCGACTTGACGCAGCAGGTAACAACTCTCCGCGATGACGGTTTCGCAGGTGACCAGCGGAGCGCCGATATCTGCCATGGCGTCTGAACAACGCGTATGGTAGCTATCAGTGGAATCCAGCAGGGCCACGATCATGCCGGTGTCCAAAAGTACCGACTTCACCGACCAAAACCCTTCATGTGCACCTTATTGGAAGCGAGGTCGCCGACGCCGGAAGCAAACTTTCCCTGACCGTAGATTGTCCGCTTCCCCTGCGTGATGTGGGTCGCCGCCAGCAGCCGCAGCCCCTCGCGTACCACCTTCGAAGGACTCCACCCTGTCTGCTTCACCAGCTTCGCCAGCGTCTTCTGAGAAGGCTCATCCAGCCGCGCTTGAATTGTCGAACGCATAATTTGATTGTATCACATAGAATAGAATGTATTACAGGTTAAATCCCAAAGTCGAAGCCTGCCTTTTTGACCAACAACTATCGACATTCTGCCTGTACGCCGGAGCCAATCCTGATCGAAGTCCAAGAGTCAACCCAGTGGTACTGAATTTTGTTGTCAGCTTGTCTGCCCCAACTGCTTATGCCATTCTCTTTTGGCAATCTCCCGGAGGAACCATGGCCTGCAATCCCACAATATTGCGACAAGTACCGCTGTTTGCCTTACTAGACGATGATGAAACCGCCGTTCTTGCCGGCCAAGTCGAGGTAAAAACGTTTGCGCCCCGGCAGCGAATTTACAAAATCGGCGACCTGGGCGATAAGGCTTATGTGCTGGTCTCGGGCTCGGTGCGTGTCACCACGGTGGATGAAGATCACCAGGAAGTCGTGGTTGATCAGCCTGCCCCAGGTGAGTTCTTCGGATTCGCCTCCATGCTCGAGCAGACACCCCACCAGACGACCGCGACCGCGCAGGAGGAATCCGTTTGTATCGAGGTGGACCGGCATGACATCTCGGTGCTGCTGGAACGGAAGCCTCATGCCGGAATGGACATGCTGACTGTACTTGGCCGGCAGTTCCATGCTTCACAACAACTGGTGCGTTTGCGCGCGGGCCGAAATCCCAACACGGTGATCGAAGAAGAAGAAACGGCAGGAGAACGCATCGCAGATCATGTGGCAAGTTTCGGCGGATCGTGGACCTTTATCATTACGTTTCTGGTCGTGCTGGTAACCTACTCTTCAATCAATGTGGTGCTGGGGCATCGAGCGTGGGACCCCTATCCGTTTATTCTGCTCAATCTTTTCCTTTCAATGCTGGCGGCCATTCAGGCTCCAATCATCATGATGAGCCAAAACCGGCAGGATAAAAAAGACCGCCTGCGTAGCGAACTCGACTTTGATGTCAACCGGCGGGCGGAAGTTGAGATACAGGGACTCGCGTACAAGATGAACATGCTGGGAGATAAGATCGGAGACGTGGAAGATTTGTTGCGGAAGAAGCTGGAGGTATAGAAGGCTTTTGAGCGCCAAAACCTTTTAACTGCAAAGGGCGTGGAGTTCGCAAAGAACCGCGTCAGACCTGTTCGTCTTCGCCTTCGAGTTGGGTCAACAATTCGTCTTCGACGTCCCACTTTCGAAGAATGTTAAAGATGGTTTTCGAGGCGAATCCTGCGCGAATCAATTGCCGAAATATCCGTGCAGCTTGCTTTCTGTCTTTCGGTTTCTGCACGCGCTTGCGCCGGAGATATTCCCTGGCCTGCTTTTCGTCGTTAATTTCCGCATAGGCAGTTTCAACCGCGCTATCGAGCACGTCGCCGTGAACGCCTTTGATCTTGAGCTCCGTGACTACCCGACGGCGGCCGAATTTTTCGTTGTCGCGGCGCAGAGCGGAATATGAAGCTGCGTACCTGGCATCATTTAAGTAACCTTGGTCTTTCAGGCGCCGGATGATCAGCTCAACCAGGGTTTGTCCGATTTCGGTTTTGGCGTCAACGCGTTGCCGTAATAGGCGCTTGAGTTCGGCG
>Ga0157373_10002495_pt1 | contig 14015 bp, 10 predicted proteins | sample C65metaG_FD_113460 | JGI IMG/M metagenome (GOLD analysis project Ga0157373, IMG submission 113460) | Corn rhizosphere microbial communities from Kellogg Biological Station, Michigan, USA - C6-5 metaG | ecosystem: Host-associated > Plants > Roots > Rhizosphere > Soil | place: USA: Michigan... | reverse complement strand
CGTAGCGATTCGCCCACTTCTCTGTTCAAAACGATCATTACCAAATTCTCCGCTGCGTTGAGCGGCCTAATCTATTAGGTGGAGAATTTGCGTCCATGAGAAAGAATTTCAGGCATTTAAAGCACTGTTTGAAACGGCGTTTGCAGGCGCTTAAAAACAACTTTTACATGACAAAAACACGGGTTTTTTCCGGTTTTCATCGAATAACCGTCGAAAAAAAACCCCGAACCAGTCGGGGTTTTTCTCATGTTTCTTACACTGGATCAGGCATCAGAAGATGTTGATCGGGTAATCCACGAAAACGCGCAGTTCGTTACCGCTGACGTTGTACTCGCTGGATTTCTGCGAAACACGCAGGATCGAGCTGCGCAGTTTCACGCTCAGGTCTTTGGCCGGGCCAGACTGCACGACGTATTTGAACTGGTTGAAGATCTCACGCTCGGTGCCGCCTTCGCTGGTGGACGTGGTGATGTTGTCGCCACGCACATAAGCGAAGTTGTAGCTCAGACCCGGTACGCCGAATGCGCCGAAGTCGAGGCCGTAGCCCAACTGCCAGCTGCGCTCGTCTTCAGCGTTGAAGTCGGACCAGTAGGAGTTGGCCAGGTAGATGGAGTTACCACCGTCACCGACGCGGTGTTGATCTTTCTGGTAACCGCCATAGGCGTAGCCCAGGTTGCTGTCGCCGGTGGAGCGCTGGTGCGCCACGGTGAACGAGTGCGGGCCAGTGGCGAATGTCGCGGCCAGGCTCCAGATCTTGTTGTCGCGACCGGTCACGATGCTTTCGCCCGGAACGGTGTTTTCGCGAACGTACGAGCTGTCCAGCTTGGTGCGATAGCCGTTGAAGTCCAGGGTCAGTGACTGATCCTTGTTGAACGGCAACACGTAGTTGGCGTTCACGTATTGTTTCTTCAATACGTCTTCGACGTCGGAAGCGTACAACGCACCTTTGAAGTTCTCGGTGAACTGGTAGCTACCGCCCAATACGTTGATCGACTTCAGACCACCGCTGTCACGGCCTTCATCGCTCTTGCGCGATTCGGCGGTGAAACGACCGGCGTTCAGTTCCAGGCCTTTGATCTCTTTGGAAGTGATCAGGGTACCGGTGTAGCTTTCCGGCAGCAGACGCACATTGTCGTAGCTCAGCACCGGCAGGGCCGGCATCTGGTCGCCGTAGGTCAACACGGTGTTGGAGAAGCGGAACTTCACCGCTGCACCGCCCTTCGCTATGTCATGGTTCGCGCGACCGTCATTTTCCTGCTTGAAGAAATCGATACCACCGGCGCCGCTGCGGCCCTTGCCGCCGTCCAGACGCAGTGCGTACAGACCGAAAGCGTCGACACCGACACCCACGGTGCCTTGGGTGAAACCGGACGAGAACGTACCGATGGCCGCTTGGCCCCACTCGGCTTTGTCTTTGTTGCCGTCTTTGTAATCACGATTGATGTAGGCATTGCGCAGCAGCACTTTGAGGCTGCTGTCTTCAACAAAACCCTTGGACTCGGCCTGGTCGTTAGCCATGGCCTGAGTGGCGCTCAACATCCCCAGTGCGATCAGACTGATTCGCTTGTTCAACATTTTGTTTTCCTTATTACGGGTTGAAACGCGCTGTGTCGAACGGCGGAAACGGCGCTTTTGCACTCTTTTATTCACCCCGAAACAAAAAGACCCGCCCACGACGATGTCATGGCGGGCCTGCTCCTTATTTTGAGTCATGGCGGTTGGCCACAGGCGTTGGGCCGAATCGTAGCCGCGCCCTGAACAATGTGTCAATTTCAAGAATCGTCTTTAAATAGGTAAAAATCGTCTAAGAAACGTAAATTTTGCGCTGACTCCTTGCTGGGAAATGCAAACAGCCAGTGAATCCAGCGCGTATCAGGCGCAACCATCGATAGAACAAAATGCAGAAGTTTTACCGGTTTCATCGACGACGATTGCCTGTTGCAACCAATCGGCAAATGCCTGCGGCTTGCCCAGCCAGGGGCTGATGTCGATCAACTGGAACGTGCCGTTCTGCTCCAGAGCAATCGTTGGAAAACCCTGACCACCCAATTGAGCCAAAAACTGGCGACTGGCTTTTATATGCCCCTCGCTATCAACGGACTCAAACGCAAGGTGGAAATCTTCCTGCGCATAGCCCATCTGCATCGCTAATTCCAACAGCACGGCTGAATCGGCAATGCGTCGCCCTTCCACATAGTGCGCCGTCTGCAACCGCCCCAGCAGGCGCAAACCGCCGCCGTCGATGGCTTCAGCCGCCATGACCGCAGCAATCGCTGGCGTCGAATCGAACACCGCTGAGTGATCACGCAGCAAACCTTCGAAATAGGCCTCGCCAAACGGCTGGCCGGTGTACTCGGCAATGCGTCGGTCATGGGGCATGACGTAATCGCGCAGTTGCGGGGAAACACGCTGGCGATTAGCGCCACTCATCATTCCGCCGGCATGGGCATTCACCGGCAACACTGACTGTGCCGCTTCCACCAGCGGCTTGGCGCCGTAACACCAGCCACACAGCGGATCGTAGATGTAGTGAAGAATCATGGGAAAAACTCCGGCAGAAAGTCAGGAAAATCGATGGCGGCAGATTAGTCCTCGCACTCTTGCGGAAAAACGCCGGAATGGCTTTCAGTCTGTTTCAGGAATCGGTCGAATGATTTGTTCAGTCAGATTGTGTCGGTTAGGACACAAATTGAAACAATCAGCCAAGGGAGCTTATAAGGAATAATTAACGGAAGTAAATGCAAAGCATTACCATTCGCACAATCGAATTCTTCCACCCTTTCGGATGCGCTGTTCAATGCCTGCCCCGTTCCGTCTTACGCCCGTCACCCTTGGGCTTTCTGTTTTTCTGTCCAGCGGTTTTGCCTGTTCCGCGACCGAGTTACCCGCCACCGCAATCAGCGCCGAAGCGCAAGCCGATGACCCACGCGTGAAGCTCAGCAGCACCGCGACTCGGACCTCGACGCCCGTACGTTATGTGCCGCAGGCGATCGATTCGGTCAAGACCTCGAACGTCGCCAGCTACGGCACCAATGACATCGGCGACGCGTTGAGCGGTATGCCTAACGTCAGCAGCAGCGCCGACACCCGTTTCGACAGCCTGCGCATCCGCGGCTTCGACGCGAGCAACGATTTCTATCTGGATGGCATCCGCGACGACAGCCAATACAAGCGCGACTTGCACAATATTGAACGCGTCGAAGTGCTCAAAGGCCCGGCCGCCGTACTGTATGGCCGTGGCAGTCAGGGCGGGATCGTCAACCGCGTGAGCAAAATACCCGAGTTCGGCCGGCGCTCGACTATCGAAGCCCAGGCTGGCAGCGAAGATTTGCGCAGTCTTTACGCCGACCTCAGCAGCGACCCGAGCGAAAACATCAGCCTGCGCCTGAACATGGGCAACATGGATGAAAACAGCTTCCGCGACGGTGTCAGTGGCAATCGCCAATTGTTCGCGCCGTCGATGAGCTGGCAACTGACGCCGGACCTGAACTGGCTGGTGCAGTACGAATACAGCCGCTACAACCGCACCCCGGATCGCGGCATCCCCGGCATCAACGGGCGCCCGGCCGATGTCGGGCGCGATACGACCTACGGCAACGATCACGATTTCATCGACGACAAGTCGCAATCGCTGCGCTCGAAACTCACTTATGAAATCAATGACAACTGGCAACTGCGCCAGACCCTCGGCGTGTTCAAGCTCGACAGTGATTTCGACAACACCTACCTCACCGGTTACACGCCGGCGACCAACAAGGTCACGCGCCAGCATTGGCAGCAGGATCTGACCACTCGCAACGTCTATAACAACGTTGAACTTGAGGGCGGATTCGATACCTTGGGCCTTGAGCATCGCCTGCTCACTGGCATCGAGATCGGCAGCCAGCGCCGCGACCCGACGCTGTACAACGCGGCCACTGGCAGAACCCCGGGCGCACGCCCCGTACCGTCGCTCGACCTGTACAACCCGAACCGTGATCTGCGCCACACCGGCAGCATGCAGGTCTCCAGCAGCAGCCACACCGAAGTCGAAAGCCGTGCGGTATATGTGCAAGATCAACTGCGCCTGAACGACCAATGGCAAGTGCTCGCCGGTCTGCGTTACGACACTTTCGATATCGAGTCGACCAACAAGCTGCGCAACATCTCCGAAGACCGCGACAGCCATAGCACCAGCCCGCGCGTCGGCCTGGTCTGGACGCCGCTACAAAATCATTCGTTCTACGCCTCGTGGTCGAAGACGTTTTCGCCGGTGGGCGGTGGCTTGATCGGCATCACTCCGGGTGCGGCCGGCAACACCAACGACCTCAGTCCCGAGCTGACCAAGCAGAAAGAAATCGGCGTGAAAAGCGACTGGCTCGATGACCGCTTGAGCACCACGCTGGCGATCTACGATCTGGAACTCTACAACCGCCGCACCACTGATCCAAACGATCCGACCCTGACGGTGATGTCAGGTTTGCAACGCTCGCGCGGGATCGAATTGACGGCCACCGGCAATCTCGTCGGCAACTGGTACATGCGCGGTGGCGTCGGTCTGCAGGATGCGAAGATCGAGAAGGACAACAACGGCCTGGAAGGCAAACGCATCAACAACGTTGCCAAGCATAACGGCAGCCTGTTCCTGACCTGGAAACCGGAGATGGGCTGGTACGGCGAAACCGGCCTGACCCTGGTTGGCCAACGCTATGCCGATAACGCCAACACCACCGTGTTGCCGGGTTACGGCCGCTGGGATGCCCTGGTCGGTTACCGCTTCAAGGATTGGGATTTACGCGCGGCGCTGAACAACATCACCGATCGTGAGTACTACGCGTCCGCGACCAGCCAGTATCAAATCCAACCGGGTGCACCACGTAGCGTTGTGATGACCGGCACCTACAGTTTCTGATTTCACACCAATCCTGTGGGAGCGAGCCTGCTCGCGAAAGCGTCGGATCAGTCGGCATCTTCGTTAACTGATCCACCGCTTTCGCGAGCAGGCTCGCTCCCACATTGATTGGGTGTGTACAAGATAGCCGTGCATAAAAAAGCGCCGCCATCCCGGCAGCGCTTTCACCAATCCCTGTTGTGCTTCTTATCCTTCCATCACAGCCCACAATGCTTCCAGTTCGGCCTCGCTGAACAGACCAGCGGGGTAACGCTCGATCATCATCCGGCGCGGATCAGGTTCCCTGATCTGACGCGTTCCATTGGACTTTAACCAGTGCGCGACAATCTGGAGCGATTCGCCGTTTACGGCCATGGGATGCAACGTCCGCTCGCTGACTACGTTCACTTCGGCGTTCATTTCAGCGCTCTCTCCCCGTTCGTGAGCGGCTACGTTATCCAAGGTTTATGACAGAACTGTTGAAGTTCTCCCCCTCCCTAGTGCACGGGTGATGAATACAAGAGCTATGCCAATGTTTCTTAGTTGTCGACAAGCGGATACAAAGAAGCCCGCGGTCCTGTCAGGCTGCGGGCCTCAGTTGATGCATAGCGAGCTAATCATTACCCGGCTGATTTGTTAATCAACTCAAGGTGTTACGACTCAACTCACTCTTTGTGCGGCGCGGGTTGCTGTTGGGTAAGGCAATGGATATTGCCGCCACCCAGTAACAGTTCGCGACCCGGAACCATCACCACTTCGTGCTGCGGGAACAGCTTCTGCAGGATTTCCTTGGCCGGCGCGTCCATTGGATCGTCGAAGCTCGGCGCGATGATGCCGCCGTTGACGATCAGGAAGTTCACGTAGGAACCCGCCAAGCGCACAGACGGATTGCGTTCCTGCGTGCCGTCCACCGGATCGACACCGGCGCACTCTTCTTCTGTCGCGTAAAGCGGTCCCGGAATCGGCATTTTGTGCACCGTGAACGGGCGACCCTTGGCGTCAGTGCTGCTTTGCAGGACTTTCATCGCAGCCTGGCAGCGCGGGTAGTTCGGATCCTGCGGATCGTCGGTCCACGCCAGCAACACTTCGCCCGGACGCACGTAGCAGCAGAAGTTATCCACATGGCCGTCGGTTTCGTCGTTGAACAGACCGTCCGGCAGCCAGATGATTTTATCCACAGACAGATTGGCGCTGAGTACCGCTTCAATCTCTTCGCGGCTCAGGTGCGGGTTGCGATTGCGGTTGAGCAGGCATTCTTCGGTGGTGATCAGCGTGCCTTCGCCGTCGACATGAATCGAACCGCCTTCGAGCACGAAACCTTCAGTGCGGTAACGCGGGCTGCGCTCGATCTCGAGGATCTTGCCGCCGACCTGCGAATCGCGATTCCACGGCGAATACAAACCGCCGTCGAAACCTCCCCAGGCGTTGAAGTCCCAGTTCACACCGCGCACGTCGCCGCTGTTGTTGATGACGAAAGTCGGGCCGCTGTCGCGTACCCAAGCGTCATCGCTGGACATCTCGACCACGCGGATATTCGGCACGTCGAGGCGCGCGCGGGCGTTTTCATACTGGCCGGCGGACACGGCCACGGTGACCGGTTCAAAACGCGCGATGGCCTTGGCCACCGCAGCATGTGCGGCTTGCGCCGGTTTGCCGCCCAGACGCCAGTTGTCCGGGCGCTCGGGCCAGATCATCCAGGTCTGCGTCTGCGGCGCCCACTCGGCCGGCATGTGAAAGCCGTCGGCGCGCGGGGTACTTTTCAAAGTTGTCATCGGGATCAGGACTCCAGGGAACCGTCGAGGGTTTTCAACGCGCCGTACAGGTTCGGACGGCGGTCACGGAATGAACCCCACGCGCTGCGAATGTGTTCGAGCTCGTCGAGGTTGAAAGTGTGCACAAGAATACCTTCTTCGGTTTTATTCAGCTCCTGCACTTTTTCGCCGAACTGGTTGGCGATGAACGAAGAGCCGTAGAACGTGATGTCGTAGCCGTCCTGTTCTTCGTTGCCGATGCGGTTGCTGGCGATCAGCGGCATCAGGTTGGCGCCGGCATGACCCTGTTGCACGCGCTGCCAGTGATCGCGCGACGAAATGGTCTTGTCGTGCGGCTCGCTGCCGATTGCGGTTGGATAGAAGAGGATTTCAGCGCCTTGCAACGCCATGCTGCGCGCAGCTTCCGGGAACCACTGGTCCCAGCAAATGCCCACGCCGATTTTCGCGTAACGGGTGTTCCACACCTTGAAACCGGTGTCGCCCGGGTTGAAGTAATACTTCTCGTGGTAGCCCGGGCCATCCGGGATGTGGCTTTTTCGATAAATCCCGAGGTTGCTGCCGTCGGCATCGATGATCGCGATGCTGTTGAAGCGCGCACGGCCGGCCAGCTCATAGAAGCTGATCGGCAGCACCACTTGCAGCTCTTTGGCGATTTTCTGGAAATGTTTGATCGCGACGTTTTCTTCCACCGTCGTCGCCAGTTGCAGATAGTCCGGGTTCGGCTTCTGGCAGAAGTACGGCGCCTCGAACAGCTCCTGGATCAAGATGATCTGCGCGCCTTTGGCGGCGGCTTCGCGTACCAGCCTTTCAGCGATTTCGAGGTTGGCTTCCAGATCCCAGGAACAGGCCATCTGAGTGGCGGCAACGGTAACGATACGGCTCATGAATCATCTCCGGGCAGTTGCTTTGACGGCCGGAAATTCGGCCGAAAAGAAAACGCGCGCACCGGACATGAGATAGCCACGCCGGAACAATGGCGACTTTATAGCCGATAAATATCGGCTTTAGAAGCTTGCAAAATGCCTTTCGTCTAAATAATCCCGATAAAAGCCGATACAAATCGAATTAGAAACCAAAAAAAAATGTGGGAGCGAGCCTGCTCGCGAAGGCGTTTGTTCAATCAACACAGTTGTTGAATGAGAAACCGCTTTCGCGAGCAGGCTCGCTCCCACAGGAGGTCAGCGTGAGGGCTTACAGGCCCTCGGTAAGGACTTGATCAAGCATATCGACAAAGAAATCCACACTCTGACGCGACGTCACCATCGGCGGTTTGATCTTCAGAATGTTCAGATCATCCCCGGTCGGCTGCATGAAAATCCCCAGTTCACGCAAGCGATCGCACAGTAACGCCGTCTCCTCGGTCGCCGCTTCCAGCGTCTCGCGATTGCGGATCAGCTCAAGCCCGAGATAGAACCCGGAACCGTGCACCGCGCCCACCAACGGATGTTTATCGATCAACGCTTCGAGACGCGCCTTGAAGTGGCCACCGACCACCTGCGCGTTCTCCCAGAGCTTTTCTTCTGCCATGACATCGAGCACCGCCATGCCGATCTGACAACTGACCGGACTGCCGCCCGCCGACGAGAAGAAATAGCCCTCGGTCTCCAGCGCCTCGGCAATTTCCCGTCGCGTGATCACCGCGCCCAGCGGTTGACCGTTGCCCATGCCCTTGGCCATGCAGATGATGTCCGGCACCACACCCTGCTCTTCAAAGCCCCAGAAGAAGTGGCCCATGCGCCCGTAACCGACCTGCACTTCGTCGGCGATGCACACGCCGCCCTGCGCGCGCACCAGCGCGTATACCTGCTGGAGATATCCCGGCGGCAGCGAGATACCGCCGGCATTGCCATACACCGGCTCGCAGATAAACCCGGCCAGCTGGCGCTTCTGTTCGGCAAGTTTCGCCAGGTGATGCTCAACACTGCGCACGTAATCCGGCGCCGAATCGAGACCACGGAATTCACCGCGATAAGTGTTTGGCGCAGGCACCGGATGCACCCAGTCCGGGCGGCTTTCCAAGGCTTTCGGGTTGTCGGCGATTGACGTCGATACCGCATCGGCGCCGACCGTCCAGCCGTGATAGGCCTCAAGCACGCTGATCATGTCGCGCCCGCCGCTGTAGGCCCAGGCCAGACGAATCGCCAGGTCATTGGCCTCGCTGCCGCTGTTGACCAGAAACACCCGGTCCATGCCTTCCGGCGCCAATTTCAGCAAGCGCTCGGAAAACTCCGCCACCGCCGCATAGTTGAATCGCGAGTTGGTGTTGAGCAGCGACCACTGCCGCGCCGCGACTGCCGCCATGCGCGGGTGGCCGTGACCGAGCACGGCAACGTTGTTGAGCATGTCGAGGTAGGAGCGGCCCTGCATGTCGATCAGGTGATTACGCCAGCCGCGTTCAATCCGCGGCGGATCAACGTAGTAGTGTTTCTGCGTGCGGGCGAAACTGGCATCGCGGCGTTCGAGCAGGGTTTTTGCGTCCAGTTCCGGCTCGGCATCGCAGGCCAGTCCTAACAACGCCGCTGGCGACGGGCACAGGGCCTGCCACGCTGCTGCATGCGCCGGGGTGCAAAACAACGGCGCATTGATCTGCGCGCCCCGGCACAACTGCACCCGTAATGGGCCGCTGACTGCGCCCAGCACCTGAGCTTTGACCAGCGCCGCGCCGCTGTGCAGCGAAGGTGTCACGCCCCACAAGCGCACGCTGAGTTGCGGGCCATCCAGTTGCAGCACACCGTCTGCTGGCTGATGCACGACGCCAGCGAACGGCGCTTCCACGGCGGTACCATCGGGCACGCGCAATTCCACGTGCAGCGGGAAAGTGTCCGGTTCAACGGCGCTGTCGGGACGGGTGCGCGACAAACGGTACTGACCATAACGGCTTGCCGCCAAACCATGGGCCGCCGCCGCTTCGTTCAACAGGTGCTGATCGATGCCGGCCTGCTCCCAGTTGCCGGCCTCGAAATGCGGGCTGAGGACACCGAGATCGATCAGGGCAAATTCACGTCCGACCAGACCGGGCAGCAAGGGCGCAAAACCTTCGCTATCGATCACCGGCAATGCGTGACCGACGGCAGTGAGGATCGCCGCTTCCATGAGTGCCTGTGGCACCGATGTCGCTACGCGGAAGATTTCCCACTCATGGCTTAGGTTGTCACGGCTGTAGGTATTCGCGGGGTCGATGCTGACCTGTTGCTCGCCACTGAGCACCAGCACCGCCGCACGCGCGACGATCAATGGCCACAGCGCCTGCAGCTCTTCATGTTGCAGCGGGTTGACCGCGTGGTAGGCCTGCACCGCCGGCAGGATGACAAACGGATCGCCACCGGCGTGATGCAGCAACGCCGCACAGGTCACCGACAGATCGGTGATGCGCCAGGTGCGCACCAGATCGCCAAAGTCGATCACGCCCTGCAACTGCCAGTGACGCAAGGCATCGCGCGCCCAGACGGCGTTGTCATCAGTGATGTCCATGTGGATCGCCTGCACCGGCAGCTTGCCCTGCAACGGCTGCAAGCGGCGCTCGGCTTGTTCGGCCGCATCGGCAATCAATATGCGTTGCTGCTCATCCTTGATCACCGGCAGCAGATGGCTGATCAGGGCACTGGCGTGACGGGCATCCCACTGCAACGTGCGCTCCAGGCCCGGGTGATCGAACCCGGCCAGCGCCAGATCCATCTCACCGCAGAGCCGGCCAAACCCCGCCACCACGTCGCGCCCCAAGTGTTCGAGATGCGTGAGCGGCTGGCCCTCGATGTAATCCAGCAGCCGCACATGGACGGCTTCGCCGCCGACCTCGAGCGACAGCAGATCCTCGCCGTTATTGGCCGCGATCACCCGCGGCACCGTCACCGCCGAGTGCTCGGCCAGATACTTGAGCCCGGCATGCTGGGCTTGCAGCTCCACCAGGGCGTAATCGCCACGGCAGATTTTCAGCACGAACCGCCCACGCGGGCTGTCGACGCGGTAATTGAGATCCTGCTGACTGCCAAGAGCCTGCAACGTGCCGCTGAGCCCGTAATGCTCCGCCAGCCATTGCCGGGCCTGCTCGGCAGAAACCTGCGGGCTGGGCAAACTGGCGCGATGAATCAACGTGGCGAGCGGCATGAAACGACCCCTGTAATTTTATTAGGCGCCTATATCGCCATTGCTTTTGGCGAGACGCAACCCCTTATACCAACTCCCGACCGGATCAAGGGCACATCACTGTGACGGCCCCCCACCAATAACTTTTCCTACAGCAATTTCAGATTGCGTTTGAACACTTCACTGTTCAACCTGCCCCCTCGAACGTTATCCGCACGGAAGCAATCCGCAAAATGTCCCAGCGCCGCCTCGCCCTCTCCAACAAAAAAGTCCGCAATATCCCTCGCCGTCTACGCGCGTTAGCCGCTTGGGCTGATGACTTCGAAGGTTACTTTCCGGCCGACCTCACCGAAGAGGAAAAATACAGCAACTGGAAAATCCCGATTCACATGTCGATGGTCCAAGGAAAACAAGCAACCGCGGATCTGCGTCGGCAGTGCGCGCAGCACTTGATCAACGCGGCGCAGCACCTGCGTATGTCCCGACCGGAAAATGCTATCGATTGCAGAGTGGTCGCCGCCATCTTATTGCCAGGAATGTTTTCCAGCGAGATATGTATCTATACCGACATGGAATATCACCGAGGTCATATCCCGCCTGCTGATAGTGAATACGTCGAAACCGGTAAGAGCCTGGCCCAGGAATGGGGACTCGTTTTACCGCCGGGCATTGGAGAGAGAGGCCTGAGCTATACCGTTGAAGATGGCGATGGCCAGACCTATGAGGAACAACGCTGGTATTTTGGCGAGGTCGACTGAATCGCCCCTTACGGTCCGCACTCGCGTTAAATGGCACTTTGCGCAAGAATGTCGGCCATTCACACCTGCCTATGGAACTCCCCATGAATGTAATCACCACCGACCTGCCCGGTGTCCTGATCATCGAACCGAAGGTGTTCGGTGACGAGCGCGGCTTTTTCTACGAGAGTTTCAATGCCAAGGCGTTCCAGGACGCTACCGGTCTGGACACGCAATTCGTTCAGGACAACCACTCGCGCTCGCAAAAAGGCGTGTTGCGTGGCCTGCATTACCAGTTGCAAAACACCCAGGGCAAACTGGTCCGTGTGACCGTCGGTGAAGTGCTGGATGTGGCCGTGGATATTCGGCGCAGCTCGCCGCATTTCGGCAAATCGGTGGCGGTGCGCTTGTCGGCCGAAAACCATCGTCAACTGTGGGTGCCGGAAGGTTTCGCCCATGGTTTCGTGGTACTGAGCGAGTTCGCTGAATTCCTTTACAAGACCACCAACTACTACGACCCGTCGTCCGAGCGCAGCATTCGCTGGGATGATCCCGCGCTGGGCATCGACTGGCAGCTGGACGAAGCGCCGAAGCTGTCCGCCAAGGATCAGGCTGCAGCCCTGCTCAAGGACGCTGACGTCTTCGCCTGAGCCTAGGCATAATGCGCCTGACATCTCAGGCGCATCCGGCTCATGAAACCAACCCTCCCCCGCAGACCCCGCTGGCGCAGCCTCGCTCTGCTGGCCCTGTGTCTGGCGCCGCTGCTGTGGCCGCTGGAACATCTCGCCGAGCGCTATTACCGCAGCGAACTGGCCGGGCAGAACCGGCAGACCCTAGACCTGTACGTCGCCAACCTGCTGGGCACCCTGCACCGCTATGAAGTGTTGCCGCAAATTCTCGGCGACCTGCCCGCCCTGCGTGCGGTCCTCGGCGCACCGGACGACGGCGTCAGCCAAGGCAACGCCACTCGCCTGCTGAAGAACATCGCTGCACAGACCGGTGCCGAAGTCATGTACCTGATGGACACCAGCGGGCAGACGCTGGCGGCGTCGAACTGGGACAAACACGACAGTTTCGTCGGCCGCAATTTCTCGTTCCGTCCGTACTTCAGTGAAGCCATGGCCGGACGCCTCGGACGCTTTTTCGGTCTCGGCACGACCTCGGCCAAACGCGGCTACTTCTTCGCTGCCGCCGTGCGCAACGGCGAAAAAATCATCGGCGTGCTGGTGATCAAGGTTGACCTCGACCACACCGAAAGCCTCTGGGGCAAAACCCCGGAACAACTGCTGGTGACCGACCACAACGGCGTGGTCATCCTCACCTCGCGCCCGGAATGGCGCTTCCGTTCGACCCGTAACTTGAGCGACAGCGAACGCTCGGCGATCACCGCCATCCAGCCTTACCCGACCCGCGAGCCGCGCCCCCTGAACCTCAGCCCGACTGCGTGGCTGATCCAGACTCACGACATCGCCGAAACCGGCTGGAGCGTCAGCATCCTTGCCCCACGCACGCTGATCGACCGGCCGGTGCGCACCGTGGTCGCCATCGGCGGCGCCACGCTGCTGGTGCTGATGTTGTTGCTCGGTCTGATGATGCAGCGCCGCCGCCATTATCTGGAGCGCATCGCCTTCGAGGCCAAAGCACGTCGCGAGCTGGAGGGCCGCGTCGCCGAGCGTACCAGCGACCTCGAAGGCCTCAACCGGCGCTTGAAGGAGGAAGTGCTGGAGCGTGAACAAGCCCAACAGGAACTGGTGCGTGCCCAGGACGATCTGGTCCAGGCCGGCAAGCTGTCGGCGCTGGGGACGATGTCAGCGAGCATCAGCCACGAACTCAATCAGCCGTTGGCAGCGATCCGCAGCTACGCGGAAAACGCCGAAGTGCTGCTCGATCATCAGCGCACCGACGATGCGCGCGGCAACCTCAAACTGATCAGCGAACTGACCGGGCGCATGGCCTCGATCATCGCCCACCTGCGCGCCTTTGCCCGCCGCGATCGCCACGCGCCGGAAAGCGTTGCCCTGCAACCGGCGCTCGACGATGCCTTGGCGCTGCTGGCCAAACGGCGTCGCAGCATGGAAGTCGAACTGATCCGCGATCTGCCAGCCGCGACTCTGTGGGTCGAGGCCGGGGAAACCCGATTGCGCCAAGTGCTCGGCAATCTGCTGGCCAACGCCCTCGACGCCCTCACCGAGAAAGGCCCGCCGCGCAAACTCTGGCTGAGTGCCGAATCCACCGCCGAGGGCGTCAATCTGTACATTCGCGACAACGGCCCGGGTTTTTGCATGGAAGCCCTCGGCCGCGCCAGCGAGCCCTTTTACACCACCAAGACCCGCACTCAAGGCCTTGGCCTGGGGCTGGCCATTTGTGAAACGCTGATGCGCGCCTTCGGCGGTGAACTGTCGTTCGCCAACCACAAGCAAGGTGGCGCCTTGATTACCCTGCGGCTGCGCGCCGGTGCGCCCGGGGTCAGCCTGCAACCGTCCGAGGATCGAAGTGCATGACCATCGACAATCGCATTCAGGTGGTGTTGATCGACGACGATCCGCACCTGCG
>Ga0157373_10002494_pt1 | contig 14016 bp, 15 predicted proteins | sample C65metaG_FD_113460 | JGI IMG/M metagenome (GOLD analysis project Ga0157373, IMG submission 113460) | Corn rhizosphere microbial communities from Kellogg Biological Station, Michigan, USA - C6-5 metaG | ecosystem: Host-associated > Plants > Roots > Rhizosphere > Soil | place: USA: Michigan... | reverse complement strand
GCGCCGGCGACGTGCTCTTCATTGACGAAATCCATCGCCTGCGTCCCATCATCGAGGAGTTCCTCTATCCCGCCATGGAGGACTACCGGATAGACATCCGGCTGTCGGAGGGACCCAAGGCGCAGACGATCACGATGCCGGTCGAGCGATTCACGCTCATCGGCGCGACGACGCGATTTGGAATGCTCACGGCGCCCATGCGCGCGCGCTTCGGCATTCCGCTCCGGCTCAACTTCTATCCCGTGGAGGATCTCGAGGAAATCGTCGCGCGATCGGCGGACGTGCTGCGCGTCGAGGTGGACCCCGCGGGCGCGTCGGAAATCGCGCGGCGGGCCCGGGGGACGCCGCGCGTGGCGAACCGGCTGCTGCGGCGCATTCGTGACTACGCGCAGGTGAAGAGCGACGGCCGGATCACCAGACCGGTGGCTGACGCGGCGCTGGACATGCTCGACGTGGATGCGTTCGGCCTGGATGACATGGATGCCCGCATCCTCCGCACCATCATCGAGAAGTTCGACGGCGGACCTGCCGGCATCCGGTCCATCGCCGCCGCGACCGGAGAGGACGAGGGCACCATCGAGGAAGTGTACGAACCCTTCCTCGTCCAGAACGGCTTTCTGCAGCGCACCCAGCGCGGCCGCGTCGCTACCGCGCAGGCGTACCGGCACTTCGGGTATACGCCGCCCGCGCCGGGCAGCGGGCAGCCGACGCTGTTCTGACGCGGTGTGCTCCGGCGGCCCGCGCAGCGCTTGACAGTTTCCGGGCCGCACCGCATGCATGGAGCATGCGCCGCCGTCTGCTCGTCGTGCTGCTGGGCGCAGCCTCGGTGGCCGCGCGGGCTTCACCGGCCCAGCAGACGTACGCCGCATCGCAATCCGCTCCGCCCCTCACGCACGCCGACTCGCTCAGCGCGCTGCATGCGCTGGACGATCGCGTGCGCGCGAACCGCGAGGACGCGGCGGCCTGGCACGCGCGTGGAGTGCTCGCGTGGCAACTCTCCAATGCCGAGCGCCGGGCCGGGTTCATGCGCCGCCTGGCGAACGACTCGCTGCTCGCGCTCGCGGATTCCTCCCTGCGTCTTGCGGTCCGCTACGCACCGGGCAGCGCGGGCTACCTCGTGGATCAGGGCCGGTTCGATCTGACGTCGAATTCGGCGGCGGTGCGCGGTCGCGCCGAATCGCTCTTCGAGAAGTCTGCCGCCGAGGCACGACGCGCCGGCGACCCCGTCACCCTCGCGCGCGCGCTGGATGAACTGGGCATGACCTGGTGGCGCCGCTATGACGACCTCGCCAACCGCACCATTTACAGCCATGTGAGCAAGGCGCTGCACGACCGGAGCTTCCTGACGGATCCGCGCTCCATCGCGTACTACATAGACAATCAGGCCATTCGCGCCGCATCGCAGGACTGGTCCGGTCAGGAGGAATATCTCCGCGCGCAGGACGACTTCACGGATGCCCTCGCGGCCGATCCCGCGAATCCCGGCGCGCTCCGGCACATGTACATGCTGCTGGCAGACCGGCAGCGCTGGGCCGAGCTGGAGGAGGTGTCGCGCAACCGCATTGCGCGGGACTCCACCGATGCCTGGGCGTGGCTGGCCCACGGCCTCGCCGCGCATCGCCTGGGCGACGAGCGGGCATCGGCCCGCGCGTTCAACACGGCACTCGCGCGCCTGCCGGATACGGAGCGCCAATACTTCCAGCATCTGAGCCGCATCCTCACGAGCGAGGATTCCGCGCAGGTCGCGCTTCTGCCGGATGCCGAGCACGTCAACCTGCGACAGCGGTACTGGTTGATGTCCGATCCGCTCTGGTCCACGGGGCAGAATACCAACCGGCTCGAGTATCTGAGCCGCCTCGTGTACGCAGAGCTCCGCTTCTCCGTGCCCGAGTTCGGCATTCGTGGCGCCGACACCGAGCGCGGCGACGTGCTCGTCCGCTACGGACCGCCGCCGGCGATCATCTCCTTCCCACCCGATCCCACGGAACGCGACGATCATCGCCCGCAGGTGCTCTGGTGGTATTCCACGACCGAAGCGTTCCTGTTCCGCCAGCTCCCCGGCTACGGCGTGGCGACGCTCGAACCCCAGGACCTGCGGCAGTTGCGCCGGCTGCGTGACACCATTCCCGTGGCGTGGCGCGACGCCGGCGATGCCGCGGCGCCGGACTCCATAGAGGTGCAGACGGCTCGCTTTCGTGCCCGGGGCGACTCGAGCGATGTCTATGTGGCGGCGAGCATTCCTGTCTCGCGTCTGGGCCGCGGTGTGGATCTCGCCCGCGGCGCGCTGCGCGTCAATTTCGACGCGTACACGTGGCGTGCTGAACCCGTGATTCGCGACTCCATACGCGAGCGAATTACATTCGGTGGGCGCGATACGAACGAAGCGCGCACCTGGTCGCCGCGCATCGCGCCGGGCACCTACCTGTTTCGCGTGGAAGCGCTGCAGCCCGATGCCATGCGCGGGGCGCGCGCCGCCGGCCAGCTCGATATCGCGCCGGTGAAGGGATTCGGCATGAGCGACGTGCTCGTGGCGCGGCGCATCACGCCGCGCGCTGGTGGAAGTCCGGATCGCTGGACCGATTTCGACATCGCACCGAGCTTCGGCCTCGTGCATCGGCGCGTACCATTCGGCATGCTCTGGGAGAGCTATGACCTGGCCGCGAAGAATGGGAGAGACGACTACACCGTGCGCATCACCGTGAAACAGCTTCGCGGTGGCGGCATCGGCAGCTTCATCGCGAAGATCGTCGGCGGCGTGGCGAGCGCCATCGGCATCTCCGACGGTGGTCAGGGCACGGTCTCGCTCGCGTTTCCGCGTCGCGTGCCGGCACAGGCTGCGCTCGTGGATTACATCACACTCGACCTCGGTGCCGCGCCGCCCGGTCCCTATCTCCTCTCCGTCAGCGTCACCGACAACAACAGCGACCGGCACGTGGTGCGCGAGAGCCCGATCACGGTCATCGAGTGACGGCTGGCGATCGCACATCGGATTACGACTTCGCCCTTCCGGAGGGGCGGATTGCGCAGCGCCCGCTCGACCGGCGCGACGAGAGCCGCCTCATGATCGTGGAGCGCGACACGGGACGCATCACGCACGGCCGGTTTCGCGACATCGAGGGGCTTCCGGCACCGGGGGACGCGCTGGTACTCAACACGACGAGGGTATTTCGCGCGCGGCTGCTCGGCCGGCGCGACTCGGGCGCGACCGGCGAAGTGCTGCTGCTCCGCTCACACGGCAACGATGAGTACGAGGCGCTGGTGCACCCGGGCGGAAAACTCAGGCCGGGGCGTACGCTGCACATCGCGCCGGGCTTCGACGTGGACGTGCTGCACGTGACCGACCGTCGCACGCGCACGGTGAAGCTGCGCGCGGCGGACGGTGACGTTTCCGGAGCGATCGAGCGGCACGGACACGTGCCGTTGCCGCCGTACATCGCGCGCGGCGACACCGCGGCCGACGCCGAACGCTACCAGACCGTGTATGCGTGCGAACCCGGCTCGGCGGCCGCACCCACGGCCGGGCTGCATTTCACGCCGGAGCTGCTGGCGCGCATCCAGGCGCGCGGAGTGCGGCGCGTGGACGTGCTGCTCCACGTGGGCGCGGGAACGTTCAAGCCCGTGGAGGTGGAGGACCCGGCGCGCCACCTGATGCACGAGGAGTCCATCGTGGTGACGGCGAGTGCGGCGCGCGCGCTCGACGAGACCCGTGCCGGCGGCGGCCGCATCTGGGCGGTGGGGACAACCAGCGCGCGGACGCTGGAAAGCGCGGTTCGCGCGGATGGCACGTTCGCTGCCGTGGAGGGGGAGACCCGGCTGTTCATCCGGCCCGGCTATCGCCTGCGCGCCGTGGACAAGCTCATCACGAATTTCCATCTTCCCCGCTCCACGCTCATCATGCTCGTCGCGGCCGTCGCGGGATTCGATCTCACCATGCGCGCCTACCGTGAGGCCGTCGCGGCAGGATACCGCTTCTATTCGTACGGCGACGCGATGGTGATCCTCTGACGCGTGCGCCGCGCGCCGCACGACCCCGTGACCGCATGTCCGACGAATCGTTCGCCTTTACCGTCCACGCCGAGTGCAGCGCCGCGCGCACCGGTGTCTTCACCACGCCGCACGGCGAGGTGGAAACGCCGGCATTCATGCCGGTGGGCACGAACGCCACGGTGAAAACGCTGGACCCCGGCGAGGTGCGGGCGGCGGGCGCCCGGATGATTCTCGCGAACGCGTATCATCTGCATCTGCGGCCCGGCGAAGCTGTCGTGCGGGCGATGGGGGGGCTGCACCACTTCATGGGATGGGACGGCCCGATTCTCACCGATTCGGGCGGCTTTCAGGTGTTCTCCCTCGAAGGACTGCGAACGGTGAGTGAAGAAGGCGTGGAGTTTCGCAGCCATGTGGACGGCTCCCGCCGCTTCTTCACTCCCGAAGGGGTGATTGCCATTCAGCAGGCGCTGGGCGCGGATGTGATCATGCAGTTCGATCACGTGATCCCGGGCCAGTCGGATCATGCGACGGCGAAGGACGCGAGCGAGCGGAGCCTCAGGTGGCTGGAGCGGGCGCGAAATGCGGCGGCCGAAGGCGGACGCGCGCCCCAGGCGCTCTTCCCCATTGTCCAGGGGGGCATTCACGCCGATCTTCGCCGCGACGCCGCGTGCGCCATCGTCGGCATGGGGGACTGGCGCGGATATGCCGTCGGTGGCCTCTCCGTGGGCGAGGCGAAGCCGGACATGTACGAGATGCTGGACGTCGTGAACGAGGCGCTGCCGCGCTCGCATCCGCGCTATCTCATGGGCGTCGGATTTCCGGCTGATCTCATTGAGGCGGTACGGCGCGGCATCGATCTCTTCGACTGCGTCGCGCCCACGCGCATGGGCCGGACCGGCACCGCGTTCACGAGCGACGGCCGGCTCAATGTGCGCAATGCGCGCCTGCGCCTGGACCCCCGGCCGGTCGACGAGACGTGTGACTGCTCCACGTGCCTCCGCTTCAGCCGCGCATACCTCCGGCATCTGTTCGCGGCCGATGAAGTCCTGGGACTCCGCCTTCTCTCCCTGCACAATGTACATTTCCTGGGTGCCCTCATGCGCCAGACGCGCGCCGCGATCGCGGGAGGGACGTTCGACGCGTGGAGCCGCGACTGGCTCGCCCGTCATCACTCCGCATCCGTCTCGGTGCCATGACCGCCTTCTCTCCATTCCTGCTCCATGTCATCCAGGCGCCGTCCGGCGGCCTCAATGGCCTCACCGGCATCGCGCTGCAAATCGGTTTCATCTTTCTGCTCTTCTGGGTGATCATCATCCGCCCGCAGCAGAAGCAGAAGCGGCAGCACGAGCAGGCGCTGCGTGATCTCAAGAAGGGAGACGAGATCGTCACCTCCGGCGGCATCGTGGCCGAGGTGATCTACATCAAGGAAACCGTCAAGGACGGGACGCCCACGCAGACCATGGAGGACCGCATCACGATCAAGTCCGCCGAGTCGCGCATGGTGGTCGAGCGCGGGCGCATCGCGCGCGTCGTGACGAGAGCGTCACAGGCGAGTCCCGCGGCGTGAGCCTGCTCGACATTCACGTGCTCGGCTCGCCCGTGCTCCGGCAGGAGACACGGCCCATCGACACGATCACGGATGATCTGCGCCGTCTCGTGGACGACATGTTCGAGACGATGTACGCGGCGCGCGGCATCGGCCTGGCCGCCAACCAGGTGGGACGGCTGGAGCGGCTGACCGTCGTGGACGTGGACAATGCACCACTCGTCGTGATCAACCCCAGCATCCTGCAGGCGGAAGGCCGGCAGAAGGGTGAGGAAGGGTGTCTCTCGATCCCCGAGATCTACGGGGACGTGGAGCGCGCACAGCGTGTCCTGGTGCGGGCACAGGACATCACTGGCGCGCCATATGAGGTGGATGCCACGGATCTCCTCGCGCGCTGTCTGCAGCACGAGATCGATCATCTGCACGGGCGGCTGTTCATTGACTATCTCAGCGTGGTGAAGCGGCGCGCCGCGCTCGCGAAATGGGACAAGCAGCGCCAGGGTGATCGCTCGCTCGTTCGGACCATTGAACCGGAGAAGGAAGGCAGCCGCCGCCGTTCGGACGAGGAGCTCTAGTGCGCGTCCTGTTCTGGGGCACGTCCGATTTTGCCGTCCCATCGCTCCGGGCGCTCCTCGGAGAGGGGTTCGAGGTGATCGGCGTGATCACGCCCCCGGATCAGCTCGCGGGTCGGGCGCACGCCGAGCTGATCCTGCCGCCGGTGAAGGCCGTGGCCGACGCCGAGGGGCTTCCCGTCCTGCAGCCGGAGCGTCCCCGCGGCGAGCTGCTGCACCACGAGATCGCCACCTGGGCGCCCGACATCTCGGTCGTCGCCTCGTACGGTCACATTCTGCCCCGCGAGCTCCTCGAGCTTCCGCCCATGGGCACGATCAACGTGCACGCATCGCTGCTGCCGCGCCTGCGTGGTGCATCCCCCATCCAGGCAGCGATCCGCGATGGCTTCGTCGAAACGGGCGTCACGATCATGCGCATGGTAGCCGCACTCGATGCGGGGCCGATCATCCTGCAGGCGCGCACGCCAATCGCTGCCGATGAGACCTACGGGGAACTCGAGCTGCGGCTCTCGGAGCTGGGCGCACTCGCGCTCATTGAGGCCCTCACGCTGCTCTCGCTCGGCCAGGCCAGCGAGCACCCGCAGGATGAGGCCGCGGTGACGTACGCGGGCAGGATCACCCGCGAGATGGCGCGCATCTCCTGGAACGATGGCTGCGGCGCCGTCGCGCGGCTCATTCGGGCGTACGACCCGAAGCCGGGCGCGTACTCCTCCCTGCGGGGCTCGCTGGTGAAGCTGTATGGCGCCATCGAGAGCGAAGCCATGACCGACGCGGGACGCCCGCTGCCCGGCCAGATCCTCGCGCTCGATACCGCCGGGATGCTCGTCGCCTGCGCCGAGGGCACTGTGCGCGTGACGGAGGCGCACCCGGCGGGCCGGAAGCGCATGAGCGTGAACGAATGGGCGCGTGGCCGCGGTGTCGCGGTCGGGGATCTGCTCGAATGACGTCAGCAGGCAATGGGCGACAGGACGCGGGCCACGACCCCATGTCCCGCTCCCCGTTGCCCGTCCCGGTCCTTCACGCTGTCACCACCGACGAGATCCTGTTGCAGCCGGACTTCCTGCACCGCGCGCGCGGCGTGATGGAGGCCGTTGGTGCGCGCGGGGCACTGCACGTGCGCGCGTATCGCATTGGCTCGGCCCGCCTGTTCGAACTCGCCTGCGCGCTCGTGCCCGTGCAGGATCGCACCGGCGCCTGGCTCGTGGTGAATGACCGTTTCGACATCGCCATGGCGGCCGGCGCCCGGGGCGCGCAGCTCACGACACGTTCCGTGCTCGTGGCCGATGCGCGTCGCGCGGCCGCTGCGCTGCGGCTCGGCGCGAGTGTGCACAGCGCGCACCAGGCTGGCGCCGCCGCGCAGGCGGACTGGATCGTGGCCGGCCACGTCTATGAGACCTCGTCGCACGACAGCGTTCCCGGCCGTGGCGTGCAGCTCATTCGCGAGGTTGTCGCGGCCACGTCGCTTCCGTGCATCGCGATCGGCGGCGTGCGGCCCTGGCACGTGGCCGCGCTGCGCGACGCCGGTGCGTGGGGCGTGGCCGCGATCAGAGGGATCTGGAGCGCCAGCGATGCCGAACGCGCCGCCATTGAGTATCTTTCGGCGCATGAGCGCTGGCACAGTTCATAGGAGCAGCATCACGCCAGTGGTGAACGGGGAACCGAAGGCCATGGCCGCCGGCTCGACCATCGCGGATCTGCTGTGCGAGCTCGGACTCGACCCGCGCCTGGTAGTGGTTGAACACAACCGCACGATTCTTCGCGATCGCACCACGTATGCCGCACAACCGCTCGCGTCCGGTGACACGATAGAGATCGTGCACTTTGTTGGAGGAGGGTGACGTGACGACGGTAGTTGCGCCGGCACTGGATTCGCCGCTGGTGATCGGCGGCCGTGAATTCCACTCGCGGCTGCTCGTGGGCACCGGCAAGTATGCGACGAATGACGACATGACGCGCGCGATCGAGGCGTCGGGCGCGGAGATCGTCACGGTGGCCGTGCGCCGCGTGAATCTGCAGCGGTCGAACGACGAGGGCATTCTCCACCACCTCGATCCCTCGCGGTATTTCCTTCTCGCCAATACCGCGGGATGCTATACGGCGGACGACGCCGTGCGGTACGCGCGGCTCGGACGGGCCGCGGGATTCAACGAGTGGGTCAAGCTCGAGGTGATCGGTGATCCGCAGACGCTGCTCCCGGACACGACCGGGCTGCTCGACGCCACGCGCACGCTCGCGGCGGATGGATTCAAGGTGCTCGCCTATACCAACGATGACCTCATCACCGCGCTGCGACTCGAGGATGCCGGAGCCGCATGTGTGATGCCGCTCGCATCTCCCATCGGTTCCGGACTCGGTCTTCTCAATCCCTTTTCGATTCGCACGATCAAGAGCCGGTTGACCGTACCCGTGATCGTGGACGCGGGTGTCGGCACCGCATCCGATGCATGCGTGACCATGGAACAGGGCGTGGACGGCATTCTCATGAACACGGCGCTCGCCGCGGCCGCGGACCCGGTGCGGATGGCCACGGCCATGCGGCTGGCGGTGGAAGCGGGCCGCCTCGCATATCTGGCCGGCCGCATGCCGCGGCGCGAGATCGCCGTCCCGTCGTCCCCCACGGCGGGCATGCTCGAATGACGGACTCGCGGTCGCAGATGGCGCGCACGTCGCATGATCTGAGCAGCGTCACCGAATCGCGGCGCGCCGCGGCCGACATGTGCGCCGATCTGCGTCGTGGCGAGCGGCTCGACGCGGTGTTCGAGGCGCGTGGCGCTCATCTCGACGCGCGCGACCGGCGCTGGACGCAGGAGCTGGTGTATGGCATGCTCCGTCGTCGCGCCGTGCTGGATGCATACCTGGATGCGCGCGTGCGCGGCGGCCTCGTGCGCCTCGATCCGGATCTCATCGACCTGTTGCGGCTCGGCACGGACCAGTTGCTGTTCATGAACAGCGTCCCCGCGTATGCGGCCATTGCGCAGACAGTGGAGCTGGCCAAGCAACGGCATGGCATGGGTGCCAGCAAACTCGCCAACGCGGTGCTGCGGCGCATGGATCGCGAGCGCGACGCGCTGGAGTTGCCGGGGAGCGGCGATCCGGTGGATCTCCTGGCGCTGCGGCACTCGCATCCGCGCTGGCTCGTGGCGCGCTGGGTGGCGCGCTGGGGCGCGCAGGACACCGAGCGGCTGCTCGAAGCGAACAACATGGAGGCGCCCACGGTGCTGCGCCCGTTCGGTATCGTGCGCGAGCAGCTCGAGGCCACCCTCGAATCGGCGGGCGTGCATGTGGAAGACGCGCCACTCGTGTCCGACAGCCTGCAGCTCACGGGTGGCACCTCGCTCGTGGAGCTTGGCGCATATCGCAAGGGGCTGTTCTTCGTGCAGGACCCGGCCGCGACGCTCGTGACGCGCTACGCAGCCGTGCCGGCGGGCGGTGTGGTCGTTGATCTGTGCGCCGCGCCGGGCGGCAAGGCGCTCGAGCTCTCGCGCACGGCGGGCACTGTGCTGGCGGTGGATCGCTCGCTCGTGCGCCTCGAACGCCTTGTGGACAACGTGCGCCGGCTCGAGGCGCGCAACGTCCGCCCGGTGGTCGCCGATGCCCGGCACGCCGCACTGCAGGCCGTGGATGCGGTGCTCGTGGATGCCCCGTGCACCGGCACGGGTACCTTCCGCAGGCACCCCGATGCGCGCTGGCGCCTCAAGGTGTCCGACCTGGCGGTGATGGGCGCGCTGCAGCGCAGCATCCTGCGTGCGGGCGCTGACCTCGTACGCCCGGGCGGGCTGCTCATCTACTCGACCTGCTCGCTCGAGCCGGAGGAGAACGACGCGCAGCTCGAGAGCTTCCTCGCCGAGCACGATGCCTTCAGACTCGAACCACCGGCTGCCGGCACGGTGCCGGAGACGGTGCTCGATGCCGGCCGCCTGCGCGTACTGCCACAGCGCCATGGAACCGACGGCGCCTTCGCGGCGCGCCTGCGGAGAGCAGCCGCGTGAACAGCGAGCGGCTCGCGCGCGGCTCGGGTCCGTACCTGCTCTCGGGCATCGGCGGCCTCGCGCTGGCCTGGCTCGTGGTGGCCGTGTTCATCTTTCCGGGCGGCGCCGTAGCGTCGAGCGATGTCATCGTGCCGAATGTCACCGGCATGTCCTACGCGGACGCCGCCGCCCGGCTCAAGACCGCCGGACTGGCGGCGGACAGGGGAGAGCAGCGCTATTCCAGCACGATCCCCGCGGGCGCGGTGCTCGATCAGACGCCCGATCCAGGCAGTTCGGCCGCCAAGGGCGCGTCGGTGCTGCTCGATCTCAGCCGGGGTGAGCAGCAGGTGGCGGTGCCGCGCGTCACCGGGCTGTCGCGCGACCAGGCGCAGCGCGCGCTCGAAGACGCGGGCCTCGAGGTTGGCGAGGTGACGAACGCCACGAGCGATGCGCCGTATGGCCAGGTGCTCACCAGCACGCCGGCATCCGGCACCCAGGTGAGCGTCCCATCGCCGGTGAATCTCAGCGTGAGCGCGGGTCCGCCCGACGTGACCGTGCCCGACGTCGTGGGGCAGGACTATGCCCAGGCGCGTGTGCTGCTCGGACAGCTTGGCTTCGTGATCGGAAAGGTGACGACGGATACCGCGAGCGCGCTGGCGCCGAACACCGTGGTGTCGCAGTCTCCGGCCGCCAGCAGCGCCGCGCACGCCGGAACGACGATCACGCTCACCATCTCCGGTCGCCCATGACGATGCGCATCGCGCCGTCGATTCTGAGCGCCAACTTCGCCCATCTCGCCAGCGACATCACCATGATCGAATCGGCGGGCGCCGACTGGGTGCACGTGGACGTGATGGACGGCCGCTTCGTCCCCAATCTGACCTTCGGCGCCAAGGTGATCGAGACGCTGCGCGGGATCACGGAGCTGCCGCTCGATGTGCACATGATGGTCGTGGAACCGGAGAAGTACTTCGACACGTTTGCCGCGGCGGGTGCGGCGACGCTCACGCTGCATGCGGAAGTCGCGCCGCATCTGCATCGCCAGATCGGTCGGATCAAGGAGCTGGGATGCCTGGCGGGCGTCGCGGTCAACCCGTCCACACCGCTGGAGATGGTGCGCGATGTCGCCGGCGATCTGGACCTGCTGCTCATCATGTCCGTGAATCCGGGGTTTGGCGGCCAGTCGTTCATTGCGCACTCGCTCCCCAAATTGCGGCAGGCGCGTGCCCTGCTCGACGCCGCGGGCAGCCACGCCGTCCTCGAGGTGGATGGCGGGATCAATCGCGACACGATCACGTCGGTCTGGCGTGCCGGCGCGGACGCCGTGGTGGCGGGACACGCCGTGTTCGGCGCCCCCGATCCGACGGTGGAGATCGCGACGCTCAGGCAACTCTGCATGGAGACGGCATGACGGTCAGACAGCAGTGGTCCATCGTGGGATTGATCGTACTCGTGGCAGCGGGTGTGCTCTTCGCGGCCACCCGCATCATGGGCGATGAGCTGTTTCCCGTGTCGGTGGGATCGCGCGCGCCGGATTTTCACGCGCAGACGATGGCCACGTCGCCCGTCACGCGGTCGCTCAGGGATTATCGCGGCCAGGTCGTCCTGCTCAACATCTGGGCAACGTGGTGCGCGCCCTGCCGCGTCGAGATGCCGGGCATCGAGAAGCTCCAGCGCTCGCTGGGGCCTGATGGGCTCAGGATCGTCGCGGTCAGCATTGACGATCCCGGCAACGAGCAGGGCATTCGTGATTTCGCGCGCCAGTACGGTCTGTCGTTCGAGATCCTGCATGACGAAACCGGGGCCATCAAGACGCGCTATCAGACCACCGGCGTGCCGGAAACATTCATCATCGGGCGCGACGGTGTGATCCGGAAGAAGGTGATTGGCGCCACCGAGTGGGACTCGGACGCCAACCGCGCGCTCATCCAGTCACTGCTCCGCGAACCGGCAAGCTGAATGCCGCAACCCGTACCGGTGCGCGTGCGCTCGTGGAAGCAGCGGCTTCGCGCGGCGGTCCTGGAGGGATGGCCGCTCAAGCTCGCGGCGATTTTCTTCGCACTCGTGCTCTGGCTCGTCGTGAGCGCGGAGGAGCCCACTGAAGAATGGGTGGACGTGCGGCTGGCGCTCATCATGGATTCGACCGTCGCGTTGCGCGACAGCCTGCCCAGCGTGCAGGCGCTCGTGGTGGGACGCGGGCGCGATCTGCTCAAGCTGTACGCGGAGACGCCGGTCATTCGCCGCGTCGTCGGGCGGGATACGCCGGAGTCGGTCGTCTTCGATCTGCGCCCCAACGAAGTGGACGTGCCGAGCAACATCGACGCGCGCGTGCGCGACATACGGCCCCGCCAGGTGGAGCTGAAGTTCGCCGTCGCCGACTCCCGCTACGTGCCGGTGCGTCTGGCGCTCGACGTCGTGGCGGACAGCGGCGTGCGCCTGACCGGCCCACCGCGCGCCGATCCCGACAGCGTGCTGGTGCGCGGCCCGCGCAACGCCGTGCATGACATCGTGGAGGTCCGCACGGTGCGACAGCGGCTGGTGGTGCACGACACGCTCTCGTACGCCGTGCCGCTCGACACCGCCGGGCTTGGCGTCCACGTGATGCCGGACGCCGTGCGCATCCGCACGCCCATTACGTCCATTCACCCGGCGCGCGACACATCGGAGCGGTGACCACCATCCTCGGCGTCGAGACCTCGTGTGACGAGACGTCCGCGGCGGTGCTCGAGGCCCGGGGCGACGCGGTGACGCTGCGCTCCCTCGTCATCCTGTCGCAGGATGTCCATCGCGTGTTCGGAGGCGTCGTGCCCGAAATCGCATCGCGTGCGCATCTGACGGCCATCGTTCCCGTGGTGGCGCGCGCGCTCGGCGATGCCCGCATCACGGTGGAGGCACTGGATGCCGTCGCGGTCACCCATGCCCCCGGGCTCGTTGGCGCGCTGCTGGTGGGTTTGAGTTTCGGCAAGGCGTACGCCTTTGCGCGAGGAATCCCCGTCGTCGGCGTGCATCACATGGAAGGGCATTTGTTCGCGACAGCGCTCGAGCATCCGGATGCGGTTCCCCCGTTCACCGCGCTGCTCGTGTCGGGTGGTCACACCATGCTGCTCGATGTCGAAGCCTGGGGCCGCTACCGCCTGCTCGGCGCGACGCGTGATGATGCCGCCGGCGAAGCCTTTGACAAGGTGGCCAAGCTGCTCGGGCTTCCCTACCCGGGCGGACCGTCCCTCGAGCGACTCGCGCGCGCGGGCACGCCGGAGCGCTACCGATTCACGCGCCCCATGCTGCGCGCGAACCAGCGCCCGGACGATCCGGAGTACTACGACGTGTCGTTCAGCGGGCTCAAGACGGCGGTGCTGCTCACCGTGCGCAAGACACCGGACCTGGATGCCGAACGCGCGCACATTGCGCGCGGCTTTCAGGACGCGCTCATTGACACGCTCGTCGCCAAGACGGCCCGGGCCGTCGCTCGCTTCGGGCGCACCCGGGTCGTACTGGGCGGCGGTGTAGCCTGCAACCAGACGCTCGTGGACACCATGCGCGCACGACTGGCGGACGATGGTGTCGCTGTCTATGCTCCATCAGCCCGGCTGGCGACGGACAACGCGGCAATGATCGCCCGCGCCGGCCTCTTTCACTTCGCGCGGGGCGAACTGGCCCCGCTCGACCTCAACGCGTATGCTGCCGCGCCATTGCCCGGACTCGTGACTGCATGATCGTTCATCACCCCTTCGTCGTCCACTTCGGTCGCTTTGCCTTCACCGGATTCGGCATCGCGGTGCTGCTGGCGTTCGCCATCGCGCAGGTGATCTGCCAGCGCGAGCTGGCGCGCCGCGGCCATGACCCCGAACCGATTGGTGATCTGATCTTCGCCGCCGTCATTGGCGGCCTGCTGGGCGCGAAGATCTACTACGTGATCCTGATGCAGGACATCACGATGCTGTGG
>Ga0157373_10002488_pt1 | contig 14034 bp, 10 predicted proteins | sample C65metaG_FD_113460 | JGI IMG/M metagenome (GOLD analysis project Ga0157373, IMG submission 113460) | Corn rhizosphere microbial communities from Kellogg Biological Station, Michigan, USA - C6-5 metaG | ecosystem: Host-associated > Plants > Roots > Rhizosphere > Soil | place: USA: Michigan... | reverse complement strand
CAAACGCTACTGGAGTTCGGCCGGGGCTTCGGACGACAGTGAACCGGGTCTGACACTGTCGACCCCGCGCACCTACCTTCTGTCGGCTACCGTGGATTTCTAAGTTGTGTACAGCTCCAGGGACGGAGCTAATTTCCAATAGTTATAGATCGTTCTGATATTGATTGATATTAATCTGCAATTATTTGAGGCCTGTAATTCGATATAAAGCTGATTAACACTGTTTTCGGTGCTGATATTAAAGTGCCTTGTCCCTATGTTTATTCCTGAATGCTCCAATTCATTTCGGTGAATTTTCCCTGCGCGTCATTTAAAAAAAATGGATCGCGAAAAACTCCCAATTTATTTGAAATTAAATATTGCACTCATCAGCGAATGAGAATAATTTGCATATCGGGACTTAATCAGGATTGATTCTCATGTTGAATGAAAGTGCTGTACGCATCGATTCTTTGCAGAAGGACAATGCCCATTATCTGCGCCGCCAAGGCCAGTTCGAATCCAATGTTCGCAGTTACCCACGCAAATTACCCCTGGCCATCGCCAAGGCCCATGGCGTATGGGTAACGGACGTGGAGGGCAAGACCTACCTCGACTGTCTGGCGGGGGCCGGGACATTGGCCCTGGGCCATAACCACCCAGACGTCATGGCCAGCATCGATTACTTCATCTCCTCGGGCATGCCCATGCACACCCTGGACCTCACCACGCCGCAGAAGGACGCCTTCAGTGAAAAGCTGTTGGGCCTGTTGCCAGGGCAGGGGCGCGACTATTGCCTGCAGTTCTGCGGGCCGTCCGGGGCGGACGCGGTAGAGGCGGCGCTCAAGCTGGCCAAGACGTTCACCGGGCGCAGCAGCATCATCAGCTTCAGCGGCGGCTACCACGGCATGACCCACGGTGCGTTGTCGGTGACGGGCAACACCGGGACGAAGGATGCCGTGGCGTCCTTGATGCCGGGTGTTCAATTCATGCCGTACCCCCATGAATATCGCTGCCCGCTGGGCATCGGCGGTGAAGCCGGGATTGAAGCACTGGGCTATTACTTCACCCAGTTCATCGAGGACGTCGAAAGCGGAGTGTCGCTGCCCGCAGCGGTGATTCTCGAGGCGGTGCAGGGCGAGGGCGGTGTCAATTGCGCCCCACCACAATGGTTGCGTCGTATCCGCGAGGTCACTCAGCGGCACGGTATCCTGCTGATCATCGATGAAGTCCAGGCGGGCTTTGGCCGCACCGGCAGGATGTTCGCGTTCGAACACGCAGGCATCGAGCCGGACATCATTGTCATGTCCAAGGCGGTAGGAGGGGGATTGCCGCTGGCGGTGCTGGGCCTCAAGCGTGAGTTCGATGCGTGGCAGCCGGGCGCCCACACCGGGACATTCCGGGGCAACCAGATGGCCATGGCCACGGGGCTGGCGACGCTCAACGCCTTGCAGCAACAGGACTTGCCGGCCCAGGCCGAACGTCGTGGCGCCTGGCTCAAGACTCGACTGATGGCACTGCAGCAACGTTATCCGGCCCTCGGCCAGGTGCGAGGTCGCGGGTTGATGCTCGGCATCGAGATCGTCGATGAGCGCCAGGCCCCTGATCGCCTGAACAGCTATCCGGGCGACCCCACCCTGGCCGTTGCCATCCAGAAACACTGTTTCGACCACGGGCTGCTGCTTGAGCGAGGGGGGCGCCAGGGCAACGTGATCCGGTTGTTGCCGCCGTTGATCATCGATGACGAACAATGTGCGCTGGTAATGGAACGATTTGAACAAGCGCTGCAGGCTGCACTTTCACAAGAACGTCATTAAACAATCATTCGATATATACGTGACTATACAAGTCATATCCGTCACTTGATAAACAGCGCTACACAATTTTCCCGAAGTTGGGAAGGCGGGCACCTATTGTCCTGGCGCTGCACAAACGAACTTGCCCAGACATGAAGTCATCCGTAACCCGCAGGTTACGAGGAGTAACTATGCAATATCCCGATCGTGCTGCTTTATCCCACCGCGTCAGCGAATTGGCGAGTACTCGCGCCTTGCTCAATTGTTTGATCAAGGAATTCGCATTGCCGGAAAACTGCCTGGATTATCACTGGCCCCGGGATATGCGTGGCATTGCACTCGGAAGTTACCTGGAAGGGCTGCAGTCGAAGGGAATTCCCCTGACGATCAGCCTGCCCAACGGCCAGCAGTTCTTCGTGCTGGTGGATCGTCGCGACCGTCTCGGCAGCCATCGCTACCTGTCCGATGTGTATGCGCGGCAGGGCGATACGTCGTGGAGCAACCTGGCATTCCCCGAGTTCGTCGCGCAACTGCTCGGTGCGTGTGAGCACATGACCTGTGCCAGCAACGGCGAGTTACTCGAGCAGGTGCTGCAAAGCCAGTCCCTGACCGCCGCCATCGTCGCCCACAACATCGACGCTGAGGGTCCGGCGCCGCTGAGCAACTACCTGGCCAGCGAACAGGGGCTTTGGTTTGGTCATCCGAATCACCCGGCGCCCAAGGCGCGGCTCTGGCCGGCCCATCTGGCCCATGAAACCTACGCGCCCGAATTCCAGGCGCGGACGGCACTGCACCTGTTCGAGGTCCCGCGCGTAGGGCTGCGGATCTCCGCCAACGGGTTGACTGAAGAGCAAGTACTGGCCGGGTTCGCCGACCAGAGCCGTGCCCGGCCGGGCCGGGCGATCATTTGCCTGCACCCGGTCCAGGCACAGCTGTTCGTGCAAGACCGGCGGGTGCAACAGCAACTGGAAATGGGCGAGCTGCGCGACCTTGGCGCCACCGGCGCGCTGGCCAGCCCGACGGCCTCCATGCGCACCTGGTACATCGAAGGGCCTGACTACTTCATCAAGGGCTCGCTGAACGTGCGCATCACCAACTGCGTGCGCCAGAACGCCTGGTATGAGCTGGAAAGCACCTTGATCATCGACCAGCTGTTCCAGCGCTTGCAGCAGACCCAGCCGCAAACCCTCGGCGGCCTGTCCACCGTGGCCGAGCCGGGTTCGTTGAGCTGGGCACCCAGGCACGCGAGCGAAGCCGACAGCCACTGGTTCCGCGAGCAGACCGGCGCGATCCTGCGGGAGAACTTCTGCCGTCGCGGCGGCGCCGACGTCAGCATCATGGCCGGTACGCTGTTCGCCCGGGATATCCACTCTCAGCCGCTGGTCCACGAATTCCTGCAGGGTTTCAACGGTCAGGCGCTAGAGGACGGGCAACTGCTCGACTGGTTCGACCGCTACCAGGCGTTGTTGCTGCGTCCGGTGCTGGCGCTGTTTTTCAACCACGGCGTCGTGATGGAGCCGCACCTGCAGAACAGCGTGCTGATCCACGACGACGGTCAGCCACAGCAACTGCTGCTGCGGGATTTCGAAGGGGTCAAGCTGACCGAGGAGCTGGGCATGTCCGGCATTGACGTCGGCCTGCATCCCCGGGTGCGCCAGTCGCTGGTCTATAGCCGCGAGCAGGGCTGGAGTCGCATCAGTTATTGCCTGCTGATCAACAACCTGTCCGAAGCGGTGCTGGCCCTGAGTTGGGAGCGTCCGCACCTGGCTCCGTTGATGTGGGAACGGGTGGCGCGTCAACTGTGCAGCATTCGTCAGGAGCTGGTACGGCCGGCGCCGGAACTGGACGCGTTGATCGCCGGCGAATCGATCCCCTGCAAGACCAATCTGAAGGTGCGCCTGGCCGCCAAGGCCGATCGTCAGGCCGGTTACGTCAGCCTGCGTTCGCCTTGGGGCGAGGAGGTGCGTTATGCGTGACCTGCCCGAAACGGTGATGGCCGCCATCGATGCGGCCCGACGCAACAGCGAAGATCCGCTGGCGCTGTTTGTCTATGCCCTCGAGGCGCTGACCCGGCATGTCAGCGAGGTCATGGCCGCACTGCCCTCTGGCGTGGAGCTGTATTACGCGATCAAGGCCAACAGCGAGGCGCCGATGCTCGCGGTCCTGGCCCCTCTGGTCAGCGGTTTCGAGATTTCCTCGGGCGGCGAGATCGAGCGGGTCGTGGCGTGCCCGACGCGCAAGCCCTACGTGTTCTCCGGGCCGGGCAAACTGGATTCGGACCTGCGTGCCGCCCTGGAGAACGGCGTCGAGGCGATCCACCTGGAAAGCCTCAATGAAATCGACCGGCTGCAACGTCTTGCGCAACAGGCCGGGCGTGTCCAGCCGGTGTTCATCCGCATCAACCCGCAGTTGCCGTCGACCCTGTCGAGCAAACTGGCGATGGCCGGCACCGCGACGCCCTTCGGCATCGACGAAGCGGAACTGCCGGAAGCCGTGCGGCGGGTGCAGGCGTTCAGTCACCTGAGCCTCAAGGGTTTCCATGTGCATGCGATGTCCCACCAGAACTCGGTGGAACGGCACGAACAGCTATTGGACTTCTACCTGCAGCGCTGGACCGAATGGAAGGCGCTGGCGACCGGGGATGAGCAGCCGACCCACTTGAACGTCGGCGGCGGCATCGGCGTCGACTACCTTGGCGGGCAGCGCTTCGATTGGCAGCGTCTGTGTCGGCACCTGGGCAAGTCCCTGGCGCAGTATGAACAGCCGCCGGTGGTGCGTTTCGAGCCGGGACGCTTCATCAGCGCATTCTGTGGTTATTACGTGATCGAGGTGGTGGACACCAAGACCAGCCACGGCGAGCACTTCCTGGTCTGTCGTGGCGGAACCCACCAGTTCCGTCTGCCGGCGGCCCAGAGTCACGATCATCCGGTCATTCACCTGCCACGCCGGCGCAAGCCGCAGCCGGATACCGCGCAGGCCTGGACCGTGGTCGGCCAGCTGTGCACGCCCAAGGATGTGTTGAGCCGCGGCCGCCAGTTGCAAGGCGCTGAGGTGGGTGACCTGTTGGTACTGCCCATGGCCGGTGCCTATGGCTACAACATCTCCCACGCGGATTTCCTGTGTCATCCGCGTCCGCTGCAACAGTTCGTCGGCGCCACTGCGCCTGGAGCGCGGTTGTGACGGTGCCGCGTCACTGGGTGGTGATCAACGTCATGTTGGGCACGCTCACGGTCAGCCTCAATAACAGCTCGCTGAACCCGGCGTTGCCGGCGTTCATGGCGGCGTTTGCCATCGGGCCGCTGATGGCGACCTGGATCGTCGCGGGTTTCATGACCGCCATGGGCATGACCATGCCGCTGACCAGCTTCCTGAGCCAGCGCCTCGGCCGCAAGCGCTTGTATCTGTGGGGCGTGGCGCTGTTCATCGGCGGTTCGCTGATGGGCGCGGTGGCTGACTCGATAGTACTGGTGATTGCGGCACGGGTGGTCCAGGGGATCGCCAGCGGGCTGATGATCCCGTTGTCCCTGGCGATCATTTTCTCGGTGTATGCCAAGGACGAACGGGGGCGGGTCACGGGGCTGTGGAGTGCCGTGGTCATGCTCGCGCCGGCGGTGGGGCCGTTGTGCGGCAGCCTGCTGCTGGAGTGGTTCAGCTGGCGCTCGCTGTTCCTGATGAACGTGCCCATCGGGCTGGTGGCGCTGATCCTGGGAGTGGGCGTGTTGCCGGTTTCCGAACCGCCGCAGCGCAAACCGTTCGATTTCGCCGGGTATCTGCTGATCGCCTCGGGCATCGGCTTGCTGATGGTCGCCACCAGTCGCCTGCACCACGCCGACGGCCTGCTGGACCCGCTCAACCTGGCGATGTTGACGGCGGGCGTGCTGTGCCTGATCGCCTTCGTGCGCGTCGAGCTGAGCCGTTCGGAGCCGCTGCTCAACCTGCGGATCTTCAACCTGCGCGGCTACCGCCTGAGCGTGATCATCGCCGTGGTGCAATCGGTGGGCATGTTCGAGTGCCTGGTGCTGGTGCCGCTGCTGGTGCAGATGGTGCTGGGCCACAGCGCGATCTGGACCGGGTTGGCCCTGCTGTGCACCGCCGGGTTCGCCAGCCTGTTCGGCCAGATGGGCGGCAAGCTGCTCGACCGGCACGGGCCACGGACGGTGGTGTCGGCGGGCATGCTGCTGACCGGTGCCTCGACCCTGGCCCTGGGCATGCTCGGCCCCCAGGCCACTCTCGCCACGGTGTTCGTCTTGATGATGGTGCGCGGTGCCGGGCTGGGGCTTTCCTATATGCCGGTGACCACCGCCGGGCTCAACGCCTTGCCGGAGCCGATGGTCACCCAGGGCGCGGCGATGAACAACATCTCCCGGCGCCTCGTGTCGTCGCTGGCCATCGTGATCGCCTCGCTCTGGCTGGAAATGCGCCTGGGCGCCGAGGCAGGTTCTGCGCTGCGAACCTCGGGCGCCGTCAGCGAAGTATTCATCGCCACCGGCGTGCTGATCCTGTTGGCCTTGCCCTGCGCCTGGCGCTTCCCCATGCCGGAACGGGCGGCCCCGGCGCCGTCCGCGGCCCTCGAACAACGTTAATCGATAAGGAATTCCCATGACGATTTTTAAACAAGCCCCGCAGTCCACCGTCCCAGGCGCCTGGCTGGCGGGCACCGATGCCGATGTCCGGGTAAAAGTCCAGCAGCGGGTGGTCGGTCAACTGCTGCAAACCCTGCTGTACGAAGACGTGCTGGCGTACCAGTGCCAGGCGCTTGCGAACGGCCGCTATCGTTTCATCGTGCAAGGCACCGATGCCGCGCAACAACCGGTGCAATACCAATGCAACGGCCTTCGCAGCAGCAGTTTCGAGCTGATTCGCCTGGATCACGCCAGCCTTGAGCGCGTCGATGCCGCAGGCCACTCCCAGGCACCTAACCTGCACCAGGCGCTGGCCGAACTGCTCGGCGAATTCGAGGGCAGCGCCCATCTGCCGCGCTTTATCCAGGAGCTGGAGCAGACCCAGCTCAAGGATCTGCAATCCCGCAGCCAGGGCTACCGGGCACCGCGCGCGCCCCATCGGCTGGATGTGGATGCGCTGGAACAGCACTTCATGGACGCTCACAGCTACCACCCGTGCTACAAGTCGCGGATCGGTTTCTCCCTGCACGACAACACCCGCTACGGGCCGGAGTTCGCCAACCCCATCGCCATCGTCTGGCTGGCCGTGGCCAAGTCCTGCGGGGCGATGAACCATTCCAGCAAGATGGATTTCGACGGGTTCATCCGCCAGGAAGCCGGGGAGACGCGCCTGCAACAGCTGGCCACGATCCTCGAAGGCCGCGGGCAGTCGCCGGACGCTTACTGGGTGATTCCCGTCCACCCGTGGCAGTGGGAAAACACCATTGTCCCGACGTTCTACCCCGAGCTGCTCTGCGGCGAATTGATTTACTTGGGCTCCTCGCAGGATCAGTACAAGGCCCAGCAATCGATCCGTACCCTGGCCAACGCCAGCGCGCCCGAGCGCCCTTATGTCAAGCTGGCGATGAGCATGACCAACACCTCCAGCACGCGCATCCTGGCACGGCACACGGTGATGAACGGCCCGATCATCACCGACTGGCTGCAACAGCCGATCGCCACCGACAGCACCGCCCGCGCCCTGGATTTCGTCATCCTCGGTGAGGTGGCCGGGGTCAGTTTCAGCTACGACCACCTGCCGGCCACCCGCGCGCCTCAAGCCTATGGCACCCTCGGCGCGATCTGGCGTGAAAGCATTCATGCCTACCTCAAGCCTGATGAGCAAGCGGTGCCGTTCAACGGCCTGAGCCACGTGGAAAACCGTTACGGCCAGGGCGAACAGCTGCCGTTCATCGATGCCTGGATCGCCCAGTACGGTTTGCAAGCCTGGACTCAGCGGCTGCTGGAAGTCACGGTGCCGCCGATCATTCACATGCTCTACGCCGAAGGCATCGGCATGGAGTCCCATGGCCAGAACATCGTGCTGATCACCCGGGACGGTTGGCCGCAACGCATCGCCCTCAAGGACTTCCACGACGGCGTGCGCTACTCCCCGGCGCACCTGGCGCGGCCTGAGCTGTGCCCGACGCTGGTACCGTTGCCCGCCAGTCATGCAAAGCTGAACCGCAACTCGTTCATCCTCACCGATGACGTGAATGCGGTGCGGGACTTCTCTTGCGACTGTTTCTTCTTCATTTGCCTGGCGGAAATGGCGATTTTCCTGCGCCAGCACTATCAGCTGGATGAAGCCCGCTTCTGGCAGATGACCGCCGACGTCATCAAGGCTTACCAGGCTGCGCACCCGCAACACCGCGAGCGCTTCGGATTGTTCGACGTGTTCGCACCGTCCTATGAAGTGGAAGAGCTGACCAAGCGTCGCCTGCTGGGGGACGGGGAGCGGCGCTTCAAGTCGGTGCCCAGTCCGCTGCACGCCTTCAGGCCACAGACATGCTGAGAACCAATCAACTGAAACTCAAGCTCGGTGCCGGCCAGGCTGCCTACGGCCTGATCAGCTCGATTCCGTCGGCGATGGCGATCGAGTTGATCGCCGAGGCGGGCTACGACTTCGTGATCATCGACTTGGAGCATGTGCTGATCAACCCGGAAACCGTGGAGCACATGATCCGCATGGCCGAAGCCTACGCCATCACACCCTTGGTGCGGGTGGCGGACCTGAATCCGAAAACCCTGCTACGTCTGCTCGATGGCGGCGCCCAGGGCGTCGTGTTGCCGCTGATTGAAAGCCCGGCGCAACTGGCCGAGGCGATTGCCGCGTGCAAGTACCACCCGTTGGGGCGGCGCAGCCTGAACGCCGGGCGTCCCGGTTCGTTTGGCAAACATAGCCTGGCCGAGTACGTGGGGCTGGCCAACGAGCAAATCATGGTGGTGGCGATGATCGAAAGCGCCGAGGGCGCACGGCGTGCAGCGGACATCGCGGCGGTGCCTGGCCTGGACCTGATCCTCGAAGGCGCGGCGGACCTGTCCCAGTCCCTCGGCACGCCCTGGCAGATCAACACGCCGGCGGTGCAACAGGCCTTGCTGGAGACTTGGCAGGCGGCCCGCGAAGCCGGGGTTCCCTATTGCGCCATTCCCCGTCAACCCGACGACCACGCCCGCTGGCGTGCCCGAGGGGTGAACACCTTTGTACTGGGCGACGAGCGCGGCATCGCGTTCCGAGCTCTCCAGGGCCGCTTGGCCACACTTTCTTCACAAGGACATGAATCAAGATGACTCGCCTGACCTCACAAGCCCTGGCCCACGCCGCCGATATCGTCATGCGGGATCTGGTGGATTGCCTGCTGGCCGAACATTTCTTCGGCAGCGAGCCGTTGCCCCTGGTACGCACCGGCGACTGGCAACAGGCCCACCCAAAAGCACCGGCGCTCGCCGGGCTGACCCCGCAACAGCGCATCTGGGATTGGTGCTACGACCCGACCGAACAGCGCTTCATCAGCATTGCCCTGCGCGCGGGCATCACCCAGCAGTGGGAAAAAGTGCCTGGCACACCGGTGCTGGCGCGCCAGGAGGAACAATGGACCGTGCTCTCGCCGGAAGACTTCATGAAGCGTGTGTTCGGTTCGATGGCCGAGCGCTTCAAGGACAACGATAAAGGGCTGGCGCTGTTTCTCGATGTGCTGCGCACCAGCGTGAAACAGACGGCGTTGTCCCTGTCCCATGCAGTGGATGACCGTGAGTTGATGACCCAGGATCCGGCGACGTTTTTCCGCACCATGGAACAGTGGGCCTCGCTGCGTGATCGTCCCTATCACCCATTGGCCAAGGCCAAGCAAGGGCTCGACGACGAGGAATACCTGCGTTACCAGGCCGAATTCGCCCGCCCGGTGGCCTTGAACTGGGTGGCGGTGGACCGCACGCTGCTGCAATGCGGTGGAGGCGTGGGGGATCTGGCGCAGTGCTATCCGGCACGTTATCTGTTGCCTGAACCTCTGCAGGCCCGACTCGCCGGGGAAATGCAGGCACGGGGCCTGGCCGACAGCCACATCGCGCTGCCGGTTCACCCCTGGCAGTGGGAACACGTGCTCGACAAACAGTTGGGTGAGGTATTCGCCAAGGGCGACTGCCGGCGCTTGAGCTTCAACGAGGGTGACTTCTTCGCCACCTCGTCGCTGCGCTCCATGACGCCGTGCTTCGACAGCGCCGACTACCTCAAGCTGCCGATGGCCATCCATTCCCTGGGCGCGTCGCGCTATTTGCCGGCGGTGAAGATGATCAACGGCGGACTGAGCGAAGCCTTGCTCCACGAGGTATTGGACAAGGATGCGTCCCTGCGCCAATCGCTGCACCTGTGCGACGAGGGCAAGTGGTGGGCGTTCATGCCACCCGAGGCCACGCTGTTCGACGAGGCACCACGGCACCTGTCGGCCATGGTCCGGGGTTACCCGAGCGCGTTGCTCAATGACGCCGACACCCGCCTGCTGCCCATGGCCGCCCTGGGTACACCGCTGCCGGGTAGCAACCGCCACTTCTTCGACGACTGGATGCAGTATCGCAACCTGCCGGCGGACGCCGAGTCGGTCATGACGCTGTTCCGCGAGCTGGCTCGCAGTTTCTTCGACATCAACCTGCGCATGTTCCGCCTCGGCATGTTGGGGGAAGTTCACGGTCAGAATGCGGTGCTGGTGTGGAAGGACGGCCATGCCGAAGGCCTGCTGCTGCGCGATCACGATTCGCTGCGGATCTTCGTGCCGTGGCTGGAGCGCAACGGGATGGCGGACCCGGTGTACCGCATCAAGAAAGGCCACGCCAACACGCTGTACCACGAGCGTCCTGAAGACCTGTTGTTCTGGCTGCAGACCCTGGGCATCCAGGTCAACATGCGGGCGATCATGGACACCCTGGCGCAGGTCTACTCGATGCCGGTGAACGGTTTGTGGCAGGCCCTGCGGGACGTGCTGGACGAACTGATCGAGACCATCGACTTCGACGCCGAGGCCCGGGCGATGCTAAAGACACAACTGTTCGACGCGCCGAACTGGCCGCAGAAGCTGTTGCTCACGCCGATGATCGAGCGGGCCGGTGGGCCGGGCAGCATGCCGTTCGGCAAGGGCGAGGTGGTCAACCCGTTCCGCCGGCTGTCGCTGGAGGCTTGAGGGCATGGCGGCCACTCGCGTGCTCGGGATCGAACCGGCGTTCGCCGACGGTGCCTGCCGGTTTACGGCCGGCGAGTGGGCCGTGCTCAGCGGCCCCTTGCGGCTGAAACCGGCAGGGGAACGGGATTCGTCGCGTTCCCTGGCGGCCCATGAGCTGTTGAATGGCGGTGTGTGCCTGCGGCTGTTGGACGAGCTGACGCCCATCCTAGGCTCGCCGTCCCTGGCAATCACTGCCTCGCTGTTGAGCAAGCGACTGTCGTTCCTCGCCACCAACACCTGTCTGTATGCGTTATCGGCCTGTGACAAAGGGCTGCGGATGTCCTTGGACAACAGCGTCATCGAATATGGTCACGACGAGGGACGCTGGATCTCGTCGATGCCATTGCTGGACCTGGAGCCGTGGACCTATGCCGTCGGCGAGCGGGAGGCCTGGCGTGAAGCGGTGGTCGGCAGCCTTTTCGCCGGGCTGCTCAAGCCATTGTGGGATCGGTTCACCCAGGTCAGCGGCATCTCCCGACGCATCCTCTGGGAAAACACGGCGGTGCGGGTCTATTCGCTGTATGAAAAACGCATGGACAGCCTGCGAGACCCGTCCACGCGCCAGCGCATCGACGCCGACTTCGACTGGCTGCTGAACCAGGCCGATCCTGGGCTATTCGGCCTGGATTACAACCCGTTGCAGCATTTTCGCCGAGCCCCCATGCCCCTGGCCGATGGGGGTTGTCGACGGTTGCGGCGCACGTGCTGTTTCTATTATCAGGCGAGCAACCCGGTCGAATACTGTTCGGCCTGCCCGTTGCTGCGAAGAAGGACAAGACATGAATGATTCAATCGCGCTAGCGCAGGTCACTGACTCGCTATTGGCACAGTACCGGAGTATCGCTTCGTCCACCCTGGGGCATTTCACCGACAGCGGTTACCTGCGGGTCATTCGCCCGCTGTTCGATAACCTGCGCATGCTCGGCAGGGTGGTCACGGTCAGGCTGTTCACGCCTGACGGCAGTGTCTTGCGCGAAGCCTTGTTGCTGAGCGAGCCGGGGGATGTGTTGGTGGTGGAATGCGTGGGAGACCCCGACTGTGCCTGCTGGGGAGAGCTGCGCACCCTGGCCGGGCTGATCAAAGGCCTGGCCGGTGTCGTGGTGTGCGGCGCAGTGACCGATGTGGCTGCCTTGCGGGCCCATCGCCTGCCGGTGTTCAGTCGTAGCGTCAGCGCTTTCACAACCCGCAGTCTAGGGCTCGGCGGCGAAATCAATCAGCCGCTCCGGGTGTCGGGCGTCACCGTGCATCCGGGCGACCTTGCCATCGGCGATGACGACGGTGTGTTCATCCTCGGGGCGCAACAGGCTATCGATCTGCTGCCCAAGCTGCTGGCGAAAGAGCAGGCGGATCGGCAGAAAAGAGCCGAGTTCCTGCAACGGATCCGGCGCTGAGGCTGAGCGTCAGGCGTCGCGGAACAAGTCGTGGGCATCCAGCAGGCGCCAGGCGATTTCCGGGCGTTTTTCCAGCCCGCGGCGAATGGCGGCCGGGATCGATTGGCGGATCTTGCGGCAGAGGCCGGGTTGTTCCTGGAACTCGATGGCGATACCGCGCATGGTGCGGACTTCGTTGTAGCCCGGCTCGATGGTCAGGCGGATGCCCAGGTTTGCGTAAAGCCGCTGCTGCAACCGTTCGAGTTCGGCCAGGTCCTGGATGTTTTCCAGCCGTTCGAGCAGGCGCTTTTCTTCCTGGCGATTCAGGCAAAGGATGCGCAAGTCGCTGCCCGCCGTTTCCAGCAAGGCCTCGCGGCCGCAATCGCAGACGCCAGGCGGGCAGGGTGGACGGATCGGAATCGACGCGGTCATGGGCTCCACAAGTCTGCGCTACGACAAAGAAAGCCGCCCTCGGGTCCAACGGCGGCCCAGGCAATGTGATGCCTGGCGACAGTGCGGTCAACCCTGTCATAGGGCCGCCGGTCTGTCACCGGTATGGCCCGCTCGTCTGTTTATCCGCCGATCCGATCAAATTTTCCCGGGCGAGCACCCTCAAGACAGACAGGACGTTGCGGTCCGCTCCGTCATCGTATCGCGATGGTCCTCGTGGCAAGCATAAGGAGAGTCCGATCGATGCAAGCGAACCTGTCTATATTACCGTTGCTGGAAGAGTTGCTGATGGCCCGCGGACCGGGCGGGCAGGAAGACGAAGTCCGGCAAGTCTGCCTGCGGGAGCTGGAGCCCCATTGCGACAAGACCTGGGTCGACCCGGCCGGCAACGTCATCGGGCTGATCAAGGGCGCGGCCGGCGGAAGCGGCACCGAAACTCCGGTCAGGGTCATGGCTCACCTGGACGAAATCGCCATGCTGGTCAAACGCGTCGAGCCCGATGGAACACTGCGGGTGGTGGCCTTGGGGGGCGCCAACCCGATCAATTTCGGCGTGTGCCCCGTGGACATCCTGGGCGATCGGGATTTCATCCCCGGTGTGCTGTCGTTCGGCTCCATGCACAGCACGGCCGAAACCCATCAGGGGGCGGATGTGCTGTCCGGGAATGTGCATTGGGAAGACGTCCATGTGATCACCCGTTGTTCCCGGGAGCAACTGCACAGGCACGGTGTACGCCCGGGCACGCGGGTGGTGCTGAGCCAGCATTGGCGCCGGCCGTTTCGGGTGGGCGATGCGATTGCCGCGCATTTTCTTGACGACCGCGCGCCGATGGTCGCGACCTTGCAGGCGGCCGCGCTGTTGGCCGAGCGCCGGGCGGAACTGGTCGGTGAGGTGTATTTCGTCTTCACCACGCAGGAAGAAGAATCCAATGCCGGAGCGCTGTACGCCGCTGCCCACCTGCCGGGCGAAGTGACCGTTGCGGTGGAGGTCGGGCCGGTGGTTCAGGAATACGGAACCCGGCTGAGCGTCAACCCGATCATCAACACGGGGGACGAAAAAGGCTGCTACAGCCGGAGGATTGTCGACCAGTTGTACCGTGCCGGCGAACGCTGCGGCCTGGCGCCGCAATTTGCATTGCTTGTGGATTTTGCCAGTGATGCCAGCGCCGTCATGGGCAGCGGCGTATTGGCCATGGGAGGTTGTATCGCTATACCCACGGAAAACACCCATGGGTATGAGCTGATCCTGGAAGGCAGCATCGAAGCCTGCGCGGGGACGCTACTGGAGT
>Ga0157373_10002487_pt1 | contig 14040 bp, 8 predicted proteins | sample C65metaG_FD_113460 | JGI IMG/M metagenome (GOLD analysis project Ga0157373, IMG submission 113460) | Corn rhizosphere microbial communities from Kellogg Biological Station, Michigan, USA - C6-5 metaG | ecosystem: Host-associated > Plants > Roots > Rhizosphere > Soil | place: USA: Michigan... | reverse complement strand
TGAGCGTTCAAGCCTACCAGGCCGTACTGTTCGGTCTCTCGCTGGCGGCCGCGATGCTGGCATCCCGCCGATATTTCGATTATCTGGGCGGCACGCGGGATTACCTGACGTTTCTCATCGCGGGCCTGATGTTCCTGTTCCTGTCGCCGATGTTCGTCAACGGCTCGATCAACGCCGTGCGGCAGGGCATGGCTTCGTTCCTTGTATTCGCGGCATTGCTCTCGTTCCAGCAACGCCAATGGTGGCGCTTTTTCCTGTACGGGGCACTTGCCAGCAGCCTGCATTATTCGTCGCTGCTCTATCTCGCCTTCGCACCCGTGCTGCTGCTCAACCTGCGCCTGCAGCGCATCATTGCCGTGGTGGCGTTTGTGGCTTATGGCTCGGGCCTGTCGATGATCCTCGTCCGAGCCTTCGTGCCGGCGCTCTACGGCGCGGTGATGAGCTACAGCCCGGGCGCCACCTATCGCGCCGGCGTGCGGCTCGATTTCGCCGTGTTCGCCATGTTCTGGTATTTCCTGCCCTATGTCGCATCACGGTTGGTCCGGTCGCCCTTCAGCGAACGTATCAGACAGGGCATGACCGTCTATCTGGTGATGCTGCTGCCGTTCTTCACGGTGGGCTGGGGCAACTACTCCAATCGCTATCTGCTGGCACCGTGGGTGGCGGCGTCGTTTGTTGTCGCAGCCATGTTCTGTTTCGCTCGTGTTCCGTTTCTGCGCCATCCACTGCTGTTGCGTGGGGGGCTGGTTCTTGCGTGCGGTGTATTCATTTACTACGTCACTCAACAGGTAATGATATGAGCGCTTCGCTTCTGCAAGGATCGCCCGTGCGCGACTCGGCAGGCCCGGATGACCGGATCCAGATCTTCGCACCGAACTGCACGACCGCCGTGGATTTCTCGCCGCTGCGAAATCGTGTGCGTGGCGGCGCGCTCGATCCGGTATCGGTGGCGGATCTCCTGCGAAATGCGTTCGTCTATCCGCCCCACACGGTCTATGAAAACGTCAAGTTTGCGATCTCCGGTTTCGAGCCGGGGCAGAACCTGTACCAGGATCCGCAATTTCACTTTCGTTACCAATCGTCCTCGAGGTTGCGGCCGCCATTGGGCGCCTTCGATCATCGCTCGTTGCTCGATACCTACCATGAACTGCTGTGTGATGCGGTTTCATGTTCGAGTGCTCCCATGCGCTCTCCCTGGTTCCTTCAGAGCGGCGGCAAGGATTCCACCTCGATGGCCATCGCGGTAGCCGAGGCAAGGCGCGACGCGGTTTGCATCACCTACCTCGGTGGGCAGGAAGAGGATGAGGTCGACTCCGCACGCTTCGTGGCCAGTCAATTGGGCCTGCGCCACGAGGCGCTGGTCTGCGATCCGGGACGTGCATACGACCGGTATCTGGCGATGGTGCCGGCCATGCCGTTGTTGACGGCGGATTTCGCGATGCTTTCCTATGCCGATCTGGCCACCGAGATTGTCGCCAATGGCGGCGACGGGGTGATCGACGCGATGGGGTCGGACAATTATTTCGGCATGCCTATTCATTGGCGCCAACGATTGAAAACCTTGTTGGCACTGCGACTTCGCTTGCCCCGCGGTATCGTGGAATCGAGCCTCGTCTACAAAAACTTCCGGCTCTCCTATGTGTTGGGAACCTTGCAGATGGATGCGTTCGAGCGCTGCTTCCCTGGCTCGCGCTTCAGCGATGCCGAGGTGGATGCGTTGCTTGGTTGCCCCATTTCCGATCGTTCCCGGCAGCGACTCGAGTTGTTTCGTGCCGACATCGAGGCGGCCCCGTCGATGGAGGCGCGGCGCCGCGTGGCGGCGACGATCATCGAGGCGGCGACCTTTGGCAAGGGCATGTTCACCACCAGCGCGCTGTCGCTGTCGCTCGCCTATCCCTATCGGGAGGCGCGGTTGTGCGACTGGATTTTCCACGAGGTGCCGGACGCCCTGTTGATGGGTCCGGGGGGCGTCAACAAGGTGCTGGTGCGCGACCATATTGCCGAGCATTTCCAGCACTTGCCGTATGTGCGCGCGAAGGGTTGCTTCCGCTTCGACCTGTGCGGCCTCGCCCGGCAACGTTTCGATCAGGTACACGCGTTTGCCGTGCAGAGCCAGTCGTTGCTGCCCGGCGCCAAGCGGTGGCTGGAAGAGCATCGCCACCGCTTGGACAACAAGTACTACGCGTCAAAATTCTACCTGCTGGCGGTCACCCTGCCGTGGTTGCTCAGCTGCATGAGTCAATCGACCTTGGGGACTCGCCATGATCATTAGAGAGATGAGCGGCATGCATCGGGAGCCCGACCGGTCTGGCCGGGTGCGTAAATTGTCTCGGCCAGAAATGCTCGTTGGCGGTCGCGGGGCTGACCGTGCAGTCCTTCAATCCGGCCGAGGCTCGAAATGAACACGCCGCATACGCAGGGTCGCAAGACAGGCTTCGGCGAAGGGAACACGCATCGGATCCAGATAAATGTGTCGCCTCACGCCGGCGAAATCGATTTCTCGGCGCTTGACGGATACAGCGCTGGCAGGGAACTGTTTGATCAGGTATCGATCGCAGACTTGCTGCGCAATGGATTTGTCTACCCGCCCCACACCATATTCCGTGATGTAAAGGTCGCGAGCACGGGTTTCGACCCAGCCCAGGATCTGTATGGAGATCCCGTGTTTCACTTCACCCGGCAGTCGGCTGCGGCGCAACCGCGCCCATCGGTGGATGCGGTCGATTCGAGCCAACTCCTGAAAACCTATCATCGACTCCTGTGTGAAGCGGTGTCGCTTTCGACTCCCGGCATGCGATCGCCCTGGCTGCTGCAGAGCGGAGGCAAGGACTCCACGTCCATGGCCATTGCAGTGGCGGAAGCGGCGCCGCAGACGGCCTGCATCACGTATCTGGGGGGCGACGAGGAGAACGAGCTCGGCTCTGCCCGGCTGGTGGCGCGAAAGCTGGGTTTGCGCCACGAATCGCTGGTATGCGATCCGGGCCGAAGCTATGACCGATATCTGGCGATTGTGTCAAGGATGCCCTTGCTGACGGCGGACTTCGCCTTGCTCTCTTATGTCGACCTTGCGACAGAGATCCTCGCCAATGGCGGTGACGGCATACTCGATGCTTTGGGTTCCGATCCGTACTTCGGCGTGCCCGCCCACTGGCAGAATCGCGCGCTTGCGATGCTGGCCCGCGGACTGCAACTGCCGTCCGGCGTGCTCGAATGGCGCCTTGTAAACAACAGTTTCAGGCTTTGCTATGCGCTTGGAACGCTGCAGATGGACGGCTTCGAGCGATTCTTCCCCGGGTCGCGCTTCACCGACGCCGAGGTCGATGAATTGCTCGGAAGCGAAATCGCTGCGCTGTCCAGGCACCGGCTGAAGGTATTCCACGACGACATAGCGCAGGCAGACTCGATGGAAGCAAGGCGCCGGGTGTCTGCAACGATTCTCGAGTCGGCGATCTTCGCCAAGGGCATGTATGTAGCCAAGGCATTGGCGCTGCGTCTGGCCTATCCGTACTGTGAGAAACATTTGTGCGACTGGGTTTTTCACGAGGTGCCAGACGATTGGTTGATCGGTCCGGGCGGAGTCAACAAGGTGCTCGTGCGGCAGCATATCGCCCAATACTTCAAGAAATTGCCCTACGTCTCGGCAAAAGGTTCCTTCCGTTTCGATCTCTGCGGCCTGGCGAGCCAGCGCTTCGAACAGGTGCATGCGTTCGCCGTGCAGGCGCAGGCACTGCTGCCGGGAGCGCCGCGCTGGCTGGAACGCCACCGTAGTCTATTGCGCAACAAATACGTCGCTTCGAAGTTCTACCTGCTCGCCACCACGTTGCCGTGGTTGTGCAGTCGAATGGAAGCAACTTCCGGTCGTGCTCGCGTATCCATCGAAGGGAGCGTCTTGCCATGGCCGGAAGAAAAATGATCGATCACGGCGACAGCTGTTGCGCCTTTCCGTCGTCCGCTGGCAGCAGTGGTCGATCTTGGGTCACGCCCTGCTGTCGCGCGACGGGACACCTAACTCGGCGGGTGATCGATTCGCGACAGCGTGTACCGTCCGACGAATGGAGTACCGATCACTTCATGGCTGCAGGGGCCTCTGACAATCGTGCCAAAGACCGGTGATTTTATGGTATCCAAGATGCAACGGAACATGACAGAGACATCGGCCTTCCGGAGGAGCGAATCACGGATTCAGATTGCCGCATCACCCTATGGGGGCGCGGGACAGGTGAATTTTTCGACGGTCGAGGGACACAGGGGCGGGGACATCTCGCTGGATTCGACGTCGATCGCCGATCTGCTGCGCAATGGTTTTGTCTATCCACCCCATTCCATCTACAGCAACGTGAAGGTCGCCACGTCAGGCTTTGATCCGAAGCAGGACCTGTACGAACACCCGCGGTTCCACTTTCCGTTCCAGTCGGCGAATGCTCCACCGCGACCGGACGTCGCGGCCGTGGACGATGACGTTTTGCTGGATACCTATCATCGCCTGCTGTGCGAGTCGGTGCTGCGTTGTACCGCTGGCATGCAGTCGCCATGGTTGTTGCAGAGTGGCGGCAAGGACTCTACCTCGATCGCCATTGCGGCGGCAGAGGTCAGGCCTCAAACAACCTGTCTGACCTACCTTGGCGGACCCGAAGAGAACGAGGTGGAGTCGGCAAGCCTGGTGGCGAGAAGGCTCGGACTGCGCCACGAAACGCTCGTCTGCGACCCCGGGCGCGCCTATGACCGTTATCTGGCCATGGTTCCGCGGATACCGTTGCTGATGGCGGATTTCGCCCTGTTGTCCTACGCCGATCTGGCGACCGAGGTTGGCATTCGCCATGGCGATGGGCTTCTTGACGGGCTGGGGTCGGACGTCTATTTCGGAACGCCGCTCAGTCGAAGGCGGCACCTGATCACGATGCTTGCCCGGGGGCTGCAACTGCCATCCGCGGTCTACAAGCTCGGTCCGATTGGTCGAAGTTTCAAATTGTGCTATGCGCTTGGTACGTTGCAGATGAGCAGGTTCGAGCGCCTTTTTCCCGGTTCGCGGTTCACCGATGGGGAAACCGACGAGTTGCTCGGTCGGCCAGTTGCGTTCCGCTCCCGTCAGCGTCTGGAAACCTACCGCGACGACATGGAGGCTGCCGATTCGGCGGAGGCGTTGAGCAGGATTGCGATGACCGTCGCCGGGTCGGCGACGTTTGCGAAAGGCATGTACACCGCAAGCGCGATGTCGCTGCGGCTGGGATATCCGTTTTGCGATGCGCACTTGCGCGATTGGGTTTTCGAGCAGTTGCCGAATGATTTGCTGATCGGACCCGGAGGCATCAACAAGGTGATGGTGCGCCGACATATCGCCCGGCGCTTCCAGCATCTGCCTTATCTCGCAGCGAAGGGTTCGTTTCGTTTTGACCTGCGCGGTCTGGCCCGGCAGCGCTTCGATCAGGTGTATGCCTTTGCGCTGGAAGGCCGCGCCTTGCTGCCCGGTGCGGCGCACTGGCTGGACCTCCATCGCAACCGGCTGGACAACAAATACTTTGCCTCGAAATTCTATCTGCTCGCCGTCATGTTGCCGTGGCTGCAAAATCGTTTGCACAGTGCGCGCACGGTCTGCGTTGATGAGGAACCATTGTCGTGACCCGTGCGAAATCCAATCGGGAACCATCCGCTGCCCGTCGCGGTTTTCTGCGCCGCTCGTTGTGGCTGATGATGCCGCTGGCGTTGCCCGCTTTGGTGGCGCCCATCGCCGCCCGCGGCAGCCGGGCCCCATCCGATCCGGGCGCGGCGACGATCGATGTGCGCGACAAGGGCGCGCTGGGCGACGGCGTGCACGACGATACCGCGGCTTTCCAGGCGGCTATCGATGCGCTCCCGGCCGCGGGCGGCACGGTCACTGTCCCGGAAGGCAACTACATGATCGACGCGAAACGCTCGATCAAACTGCGCTCCAACATGCGCCTGAAAATATCTTCCGCCGCTACGCTCAGCGCCATTGCAAACGACAGCGAGCGATCGTGGGTGATCAAGGTCTGGCGTGCAAAAAACGTCCAGATCATTGGCGGTCGAATCGTCGGTGAACGCGTCGGGCATCGTGGCGCCACGGGTGAATGGGGCTATGGCATCAGCATTCAAGCGTCGGACAACGTCAGTGTCACCGGCACGCATATCTCCGATTGCTGGGGTGACGGCATCTGGATTGGCGGGCTCGGCCGTCGCGCCAGTGTGGTCGTTTCGACCAATGTGACGCTTGACCATGTGATCTCCACCAACAATCGGCGCCAGGGGCTTTCCATCGGTCCGGTTCGCGGCGTCAACGTGATCCATTCCACCTTCAGCCATACCCATGGGACCAAACCCCAGGCGGGCATCGACATCGAGCCGCAAGGGCAGGGGCCTGCGCGGGATATCACTTTCAGTGACTGCACGATAACCGGCAACCAGGGCAGCGGACTGGAGATCCACTCGAACGTCAGCGGTGTGGTGGTGAAGAATTGCAGGATTCAGGACAACAACGGTTACGGCGTACTGAGCGTGGGCGCAAGCCAGCTCACGATTTCGGAAAACACCATCACCGGCAACGGTCTGGTTGGCGTGACGATTTCTCCTGGCACGAACAATGTCCGGATCACCGGAAACAGCCTGACCGGCAACAGCACGAGATTTCTTCGCAGCCTGGTTGACTCGATCAGGTCCATGAAAATGAGCGATCGCGCGCATAACCTGCGGATCGCTGAAGGTGCCGGGGCCGTCACTGTTTCTGGCAACACGTTTCAACCCTGACGCGCGATGCCGATGGATCCCGTCGCCGATTCTCTGCGGCGTGGAATGTCGGTGGAGGATCTGACAGAAAATGAAATTCATTTTTTTTGCCAACACCGACTGGTATCTCTACAACTTCCGCCTGGCGACCGCGCTGCGCGTCAAGGCGGACGGGCACGAGGTAGTGATGTTGTCGCCGCCGGGCGACTTCGGCGCGCGCTTTGCCGCGCATGGATTACGCTGGCTGACGCTGCCGATGGATCGGGCCAGCCTGAACCCTCTGCGCGAAGCTGCGACGCTCTGGCAATTGGCCAGGATACTGCGCCGTGAACGTCCCGAGGTGTTGCACAGTTTTACCGTAAAGTGCGCGATTTACGGCGCGCTCGCGGCGCGCGTTGTGCAAGTACCCGCCGTCGTGAACGCGGTGGCCGGGATGGGCTATGTATTTACCAGTGATCGCTTCAAGGCGCGGATGTTGCGTCCGCTGGTCAAGGCAATGCTGCGAGTCTCTCTCGGCGGGGCGCGGTCGTTGCTGGTCCTGCAGAATCCGGATGACGCCACGGCGTTTGTTGCGGCAGGCCTGGCGAGCAAGGACAGGATCCGCGTCATTCGCAGCTCCGGGGTCAATACCACCCGCTTCCAGCCGGCAACCAGACCTCGAGGACCACACGGCCGCCTGCGCGTGCTCCTCGCGGCCCGCCTGCTGTGGGAAAAAGGCATCCAGGAGTTCGTCGATGCGGCGCGGCTCCTGCAAGAGCAGGGCAGGAACGTGGAGTTCGTTCTGGCCGGCATGCCCGATCCCGGCAATCCCCGCTCGGTGGATGCGGCTCAGGTTCGACAGTGGAACGACGCGGGGTTGCTGCAGTGGCTCGGTCATGTCGACGACATGCCTGCACTGTGCAACAACATGGACGTGATGGTGTTGCGAAGTTACTACCGTGAAGGTGTGCCGAAGAGCCTGATCGAGGCGGCTGCCTGCGGGTTGGCGATCATTACAACGGATCTGCCCGGTTGCCGCGAAGTGGTGACGCAGCACGGTGTCGACGGCCTCAGGGTGGCGGCGCGCGATGCGCGCGAGCTGGCTGATCGGATCGTCGCGCTGGACGACGATCGCGAACTGCTTTCGCGGTTGGGTCTCAATGCGCGCGCGCGTGCGCTGGCCGACTTCGACGAGCGCCTCGTTATCCAGCAAACGGTCGATGTATACGCCGAGTTGATTCCGCAGTTGACCCCCCGCCCGTTGCCACAGCGCCGGGTTGCCCTTCGCTAGAACGAGCGCTCGGGGCGCCACCGATGCGCACTTTTCAGCACCAGCCTTGCCTTCCATGCCTTCACAGGTCCTTGATCGATCCCTGTGTAATTTTCAGGATCGGCAAGGTGACCTTCGCGACAGCGGCAAGGAGGCTCGACGATGTCGAGCGCGCAAGCAAATGACGCGGTCGTCAGCAACACTCGTGTCCCCGCAGTTGCATCGAATCCTCCGCGCGGCCAGTCACCGCAGTTACCGCACAGCCACCTCCAATCAAGGGGATGTTCCATGGCCATGTCAGCAAGTTCATTGAAGGACGTCGGTCTTGCCGCGGCAACGCGGGTCTACGACGAGTTGCGTCAAAAGCACTACAACTATCAGGCGCACGCGGTGCTGCGATCGATAGAAGGCCAGCAAGGTCCCACTGACAAACGATTGGTCAAGCTCGCCAACGATTACTCGAGAGATGTGTTTGGCAGCATCAAGTATGCGCCATGGTTACGCGTCTACGCGGCCATCAGCGGCGGCTTCAAGGAAGGCTGGATTCCCGACAACTATTACGGGATCGTCGTGGACCCGCTGAAAGCCGGTGGGGCGGCCAAGGTGGTGGCCATGAAGACTTTCACCAACCGGATCCTCAATACCGAGGCCCTGCCGGATCTCGCCTACGTCATCGATGGCCTCTACTACTCGAGAGATTTCAAGCCCGTGCAAGAAGCGGAGCTGATCAAGCTTCTGTTCGATCAGGATGAGCGCGTCTTCTTCAAGGGCGACAATTCCGGCCAAGGAAGGAGCGTGGTGATCATGACCCGCGAGGATTTCCCGCGGGCGGGCAACGGCCGACTTCCCGATGGGGTCTTCCAGGCACCGATAAAACAGCATGAGTTCTTCGCGAGGATGAGCTCCAGATCCACTGCCACGGTGCGCATAACCACGGCGAGGAATCCTGACGGCAACATGGCCGTAAAGGCGGCGTATCTTCGGGTCGGTCGTGCCGTCGACGAGATCGTGCGATGCCGCAGCCACGTAAGGGTTGCAGTGGACATCCGGACGGGCGCGTTGAATGACGTGGCCTACCTGCACGACTGGCGCAAGGTCAGCGAGCATCCCGACACCCAGTTCTCTTTCGCTGGGCACACCATTCCCCATTTCCTCGATGCCGCGGAGCTGTGCCGATCCCTTCACGCAAGTTGCCCGCACATGCTTTGCATTGGGTGGGACGTCTGTATCGACAGGGACAATCAGGTGAAGATCATGGAGTGGAATGCCAGGTACAACGACATCAAGTTTTCGGAGGCAACCGTGGGTCCGTGTTTTCGCGGACTAGGGTGGGAATCGCTCTGGAAACGCGCGGCGGCCTGACAACCCCCGGCTGCCACTCTGCCTTGGTGGCTGAATGGCGTCGGCCATCTGGCACGTCGAAGCGTTGGCTCGTCTTTCGGTTTCATATGGCTGGCGCGGCGCGAGCCTCCGCACCTCACGGTGGCCGCGAATCGCGACGACGCCACGGTGGACTGTCCGATTGCTGCCCGTGATGCCGGCAGCGGCATCGCCTTGAACGACCCCGTGTGAACACTCGAATTGTGCATGTGCGCATTCCACACGCCATTGTGGACACGTCGATCGGCATCTCGGGCACCCCGCGCAGATGTTCAGCCAACGCTTTCACAAGAGGTTGGAGCGCGCTTGATGATCCACAGACAAAGCCGGCTACCGGGAGTCGGGACCAGGGGAGCGATGGACAAACGTTGCTGAACGCCTTGCGGGCGTGATTCGCCGTCAGCAAAGCAGATCTGCGCCAGCGTTCTTCGTCCGTTGTGGAATATTCAGGTGTAGCTGAATCCGCCCCGTTGGGCGGATAAAGAATTCGCATTCTTTACGCTCATCCCATGAGTGGCAACAACCCACGGCGCCGAGCATGTAACGCTCGCTTGCGCAGTAAATTTGAAGAAAAAGTTAAAGCACTTGTCAGGCACTTTGCCTGCAAGGCGCGGTGTTCAGTTTTGTGGGTTTTCAGTCACGTTTCGAACTTGTATGGTGCGTCAGCGCTGTCCCAGCCAACGCGCTTCCGGGCACGCACCAGCCCTCGCATTCCCATCGGGAAAAGCGAGTTTCCACAGCACACCACTGGCATGGCAGCCAGCATGCACCCGTCCGGAAATTCATCGGATACGCATGTCCCGCAAAACAACTTTAACTTTCCATCCCGCTTGACATGGAACCGCCAGCGTCAGTTTGCTCGCTTGCACGCGACGATTTGGTGAAGATGAATTTGTTCCTTGCGATTAGCGGCTACTCCATTCGGCTCGATCAGTTTCATGAATACGCGCGAGCGTGACTACTGATTTTTCTGCCAAAAATATAAGGCTGCAACCTAATGATTGAACAAAAAGCACGAAACACCACACTCATCGACGCCACACATGCGCGGCGTAGCCTCTTACCTGTTCGACGTTCCTTGAGCCTTGCAGCTGCCTCCCTCGCACTTTGCCTGGTGGCGGTGCCGGCTTCGGCCAGCAACTGGTGGTCGACCGCACCGAGCGTGTCGATCGGCAGCAAGACCATCAACATTCGCAACGCCGGAGCCAAGGGCGACGGTCAGCATGACGATACCCGTGCGTTCCAGGCCGCGATCAACTCGTTGCCATCGACCGGCGGCACGATTTCGGTACCTGCCGGTACCTACATGATCGACGCGTTGCGCTCGATCAACATGCGCTCGCACGTCCGCCTGTTGATGAGTTCGGGCGCCAAGCTGGTGGCCATTCCCAACAGCAGCAGCCGTTCCTTCGTGATCAAGGCGACGAACGTGAACAATATCGAGATCAGCGGCGGCGCGATTGTCGGCGAGCGCGCCAGGCATCGTGGCACGAGCGGTGAATGGGGCATGGGCATCCAGATCCTCGGCGCCCAGAAAGTCTATTTGCATGATTTCAAGGTGTCGGACTGCTGGGGCGATGGTCTGTACATCGGCGGGAGCGGGCATATCGGCGTACCGTCCACCGACGTCACGCTGAGCAACGTTGTCTCCAACAACAACCGGCGCCAGGGTCTGTCGTTCGGTCCGGTGAACCGGGTCTATGTGGTCAACAGCACGTTCAGCAACACCCATGGCACCAAGCCGGAAGCGGGCATCGACATCGAGCCTTCGACCCAGGGCACGGCCAAGAACGTGCGTATCGAGCGCAGCACCATTTCCGGCAACGCGGGCAGCGGCGTGGAATTGCAGGCCAACGTCAGCGGGGTGGTGATCAAGTCGAGCACGGTCAAGGGCAACCGCGGCTTCGGCATCTACGGCCACGGCGTCTACAACGCGTGGTTCGCTGTCAACCTGATTACGGAAAACGGGCTGGACGGCGTTGCCCTGGTGTCCCCCACCCACGACGTGAAGATCACCAGCAACACGATCACCTACAACAGCACGCGCTGGTACATCGCCAACAACCGGTCGATCTACACGGCGACCTCGAGCCCTCGCGATCTGCAGATACCCAGTTCGCTTTCGAACATCACCGTATCCAACAACACGATCACCCCCACGCGGTAAACGCCTTGGCGAGCCGGACTGCCATGGGTTACCCATGGCAGTCCGGCCAACCGATGAGATGTCCGCAATGGATATCTCATTTCTTCGCCGGCACAGTACAGGGGCGCAGCGTCCTGTCGCGATGCCGCACCTGCCCCGCCACGTGTACGGGAGGAAGCTGCCCCGGATGACTCTCACGCCTGTGTCCATGTGCATGGCCGTTCGGGTTCCTGTGCGGACCGATCCTTTCGTCAGGAGTCACGCGACACGCTGCAGATCGCTGCGGCGTCGCTGGTAGGCATGTGCCATTTGCGATGAGGATCGGGCCGTCCGTCGTTCGATGAAAATGAACGGGGCGGACGCGGACATGGGGGCAGGGACACCGGGCACGCCATGGCCGAGCTGTTGTTTCAGCCAGACCCGTCGATGCGCCGCGATGTAGATCAGAGTCAATGCACCGAATGCGAGCAGGTTGCTGCCTGCCGTGAAGGTGCGTGTGAAGGTTCCCAGATAAGCCAGTGCGATCGCGAAGGTGACCAGCACGACCAGTGAGGCGCGCGGGGTCAGTCCGGCGTTCAGCATCAGGTGATGAATGTGGCCGCGATCCGGTTTGAAGGGCGACTTGCCCTCGCGGATGCGGCGGATCATCACTGCCAGGGTGTCCAGCACCGGCAACGCCACGCACCAGAGCACGTCGATGGTCGACAAATGCGTTGGAGTGTCCTGACTCAGCTTGATGAGCGTCCAGGCCAGCAGGTAGCCCACGACCATGCTGCCTGCATCGCCCAGGAAGATCTTCTTTCCGATCAGGCCGAGGTTGACGGCCAGGTACGGCAACAGCGCCGCCGCGAGCAGCAGAGGAAGCTTGAGGTCGGGCCAGGGCGATGATCCCTGGTAGACCGCAATGGTCACCACGCTCACCAGGGCCAGCATGCCGGCCAATCCGTCGATGCCGTCCATCATGTTGAATGCGTTCAGCAGACCGATGACGGCGATCAGCGTGAGCGGTATGCCGAATAGGCCCAGTTCCATTTCCACGCCGAACAAATGTCCCAGCGTATGAATGTGCACGCCGGTACAGACAATCACCGTCAGCACTGCGACGCTCTGCACGAGCAGCCGTGCGCGCACGCTCAAGTCCATGCGGTCGTCGAGCGCGCCGATCAGCGCCAGAACGGCAGCTGTTACCAGTACGTAATTGCCGAACAGATGGAATTGCCCAGCGACGAACGCGCCCGTGATCACGCCAAGAAATACGCAGACGCCGCCGATCACGGGGATATTCCCCACGTGCTTCTTGCGTTCGTTGGGGCGGTCGACCAGGCCCAGGTGCTCGGCATAGCCGTACAGAAAAGCAATGGCAATAGCCGACGATGCAGCGGCACTCGCGAAGGCGAGAAGAAATCGGTAGGGCGTCATTGGCAGGCTGTCCTGATCGCTGACACGGCCACGGCGCAATGCGCGTCATGACCGTGTGAAATGCCTCATGGCGTGACGCCCTGAGGCCATGGGATGCATGCCCTGTTCCCTGAGCCTCGGTAGTTGAGGCCGTCGCAAGCCTAGTCAGGCCCTCGTGCATGAGCGGTCAAAAAACAGTGATTTGCGTCACAATTTTCGTCATCGCCGACGCAGACATCTGGCGAAGCGAACGGACCTGTGGACCGTGCTGAAAATCAGCCAGCCTGTGCGAACCCGCGTCGGCGAGAAATTCGGCTTCGACGCGGAAACCCTTGGTAGCGGTTTGACCTGTGAGGTGCCCCTGCAAGGGGACCTGCTCCCGCCGCTTCCGCCGCCGTCAGTTGGAGCTACCGCTCGCTGTCCGGCACAATAATCGGGGTTGGAGAAACGACAGGCACTTCAGCATCGCAGTAGCGGGTGCCGGCGTGGGCACGGCATTCAAGATGTCCCACCTTCACATGACGACAGGTTGAGTTACCCATGCTGCTGATGATCGACAACTACGACAGCTTCACCTACAACCTCGTGCAGTACCTGGGTGAACTGGGGCAGTCCGTTCAGGTCGTGCGCAACGACGTGCTGGACATCGCCGGCATTCGTGCGCTGAAGCCTTCCCACATCGTGATCTCGCCGGGACCGGGTACGCCGGACGATTCGGGCGTGTCGCTGGACGTGCTGCGCGAGCTGGCCGGCGAGATTCCGGTGTTCGGCGTGTGTCTCGGCCACCAGGCGATCGGCCAGGTGTTTGGCGGCAAGGTGATCCGGGCCAAGCAGATCATGCATGGCAAGATCTCGCCGGTGCGTCATCGCGGGCAGGGCGTATTTGCCGGCCTGCCGGACCCGTTCGAGGCGACGCGATACCACTCGCTGGTGGTGGAGCAGGCGTCGTTGCCGGATTGTCTGGAAGTCACCGCGTGGACGGAGAACCCCGACGGCTCGATCGACGAGATCATGGGCCTGCGTCACAGGACGCTCGCGGTCGAGGGCGTGCAGTTTCATCCGGAGTCGCTCCTGACTCAGCACGGCCATGACCTGCTGCGCAATTTCCTCGGACTGCCGTTGCGGCTGG